>Ga0164241_10003088_pt1 | contig 17215 bp, 10 predicted proteins | sample OricomyardsoilBY_FD_108780 | JGI IMG/M metagenome (GOLD analysis project Ga0164241, IMG submission 108780) | Backyard soil microbial communities from Emeryville, California, USA - Original compost - Back yard soil (BY) | ecosystem: Environmental > Terrestrial > Soil > Unclassified | place: USA...
GAGCGTGCCGCTCTGTGTTGCGGCGGCCGCGTTCGGCTCGCGTGACCGTCGGGCGGCGACGACAGCGCCGGCCAGCAGGACGATGAGAAGCGCGGTAGAGCGACGCGCGTTCATGGCGTGCGTCCCGAGACTTGCGCCATTCGCAGCGAAACCGTTCTCTGGTCCTCCGGCCCCAGCGTGACGCGTATCGCGGCGGGAATGAGGCGGTCGAGAAACTGCGCGTCCGACCAGTTGAGTGCGAGGCGCGCGTCCACCGCCGCGACGTAGTAGTCGCCCGGCGCCATCGTCTCGATGTCGAATGCGCCGGACGTGGTGGCGAGCACCTTGCGCTCGTGGCGTGAGTCGAATGTGCCCGTGCGCCAGGCAGCGGAGTCCACGGCGAAGGCGATCACCGCCACATCCATGTCAGCAGCGGCATCCGTCACGCGTCCCGAGATTCGATTCGTCGTCCGGCCGAACGTCAGCACGAGATCGGTGACCTCATCCGACACGAGCTCGACCATTTCGTCTGGCAGGGACCGGCCGTCGAGTGTCGTCGACTGCCAGAACCAGCCTTCCGCCGCGGGCGGCAGGATCGCGTTGAGGGTGTATCGGCCGGCGGGGTCGCCTGCGGATCGGAAGGAGCCGTCGGGCAGTACGGCCGCGCGTTGCGTGCGCCAGAAGGCCGGTGATCCTGCGGGATGCGCATTGATCATCCCGGCCAGACCGTTGATTATCGGCGGCGCGCCGCCTTTGAACTCGAATCGCCCGCTGATCCTGATCCCGGAGCGCAATTGGACAGTAACGCCGTCGACGTCGGTATCGCCAACGTTAAGAGGCTGCACCATCCAGAAGGTGCGTCCCTCGCCGGTATCGGGCTCCGCCAGCAGGTGAACCCACGTGGCGTACAAGGTGTAGTCCCCCGGCGGAACGCCGAGAAAGACAAAGCCCCCGCTGGTGTCGCTGACGGCCGCCATCCGGCCCGTCCCGTCGATGCCACCGAAATCACCCGGACTGCTCCCCGCGGGCACGAGATTGAGTGCGACGTGCGGCATGGGCCCATCCGGCCCCGTCAGCACGCCCGCGACATGAACCGTGCGGCTGAGTCTGACGACGAAGTCGAGACTCGAGCGCGACTCCCCTGATCGAAGCACGATTGCACCGGACTCTGCAGGGCGAGACGTTCCAGGGTAGTAGGTGTTTGTGAAGCCAAGCGGTCGCCCGTCAGGACCAGGCGGCAACGTCAAGGAGGGACGCGAGAGCACGAAACCACCGGCATGCTGTCCTTCGTTCGGTGGATTGAGACAGGTCGAACATCCGAAGGTGCGTGAAAACAGGCTGTCGATCAGCTCGCGCGACATCGCGGAGGCTCCTTCGCGGTTGGCGGGAGTTGGGTCGAGGGCGGCGGCCACGTCTTCCGGCACTGTTGATGTCGTGGACAAGACGCCAACGGCGTAGTCGCCGGGCGTCAGACGCGCGATGCGGTACTCGCCGCGGTCATCCGTGAGTTCCGTAGCAACGGGACGAAGTCCGATGGCGTTGCCAGACCCGACACGCGACAGGGCCGTCACCTGTATCCCCGTCAGGGGTTCGCCGTGATCGTCGGTGACTCGCCCGCCGATGGCCGCGAACCGCCAGAGACGGACGGTGTGTTCGGTGGGTCTTGGACTGTCGCGGACTTCAATGATGGTGGGCGGCGCGTCCGAGTTGACGTACCCGGCGGCCCGCACCGCCGCGGTAAAAAGACCCGACGGCAGGTTCCGGACGACGAAGTAGCCGTCGCCGGTCGTCATCACGTTCACACTCGGCGCGGCGACCGACCCGCCCGTGATGTTCGCCAGCGGCACCGCTTCGCGGGGCGCCGTTGCGAGAACGAAAGGACCGGTGAGGGTCACGACTGCCCCCGCGACCGGGGTATCCGTCCCGACCTCGACCACGCGACCGAGGAGCGCGTTCGTGCCGGTCCCGGCTGGCGGCACCACCGGTGCTTGCGCCCCCGCGGCGCCGGCGAACAGAACGAGCAGAAGCAACGTCCGAAGCATGGCGCCCATTCGTCCCTTCCTCGGCTGTGAGCGCCATATATTACGGCGCGGGCGCGGCGACTGTTTCGGATTACGGCTCAGGACTCACGACTTCGGACTTGGGACTTGGGACTTGGGACTTGGGACTTGGGACCTGCCCAAAGCCCAAAGCCGAAAGCCCAGAGCCCAGCCTAGAGCCTTTCGTCATCGAGATGCACCGCGCGGTAGCCTCCGCGGGCGCGGAAGTAGAACCAGACCCCGGTGAAGATCACGAAGAGGACGACGCCGAGCCCCGCCATCATCTGCAGTGCGGCGCCCGGGCCGAACGCGTCCATGCGCTGGCCCATCAGCGGCGTCACGATGGATACCGACGTCATCCCCGCGGCGCCGATAATCGCCATCAATAGCGCGCCGCCTTTCGGGAACAGCTCCGCCGTCACGCCCACCATCGTCGGCCAGAAAAACGTCTTCCCCACCCCGAAGATCGTCGCCGCGGTAATTGCGAGGATCGCGCCGGAGCTCGGGTCGAGCGCGCCGAGCCAGTAGAGACCGACCGCGCAGAGCACCGCGCTGACAACGAGCGTGCCGAGCGGCGACTTGTGCGTGACCGACCCGCCCCACACGCGCAGCACGAACATGAGTCCGGCCGTGTAGACGAGGAACGCGACGCCGCTGCCGGCTTCCGGACTGAGGCTCGGCACGAGGCGGCCCATGACGAGCGGGAACCATTGATCGGTCCCCAACTCGACGGCCGCCGTCATCCACATGCACACGAACAGCAGCAGGAACATCGGCCGCGCGGCTTCCTTCCACATCGTGGATGCCGGGATGTTCGCGGTGGCGCGCTCGGTCTGCGGATACGACAGCGAGAGCACGAGCAGCAGATAGCCGATGGCCGGAATGAGAATGAGGCACATCCGGAGTTCCCACCGCATGGCGACCGCGCTCAGCGCCAGCGTCGCCAGGCCGCCGAGGATCATGCCGCCGGGCCACCACGCGTGGACGGCCGTGATGCGCTTCGTCTTTTCCCGTGTGTAGATCGACGCGAGCAGCGGATTGATGACGCACTCCACCAGACCGTGCCCGATCCCGAAGAGGAAGAAGCCGGCATACAGCAGCGTCGTGCCGGTCTCGCTGAATACCGACGACACTGCGCCATCCGGCCGCGGCGCGAAGACGATGGCGCCCACGCCGACGATGAACGCGAGGCCGGACAAGGCGTGGAGCACACGCATGCCGATAGTGTCGATAATCAGGCCGCCGAGCAGGATCGCGAGCGCGAAGCCATAGAACGCCGGGCTCATGACCACACCGATCTGCTCGTTGGTCAGGTGAAAGGCGGCGCCCATCGGCCCCGCGACATCGCCGCGCACGGCAAACGACACGGCGGCGGTCGCAAGGGAAATGCAGCTTGTGACGAACAGTCTGTGTGGATTCACTCAGCGTCCTCGTCGGGCATGACACACGCACGGTGAGCGTGCGCGGTGTGTGGTGTGCGGCGGATGATAGCAGACGGCTTACGGCTCAGGCTCGGACGTCGACGCCGCGATTGACCTCGATCGTCAGCGCGCCGCGCGCGGCCGCGGGCGCGTGCCGCTGGAGCTTCTCACGGTGCGCGGCCCACCATGCGCCTGCCTGTTCGCTGTCCCACGGTTGGACTCCGCAGGACTCGAGCCGCCCGCGAAGCTCAACGGCGCTCTGCGGTCGACGCGCCGGGTCCTTCTCCAGACAGGACATGATGAGGGCGTCCAGCATCTCCGGCACCCTCAGGCCGCGTGCGGCAAGCGGCGCGGGAGACTCGTGCACATGCTGGCTGTACAGCTTGAGGATCGAGGTTCCTTCGAATACCGGGCGGCCGGCGAGCAGAAAATACCCGACGGCGCCGACCGCATAGAGATCGGCGCGTGCATCCACCGCGCCTGGCGAGACGAACGACTCGGGCGACATGTAGGCCGGCGTGCCCGCCAGCGTATTAGCCATGGTCAGTTCGACGTCTCCCGCCATCTCGATGTCCTTGACCAGGCCAAAATCGAGCAGCTTGACGACGTCGAATTCGCCGCCCTGGGTACACAGCATGATGTTGGCCGGTTTGATGTCGCGATGAATGAGACCGATGGCGTGCGCCTCGTTGAGCGCGGCGGCGACCATGGACAGGATGCGGACGACGCGAGCGGGCGGCTGCGGCCCGTCCAGCGCCACGATGCGCTGCAGGTTCGCGCCCTCGAGCAGCTCCATCGCGTAGTAGAAGATGCCGTCCTGTGTGCGGCCGTAGTCGTAGATGGTGATGGTGTTCGGGTGGGTCAACCGCGCCGTGAGCTGGACCTCGCGCTCGAAGCGCTGCACGCCCTGATCGCCGGCGCGATCGACGCGGATCAGTTTCAGGGCCGTTGGCCGGCGCATCATCCCGTGTCGCGCCCGGTACACCTCGCCCATGCCGCCTTCACCGATCTTTTCCTCCAGCACGTACTGCCCGAGCTGGCGCGCCTCGCGCACCTCGGCGCGCAGGCCGTAGATGACCGACGAGATCACCGTGCACGTGATGACGGCGACGCTCCAGAGCACGGTCTGCGTCAGGGGCATCCAGGCATAGGTCTCGAAGTCGAGGGCGCGCCAGGTCAGTCTTCCCGACGGGCCGGCGACGAGCAGCGTGGTCGCCAGGACCAGCGGCACGCCGACCGCCGTCGTCAGCACGACCGTGCGGCGCGGCGCGGAGGGAATGACGGCGGCGCGGATGGCGACCATCATCGCCGAGCCTCCCATCTGGAACATCGCCAGATATGCGTCGGCGAGCACGAGCCCCTGCGCGGACTCGACGGCATGGTCGCGCGCGAATCCGGCCAGCAGGTAGCGCCAGAGCACGGCACTGGCGGTGGTATTGACCATCAGCGAGATGCTCTCGACACGGCGCGAGAACGCCACGGACCGGTTGCCGCGAGACGCCAGCCACCAGGACACGCCCGCCTGAACCGTGAGCCCGAGCGTGATGAGGTAGTCGACGCCCGGCGTCGCGAGAGCGCCGATGCCGCCGAGGACGCTGCCGATCATGCAAAGGCCGAACATCACCTTCCAGAACAGCGCGACGCGGTACTGGAGAAAGGCGCGGCCTTCCTCGGTGCTTTCGGTCACGGGCGGTGTTCCGGGATAGGACATCGATGCCGGCGTGGGCGCGAGACGACGCGCCCGAGGGCAGGCGTAAGATACCAGCATGACGCGCTACGTCGATGCGGCGCTGCTGTGGGCGGGGGGCGCCTACCTGATGGCGACGTCCGTTGCGATGGTCGTGCGGATGACCCGGCGCGGACGAATCGATGCGACCGACAACCAGATCAGCGTTCTTCCGCCGGCGGTCCGCCGCTGGATCCTCGGCGAGCCGCGTCAGCGCAAGTAGAGCTTCATCCGAGTTGCCGGATGGAACACGATAGGACGGCGGGCATGTCGCCGTCCGGTGTTTGGATCACTGTGCGGCGCCTCGTCCAGGCTGCGGCACGCCGCCTCTTCCCCCCTGCCGCCCCGGAGCTCCCGCTCGTCCACCGCGCGGCATGTTGTCGCCCCACGGCATGAGCTGGGGACCCGGCCACGGGTCGACGTTGGCCCGTTTCGCCCAGGCGTCCCACTCCGCGCCAAGCTTCGCAACGACATCCGGGTGCGCGGCAGCCACGTTGGTGCGCTCCACGCGGTCGGCGGCGATGTCGTACAACTCCCACTCGCCCGGATAGGTGGACACGATCTTCCAGTTGCCGGATCGCACGGCGCGATTGCCTTCGTGTTCCCAGAACAGGGGCTGGGCGCGGGTGATCGCCTGTCCGGAAAAGATCGGCCGCAGACTGATGCCTTCCATCGGCTGGATGGCGTTCCCCCTGAACTCGGTCGGATAGCGCGCGCCGGCCAGGTCGACGATCGTCGGCATCAGATCGATGAGGTGCGCCGTCTGCCGCTCGAGCGTGTGGCGCCGATTCGGCGCGATGCCGGCGGGCCAGTTGACGATGAGCGGCGACGAGATGCCGCCTTCGAGCGTGAAGTGCTTGAACCGGCGAAATGGCGTGCTGCCGAGCGACGCCCAGCTCATCCCGAGGTAGAGGTTCGAATTCGGCCCGCCCGGCCCCTCCCCGTCCATGCGGCCATTCGGGCCGGACTCGGCGTTGGCGCCATTGTCCGACATGAAGAAGATGAGTGTGTTGTCGCGCAGCCCGCGCGACTCGAGCCCGCGGACCAGCGTGCCAACACTCGTGTCGATGGCTTCGACCATCGCCGCATACACCGCCATGAGCTGGTCGAACCGATCCTTGTCCTGATCGGACAGCGAGTCCCACGCCCTGATGTCCGGCTCGCGCGGCGTGAGCGGCCATTTCGGATCGATGAGGCCCTTCTGAATCTGCCGCTGATAGCGCGTCTGGCGGAGCGCATCCCAGCCCGCCTTGTACTTGCCCCGATACTTCGCAATCAGCTCCGGCGGCGCCATCAACGGGAAATGCGGCGCGTTGTGCGGCAGGTAGAGGAAGAACGGCTTGCCCGTCTGGCGCGCCTCGTCGATGAACTTCAGCGCGAAGTCGGTCCAGAGATACGGCGAATACCAGCTCGAGCCGAATGCGGGCGCGTCGCGCGGCGTCGCGACGCCATTCAGATAGAGCGGTTCGTGCGCACGCGATGTCAGCGTGGCGTCCGGTCCCTGGTAGTTCTGGTTCGGAAAGTACATGCCGCCGGCGTTCAGGCTGAGCGATCGATCGAATCCGCGCGTCCAGGGCGGCGTGCCGTTGTTCTGCCCGAGGTGCCACTTGCCCGACATGATCGTGAAGTAGCCGGCCTCGCGCAGGACTTCCGGAATCGTCACGGACCGATCGTTGAGCCGGCCGGTGATGCCGAGCGATCCCGGCCGGGTCATCGTGTCCAAATGCCCCATGCCCGCCTGGTGCGGATACAGCCCGGTGAGCAGGCTCGCGCGCGAGGGCGAACACCTCGGCGTGGCGTAGAACTGCGTGAACTGGATGCCGCCCGCGGCAAGTGCCTCGATGTTCGGCGTGGAAATCTCGCTGCCGAAGGGCGCGGTGTCGGACCATCCCATGTCGTCCACGAGGATGACCACCACGTTCGGCCGCGACGGCTGCTGCGCTGCGGCGGCCGCGGGCGCTCGGGATGATCCCGGGCCGACCGTCAACGCGATCAACACGGAGGCCAGGAGCCAGAACGAGCGGAACGATCGTTTCACCATGAGAGACCTCGCAGCGACACGCACGCCAGGGAAGACGAATTACAAAGTACGAAGTACGAGGTACGAAGTACGAAGTACGCGGGATTGCCTCGGTTAAGACAGCCGCCCGTTCGTACTTCGTACCTCGCGTCTAGTAGTTCACGCGCATCACGAACGTGAAGAAGCGCATCTGGTTCAGCGCCACCGTCGTGACCTGCCCGAAAAGGGTGCTCGTGGGGCTGACGTTGGGATCCTCCCACTGCTGCCGATTGAACAGGTTCTGGCCGTCGATGCGGAGCTGGATCGAGCGGCGGCTGGCGATGTCGAAGGTGCGCTGGATCGAGATGTTCATGGCGGTAAGGTTCTGCGCGCGCACGCCGTCGACGCGGAACGGGAACGAGCGCTTCTGAAAGGCCGCGGGTGTCTTCGCGGGATCCTTCTCGAAGCCGGCGTCGGTATTGAACCACCGCTCCCGCGTCGGGTTGTCCACCTTGATGTCCGACAGATCGCCGTAGAAGAACAGGTTGCCCCAGTTGAGGAGCGAGCCGGGCTGGAACTCCCACGAACCGCTCACCTGCCAGTTCCCCGCGATGGCCGCCGCCAGACCGCCGTTGTTCAGGAACCGTCGCCGCGCGCCGAACGGAAGTTCGTAGACGCCGAGCGCGGCAACGCGGTACGGCCGGGCGCCATTGCTCGTCTGCCAGAGGGTCGGCGCGCGATCGTATTCCTCGACGGTCCGATGCTCGGTCACGCGATTGGCCGAGAAGTTCACCTGGCCGCTCAGCCCGTTCGAGAACCGGCGGTTGAGCAGCACTTCCAGCGTGTGCGCCTTGACTTCACCGAGCGGCAGGTTGCTGAAGCTCACATTGTTCATCTGCGGAAACGCCCGGAGCAGGCGATTGCGCTGGATGGTGCCGGACCGGAAGAAGTTGCTCGCGGCCAGGCGGTTGTAGAGTGCCGGATCGCTCGTCGCGAGTGACGCGAAATTGCCGATCGCGAAGGGGTTGGTCACGTTGGCCGTCAGAAACGCGTTTGCCGCGGTGTTGCGCGTGTTGTCGCTGTTCCAGAACTGTTCCGGCAGGTAGTCCTGGCGCAGCTGGAGGTCGACCTTGTCGCTGTAGGTGCCGTTGTAGGCGATTTCGATCCCGAGCCGGGACGACAGCTCACGCTGCACCGAGAGGCGCCAGCGCTGCTGGCGGGTGTGCTCGCGATGCTGGTTATCGGCGGTGATGGTTCCCCCGAGCAGCGTGTTCACGCCGAACGCGTCGGCAATCGGGGCGTCGAAGCGGTTGCCGTCGCCGCCCACCGGAAACGGGTCGAAGGCGCTGCCGCCGGTCGCCGGCGTCGCCCAGTTGAACGTCCGGCCGAGGTCGTCCGACACCGCCCGCGACGTCGTCACGCTGTAGCCGCTCTGATTGGCCGAGTAGTCCGCCGCGTTCAGCGTGTCGTAATAGACCCCGTAACCACCCTTGAGGATCGTGCGCGAGCCAAGCTTCAGCGCCGCAGACACGCGCGGCATCCAGATCGCCTGTCCCGGCCAGCTTTCGCCGGACTGCCCCGGGCTGGTCGCGAAGAGAGGGCCGCCGAGCACGGAAATCGAGGGAAGCATGCTCGCCTGTGCGGGCACGTTGCTCGCCGCGTAGGCGGCCTGCGCCGCCTGGGTGATCGCGAGTTGCGCGGCCGGATCGAAGCCCACGATCATCCGGTTGCCCTGCTCGCGGATGCCGTTTTCGTACTCGAACCGGAGGCCGGTGTTGAGCGTCAGGCGTCCAAGGCGCCAGGTGTCCTGCCCGAACACCCCCAGATAGCCGTTGGCGTATTGCGCGGTGGACTGGTCGTCGATGGAGGATGACGTCGGCAGGCCGAGCTCGAACGCCGCCAGCGCGAGTCCGATGTTGCTCGCGGTCAGCCCGCTCTCGTCGCTCGCCTGCCGGGTGTAGTCACGGCCGAAGTTGAGCCGGCCCGATCGCGCGCCGCCGCCCGTCCGATCCCGCAGCGCGTGCCGCGCGTCGATGCCGGCGCGTATCGTGTGCCGCTGCACGACGCGCGTGATGGTCGATTGCGCCTGCACGTGCGTGGCGGTATCGCCGTCGGAGGCCGGCGCACCCATGCTCACGTACCCGCCGATGGTCACGAACGGCATCATGCAGCCGCCCTTCTGGTCACAGAACGCATCGACGTATCCCGGCATGCCCACGTCCGTGGGCTTGAACCCCGACAGCCCCTTGAACTTGTCCACCTGATTGAACCGGTTGGTCGACAGCTGGGTGTCGATCACGGTCGTGCCGACGACGCGCGTCCAGGTGCCGGTGAAGGACCACTGGTAGCGCGTGCGATCCGCCGACTGGATGTGCAGCGACGGATCCGACCCGAGATACGCCCAGTCGCTGAGGTAGGCCGCCGACGTGAGGCTGCTCGCCCGGAAGAAGACGCGGTCGCGCGGCGAGATCGTGTAGTCGAGCCTGATCCCCGCCAGGTCGCTGCCGATCTGGTACGGCATGCCGCCCTGATAGAAGTTGTTCGTGGGCTGCTGGCCGTTCTCGACGAAGTTCTGGTTCGGCGTCGGGACCATGCCGGCGTACAGATTCATCAGCGGGTTCCGATAGGTGCCGTCCCCATTGAAGATGCGGTTGCGCGGGATGACGTTGTTCGGGAACGGATCGCGGATCACCCGGTTCGCGCTGTTCGGGTCCACGCGGGCGGACAGCGGATCGTAGATCTGGTACTGCGCCGGGTTCGGCAGCGTCAGCAGGTCCGAGAAGTCGCCCTGCAGATGCCCGGCGTTGGCGGGCACGGTGATGGACCCCTGCAGCTTGCCGGGGATGGAGTCGTCCGCGTGGGAGTAGTTGGCGAAGTAGAACAGCTTGCCCCGGCCATCGATGAGGCCCGGAATATGGACCGGGCCGCCGTGTGTCAGCGAGAGGTTGTGCGAGTGTCCCTTCCGGAACTCACTCTTGCCGAAGTCGTCGAGCGTCGTCTTCTGCTGCGCCGTGAGCGCGTTCAGCCGGTTGGTCCAGTACTGATAGTTGACCGTGCCGCGGGCGGTGTTCGTGCCGGCGCGAGACATCATCGAGACCTGCAGGCCCGTGCCGTGCCCGACCGAGGCGTCGAAATTCGAAGACTCGACGCGCATCTCCTCGATGCTGTCCGAGTTGGGCGAGATCGCCAGACGCCGCGCCGTGCCGTTGTTGTTCGCGCCGTCGATCGAGTAGTTGTTGCTGCCGACATTGCCGAGCGCTGTGCCGGCAGCGAGGTTGGTGTTGTCGACATTCCCCTGCGAGACCTGCGGCTGGGCATCGTTCGGGTTCACACCCGACGAGAAGCGCGCCAGCATGATCGGCATGTTCGAGAACATCGGCAGTGCGTCCACGAGGCGCCGGTCGAAGTTCGCGCCCGACGACACGCTGTTCGTGTCGAGCAGCGGCGCCTCGGCCGTCACCTTCACTTCCTCTGTAATGGCGCCGACCTCGAGCGTGAACGACACGTTCACCTGGGCGCCGACCCCGAGCACGATGTTCGAGCGCGAGGCCGACTTGAAGCCCGGCATCTGCACGCTGACGTCATACCCGCCGGGATTGAGCAGTGGGGCTTCGTAGTAGCCGGCGCCGTTGGTCACGAGCGTCTGGCTGACTTTCGTGTCGATGTTCGTGATCTTGACCGTGGCGCCCGGAACGACGCCCTGGGCGTCACGGACGGTGCCCGAGATGTTGCCGCGGGTCTCCTGCGCCGTCGCCGCCGCGGCCAATGGCAGCAGCACCGCGCCCAGAAGCGCACAGAACTTCACGCGCATGGTTCCTCCCTGGTTGTCTGGAAACACCCTCAGCGTTCACGAGAGTGCCCATGACGCCTGAAAGGAGGAACTTGCACGCCCGGCGTCGTGGCTTGTCTAGATTGAGTGTGGGCTAGCGTACGCGCGTGACTGATGGGAGTCAAGCAGGTGGCGCCGAGTGCGCGCTCGAGACGCCCGTCCAGGCACCCCGGCCGACCAGCCGTCTCAGCGCGAGATCGATCCGGCGATCGTCGAACAGCTTGAGCTTGCGCGACACCGCCGGCTTGCCGCCCGGCCACTGGCGCAGCGCCGCCTTCACCGCTGATCGGGTGGGCCGCACCTGGTCGTGCGCGAGGAGCCAGTCAATGGTCGCCAGCACCTCGATGCCGAGCGGCGACTCGAATCCGTCGATCACGCGCGCCGCTTTCCCCAGCGCCGGCAGATAGGGCCGCACGGGCTCGCTCGCGAGCTCTTCGACGACGCGCGCGCGCCCCTCGTCTTCGACCCAGATCAGGTCGAAGGGGCCTGCCATGTCGAGCCGCTTCTCGCAGCTCACGTACGTGCCGTCGAGACCTGCCAGCAGGGCGCCGAGGCCGTCGGCACACGGCCCGTACTTCCTGGCCTGAAACTCCAGGCGCAGCGGATCGGGAAGTCCCAGTGCGCGCACGGCCCGATCGAGGAACCATGCGAGCTTCTGGACTTCGAGGTTGGTGCAGTCGAGGCCGAGCACCGCGTACCGCCGGATCATCTCGAGCATCAGCGCCTGCCCCGGCGTGAGGACGACACCCGCGTCGTGCGCGGTGTCCGGCGCGGCCTCCTCCGGTTCGAACACGGTGATCTCGACGTCCTTCAGCCCGCTCAGCTCGCCTTCAATCTCGCGCTTGACGACGGCCCATTCGAGACCACCGCTGCCGCAGCCGCACGGCGGGAGCGCCACCGACGGAATCCGGTTTTCGATCACCACCCGTACCAGGTCGCGCAGGCCCTCGCGGATCCACTCGAGCTTTGATGGATTGCGCCAGTGCTTCTTCGTGGGAAAGTTGACGATCCAGCGCGGGCCGCCAGGCGCGTGATTCTCCGTGATGAACATGCGCCCGACGTGGACGCGGCCCGCACGCACGGCGTCCAGATACGCGGCGGTGTTCTCGGGGAACGCATCGCGAAAGATCAGCGCGTAGCCTTTGCGCATCACGCCGACCTCGTTCACCGTGTTGACGAGCGCGGCCGCGCCCGATTCGAGCAGCGCGCCGCGGCGATAGCGGATCATCAGAGGAACCACCCCGGTCGCGCCCACACTTCGATGCGCGACCTGCTCTGCCCCACCATCTCCTCCACCGTCCGCCGCTCGTCGTCGCCATAACAGGCCACGCCGTGAAGGACGGCGGCGGGGACATGCCGATAGGCGAGCGCTTCGGCCATGCAGCGTGCAATACGATCTGGATCGCGGAGGTCGCGCTCGACCTCGTGCGTCTGCCAGAGCGGCCAGTCCAGTCGCGACAGATCGGGTGTCGCGGCAAAGAAGGCGGCCGTCACGAGCGCCGGGTGCTGGTCGGTGAAAACGAAGGGCACGCCGGCCCTGGCGAAGGCGGGCAGCGACGAGACCAGGATGACGATCTCGGAGATCGGACGGCGCGTGACGCCGTTGCGACCAGTCTTGATGTCCCGCAGCAACGCATGCGGCGCAAACGCGAACGGCACGTAGTCGGCGAGTGCCCCGCCCGGTGGAAGCGGCACGGGACGGCGACGCCGCTTTTCGGCCAGTTCCGGGTTGCGAAGCCGGACCTCGTGAGGATTTCGGACGGACGACGTGTCGCTCTGCAGACCGTGATCGAGGATCCAGGCCACATTGGACAGGTGCGCAACCTGGAAGACCAGGGCCTTCTCCGGGGACAGCAGGTTCATCGTGCTCACCGCGCCGCCAGTCGATCCACCAGCCGCCGCACGGCGGGATCGCCGGGACGGATGCGGTCGAGGCGCTCAGCATAAACCCGGGCCTGGCGAAGATCGCCCGCCTCTTCACTGTAGAGCGCGATCGCGAGAAACGTGTCCGGATCCGCGCGATCCGCTGCGCCGCGGGCCGTCAGCACGCGCAGGGCCTCCGCAACGTTGCCGTCATCATGCAGGGCGACCGCAAGCACGTAGCGGTAGCGCGGCATCGATGGCGACAGGCGCACGGCTTCCCGCAATTCCGTGCGGGCTTCCACCCCGCGCCGCTGACGCACGAGCGAAAGACCGAGCGCGTGATGGAGCGCGGCAGCCGCCGGCGCCGCGCGGAGACCGTTTCGCAGCACCCGCTCGGCCTGCTGTTCGTTGCCGTTCAAACGATGGACCTCGGCGAGGTTCACATAGGCGGGCGAAAACGATCGGTCGAGGTGGATGGCTTCGTCGAACGCGCGGGCTGCGGAGTCGAGGCGGCCTCGCGCCATCCACGCGACGCCGAGCGCGCTCTGTCCCTCGGGCCGATCGCCGTTGAACTCCGCCTCGGCGACGATCTCGCCGAATGCCGTCTCGAACAGCGCCAGTTCCGGGCCGTGCAGGCCGCGATCCGCAACGTTCATCAAGGTCCGCGCCGCTTCGGTGCGGACGGTTCTTACCGGATCCGAAAGGCCGCGCAGCCCCAGACGCACCCGCGTGGTCCCATCCGCGGCTGCGAGCGCAGTGAGCGCGGCGCGTCTGACCATCGGACTCGCGTCGGCGATCAACGGCTCGAGAGATGACACCCATTGACCGGCGTGTGCCAGGTGCGAGAGCGCGGTCGCTCGGACGATCGCCGGACGGGATGCGTCAGAAGCGACGTTGACTACCTCCGCCGCTGCCGGCGCGGCGCTCGCATCGAGGGACGCGAACGACTCGGCGTATGTCTGAAAGCCCGGCGCGGGGTGCTGGCGGCGCCGGGCGATCTGCTCCGCCGCCCAGGACGCGTCGCGGTTCAGGTGACAGGCGCCGGTGCAGACGTCCGGAACACCAAGCGTGACGGATCGATCGGGCCTCGGCACACGGAGACTGTGGTCGTGCCGCGGATCCACGACCATGTAGGTGGTCGCCGGCATGTGACACGTCGCGCACCGCGCCGCTTCGCTCCCCGGCTGGTGAAAATGATGTTCCGCGCGCTCGTAATACGGATCCTGGTGGCACGACGTGCAGGTGGCGTTGCCGGGACGCTTCAACTTGCCTGTATGAGGGTTGTGACAATCGCTGCAGGTGACGCCCGCCGCATACATCCGGCTCTGCAGAAATGACCCGTACGTGTACACCTCGTCGCGCTGCTGACCGTCGGCGTGATACAGCGGCGCTTCGAGCAGACTCGGACGGAAGCCGTTTTCGAATGGCACGCCTGGCGCCCAGTCGTCCGTGAGCTGCTCGCGTCTCGAGTGGCACCGGGCACACGTCTCGATCTCCTTGTCCGACGATCGCGCGACACTTCGTACCGGCACGCGACGCGCGGAATCGTACGTCCACGCGACGCCCTCGCGCTCATCGAACTGCGCGGCAAGCGAACCAGCGCTCGGACGCCCGGTCCTCCGCGCCTCTTCCACATGCCGCGCCCCCGGCCCGTGGCACGACTCGCATCCCACGCTGATCTCCGACCACGTCGTCGTGAACGTGCGGCTCGGCTGGTCGTAGTTCTTGCGGATGTTGGTGGAATGACAGTCGGCGCACATCAGATTCCAGTTCTGCAGCACGCCGGTCCAGTGGAGTGCATCACCTGCGCGAACGGATTCGCGAGCATTCAGGTCGAACCATCGCTGGCCGCCTTCTGCCGCCGGTCTCGTGTCCCACGCGAGGCTCAGCGCCTGCAACTTCCCGCCCGGCAGCTTCACCAGGTACTGCTGGAGCGGCTCCCAGCCGAAGGTGTATGCGACATCGAAGTCGGCGAGGCGGCCGTCCGGACCGTCCGTGCGGACGACGTAGGCGTCGCCGCGGCGCATGAAGGTGGAGGTGACGGCTCCGTGCGTGAACTGGCGGCCGTCGAACTGTCCGCGAACCGTTCGGGACGAAGGCTCTGCCATCGCCAGTGCGTGCTGCGACGTTCGCCAGTCGGCGGCCTCCGGTGCGTGGCACGAGGCACAGGTCTCAGTTCCGACATATGCGGCTGGAGACGCGGCGGAGGCCGTCCGATCGGGTGAGACGCCGCGTTGTTCGCGCACGAGGAGCGCGATGCCCGCCGCCGAGGCCGCGACGAGCGCGGCCGCGACAACGCGGCCGCGGAGGCCACGCGCCCGAGCTTTTGGCATGCGTCAGTGTGCAGCGACGTCCGTCAATTGACAACAAACCGGACGTGCTGGACGGCGCGGTCTTTTCCTGAAGAAGCGGCAAACGTCAGGAGGTACTCGCCGGGCGCGAGGTCGTGGAGCGGCACCCCGACGTCGTACGCGTCGTCCACCTGATCCTCCTGCTCCTCGAACACCGCCTGGTCATCCGCGTCGACAACCCGGACCGCCAGCGCTACAGGCGCAGCGTTCGGACGGCGATAGATGCGAACGAAGGCGTCTACTACATCCGTCTTCGTGAAACGTCGGCGCGCGGTAGGAACAACGGAGAGAAAGTCCGCGAAGGCGTCTCTCGGTCCTCCCGCCGCCGGGGGCTGCTGCGCAAGGGCAATGGCCGAAAGGCTGAGCGGCGCCTTGTCGAACTCCGGTACGTCCACGAATCCGTAGACGCTGCTGCGCGTGCCCCGAGAGTCGAGGGCCACGCGAATTTCGTAGCGGCCGGGCTCGAGGTCGAGCGCAGTCAGCACTTCGTAGGCGGGCGGCGCAGTGCTCTCTGGCGTCCAGGGCACGGTTCCAGTGTGCTGTTTGGATGCGACGATTTTTCCGTCACGATCCAGGACAACGACGATGGCATTGACGGCATCGCGTCGGGAGGAGGACAACTCAGCAAGTGCAGCAGGTGTCTCCGCCGACGGCGGTTCCGCCCGCATCACAAGCGCCACGCTGGGCGTGCGCTGCCCCGGCCGCGCGAACGGCATCGCTGCCATCGTCAGCCGTCGATCCGCGCGTGGCAACGCGTCGCCAATGGACTCGAGCAGCGACGCAGATCGCGCCGAGGCTTCAACCGACGACTTCGTGTCCATCGAGCGGTACGCGGTGCGGGACTGGACTGTGAGGTTCTTGTCTTTCACGCGCACCTGGATGCGCGCCGGCAGTTTCTCGGCCTCGTCGGGCGCAACCTGGACGGCGAGCAGATAGTAGGAGCTCGTCTCGTCGATGATCGCGGGTACCGCGCGGTCGGGGGCATTGTCTTCGTAGACGAACCTGGCCTGGGTTGCGTCCGAGAAGAAACGCAGCCACTGCTCCCGCATGAAAGAAGGGTTCGTCAGTCCAGCCGAAGGGTTTGTCGGGTTCGCGCCCGCGCGATCACGTGTCCTCAGGCCAGTCTCGAGCGGCTGCGCTCCGGAGGGATCCGCGACGTGCACGGTAAGGTTCGCGCGGGACAGGTGCCCCACCATGATGTCCCGCGCCCTCGCCCAGGCGTCCATACACCCGGGTTTGGCCTCGGGAGCCGTGTCGTACCCAAGAAAGAGCATGCTCTTGCGCCGCCCCGAGACATGACCGAGGTCGTCGGCGATCTCGCCAATCCGGTCGTACGCACATATGTTGCAGTAGCAGGAGGCGCTGACCTCGCTTCCCCCCGTAATGCTGGGGTCCGGGTCCGGCGCGAACGTGATGGGTCTCCTGATCACGTCGAGCAACCGCGCCTTGTCGTTCGTGAATCCCTGGAACGTGTTGACGTGCTTGAAGCCGTCGGTGAACGCAATGGCGGCGACGTCGTTCGGTCCCAGCGCATCCACCGCGGCGACCGCCGCCTTCCGGGCGCGATCCTGATCGTCGAACCGAATGCTGTGATCGAACACGATCACCAGCGCGCGGCCATCGGGGGCGACCTCATTGGTGCTGACGTCCGATGGAACGGTGTTCAGCCATGAGGCCGTGTGCGAGATGGCAGGCCGGCGCGGCACCTCGACTGCCGAGAAGGCGACCACCGGCCGCGGCTTCCCTTCCACCAGTACCGTGAAGTCATCGGCTGTCAGCCCGCGCACCGGCCGCCGCTCTTTGTCGAGGACCGACACGTCGAGGTTGAGGATGTCGACGCCGCTGCGGAATGTCGGAGGCGCCTGCTGCTGCGCGCGCGGGGCCATGCCGAACCCGGCGAACACGGCAGCGGCCACAGCCGGTGCAATCAGCAAGCCGGGGATACGCCCGACAGACGCTGCCGACTGTCCCCCGCCTTGGATGCTCATCCGCTCGTGTCCTCAGTTGA
>Ga0164241_10003089_pt1 | contig 17213 bp, 12 predicted proteins | sample OricomyardsoilBY_FD_108780 | JGI IMG/M metagenome (GOLD analysis project Ga0164241, IMG submission 108780) | Backyard soil microbial communities from Emeryville, California, USA - Original compost - Back yard soil (BY) | ecosystem: Environmental > Terrestrial > Soil > Unclassified | place: USA...
AAGGGTTTGGACGCTGTGCGCAAACGCCCCGGAATGTATATTGGGGATACAGATGATGGCTCAGGCTTGCACCATATGGTGTTTGAAGTGGTGGACAATTCTATAGATGAAGCGCTTGCAGGTCATTGCACAGAAGTAAAAGTGATTATCCACCCCGACGAAACCATCTCTGTTACTGATAATGGCCGCGGAATTCCGACGGATATGCATGAAGAAGGCGTATCAGCAGCCGAAGTCATCATGACTGTACTCCACGCCGGTGGAAAGTTTGACGATAACACCTATAAAGTTTCGGGTGGTTTGCACGGTGTGGGGGTTTCGGTAGTGAATGCTTTATCTGAAATGTTGAAGCTAACGATTCGCCGCGCAGGTAAAATCCATGAACAAATTTATCGTCATGGTGTACCTGACGAACCCTTGAAAGTCATTGGTGATACTCCGGGTACGGGTACAGAAATCCATTTCAAACCATCATCCCAGACTTTTACTAATATCGAATTTCATTATGAAATTCTTGCCAAACGCTTGCGGGAGTTGAGTTTCCTCAATTCCGGCGTACGGATTGTGTTGAAAGATGAGCGCAGCGGCAAAGAAGAGGTCTTCCAATATGAAGGCGGTTTAAAAGCCTTTGTTGATCATCTCAATAAAAATAAAACGACCATTAATAAGATGGTGCATTTTGTTTCCAATACTCGTGATGATGGAATTGCGGTTGAAGTGGCTCTGCAATGGAATGATTCATTTCAGGAAAATCTTTTCTGTTATACCAACAATATTCCCCAGCGCGATGGCGGCACCCACCTGGCGGGCTTCCGCGCGGCACTGACCCGTGGACTGAATACCTATATCGAGAAAGAAGGTATAGATAAAAAAGCCAAAGTGGCGACAACCGGTGATGATGCCCGTGAAGGTTTGACCGCCATTATTTCGGTTAAAGTACCTGATCCCAAGTTTTCCAGCCAGACCAAAGACAAGTTGGTGTCATCAGAAGTGAAAACCGCTGTTGAGCAGGAAATGGCAGAGCATTTCAATGCCTATTTGTTAGAAAATCCCAATGAAGCCAGATCGATTGTTGGCAAAATGATTGATGCTGCCCGTGCACGCGAGGCTGCCCGGAAGGCGCGTGAGATGACGCGTCGTAAAGGGGCTTTGGATATCGCGGGTTTGCCAGGCAAATTGGCCGACTGTCAGGAAAAAGATCCAGCATTATCAGAGCTTTACCTGGTAGAGGGTGATTCAGCGGGTGGTTCGGCCAAGCAAGGGCGCGCCCGTAAAACCCAGGCGATTTTGCCCTTGAAAGGTAAGATTCTCAATGTAGAAAAAGCCCGTTTTGACAAGATGTTAGCCAGCGCAGAAGTGGGAACACTGATCACTGCGCTTGGGTGTGGCATAGGTAAAGACGAATACAATCCGGAAAAATTGCGTTATCACAGCATCATCATCATGACCGATGCGGATGTGGATGGATCGCACATTCGTACACTCTTATTGACCTTTTTCTTCCGTCAAATGCGCGAATTGATTGAACGTGGCCATATTTATATCGCCCAGCCTCCTTTATATAAGATCGCCAAAGGCAAGCAGGAACAATACCTCAAAGACGAAGCTGCAATGACCGAATTTTTGACCCAAGCAGCGCTGGAAGATGCCGCTTTGTATGTAAATCCCGATGCTCCCCCTATTTCCGGCGAAGCCTTGGAAAAACTGGTTCAGGAATACCGCAAAGTGATGGCAACTATTGATCGCCTGTCACGCCTGTACCCCGCGGAAGTGTTAGAAAAAATGATTTATGCGCCATCAGTTCGCCCCGAACATTTAACTGATCAAGGCCATATGCAACAATGGTCCGATCAAATTTTAGCCATGTTCGCAATCGATAATCGCGCGGGTAGCCAGCAATACGAAATCAAAGTAATAGAAGATACCGAGCGTCATATCTTCCTGCCAAGAGTAGAAATTACCGCACACGGTATAGCCACCGAATATCCCTTCCAACAGGATTTCTTTGCTTCCGGCGAATATGCCTCAATTGTTTCCCGGGGCGAAAAACTGGAAAGCCTGATAGAAGAAGGCGCCTTTATTCAACGGGGTGAGCGTAAACATCCTATCAGCAGCTTCACCGAGTCACTGGAATGGTTGATGAAAGAGTCTCGTAAGGGTTACAACATCCAACGCTATAAAGGTTTGGGGGAGATGAATCCGGAACAACTCTGGGACACCACCATGAACCCCGAAACCCGCCGCATGTTGCGCGTGTCCATTCAGGATGCCATAGGCGCCGATCAAATATTCACATGCTTGATGGGCGACGACGTGGAACCCCGGCGTGAATTTATCGAAACCAATGCTTTGGCAGTTGCGAATTTGGATGTTTAAAAACAAAAAAAATGTGGAATCTCACTATAGGTGAAATAAAATCTCAAATATATGAAATGGAGTGTCAAATTGATGATATGAAAATCTCATCTTAATTGATACGAAAAGACCAAAAAACCTGAAGCCCGTGTGTATTGACTACCACGGGTTTTTTTTATTTCAGAAACCATATATTTTTATATGGTTTCATATATAAGTGTCTGATTATTAAGGAAAATAACAGTGTTTTTGCCAAAAAGATTACGATACAATCGAAGCTTTAAATTGGCATATTACAGCCGAAAAATGCACTAAAAATTGAATAACCAATGAAGGGGAATAGTTATGTAACTACTTTCTGAGCGTAGAGCCAACGCAATAGGCTAATTAGAACCCCGGGACCAAGTTACCCCAGCCCCAGGGAGAAGTACGAATACCTCTCTAGCAAGTTCAGTATCCGTAAACTTCCCTCCCTAGTCAAGCTCTGCTCAAAATTTGGTCTCGGACTAAGTCAACTTATTTCCTTAACTGGAAAGGAGTAGTCATGCTTAATCCACCCAATTATCGGCGTAAAGCCGAGAAACCACCTATGTCGGGTACTATTTATACAAAACAAAATAACAAGCCCGTTCGAAGGGTAATTACACCATCAAAACAAACCGTAAGAACATCCTACCCTTCTACCAAAGCCAAAAGGTCCAACGACTGTGAATCCGGTATGGAAAGCAAAGTTGCGGCCTGTTTGGAGCTTTCACCAGGAGTTGAAAGTTGGGCTCCTCAGCCTGTGACTTTGCGATTATTGGTTGATGGAGAAACCAAAAAGTATACGCCTGATTTCAAGGTCGACCTCAAAAGTGGGCGGACAAAAATCCTCGAAGTAAAACCATTACGCAAATGTTTGGATGAAATTGTTAAAGCGAAACTACTAGCTGCCCATTACTACTTTAGAAGTGTGGGAATAAGTTTTGAAATCATTACGGATGAGGATTTGGGCTCAAAGATATTTCATCAAAATCTGAATCTCTTGAGGTATTACAAAAGGGTATTCGTCGATCAACGCATCAGAAAGTTCGTGCAAAAAATAGTTACTACCAACGATTCTGTTTCTATTTCAGACCTGGAAAAACTGGGGTTAGGTAAAGAAATTATCTATTCCCTTTTGGCGTGTGGTGAATTCACCACGGACTTAAACATTGCAATAAACCCCCTTTCAACTTTGACTGTAAGTCAGGAGAACGAAAATGAAAATTGCCTCTTTAAAAGTCGGTCAGTGTTTGATCTTGAATAACTCTGAGTACGAAATTATACGATTGTTAGAAAACGACATTATTCAGCTGGAAGCAAAAACGGACTTTAAAATAATTAACAGAAGTAAATTAGAACTACTTCATGATCATGAAACTGGAAAGGTAGCCTTTGCACAATCTAATGACGAAAAACTGATATCTGAAAGAGCTACTTTGAAATCACGGGACCTATCGTCCTACGACGAGAAAGATCAACAGATTGCGAAGCAGCGAATGGATTATATTCGGGAAGCGAGAGCTCGATTGGGATCACAGCCCAGAATTTCTGAGTTGGATAAAGTAGTTTTGTTGATGGCGAAAAATCTCGGAGACCATAACCCCCCGTCATCGATTACTCTTTACCGTTGGTGGACTCGATGGGAATCAAGCTCTCAAGATATAAATAGCTTGGTTCCTAAAAAGCGAGGAAAGGGTCGTATAACAGCCTTTAGAGGATGGATTTTAAATACACTAAACAACATCATCCAAGAGGATTATTTAAATAGAGTCGGAAATAATATTCAGGATGTTTATGATCGTCTGAAGTTTGAAGTCAACAACTTCAATAAAACTACATCACGGCCACATAAAATGCCGTCCCGGTCTTCGGTCTATAGATATTGTAAAAACCTCGATCAATATGAAGTCTTACTAGCGAGAAAAGGTAAGCGAGTTGCTAAACAGGTATTCAGAGTAACTGGCGAAGGAATTTCACCAGATTACATATTGGCGAGAACGGAAATCGACCATACGCCGCTAGATTTAATGATTGTTGACGACAAAACCTTTCTACCCATTGGAAGACCAAATTTAACTTGCATTATCGACAAATTCTCAAGAGCTATTTTGGGATTTTCGTTGAGTTTCGAACCACCATCTGAACTTTCAGTAATACGAGCGCTTAAACACGCGCTCTTTACTAAAACTAGACTCAAGGAAATATTTCTAGATTTAGAAAATGACTGGATTTCTTTCGGGATACCAATATGTTTGGTAGTTGATAATGGATTGGAATTCCATTCAAAAATGTTGCGCCAACTCTGTTATGAATTGAATATTGAGCTCGTGTTCTGTCCAAAACAGGAGCCGCAATTCAAAGGATGTATTGAGAGAGTACTTGGGACGCTGAATAGAGAGGTTAGCCATCTTTGTAGAGGAACAACGTTCAATAACATTCAACAACGAGGTGATTATGATTCAGTAGAACAAGCTCGAATAACACTCAAAGAGGCTAACGAATTAATCACACATTGGATTGTGGACGTGTATCACCAGCGACGCCATTCAACTACCGGATTTACACCGGATTATCTCTGGAAAGAAGGCCTCACTAATGTACAACCTCGATTGCCTGAAAGCTTGGATGCATTCGAATTGGCAAGTGCAAGACCCTACAACCAAAGGCGCCTTGCTCATGATGGTATTAGATTTCTATTTCTCAATTACAACTCAGTAGATCTACAAAGAATAAAACAAAATCCACGATTTAAAGACAAGGTTAACGTTCGAATTAATCATGAAAACCTAGGATATATTTGGGTACATGATGAGTACGACGATACTTATATAAAAGTCGAATGCACGCAACTTGAATATGCTAACGGACTTACGCTACTTCAACACGAAAAAATTCTTGAAGAAAAACGATTGAAGTCGGACGAGGTTTACGATGAAGAAAAGTATCTTGAAGGCAAAGAAAAACTCCGCATAAAAATTAGCGAGCGTAATAGTGATCGACTTTTGAAAGAAAGAAAAAAAGCTGCTCGTCTGGCAATGGACACAATTGGAAGTGCATCCATTTCCGATATCGAACAGTTCAGCTTTCAATTTTCAGAAAATGAAATTGGCAGTCTTGAAGATATTCCCGAATTTAAAACTTATCAATTAGGAGGGCTGTGACATGAATTCAGAACAAACTACTGAAATGTATAAACATATTTCCCATGTTCAAAATAACGTCATCCAATACCCTAGTGTTACCAAACTACTTATGAAATTCCGTCAAGCGGTTCTCTTTCGTGAGAGTACGGGTAATCCGAGAAATTGCATGGTTTATGGCCGACCTGGTGTTGGCAAAACAACACTTAGAAAATGTATTGAACAAGAATTTCCTCCGATCCAGGAAGTTGATAGAACAATATATCCAGTGCTAACAGTGACGATTCCATCTCGGCCTACCGTAAAAAATGTCGCTGAAGAAATTCTCGCTACATTAGGGGACGAATGTTTTGCAAAAGGGTCTAGCGTTGAAAAGACAAAAAGAATAATTAACTATGTGAAAGACATGAATGTTAAAGCATTCATATTTGATGAAATGCAACATTTTGTTGATGGCGGGAATAAAAATACACCTAGAGAGGTTGCAGATTGGCTCAAAGTTTTAATTGATACATCCAAAGCCTCCACCATTCTGCTCGGTACTGAATCGGCGAAAGAAATTCTCAACATCAATTCACAATTGAGTAGACGATTCTCTGATGTTGTCGAACTAGAACCTCTCTCAATATCTACCCCAAAAGATTATAGTCAATTTGCAGCAATGGTTCGTCATATAGACATGATGTTAAAACTGCCGAATCAGATAGATTACATGGATTCAAAACTAATAGTCGCAATTCACTTTGCAACTAACGGAATTATGGATTACATCGTTAAACTTCTTGTACGAGCCTATGAAATAGCGATCTTCAATGGCTACACACAAATAACGCGAAAATTGTTAGAGGAGGCATTCACAGGAAGTATCTGGAATGATGGCATTGGGGAATTGAATCCGTTTAATCCAAAATTTGTGAATAGGTATTTAGATTATAAGAAAAATATGCCTTTCAAAATTAAGGAGCTGCCATGAGACTTGTAAAACCAGTAATCTATCCAAGGTGTTTTGAAGATGAATCACCTGTTGGTTACCTCCATCGCTTGGCTGAATTAAATCAATATGGAGTCTTCGATTGGCTTATAAAAGACGCTGGACGCAATATAAAACTCCCTGAACTATTTGAGCTACTTTGTCAAAACGAATGGACAGGATTCAGCGTTAATCATCCCTTTAACGAATACCATGGACTAAGCTACCTTTATTCACAATATTCGAAAATATATATATGCCCTCTTTGTTTAATCGATAGCGGTTATTGGTCTTGCAAGGCACATATTATATTCAATCCTATCTGCGTAAAGCATCGTTGCTGGAAAATTGATTCGTGTCCGAAGTGCAATAAAAATTTCAGTTGGCGAGACGGGTCGCTGAATAGTTGCTCTTGTGGGGAGAAGAGGTTTTGCATACCTGAGCGACCATCACAACATGTACTAGAGCTTGCGGCATTCCTGGATGGGAATGTCATTGAGGAGTCATCCAAGTTGAGTTCGAATAAATTTCCCTATAAGTCTCGTTGTGACTTGTTTATGCTTTTCGCACGAAATCTAAATTTTAGGGGCCGCATTCCAAGAATCAACTCAATAGCGGTAGCTAAAAATATATGGATTCAAGTTGCAGATCTTTTGATTGGTGATCAGGCTCATTTTAGCCAGTTTATTAAAAAACTGTATGAGCGAAAACCGGAGGACTTCCAATACTTCTACAGAAAACTGCACGCGTTCAATCATTCAACATTGCAATACCTAAAAGACACGATAATGGCATTTATCACCCGCGAACTAAGAATGCCTATAACCAAGCGACATCGATGTCTTTTTCAGGATAAACCAATCAGTAACTTTTGGCTGTCCTTACAAACTGTATCCAATCAGTTTTCGATACCTAAAAGTACACTGCGACAACTCATAGAGGTTGGCAAGATTAAACATGAGACCAGGATAAGAAAAAAGCGCTCTTCGACAGTAATCTACATAGAGTCTCCGCAGAAGTTTCAAAGCATTGTTGATAACTATATAAATTTTCAAAACGCTGCAATGTTACTGGGAGTGACTTCTGCACAGCTTAGAATAGTTATTGAAAATGGTTTTTTAAAAGATCTTTTTAAGCCAACTGATGATTACCATGAGTGGTTAATTTCCGCCGAAGAAATAATCTTGTTTAAGACTAAGTTGCATGTGAATTATCGGTCAAGTTCCGATTCTAAAATCAGCATTTCTGATGCCCTGTCGTTTTACTCTAAAGGATTCGATTCTCTATTGGCCGACTTATTAGTTGCAATTTTAGATCGTCAAATAACAGTAATAGAATCGACAAAAGAACAGTATGTTCGAGATATGCAACTGGACAGGGAGGAATTTATGGACTGGCGAAAACTTAAACTCTTTAAGCCAGACAAAGTCTCAATTGTTGAGCTTGCAAAGAGGTTTGAAATAAATCAGGAAGCGATGTACCAGATTGTAAACGCTGGGTTGATTAAAGTTGAGGACTCTGGAAAAAATCGTTTGAATCGATATGTTTCAGAAGAAGAGATTTCCGCGTTTAAAGAAAAGTATGCGTTTCTGTCCAAAATGGCTCTTGCTATGAGGAGGAGTCCGAGCCGTCTCAAGGCGCAGATTAAATGGCATGGGGTAGATCCAATAGATGAAACATTGGAGACAGATTTGAGACAGACCATCTATTTGAGATCTGTAATCCAGGAGGATTGCCTTTTTCTGAGTTACTTAATTGAACAAAAAGGTGATTGGTCTATTAGTCGAGATCAGATACAAAAAGAGTGGCTTGATCAAATTGATGGACTGTAAGGTATCAAGAACCTGCCAGCTCAGTTTTGAGCTGGCTCAATTTCAGATTGAGGGATTAAATTATTCCGATGAGAATCTTCCCTGAAGATGGCTTCATTTTTTGTCAGGATACTTGATTGGTACCCAATAATTTTTGAAAAGAAATTAAGGTTAACGCTCGACCAGATTTTTTCTCCTTTTCGATTTTCTCGAATTATCAAATAGTCGTCAACTGGCCCCATGAGTTGATCGGTCCCTGGAGGCCAATGTTCTATCCACACAACATTGGCATCGGGAAGAAGTCTGTAGGGGTGGTAAATTTCTTTATCAAAAAAGGCAGATAATTTGTCTAATATCCAAGTAGCCATTGCTGTGCCTAGGCTTCGACTTGACTCCACTGTTGATTTAATTTTGTATAGTTCGGGAAATCTCCCTTTTCCTTCAATAAGCCCCAACCGCATCACGACAACGGGCCATAGGTGCTTTCTTATTATTTCATGAGCATTTTGAACTGAAGTGCCAGCTCCATTGAGTGGCTGTGAGCAAACAATAACAAATGGCTTTCCGGCCTCGTGAATCATCCGAATATGTACTCGAGACCTAACTCTATGCCATCCCTCAAAATCCCAGAAATACTCCTCGAAATATGACTCCATAAATGCCTCCAGTAAAGAAAATATGTGTTCGCGAACCATAGGAAATCTAATAATTTGAATGATTTTGACAACCTGTGTATTCGTGACCGTTGTGACAAATACTAATCGTATCAACAGTACTATTCAAGAGTACTTTAAATATTTTGTTGACAGCGTCAGGAATGAGAGTAATATGATCTCAAATATTAAATCGTATGAGGAGTACTATTTATGAAGCGCAAAGATGGATATGTAGAGCTATGTAGTGTTGCGAAGGTTATCTCTGGAGCGCCCGCTAATTTGTATAACAAGCAGTGGCAAGAGGGTGCGTCAAGTTATCAAATGCTTACAGGTTCTTCTGTAAGTGCAGAAAACGGAATTGAAGTTGGCGAACTTCAGACGGCTTGGATTCGTCCTTACAAAGACCTAACCCGATATCAACTTGAAATGGGCGACGTGGTAATACTGGCTCGTGGCACCGCCATTCGTCCTGGATTAGTAAGTTCGGAAGTCGAACAACTAAAGCCTTTGGCTTCAGCAAATTTTTTAATTATTCGCTGTGATAGAGATAAGTTACAACCTGAATACTTGATGTCCTATCTGACGACATCCCAGGGAGAGAGCGCATTAAAGTCTCTGGCAAATGGGAGCGCTATTCAAAGTGTGAGTGCTACCAGCATAAACAGTTTGTATCTGCCGTTGCCGCCATTATCTGTTCAGGCGCAAATAGCTGAATTATATAGAGCGAATAAACAAGCATATGCCGCAACGGTTGCATTAGCAGACCAACAAAAGAAACTCGCTAACGCAAAAATTGCTCATATGATTTGGGGGGTTAAATAATGAATAGTGAAGAAATAAGCAAACATCTCTGGAATTTCCTGGATGATCAGCGGGGTGTTGCAACAGCTCAAGAAATAATAGATGTATTGACATTGGTTGCCCTGATTGCGAAACAACTACCTGAGGACTTTAACAACGTCTTTAATAAAGGTGCGAATTACCAATTAGAGGCTTTGAAGGGGTTGATTCGTTCCTTACCTGAAGAAAACAAAAAAATTTATACGTCTCCGGTATTAGAACGTGTGAGCAACGGTGCGTTGGCCCAAATTGTTTACTTCGTTGAACAGATTCAACATGATCTGAAACTGCTACCACAGGTTATACGTGCTTACCTGGCAAAAAATATCCGAAGTATGCCTGAGCTTGGAAATACCGAGAGTATTACTAAGCTGTTTGTAGAGTTGGTAGGCGACGCGAGTAAAAAATCACTATATGACGGTGCTGCCGGACTTGCAGAAATTGCATCGGCAATAAATCCCGGAACAATGATTTTAGAAGAAATAAATAATAATCTATGGGTGATTAGCAATCGTCTCCTACTTCTAGAGGATCGTAATTCTTTGTTTAGTAATTGCGATAGCTTAATTGCGAGTCAATATCTAGCTTCAGAATACAAAGTGGATTTGGTGGTAATGCAGCCACCTTTTGGTTACCGACTGCAAGCGCATCAAACAGATATGCTAGCAATCAATACCGATTTGTTGGTTGTGGGCGATAAAAAAATACCGTCGTCTGCGGGCGATGTTATTTGGATTCAAAAAGCAATACGCCAACTCAATAAAGAAGGAAAGGCCTATCTTTTGCTACCAATTGGGTGGCTCTTTCGCGGTGGTTACGATGCAAAGGTACGCGATTTTCTTTTAGATGAAGATCTAATTGAATCCATCATTCTATTGCCCCAAGGCTTACTATATGGTTCAACAATTCAAACTTCCCTGCTTGTAATTAATAAAGCAAAATTAAAAGGAGCTCCCATCTATTTTATCGATGCAACCGGTATGGGAAAAAAAGTTAAAAAGGAAACTCAACTATCGGTTGATGAAATAAAGCTAATCGCCAGATTAGCTAAAGGTAATGATATTCATCACCCAAAATGTACTCCTGTACAAATACCTCAAATTAGATCACAGGGAAAAAGAAGTATGGACGGAAATGATTTAACACCCTCTCGTTACTTTAAAACAGAAAAATTAGACATAGTTTTACCAGACTTAATTGCAGAATCAGAGAAGCTAAAAAAATTGCAAGATGATTTCAGTAAGGCACAAAGTCGGTTAAATCAATTACTGAACATAGCGAACTAGGAAAAACAATCATGGCAGACTTTAAAAAAATTGAAGAACTTGAAAAGCGTTTATGGGCTGCGGCAGATAGCATGCGTGCCAATACAGGTTTAACCGCGCAAGAATATTCGCGCCCAATTTTAGGCTTAATATTTTTGCGTTACGCGGAATTTCGTTTTGAACAAGCGAAAAAGAATTTAGAAGAGCAAGGAACTCGTCGTCGTGGTGGCGATACTAAATCGCGTATTCAAGCGGAAGGTGCGATGTATGTTCCAGACTCAGCGCTATTCTCAAATCTACTGGCATTACCAGAAGGCGCGAATATTGGTGTAAATATTAATGAAGCCATGAAAGCACTTGAGGCAGAAAACGAAGCGATCAAAGATGCTTTGCCCAAAACCTATACTCGTTTTGAAAACGATATTTTAAAAGGGTTACTCAAAAACTTTGCCAGTATTGATTTTGGTTTAGGTTCAGATGTATTTGGCCGCATTTACGAGTTTTTCTTAAATGAATTTGCAAAAACCGAAGGTCAAGGCGGTGGCGAATTTTTTACACCTTCAACATTGGTACGCCTTATCACCGAAATTATTGAACCTTACCACGGCAAAGTATTTGACCCTGCCTGTGGTTCTGGCGGTATGTTCGTAAGCTCTGCAAATTTTGTGACTGAACACAATAAAAGCGCGGCAGATTCCCTTTCTATTTTCGGCCAAGAAAAAACAGGCGATACCGTGCGCCTTGCAAAAATGAACTTGGCTGTACATGGTTTGCAGGGAGATATTCGTGAAGGCAACTCCTACTACGATGATATTCACAACTGTGCAGGCCAATTCGATTTTGTTATGGCAAACCCACCCTTCAATGTGGATGCCATTCAAAAAGAACGTTTAGAAGGCGATAAAGCTCGTTTCCCATTTGGTATGCCGCGTAATGACAACGGCAACTATATTTGGATTCAACTTTTCTACGCCGCACTCAATGAAAAAGGTCGCGCCGGTTTTGTTATGGCTAACTCCGCAAGTGATGCACGCGGTAGTGAATTAGATATTCGCAAACAGCTAATTGAGAAAGATGCGATTGATGTAATGATCGCTGTGTCTGGCAACTTTTTCTATACCGTAACATTGCCATGTACATTATGGTTTATGGATAAACAAAAAGCCGAGCACAACAAAGGCAAGGTCTTGTTTATAGATGCTCGCCATATTTTCCGCCAAGTAACTCGCGCGGTGCGCGATTACACCAGTGAGCAATTAGATTTTGTTGCGAATATTGTTCGTTTATACCGTGGGCAAGAACCCGACCATACCTATTTAAAAAATCACGATGACACAGGCAATAACGGAGAATATGCATTAGACAAATATTTTCCAGACGGCAAATATCAGGATATTCCGGGATTGTGCAAAGTGGCGACCAAGATAGATTTTGAGGCCAAGAGTTATAGCCTGAACCCAGGGCGCTACGTGGGCGTTGCGCAAGGCGACCAAGAGCACGATGAAGATTTCGCGGCAAGGTTAACGACCTTGCAAGAAGAGCTTATAGTTTTAAATAACGAATCTCATGAGTTAGAGGAATCTATATCTGAAAATATTTCCAAAATTCTTGGAGTAATCTAAAAATGGAAAATATTTTTCAGAAGACTCGAATAGAAGATCTGTGCCTTAAGGTAACGAGTGGCGGTACCCCATCAAGATCTAATCCAGAGTACTATGAGGGTGAGATACCTTGGGTGAAAACAGGTGAGTTAAATGGGTGGTATATAGATGACACCGCAGAAAAAATTACTGAAGAAGCATTAAAGAAATCTTCGGCGAAAATATATCCAATAGGAACAGTATTAATGGCTATGTATGGAGATGGTCGAACCATCGGAAGTACAGCTATCACTAGAATATTTTCCGCAAGTAATCAAGCTTGCTGTGCAATGATTCCAGATCCAAATAAATGTGATTCCTTATATCTACATTACAGTTTGGTCGTACATAGGGACACAATTGTAAAATTGGCTTTAGGTGGTGCTCAAAGAAATCTCAATCAAGCGACTATCAAAAATTTTGAAATTACAGCCCCAGATCTCAAAAAACAAAGTGAAATAGCTAGCCTGATTTCAAACTACGATTATTTAATCGCAAACAACAACCGCCGCATCGCCATTTTAGAAGAAATGGCGCAATCACTCTATCGCGAATGGTTTGTAAAATTTCGTTACCCTGGCCATGAAAACCAAAAACTCATCGAGTCACCACTTGGGTTAATTCCGGAGGGGTGGGAGGTTAAATTAATTCAAGATTTTGGTTCAGTGATAACTGGAAAGACACCAAGCACAACGAATCCAGCATATTACAGTCAGAAAGATATACCGTTTTTAAAAACACCGGATATGCATGGATCAATTTTCGCTACCGATATAAGTGACTACTTATCTATAGATGGTGCAAACTCACAAAAAAATAAATTTATACCAAAAAATTCAATATGTGTTTCATGTATTGGTGCAAAAGCTGGCGTTGTTGCAGTTACACCCACTACGGTTCAGACAAATCAACAAATCAATTCAATTGTTTTGTTTGATCTTAAGCACAGAGAGTATATGTATCTTTTCGCTGTTTCATTACACCAAAAGATTCATGCAATTGGTTCGTCAGGTGCAACCATGACAAATGTAAGCAAAGGAAAATTTGAAACAATTGAAATTATAAATCCACCAAATAAATTAATGGAAGAATTTCATGGGTATACAAAAAATATGTTTGATGGGATTTTAAATCTACAGTTACGAAATGCGAACTTAAGAGCGCAACGCGATATGTTGTTGCCAAAATTAATTTCCGGGGAGATATTGCTGTGAATGAAAAGACAATAGGGAATAAATGGTACAAATTCGACTTTCATACTCATACGCCTGCATCTTCGGATTATGCTAATAAGGCTGATACTGAAATTGATTGGCTGAAATCTTTAATGCTTAAAGAAGTAGACTGTGTTGCAGTTACAGATCATGTCTCCGGAGCTTGGGTAGATAGATTAAAAACTGCATATGATTTAATCAGCAGAACGGAAGTTTGGTTTAGGGAGTTACATATTTTTCCAGGAGTAGAAATTACTATATCAACTGGAATTAATAGAGTTCATGTGTTGGCAATTTTTGATCCAGATACAGACACAGCTAAAATAAATGCATTGCTAGGTCGATGCGGAATTTTGGAAGGGCATGGAGATGCTGAAAGTACTGTAGCGACTGAATCGGTAGAAAATGTACTTAATATTGTTGAAGGTGCGAATGGTGTAGTTGTGGCTGCACATATCGATGGGCCAAAAGGTCTACTGCACAATTTAAAAAATACTAATTTGGAGATAAAAAGAACTCTAAGCAATCTTATTGCGGCAGAATTTTTAGATTTAAATTACCTAAAGAGAGAAGATGTAAATGTCGAATTAAAATCTGACGCAAAACATTTGGCAATAGTTTCAGGTTCAGACGCTCATTCAATCGATAGTTTAGGCAGCAGATTTACTTGGGTAAAAATGGGTAGCCCGCATTAGCATCCTTGAAGTTAGCACTAGTTGATCACGTATTCTGTATTCTCAATAATGCTGAAAACCCAAATGTCACTCCAATTTTATATCTAAACCAACTAAGTATAGAAAAGATGCAACATTGCGGAAGATTGCCTGGTAAGCCGGAAGTCTTCAATTTACATCCATTATTTAACGCAGTAATAGGTGGAAGAGGAACAGGGAAATCCACCCTCGTCGAATCGTTAAGGGTTTCGCTGAGCAGAGTCTCCGAATTAAGTGATTTACCAATTATCAAACAAGGTATTGATTCATTTATTTCAGACGTTACATCGGCTGAAACAGTCATGAATTTAATACTAACGAGAAGAAATGAAAAATTTAAGTGCGTTTGGAAAAAAGGTAATCCTTCAAAAATATATAAATTAGTTGGCAATGAATGGATTGAGGATAATGGTTCACCAAATGAAAGATTTGGTGTAAGTATTTATAGTCAGAAACAAATTAATGCTTTAGCCGGCAAGCCAAGTAGTTTGTTAGAAATAATAGATCGATCAGGTTTTGTGAATTATTCATCTTGGAAATCAAAATTTGATGAGCAGTTGACGAAACTCTTCGTTTGCTCGCATAAAATTAGAGATCTTAAAAAGGAAGTTTCTTCAGAAGGAACACTAAAAGCGAATCTTGATGACATAATTAGCGATATTGAAAGTTTTGAAGGAGGTAAACACGGAGAAATATTTTCGAAATATCAAAGTACTGAGGACATTAAATCGAGATTAGACGCTGCTGCTAATTTGGATGATCTATTAGCTCAACTTGATGTTTTTGAAAATTTTTGCCTAACACCGCTGTCGTTAGAACATATTGCAGATGATAATAATATCTCGCTCGATAAAAATACAATGATAGCTATCCATAATGATTTTGAACGAGAAGTAAATGTCGTTATAAATACGATTATGGCTGGAAAAGAAAAATTGCAGCAACTATTAGCAGACAGAGAGAGACAAATTTCTCAAACAGATTGGCACTCTTCTAACTATACTATTGCGTCTGAGTTCGCGGGGATTGCGGAGGATTATAAAGCAAAGGGTGAAAATTTTGATCCAAATACGTATCAAGAATGGCTAGATAATAGAGACGTCTTACGTGAACAGTTAGATTTAATTGATGATGCTAAATTAAAGTTGAACGAATTTATTGCGCTTAAGAAAAAAATAATTACTAAGCTATTTGTAATGAGACGGAGGCTTCAAAGAAAGCGACAATCATTCATAAAAAATATATTAGGCGATAATCGTTATGTAAAAATGACGCTTCAACCATTTTTGGATACGGACTCATTAGAAAGCAAGTTTAGAGAAATACTTGGATTGAGTTCTGATAATTTTTCTTCTTCTATTTACCAAGAAGGATCAAATGAGTCTCTATTAAGCGGAGTGTTCAAATCTTCCGCATCTATTAGAGAAAAAATAGAAGCTGTTTCAAAAGTAAAAAATGCTGTGACAAAAATGGCAGAAGGTATTAGCCCTGAAGGTTTTAAAGTTGATGCAAGGCTTGTCAATCTACTCACAAATAAAATGGAAGTTCAACCAGATATTTTTGATAGATTGGATTGGTGGTGGCCTGAAGATAAGCTTGTTGTGCAGTATGCTAAAGATCCAAATAAACAAAATTTTGAAAATTTAGAGAAAGGTTCTGCTGGACAAAAAGCAGCAGCAATATTGGCATTTTTATTAAGTCACGGAGAGGATCCGATAGTTGTAGATCAACCCGAGGATGACCTTGATAACGCTTTGATTTATCAATTAATTGTTGCTGAAATTCATAAAAATAAAAAAAGAAGGCAAATCGTAATGGTGACGCATAATCCAAACATAGTAGTAAACGGTGATGCAGAAATGGTTAATGTCTTACAATACAATGGAGGACAGATTCAAGTTGCAGACCACGGAAGTTTGTGTGATTTACAAATTAGAAATCAAATTTGCAACATCATGGAGGGTGGTAAGGAAGCATTTGAAAAACGCTACAAAAGAATAGTTGTAAACTGACAGCTAAGTTTTAATAGCCATTTTTATAAAACAAAACGCGCCTGTAAAATCCTCAATAACTCAAAGCTGTTGATGTACTGCACATTAAAGGAATTGCAAATATTGGGGATTTTTATTTTTCTGCTTTCTATAGGAACGGGCATTTCTTGAGTTACGACAATTGCGTCCGTCGTGGCAGCTTTTGCTATCAGCCAAGGGTCTGCACCTGCCAAAAAACTGGCAACATCAATTTTGCTTTTATTGGGTAGTGTGTAGGTGTGTTGAATGATTTCGGTAAATTTATTTTGTGTATCAGCATCAGTAACATCTAAAAAATGATTTTTATGATTGGCGACCCAAAGACTTAGCTCATCTTTTTTGTTGGCAAGTTCATCATACACAAGCTGAATACTTGCAACTTGGCCTTGAGTAAATTGTTGATCTAACCAATCCCAATAGGCGGGGCAAAAATCCATTCCGTAATACTGATTTTTTGCTGAAATATAGGTATTTGCATCCATTAAATACATTAAATGCCTAACTCCTTAGCGAAGGTGCTGATTTTACCAGGCGCCATATCCAACAATTTGCCTG
>Ga0164241_10003090_pt1 | contig 17212 bp, 14 predicted proteins | sample OricomyardsoilBY_FD_108780 | JGI IMG/M metagenome (GOLD analysis project Ga0164241, IMG submission 108780) | Backyard soil microbial communities from Emeryville, California, USA - Original compost - Back yard soil (BY) | ecosystem: Environmental > Terrestrial > Soil > Unclassified | place: USA...
CTGGCGATTGTGCGGCAGGAGCGCGACATTCTAAAAAAAGCCATCACGGTATTCTCACGGGAGCAGCCCCTGTGAAATACCGGTTCATTGAGGCTCACCGCGCTGCGTATCCGGTAGAGCGCTTGTGTCGGGTACTAGCGGTGTCGCGCAGCAGCTACTACGCTTGGTGTAAGCGCAGACCCAGTGCGCGTCAACAGCAGGATGCTGTGTTGAGCGTGCAGATCCAGCAGTATCACAGGTACATTCGTGCTACCTACGGCAGCAGACGCCTGAGCCAAGCACTGCGGGCAGAAGGTTCTGGTATGTAGTCGCGCACGGGTGGTGCGCCTCATGCGCCAGCACGGGCTTGAAACCCGTATCCGACGCGCCTACCGGGTCACCACCCGCCCCAACCCGCGTTTGCCTGTCGCACCTAATCAGCTCGAACGTCAGTTCACAGCCACCCGCCCGAACGAAAAGTGGCTGGCGGACTTCACCTATATTCGTACGCAGCAGGGATGGCTGTACTTGGCGACCGTACTGGATGTCTTTTCCCGTCAGATCGTCGGTTGGTCGATGAGCCACCGCCCACAGACCGCGCTGGTCGAGAACGCTTTGCGGATGGCACTGGCTCGCCGTTGTCCGTCCGCAGGTCTGCTGCACCATTCTGACCGGGGCAGCCAGTACACCAGCGGCCACTACCAGAAATTGCTCGCTCAACACCATATCAAGGTCAGCATGAGCCGAACTGGACAACCTTACGACAACGCCATGGCCGAAAGCTTTTTCGCCACCCTCAAAACCGAGTGTGTGACCTACCGTTTCGCCACCCGCGTCGAGGCACGAGCCACCGTGTTCGACTATATCGAGGTCTGGTACAACCGCCAACGCCTCCATTCTTCACTCGGCTATCTCAGCCCGGCTGCTTTCGAGCGGCTCCACGCCGCGTGACAACTTCTCTGTCCACTAAACCCTTGCCAGATCAGACGATGCACAAATTCATGTACGACTTGATCTCTAAGATTTTTGAAAGTACTACCTTGATATCTATTTGCGGATTCAAGCAGTAGATTAAAATAATCTTTTTGCACAGAATCTAGATTTGCACAGAATCTAGAAATGATAAAGCGCTAATTTTGTCAGCTAAGGCTTTCTTATTTTTGATTTGATTGCGAAGTTCATTGTACGTCTTACCGAAAAAGTATAAGGGAAGTAAAAATTCAATCAATCTATCCCACATAGCGGATATGCGAATCACGCAGTTTTCCAAAGTGATCCAGCAAGAGGCAACATGGGGATTAAATTCAAAAGAATAATCTGTTGTAGCATATTTCTCATTTTCACAACGTTCAGAATAGATGCGAAGTTGTTGGCGTATAGCATAATCAATCCAAGTGATTTCGGTTAATGTATCCAAAAATCTTTCAACATCAGTCAATGTATATATATACACACCAAAAGATAAGTTTGCTATAGCATCCATCATTAAACGATTTACATTAACAAATTTCTTCGTTTTTAACTCATCCCATTGTATCTCTGAAAGAAAATGACGACTTTGAGGCCAGCTTTGAAGAAACATAGCATTCTGACCATCTGGATTTAGATTACCACCAAACGTAAATTGACTGCTAACAGCTTTAAGTTTATCAATTAGGGCTTGAGGTATTGTTTTTACTACAACAAGACTATTTGGTTCGTTTTGTACCGAAAACAGTGTATCTGTAGCAAGACGTAATCCAAGCTCACCATGAATTACGGATATACCCAAAGTTGAGATTCTAGGTTCTATATTCAGATTAGATTTATTGTGCTTATGAGAATTAATAACGTTTTTTCTGTTCTTTTGTCGTTTTTGCTCACGTCTTTGCGAATTGTTTTTACCCACAATAAACCCTTTGTCTATTTTTTAGATCGGTAAGTTTTTAGCTTTTACAACGATATTTATTATAACATAATTCTCCTCGTAAGTGCTTCCCTGCCCGAAAAGTAACCCTATCGCCGTGTACGGATATTACACAAAATCCCTCCAACTCAATCCGTCCGCCGTTGACCAGTTCTTCTGTCCAGACATCAATCAGCGACTCAATAACCGCCTGAACCTCGCGGTTCTTCAGGCGGGTGCGGCGGCCAATATCGCGTACCATCTTCTGTTTGTTCAAACTCATGGGTGCATCTCCTGTTTAGCAGCGGCTTTGTGACGGGCGCGTAGGTCATTTAGGTTGGATAGTTTGACCTTCGACCCAGTGGATTCTTCGGTCTGGTCTTTCATCGCGGCCAGCTTCGCCCGCGCCGCGATCTCAATGCTGGATGTTCCATCGCTTAGAGGTTGGGCAAGAGTCTCAGCTGCAATGGGATCATCGTTGGTTTCGCTTAAGTCAATTCCACGCTCCAAGAGCAGTGACTCCTCAGATTGTGCAGTCGCCATACGCTGCTTCCAGTCGTCGCGCTCATAGAAGCGCGTTAGACGGGCGTTCAAAATCACCTGTGTGGCAAATCCAGCATCGACATAACGGGCAAAAATTGTGCAGTTGCCAATCTGCGGGGTGATGACCTCATCGACTGTCAGGAGTGGACGCTGGCGCAGATGACTATTCGGGTCATCGGTGTTTGCGTCGGTGGTGGCCGTCCCGCTGGCTTTGCTGTAGAACTCGGCGGTATCGGCGTCGCAACCGCCATAAATCACCTGTGTCGCCAAGCCGGTGAATAAAGCCTGTGTCCCTTCGCGCCCGTAAATCATCTCAAATTGGCCTTTGGTCTGCGCGCCAATCAAAATGGAAATGCGGCGCTTGCGGACGAGGTTCACATCCGCTACGAGACTGTCCAGCTTGCCCAGAGTCGGGAATTCATCAAGGATCACGCCGACCGGTACGGGCAGCGGTCCTTTGTTGCGTTCGCCAATCGTATCGAGGTCGAGCATCAGTTTGCGTAGCGTTGCGCCTAAATACGAGGCATACACGGCACGCATCCGCCCCGGACAAGTCAGCACGACCACGGTCGGCTGCCCCACCACCAATTCGGCGTCGAAGTCTGAGGCGGCAGTATTGGCACGCACGTCGGTGGACGCCCAGCCGGTCAGCGCGGTCGCCAGCGTAGCGATCACATTCGAGGCGACCTTGCCGTCAGAGCTGACCGACGCAACAAAGCTGTTGGCGAGCAGTGCCGCGTCATCCTTCTTGGATTTGAGGCTGTTGGCTAACCCTTTCACATCGTTCATGGCGTTGTAGATGTCACCGAGGTTGTCGAAGCGGATCAGGCAGGCGGCCAACAGCGCGGCGGCGCTGTCCGTCCAGAATTTGTTATCCCCCTGCGCCGACGGAACCAAGACATCGGCAATCGCCCGTGCATCGGACACCGTGTTAATCCCGTCTGCGAGGTTATAGCGCGGCCCGGTCGCGCTGGTCGGGTCATGCACGACCACCAAATGGTGTGTTGCGGCGGCATATCTCAAGATATGTCCGGTGATTTCGCCCTGCGGGTCGGCCACTACCAACGAATGCCCCGACCCCATCCGGTCAGCAATCGCGGGCAGGATAATCCCTTGTGTTTTGCCCGATCCGGGGCCGCCGAGCGTCAGCATCCCGCGTGCGACATCTTCCCCATCAAGGCAGAAACGCCCCACTCCGAGGTCAAGCCGCCGCTTGTTCTCACCCCAGAATGCGCCCAACAAAGCCAAACCATCATTATCGGGGCGACGAAAGCGCTTGTATTCGCGCTGCGTGCAGAAGTGTGATGACCCTAACGCCCCGCGCTTGACCGAAGGCGAACGCAGTCGGTCAACGCGCTCACGCAACCAGCCGCCATCCTTCATCAAGCTACTCATGGCGATTGCGGTCACGATCAGGATGAAAATCAGTAATGCTCCGAATAAAAACACGCGCATGGCGTCGATCCCAGGCGGCGCACCTGTCATCATCGCGATAAACCCATTGATCGATGAACGCCCGCGTTGCACGGCTTGTTCACTGGTCAGCGTGATATAAAGGGTGGCGACGGTCAACAGGATAAGCATCTGAGCGAGTCGCTGCACGGCACGTTTCATGCCAGCGGGTCTGGCGTCCTCATCGCTTGTACGACGGATTCCAACTCCTAGCAGCGCTGTCGCAATGAGAGTCAACAGCGGCGTAAGGCAAAGTAGAGAAGGTAGCAACCCGCCCAGAATCTCACGTCCCTCAGTGAATAACCAATACATCATCGCTTGACCTCTTTCCCAGTACGTCGCCCGGTCATCCATCCCAGCACGGCCAATAGTATGACGGTCAGATATGCCCCATCACCGGTAGGTAAACCGAACAGCCGCCCTAATGCTGCACCCGCCAGAATCAATGTGACTAAGACGAAAAGCCCAAACAAGATGTGGGATTGAAACATACTCACCTCCCTAACGCGGGAATAACTCATCGAAACTGAGCGGGATGTCGTCGTTGCGTTCGATCTCCGGATCTTGGCGCAACTTCCGCCAGTCGATGTCGCGTTCGTCTAATAATTCTTGAAAATGCTGGGCTGCGATTTCGCGGAATAGACGGTCATGACCTTTGGTGGCGTTGTTGTAGACCGGCAGTCGATCAGCCGTGGAGGGTGCGGTTCCGGGCAGGACGACGTGCGTGTGAAGGTGTTCGCGGGAGGGTTCACCCCCTTCCGGTTTGGTTTTCGCGCTGTGCATCACATAGCTGTATTCCGGTACATCAAAGCCGCGTTCGGTGTAGTAGTCCTCAACGATGCGTTCTGTCAGGTCATACATCAGGTCGCGTCGTTGGTCGGGCGGGACGAGTTCCATCAGGTCGGGCGCGGGGGAAATCACCCATGTCCAAGCGAGGACGTGTGGGCTTTTCAATCGTTCGCACTGCTGGTAAATCTCACTGTGATGCACGCCCAGCCCGTGATCTTGCCAGCGCTCATAGGACTGCGATTGCGACAGGTGATTGTTGCGCTTGTCGCGGTACTGCAAATATTTGAGCGTGGCTTTCAAACCTTGCCGACCCGTGCCGCGCCCGTTGCGCTTCAACCCTTTGTAGGCGAAATCGGTCACGACGATGACTTTCACGACTTATCCTCTAGGTCGCGGACGGCCGTAATCCGCTTGAGCAAGCGCTTGCCATCCCGTTTGGCGGCCACAATCGCTTCATCTATAGCGGCATTGCTTTCGTCACCCAACACAGTGGACAGCAGATAAATAAGGACGTGCATCTGGAAAGTCAGGGTGGTTTCGAGCTTGTCGAGTCGCCTTTGCAGCGACTTCTGAAAGTGCCGACGGCTGCCGACCACATCCGATTGCTCATCGAGATACTGCCGGATCGCATCGCGAATCAGGTCAACCTCTTTGACTTCTCGCCCGTGTTTGGCGACAATCTGCGCCAGCAGGTCGCGCATTTCCGGCGTCATGCTGATGCTGCGTCGCACTGTTTTCGTCGCCATAGGGTTCGCCTCCACACATCACGCTTTTGTGATTGTCGCAGAGTGAAAGGGGTGAATATCTGGAAATTTACGGGTTTAAGCGTGGAATATTACGGGGATGGGATAAACGTCTGTTGCAAGATTTAAAAGCCTGCGGCAGGCATAAACGCACGCGGATGCGTGCGGTGGGCGGGCATGTCCCCGCCCACATCCCCGATTGCACCCCTAGGGGCGATCGGGGTGCGCCACGTAGAGGCGCACATCAGCCTCCACCGGCGCGTGAGGTGGCGAGCTTTTAGCTCGCGAGCCAACCCATTCCCCGTCTCCCAACACCCCAAAGTCGCACATGCACGGCCTCCGGCCAGCAGGTTAATGGGGAAGACGATGATCCATGGGAAGGGTTGGTCGGCATCGCGTTAGCGATGCGGCGCTGCTGCGAGGCAGCGCCAACGACATGGAAACACCAAATTTTGTTATCTAGATCCTTGCTTATCCAGAAACAGCTTTTTCTAAGAGTGTAAACTTCAGTTAAAAGTTTAAAGTTGCCTTATGTTTGTTGTCTCAGTTTTGTGCTAGAATATGATAACTGGATATAAAAATATTTTCTTGTCAGCTTTCAATCCCCCATTGGCGGAATATGTGTGCTATCCAATTAAGGCAATTAATCTGATGTGGGTGTATTTTGAGATTTGAAGAATTATTATCACGATGTGATGACGAAGCATTGCAATTGCTACTTGGTAAAACGCCAATGCAGCTTATCCTTATGTTAGATTCAGCATTAGCTACACCTGCTCGACTTCAAGAACTTGTTATTAAACTCTTTACAGCCGAAGGACTGCTATTATCACCCAGTAAACGTGCAATTTTATTCGATTTATTACCTATAAATCAAGCGAAGTTACTTGCTAAAATTATGGGGATTGATCAGGCAAATCAGCCATATCAATTATTGAGAGATCTATCTATCCGACGCGGCTCAGAACGCGAAAAAGCCCTGTTCGAGTTTTTTGGATTATCAATTCCTGTCCAAGAATTTAGCCAACAAGAGCCAGCCTCGGGTAACTTATCTGGTCAATATCCACTTTTTGCTCATCAACGTATTGCTGCGCGTAAAGTAATGGAACATTTATATACAAAGCCTCGGCGCGTTATACTACACATGCCGACAGGAGCAGGTAAAACTCGCACAGCCATGAATGTTGTTGCTGAACATTTACGCTCAAATGAGCCAACACTAATAATATGGTTGGCTCATACAGAAGAATTATGTGAACAGGCTGCATCAGAGTTTGAAAAAGCTTGGAGTTATTTGGGAAATAGAGAAGTTGGAGTTTTTCGTTTCTGGGGAAACAGAGAATTGAGTCTTAATCAGGTGTCTGATGGCATCTTCATAGGTGGTTTGGCAAAGATGTATAGTGCTACAAAGCAACGCTTAAGTTTCATTACTGAATTGTCAGGCCTTACATCATTAGTAGTTATTGACGAGGCACATTCTGCTATTGCCGAAACATACAGGCTCATTTTAGATGCTCTTGTAGTTATGCGTCATCCCAATGCAGCCCTACTTGGTTTAACGGCGACTCCTGGCAGAACGTGGGCGGATATTCAAATTGATGAAAAACTTGCAACTTTCTTCTCTCGACGCAAAGTGACACTAGAGATTAAAGGCTATACTAATCCTGTTGATTATTTAGTTGAACAACAATATTTGGCTCGTGTTGATTATTCTCCATTATTCTATGAAGGCGGCATTGAGTTATCGACTACTGATATAAAAAATGTTCAAGCCCATTTCGATATTCCGGAAAGTATCTTGCGTCGCCTCGCTGAAGACGATGTGAGAAATCTTGCTGTAATCACGGCTATTGAGTCTTTAGCAAAAAAACACCGTAGGATACTAGTATTTGCAGCAACTGTAGAGCATTCAAATTTATTAGCCGCTGTCCTGCAGATGCGTGGCTATGATGCGACCTCTGTTACTGGAAATACATCTAGTGTGATAAGGGCGAAAATCATTGACAGATTTAAACAAGATACAGATGATATTAGAATCATCTGCAATTTTGGCGTTTTGACAACCGGTTTCGATGCACCAAAGACTAGTGCTGCTCTTATAGCACGCCCAACTAAATCTCTTGTTCTTTATAGCCAGATGGTCGGGCGTGCTATACGTGGAAAAAAAGCTGGCGGTAATGAGGTTGCAGAAATCATAACTGTGGTGGATTCCAACTTACCCGGTTTTGGTAGTGTTGCTGATGCGTTTAATAACTGGGAAGATATTTGGGAGTAATCATGACTAATCACGATATTGTTCCAACCCATCTTGTTGTTAAAGCTATGCGTGATAGTGGCTATAAGAATGCTGCTTACGCGATAGCTGAACTTATGGACAATTCTATCCAAGCTGGCGCGTCTCATGTCGAGCTTCTGTGTGGTGAACGCACCGAGCGTCTAAAACAACGGACTAGATCCCGCATTAGTAAACTAGCTGTTTTAGATAACGGCTGCGGTATGGATGCAGATATTTTACAGATGGCACTTCAGTTTGGTAATGGAACTCGTCTAAACGATTTTAGTGGCATCGGGCGTTTTGGGATGGGTTTACCTAATTCTTCAATTTCCCAAGCTAGACGTGTAGATGTCTGGAGTTGGCAAGATGGACCAGATAGCGCCATACATAGTTACCTTGATATCGATGAAATTGAATCAGGTAATTTAAGACATGTTCCAGTTCCTCAAATCAAATCTATCCCCCAAGTGTGGAGAGAAGTTGGAAAGACTTTTGAAAAAACAGGAACCTTAATTGTATGGACAAATCTTGATCGTATTATGTGGCGTACTGCAGGTTCTATCATAGACAATTCTGAGTTACTCATTGGAAGAATGTATAGATATTTCTTGGTTAGCCAAGAAGTACAAATTCGACTCGTTTCGTTCGACATGGATTCTACGACTCTATTACGTACACCTGAGGAGCGTTTTGCCCTGCCTAATGATCCATTATATTTATTGCCTAATACCTCGTGTCCTGCTCCCTTTGATAAAACCCCAATGTTTGAACAAGGAGAATTTCAAAATACTGATTTTGACATCTCTTTTAATGGGGAAAAACATACTGTAACTGTAAGTTTCTCTTATGCAAAAGAAGAGGCCCGTGAGGGGTATAATCCGGGTAGCTCATCTTATGGTCAACATGCTAAAAGAAATGTTGGCGTGTCTATAATGAGGGCACGTAGAGAGCTAGATTTGGATGCATCATGGTCTGATCCGGCTGAGGTACGTGATCGGTGGTGGGGGGTAGAGATTCATTTTCCGCCAGCTTTAGACGATCTTTTTGGGGTAACAAACAATAAGCAATCCGCTCGCAATTTCACTGAACTTGCAAAGGTTGAGTTGGAGGCGTTTTTGGAAGACGGTCAATCTTTGGGATCTGTAAGAGCAGAACTTGATGCTGATGAAGATCCCCGATTGCCGCTACTAGAAATCGCACAGCATATACGCACCAACATTTCCACTATACGCCGATTAATTAGAGCACAAACTGCTTCGCCAAAGCGTCAACGACACGAAATTCCTCCCTCTGAAGAGAAAGGAACAGAAGTAATTCGTAAACGCATTGAAGAAGGTCATAAAGGAACTAGCGATGTACAAGAAATGCAACAACCACCTGCAGAGCGAGAACAAGAAATTTTTGAGGAACTCATTGAGCAAGGGGCAACTCAAAAGCAAGCTCAAGAACTTGCAGCTCAGACAGTTGGGCGAGGTCTAAAATATACGTTTGTTAAAGCCAGCTCGAATGGCCCTGCATTTTTTGACGTTAAGCCACGTGGCGGTTCGATTATCATTTCGTTGAACATAGATCATCCGGCTTATAACCATTTGGTTGAGCTACTCCAGACAGACGTTGAAGGAGCTACTGAAGAGGAATTACGGGGAAGGTTGATTAGTGCGAGAGAGGGTCTTGAGTTGTTATTGATGGCATGGGCCCGCTACGAAGATGAACAACCCGATGGTCCGCGTCGCATTAAAACGCAAGAGGCGAGATGGGATTGGGGGCGCATGGCGCGTGATTTCTTAGTTGATGAGGGGGATTATTAATGGTAGATACCCCACCTAGATATTTGAAAGATGAATGGCATGTCCGGAAAAGAGTGATGGATGCCATTCTTGGTGTTTTATCCGATGGCCAGTCATATTCATCGCGGCAACTGCTAGACTTATTAGCAACTCAAGGTCTTACTGTCCCTAAGAAGCTGATTAATAGCATTCTCTTTAGTGAAGCTCATCGCTATATCTTGTATGACCATAAAGCGTTTACCTATCAGCTTCGTGAATGCCCGCAGGATCAATTTGATCAAGCTGCTGAATTTTCGCTTGTTAACAATGATGCGGATAAAGTATCACAAGAGATTAGGGCGCGATATATTGGGCGTAATGACGAGTATGTATTTGTGACATCAAAACTAACCGGATCGGCATTCTTTGAAACCTCAGCTAAGAGCCGAACTATTCAAGTTATACTCAATGAAAACCACCCTATATTCCCCTCACTTAAAGTATTGCTCGAATCCAATTCAAATGATGATTTACAGGAAATGAATCAAAGATTGATGGGATCGCGAAAACTATTTGAGCTATTGTTAGCATCGTGGTGTAAATACGAAAATGATCAACCCAATGGTCCTAGAAAATTTAAAGTTGAAGAATCTCGATTAGATTGGGGAAGAAGCGCCAGACTGTTCTTACTAGATGAATTGGAAGATGACGAGTGAAACTTGGTAATCGCTTAGAAGAGCTTTGCTTTCAGGCAAAAGATGAGGTGCTTTTAGTTGCGCCCTTTATAAAGATGAATGCTCTCGAGCGTTTGCTTGCGAGAATACCGCTTGATGCACGAGTTCAATGTGTCACAAGGTGGCGGCTTGATGAAATCGCAGTAGGGGTGAGCGATTTGGATGTGTGGTTACTGATAAAAGATCGCCCACATAGCACGCTCTGGTTGAGATCCGATTTACATGCCAAGTACTATCGAGGTGATAATGAGGTGTTAGTTGGTTCCGCGAACCTAACAAATGCTGCTCTGGGATGGTCACAGCACACAAATTTGGAGATTCTGATTTCATCAGATATTCTAAATGAGTTCGAGCAAGAGCTTTTCAGTGGCTCGGTAATGGTGAATGATAGTCTCTATAACCATGTTAAGCAGATGGTTGAGGCTATTCCTAGCATTCATAAACCTGACATGGTAGATATTGTTCCAGATTTACTCAATGAAAGTATAACTCTAGCACCTTTAGAGGCTTGGTTACCAATGCTCCGTCATCCAGAGAAACTCTATACTGCCTATATAGGTAATGTAGATCAGTTGGGAACAGGCTCACAGATTGCAGCGTTACATGATTTACAAGCCCTCGAAATCCCTCTTGGGCTTAGCAGGAAACAATTTGAAACCTATGTCGGAATTCAGCTATTACAGAAACCGATTGTTAGTAAGGTTGATCAATTTGTTGAAATACCTCAGCGATTCGGTGCAGTACGCGATTTTCTGAAATCTCTACCCTGTTCTACTGAAGAGGGTTTCGAGCCAAATATTGCTTGGCAAACGTTGATGAGATGGATGATACACTTTATATTGCCTCGCTACACTGTTACAATCGCACGTTTTTCTGAAATAATCAGCAGATCATAGGTATTCATACTTATGAGGAGGAAGAAACATAATGTCCATGGAAGCTAAACATCTTGATTGGTCACCTAGTACGTTGAAACTCTCTCGTAAGAAAATTAATACTAAGCCCCAATACCAACGTACCGAGGTATGGAGTGAATCTAAAAAACAAAGGTTAATTGACTCGATACTGAGGAATTACGATATACCCAAATTTTATATTGCTCGAAGCACTGGAGGATTCGAGTATGAGGTTGTTGACGGTCAACAGCGCATTACCGCCATATTAGATTTCATGGATGGAAAATTTCCATTACCTGATGATACCGAAATTGATCGGTGGAAACACACAGATCTTACAGGTGCCTATTTTGATGATTTGCCACTTGAGATCCAGAGTCACATAAACGAATTTAACTTAAATTTTGTTTTGTTAAACAAGGCTTCTGACGAAGAAGTACGTGATTTGTTCCGTCGCCTACAAGAAGGCATTGCTATGAATGAAGCTGAAAAACGTAATGCACTAATGGGAAATATGCGCGACTTTATCGCCGACCTTACTGGTCATAAAGTATTTAAGAGTGCTCATATTCTTAAAGATCGTTTTGGTTGGGATGATCTAATAGCTCATATCACTTGTTTAGAGATTGCGTCAGGGCCAGCTGATGTAAAAGCTAAAAATCTCAAACAAATGTATGAAAATAACAAGAAATTCGACAAAAACGGCTCAATTGCAATTCAGGTTAAAAAGGTTCTCAATTTTATAAATAAGGGTCTCTCAAGTTCACCCGCTCCAGAAATGGATATAAAATGGGGTTTCGTGGACCTGTACTTGGTTATCACTAAATTCTTTAGTGAATACTCGCTGAAAGATTTAGAGCAAGAATTCATCAAATTTTATGTCAATTTCGAGCAGAAGCGACGCAGCAATTTCAAGAACTATAAAAATCTGGCTAGCGGTGATATGTGGGACAAACGGTTATTTGACTACATAGAAGCATTTCGAACTGGCGGTGGTACTAGAGCTAATATTGAGATTAGACACTTGGTTTACAAAGAATTCGCGCTTCAATATTTTTCACAACAAGGAATTGACTTAGCTCCAAAAGATGCGAAACGCGATTTCTCCCGGGATGAGCGATTAGTAATTTGGCGTAGAGCAAAAGCCCAATGCCAGAATTCTGCTTGTGAGAGAACAAGTAGAGACATATCGTTTGACGAAATGGAAGCAGATCACATTAATCCCCATTCAAGGGGTGGCAAAACCATTATAAGTAACGGTCAATGTTTGTGTATAGATTGCAATAGGAGAAAAAGCGCTAGTATTTAGGTTCACACTACTTTCTCAATTATGGTCTGAAGCCTACGAATATCGTGATCGGAGTTAAAATAACTAACACTTACCCGGACTGTCCCGCCATATTGCGTCGTCTTTATAAATTCATGAGTCCACGGAGAACAGTGTAACCCCGCTCGAACTGCGACATTTTGTGCGCCGAGAGCTGCCTCGATCATCTGTGGATTAACTCCATCAACGCTGAAGGAGACGATACCCGTATTCAAATCACGGTTTTGGGGCAAGTATAGGTTAATACCGGATTTTTCGAGCAACATATCACACAACAGACGCGTTAGTCCATCTGTATGGTTATAAACCGTTTCGCGACGGGTGTCATTTAACCATCTCAGTGCCGCATTGAGTCCCGCGATGGCACTAATATTCTGACTCCCCGCTTCAAATCTAGATATACCTTCTGTTGGCATATCAATACTCTCAGAGACTGTGCCTGTTCCACCATGAATCAATGGGTCAGGACGCCAATGTGTCCCAAATGCAATCCCTGCAACTCCATACGGCCCATAGAGCGATTTATGCCCAGACCATATTAATGCGTCAATGTATGACATCTCTAGCGATCGTAAACCAGCAGCCTGTGAGCCATCAACCACGACAATACAATTAGGTGTTACCTGTTTAGCTGCTTGGGTCAATGTATCAACGGGTATGATTAGACCGAGAACATTACTCACTTGTGTCATACATAACATTGCTGGTGGCTCAAGTCGAAATAATTTCTTTAACTCATCGATTTTGCAGTCGAAAGTGTGTTTATCAAAAGGGATTACACGAATTTCAATGCCAATAGTTTTTCGCAAGTATGCAAGCGGACGCAGGACAGAGTTATGTTCAAAGGGGGTCACATAGACCACATCGCCTGTACGTAGGTGTGCGCCCATGATAGCTGTGTTTAGGGCAATTGTTGCAGAAGGTGAGAAAGTAACTTCGGGTGCATTGAGCCATGCTCGCAGCATTAGTCGGGTTTCATCAACAAGTATGGATGCTTTTCGAGCCATGGGGTTAGCTCCACGCCCAGCATTCCCACCAAAACTACGATAAAAACTATCCATAGCTTGATAAACCGCTTCAGGCTTAGGGAAAGTAGTTGCTGCATTATCCAAATAGGTGATTGGCTGTTCAGTCGGCAAAATCTTCTCCCATGACATGAACGAGAAATGCTAAAGCAATTTTACGCCTCTCATCAATGGACAAAGGACGGCCAGCAATCCCCATAGTAGACTTAAAGTTTTGCAATAGACGTTGCCCGTGCTGAGATAAATCCGACGAACGGAAACGGAATTCACGTAGTTCCTCATCAGGTAACTGGATCGCAAAAGAAATGGACTTATCTTCCTCGACCAATTCTTTTACATCACGCTCTACTTCGTCTCGTGCTTTACATAATTCTTGTCTGAAACGTGATTCGCTATTGTCATTCCAATCTTTTAGTGGAACACCTAGCACTGCTTCCGACATCTGATTCCAGAATAGACCATCATTCTCACTACTGCTTAGGAGCGCATTCACTACGTTTTGCGTTAATGTTGAGCTGAATTTGAAGTCGTTTATCCCTTTGCCATCATCAGAGCGTAAGCTAGATATCCATGATCTAAGAGTAATTTGACCATCCTGTGTCAGACCGCTATATCCAAACTCACTAGCCACAAAGACATCCAGTCTACGCTGAACGTCATAATAAGCGTTACTAATCTCTCCCATAAGACGATCAATGACTAAGCCAATTTTGCCTGCATCATGATTCTCATTAAGCTCCAAAACACGTGGGAGTATTTCAAAAATCGCCTTAGACGGCTCAGTTTGCACCTTACGGACGACATCACGAAACTTATTTGCCTGACTAGAGATTTGAGTCGTAAAGCGACAAAAAGCAGGCAATCCCTGTAACCATCTTGTCATCCCGCTACGGAGTTTTACAAGCGGTTGTTTATGACGCTCTACGTCTTGAACAAAATCAGTAAATTTATCTAACATCACATGCCAAAGTGTTTCTAAGACAGGTGACCAATTACTGATCTCGATGTTGTAATCATCGGGTTTTTCAACGATTTTAAGTAAGGTTGCTCCGTCAATTGTGCCTACAGGCGATCGATCTCGCCAGATACTAGTAACCATCAAACGACTACGCATTACAGCAGCAAGTAAAATGGGTATCACGCCTTCTCTCAACCCATATGGGCGTGATTTTAGTATTTGAATGATAGGCGCAATGGAGCGCTTATTACCAACACAGTCCGTAAAATAATTGTGAATAACGTCCCAAACTGTTGCTAATTCATTTTTTGTATTAGGAATTGCAACAGGGCGATCGAAAATCCACACATCATCTTCATCTCGTCTAAGAATACCGGGTAATTTTAACAGAGCATTGAGTGCCAATACTTCTGGTCCATTTCCCCCAAGTCCAAAGGTTTCATCCGGCTCATGTGAAAAAAGGGCATCTATAACAAGTTCGGACGCACGATTTTGTTGTGCTGTTGGATAACGTTTGTTCAATCCTTCACTGTTGAGAATGGGCGTTTCATAGAATATACGATCACAAATGTCGCTAATAAGTTTTGTGGTTTGACCGGGACTATTTACATGATAGCCTGTTGCTATATCGTCTTGAGTCGTAATCCAGACCGATTTCTCTTGACGTGGGTCGATGATGTTTTTGATGATTATCTCTAATCTCCCCCTAGTATCTTCTAGTAACCAATCGATTTCACGTTGAATACGTTCGCGATCATCATGCTGACGTAGAGAGGCATCATCATTGATTTCTTGGAGAGCGAATAACTCACGTAAAACATCTAAAAGTGAGCGGAGAGGTTGACCTTCTCTTGGCATGACATAGACAACTTGATCATGACATTGAATTGCCTCGTAAGCTGTTTGCCATGATAAGTCATCCGTCGCCAATACATATGTAACTATTCCATCTGATTGCTCTCGCTCAATCAACAAGTCCCAAGGCGTATCAAGCAGCTCATCCGACCACCGATAAATACCTGAAAAATAACGGACTAATGATTTCTGTTGGTTGTAACGCCGCGCATATGTATAAGGAGCAGCAAAGGTTTGCTCTAATAACCTCTTTAGCTGAGCAAGAGATGGATTGACTCGCTCTAAAGTGACCTGTAATAAATCCTCGAAGTTAATATCACTGCCCGTGATGAATGTCCAATATCCATCAATTTGACGATGAATGACTACTTTACGGCGTCTGAGATTATCAAGCGCATGAATAACTGCTGGCTGACTCTCTTCTGTTTCTACTCCGATTGCCCAAGCTAACAACTCTGTTGTTGGACGGATTGGGTTACTATCAGCACAAATCGAGATAACACCTAAAGCTTTGATCAATTCTTCGCCGATATTATCGGTATGCGAAACTTTATCAAGTGAGTTAATCACGCCAGACCAGTAGCGATGAGCCCCACTTCCACTGACATCAGCACGAACAGCATCTTCAAAATAGTTCCATAAATCTGGAATCCGGATAAAAGGCGCTTCCTCGCCATTAATGAGCTTCTTCTCTAGGAGCTCACGAAGCGCACCAGGCTCATCCGATGTCAAAAAAGTGAACATAGTACGTTCATTTTGTGCTACACGATTAGATAGATACGCCAACGCAAAAACTGTTAACGGATGGAGAGGCCATGTGCGATAAATAAGATTGCGGATATCTTGTTCAGACATTGCGCCGAAGAGACGATAATTTTTTACCCAACCAACCAACCAGTCGACGACATTGTCCTTAAGATAATGACTAACGATTGCTGCATCATTGTATTGGATGGCATTTGATATTAATCGGTAGGCGACTAATGGGTCTGTCGATAAATCATGACGTTGGAAACGCCCTTCTATACGAGACCATTCTTGTTGATATGATTGTGGAAGTGAAGAAGCATATCCCTGTAACTCTTTATGAGCTAGGAGTATTAAATGAATTTGTGTTTCATTACTATAATTACAAGTTTCTGCAAATCCCTGTAATACAGCGGCTTCATTTCCAAATGCTAACGAAGCGTGCCCTTCCAAATAACGACCAAACTCATCCCAAATAACAACAATACCACTATAGTCATTTTTCGCGAGTTGAGCTGCTACATCTCGATAAACAATTTCCGGTGATTGCTCTACTGAAGGATCAAAAATTGCCCCCCCAGTCAATTGAGCATAAACACTTACAAATGCATTATATGCCTTTTCATCATGATTACCTAAAAGCATAAGGAACTTAGTAGAGGAATATCCAATGTCTCTCAATAGGACTTCTAACCGCGCAAAAAAATCAGGGTATGTTTCTTTCCATCTGTCAATTATCTCAGCGGCAGCCTCAAAACGTGATGTAAGTTCAATGGTAATGTTTTGCTCCTTAAGAGAGCGCGTCAAAGCACGAAGCATTGCGGGAGCAAAACTGCCTTCGTTACCTGATAATATCACCGGAAATAGTCTTTTCCCCTCACTTATGTATTCGTTGGCTAAATTGGCAGTATCCAAATCAATATCAGTTAATTGCTGGGTGAAGTAATTGATAGGGGCATGAAGATCGTCAGTGTTTTCTAACAAAGCAGCCAATGCAACCGCAAAATGAGATTTTCCTGATCCGTATGCAGCATACAAAATATGAGATCTTTGAGAGCTATGAGGATGCGTATTCTGGATGATCATTCGGAGGGCTAATGATGCACTTTGAGTAGGGATATATTGCTCAATGGCATCTTGATCCCGGAAATCATAACGTACATGAATCGCTCTTTGGAATCTTGAAATTGATTTAATTACTTGATGAGCGGGCGAGACCATGTTTGTACCTCTTCTGC
>Ga0164241_10003091_pt1 | contig 17201 bp, 21 predicted proteins | sample OricomyardsoilBY_FD_108780 | JGI IMG/M metagenome (GOLD analysis project Ga0164241, IMG submission 108780) | Backyard soil microbial communities from Emeryville, California, USA - Original compost - Back yard soil (BY) | ecosystem: Environmental > Terrestrial > Soil > Unclassified | place: USA...
CGCGACGGCGGCCTGATCCGCGCCAAGAAGCTGCGCATGCTCGACCTCAACGACCCGAGCAAGGAGCACGACGTCGGCCAGGTCGGCGAGATCGAGTCGATCGACCCGAGCGTCGTCAAGGCGCTGCAGGACGACCAGTTCATCCCGGTGATCAGCCCGCTCGGCTTCGGCCGCGACAACGAGAACTACAACATCAACGCCGACGTCGTCGCCGGCAAGCTGGCCGAGGTGCTGAAGGCCGAGAAGCTGATGATGCTGACCAACACCCCCGGCGTGCTCGACAAGAACGGCAAGCTGCTGACCAACCTGAGCGCGCGCGAGATCGACGCGCTGTTCGCCGACGGCACCCTGAGCGGCGGCATGCTGCCGAAGATCGCCTCGGCGCTGGACGCGGCGAAGAACGGCGTCAACACGGTGCACATCATCGACGGCCGGGTGCCGCACGCGATGCTGCTGGAAGTGCTGACCGACCAGGCCTACGGCACGATGATCCGATCGCATTGATGGGGTCTGCCCGAAGCGCCTGCGGCGCTGCGCGTCGGCGAACGACGTGATGCCCCGCCGCTCGCGGGTGTGGCTGTTCGACCTGGACGACACGCTGCACGACGCGGCCCATGCGTCGATGCCCGGGCTGGCGGTGTCCTTCGGCGAATACATCGAGCGCGAACTGGGGCTGAGCCGGGCCGAATCCGACGCGCTGCGGCGGCGCTACTGGCTGCGTTACGGCGCGACCCTGCTCGGGCTGGTCAAGCACCACGGGGTCAGCGCCGCGCATTTCCTGCACCACACGCACCTGCTGCCGGGGCTCGAGCAGGCGATCCGCGGGCACCGGCCCGACCTGGCGGCGCTGCAGCGGCTGCGCGGCCGCAAGTACGTCGTCACCAACGCGCCGCGCGCCTATGCCGAGCGCGTGCTCGGCGTGCTCGGCATCGCCAGGCTGTTCGACGGCGTGATCTCCATCGAGGACATGCGCATGTTCGGCCAGTTGCGCCCGAAGCCCGACGCGCGCATGTTCAGGCGGCTGCTGGCACGGCTGCGCGCGCCGGCCGCGCGCTGCGTGCTGGTCGAGGACAACCTGCACAACCAGCGCGCGGCGCGCCGCGTGGGCATGAAGACGGTATGGATGCAGCGCTGGACGCGGGCGGCCGCCACGCACGCCGCGGTGCGCTGGACGATGCGCCCGGCGTATGTCGATGTCGCGGCGCGGCAGCTGCATGCGCTGCTGCGGCAGCGGCTGTGAAGCCCGTAGCGCGCGCACAATGCTCGCGTGCAGCACACGGAGCAAGGGCATGGGCAACGACGGCCACCGAGGCGACTGGAAACACGACGGCGTGCGCGTCATCGCGGCCGACCGGCTCGATTCGAACACCGCGCAGACTCCCGGCATGGACCGCAAGGCGGCGATCAACTTCGCGCGCGTCGGCGCCAGCAAGCTGTGGGCCGGCACGGTGCACATCCATCCCAACGCCAAGACCGGCGCGCATCACCACGGGCCGCTGGAAAGCGTGATCTACGTGGTCAGGGGCCGCGCGCGCATGCGCTGGGGCGAGGCGCTGGAGTTCGTCGCCGAAGCCGGCCCGGGCGACTTCATCTACGTGCCGCCTTACGTGCCGCATCAGGAAATCAACGCCAGCGTCGACCAGACCCTGGAATGCGTGCTGGTGCGCAGCGACGGCGAGGCGGTGGCGGTGAACCTGGACATCGAGCCGGCGGAAAAGCCCGAACAGGTGGCCTGGGTCGACCCGACGCACCCGGCGCCGTAGCGGCTCGACACCGTCGCCGCACACGGGTGCGCCCGGCCCGAAGTCAGTGTTTACCTGCAGGCTTCGGCACGAGTTGGCCATGCCAGAATGGGCGCGCCCTTTCAGCAGCCGAGCCACCCCGAGTTCCCATGTCCGATCCTTTGCGCAACCCTGGCGACGCCGACGCGGCAGCGGACCAGGAACAGCAGGACAAGCCGGCCGGCGCCGAAGCACCGACACGCAAGCGACCCAAGCCCGGCGAGCGGCGCGTGCAGATCCTGCAGACCCTGGCGACGATGCTCGAACAGCCCGGCGCCGAACGCATCACCACCGCCGCGCTGGCGGCCCGGCTGCAGGTCAGCGAGGCGGCGTTGTACCGGCATTTCGCCAGCAAGGCGCAGATGTTCGAAGGGCTGATCGAGTTCATCGAATCGAGCGTGTTCACGCTGGTCAACCAGATCACCGAGCGCGAAGGACCCGGCAACGCGCAGACGCAGCGCATCGTCACCGTGCTGATGCAGTTCGGCGAGAAGAATCCCGGCATGGCGCGGGTCATGGTCGGCGATGCGCTGGTCTTCGAGCACGAGCGGCTGACGGCGCGGATGAACCAGTTCTTCGACCGCGTCGAGTCGCAGCTGCGCCAGACCTTGCGCGCCGGCGCCGAGGCGGCGGGCTCGCCAACGCCCACCGTCGACGCGCAGGCGCTGGCGTCGGCGTTGACGGCGCTGTGCGTCGGGCGCCTGCAGCGTTACGCGCGTTCCGGCTTCAAGCGGCTGCCCACCGAACACCTGGACATCGCGCTGCTGCGGCTCAGCGCCTGAGGCGCGGTGCTGCAGATCGACGCCGCCGGCGTGCGGCGGCGCCTGCGGGTACGGCGCGCGGCGTTGCCGCCGCACCCGCGCAGCCTGCCGCCGCCGTCGCGCTGACTACACTGACGGCATGAATTCGAATCCGCAACTGCTGGAACCCTTGCTGAAACGCGCCGAAGCGCTGCTGCAGCGGCTCGAAGCCGTGTTGCCGCACCCGCTGGGCGAGCCCGACTGGTCCGCGTCGACCGCCTTCCGATACCGCAAGCGCGGCGGCGGCGGACGCATCGAGCCGGTGCGCCACGTGGCGCCGATCCGGCTGCAGGACCTGGTCGAGGTCGAGCCGCAGAAGCAGCGGCTGCTGCGCAACACCGAGCAGTTCGTCGCCGGGCGCGGCGCCAACAACGTGCTGCTGACCGGCGCACGCGGCACCGGGAAAAGCTCGTTGATCAAGGCCTGCCTGAACGAATTCGCGCCGCGCGGCCTGCGGCTGATCGAGGTCGACAAGGCCGATCTGGTGGACCTGCCCGACATCGTCGAGCTGGTCGCCGAGCGGCCCGAGCGCTTCATCGTCTTTTGCGACGACCTGAGCTTCGACGAAGGCGAGCCCGGCTACAAGGCGCTGAAATCGATACTCGACGGCTCGGTGTCGCAGTCGTCCGAGAACGTGCTGATCTACGCCACCAGCAACCGCCGCCACCTGCTGCCCGAGTACATGTCGGAGAACCTGAGCTACAAGCACACCGAAGACGGCGAGGTGCATCCCGGCGAGGTCGTCGAAGAGAAGATTTCGCTGAGCGAGCGCTTCGGGCTGTGGGTCAGTTTCTACCCGTTCACGCAGGCCGAATACCTGGCCATCGCCGGCCAGTGGATGCGCGGCATGGGCGTGGGCGAAGCGGCGATTGCCGCGGCGCGCGCCGAATGCCTGGTGTGGGCGCTGGAGCGCGGTTCGCGCTCCGGCCGCGTGGCCTACCAGTTCGCGCGCGACTACGCCGGCAGGCACGCGTCTTGACCGCGGCCGCCGAACGCAGCGCCGTCGACGTCGCGGTCGGCGTGCTGATCGACGGTGCCGGCCGCTTCTTGCTGTGCACGCGCCCGGCCGGCAAGGTCTATGCCGGCTACTGGGAGTTTCCGGGCGGCAAGCTCGAAGCCGGCGAGACGGTGGAGCAGGCGCTGCGCCGCGAGCTGCGCGAAGAGCTGGGCATTCGCATCGGCGCGCCGCAGCCGTGGCGCATCGAGCTGGTGGACTACGAACACGCGCGGGTGCGGCTGCACTTTTGCAAGGTCTTCGACTGGGCCGGCGAACTGCAGATGCTGGAAGGACAGCGCCTGGCTTGGCAGCAGCTGCCGGTGACGGTACGGCCGGTGCTGCCCGGCACCGTGCCGGTGCTGAAATGGTTCGCCGCCGAGCAGGGCTTCGCCGGCGCGACGCATGCCTGACGTCTGTCGGCCGATTGCTTACACTGGACCGATGGAATGGCTCGACGACATCCGCTGGGACGCGCAAGGCCTGCTGCCGGTGATCGCGCAGGAAGCCGGCAGCAACGACGTGCTGATGTTCGCCTACATGAACCGCGAAGCGCTGCGGCGCACCGCCGAGACGGGCCAGGCCGTCTACTGGAGCCGCTCGCGGCGCAGGCTATGGCACAAGGGCGAGGAATCGGGCCACTTCCAGCAGGTGCAGGACATGCGGCTGGACTGCGACAACGACGTGCTGCTGCTGAAGGTGGTGCAACTCGGCCGCGGTGACGCGGACGTGTCGGTCGCCTGCCACACCGGGCGCCACAGCTGCTTCTACCAGCGCCTGGTCGACGGCGCCTGGGTGGCCGGCGAGCCGGTGCTGGTCGATCCCGGGACGATCTACAAATGAATTCCGACGCGGTGCTGGCCCGGCTGGCCGCGGTCATCGACGATCGCCGCAGCGGCGATCCGGACAAAAGTTACGTCGCGCGCTTGTTTTCGAAGGGGGGCGACGCCATCTTGAAGAAGATCGGCGAGGAAGCCACCGAGGTGGTGATGGCCGGCAAGGACGGCGACAAGCACAGGATCGTCGCCGAAGTGGCGGATTTGTGGTTCCATTCGATGCTGCTGTTGGCGCAGTTCGATCTCGGGCCGGCCGACGTGCTGGCCGAACTGCAGCGGCGCGAGGGGCAGTCGGGGCTGGAGGAATTCGCCGCCCGCAAACTTCAGGACCGGGAGCGACAAGGCACATGAACCAGGTGATCGACACGCAAGGCCCGCAGGCACGGCAGCAATCGCTGAAGAACCTCGGCCACATCAGCTACTTCCTGCATCTGGTCGTCGCAGTGGCGGCCGTGCTGCCGGGCGCGCAGGCCAGCATCGCGCTGCTGATCGTTGCCTTCGTCCTCGACCTGGTGAAGAAGGACGAGGCCGCCGGCACCTGGCAGGCCTCGCACTTCAGCTGGCGCATCCGCACCGTGCTGTGGGCCGGCGCGCTGTACCTGGTTACGGCGCCGCTGTGGCTGCTGTTCTTCATCCCCGGCTGGATCGCCTGGACCGTGATCTCGATCTGGTTCCTCTATCGCGTCGCGCGCGGCTGGATGAACCTGAATTCCAACGTGCCGATGCCGGGCTGAGCGGCGCCGCTTCGGCACACTGCAACCAGCGCCATGAGCCACACGCACGACCCGAACTGCATCTTCTGCAAGATCGTCGCCGGGCAGATTCCGTCGCAGAAGGTGCACGAAGACGAGGAACTTCTGGTCTTCCGCGACATCAACCCGTGGGCGCCGGTGCATGTGCTGGTCATTCCGAAGCAGCACATCGCCACGCTCTATGACGTGGCTATCGAGCACGACGCGCTGCTGGGCCGCATGCTGGGCCTGGCCCCCCGGCTGATGCGCGAGCTGGGCGTCAGCAACGGCTTTCGCACGCTGATCAACACCGGCGAAGACGGCCGCCAGGAAGTGCAGCACCTGCACATGCACGTGATGGGCGGGCCGCGGCCCTGGCTGCGCGGCTAACCCTCGGCCGGTCCGGCGGTTCGGCGCCGTAGTGCACGCCGCGGCCGCGGGCGGCGGCGGCCCGGGCACCTAGAATCGTTCATTCGTCCTGCAGGAGAGAAATCATGGGTTCGTTCAGCATCTGGCATTGGCTGATCGTGTTGCTGGTCGTCGTGCTGATCTTCGGCACCAAGAAGCTGAAGAACATCGGCACCGACCTCGGCCAGGCCGTCAAGGGCTTCAAGGACGGCGTCAAGAGCGGCGGCGAAGCCGACGATGCCGCCGCGCCGCCGCTGCCGCCGCAGCAGGTCGGCGCGCGCAAGACCGCCGATGCCAACACGGTGGACGTCGAAGCGCGCTCGAAGTCCTGACGGTGGGTGTGGTGGCGTTCGCGACGTCGATGGCGACCGGTGCGCCGGGATGATCGACTTCGGTTTCGACAAGATCGCGCTCATCGGTGCGGTGGCGTTGATCGTCATCGGCCCGGAGAAGCTGCCGCGCGTGGCGCGCACCGTGGGCCACATGCTGGGCAAGGCACAGCGCTACGTGGCCGATGTCAAGGCCGAGGTCAACCGCTCGATCGAACTCGACGAGCTGAAGAAGATGAAGACCGAGTTCGAGACCGCGGCGCGCGATGTCGAGTCGACGGTGCGCTCGGAAGTGCAGCAGGCCAATGCCGCGCTCGGCTCGATCGAGGCCGATCTCGACGCCAGCGGTGGCCGGACCTGGCAGCCTGAAGAACCGCCGCCGCCGGTCTACAAGCACCCGAAGAAGCAGTGGCGCCTGAAGCGCGGCGCCATGCCGCAGTGGTACAAGCAGCGCCACGGCATCCGCGCCAAGGCGCAGTCGGGCGCGGCGCGGGTGGCGCGCTTCCGCCCGCCGCGCCCCTCGACGACCGACCATGAGTGACGACGGCAAGAAGGCCGACGAACTCGAAGGCACCGAAGCGCCCTTTGTCTCGCACCTGATCGAGCTGCGCGACCGGTTGATCAAGGCGCTGGTGGCGGTGGGCATCTGTTTCGCCGCGCTCAGCCTGTGGCCGGGGCCGGGCCATCTGTACGACATGCTGGCCGCGCCGCTGGTGGCGCATCTGCCCAAGGGCGCCACGTTGATCGCCACCAACGTCATCTCGCCGTTCCTGGTGCCGCTGAAGATCACGTTGATGGCCGCGTTCATGCTGGCGCTGCCGGTGGTGCTGTACCAGGTGTGGGCCTTCGTCGCGCCGGGGCTGTACAGCCATGAAAAGCGCATGGTGCTGCCGCTGGTGGTATCCAGCACCTTGCTGTTCGTGCTCGGCGTGGCCTTTTGCTACTTCTTCGTCTTCGGCCAGGTGTTCCGGTTCATCCAGAGCTTCGCGCCGAAGAGCATCACCGCGGCGCCGGACATCGAGGCCTACCTGAGCTTCGTGCTGACCATGTTCATCGCCTTCGGCGCCGCCTTCGAGGTGCCGGTGGCGGTGGTGGTGCTGGTGCGCCTGGGCGTGATCAGCATCGAGCAGCTGAAGAAGTTTCGCGGCTACTACATCGTCGGCGCGTTCATCGCCGCGGCCGTGATCACGCCGCCCGACGTGGTGTCGCAGCTGGCGCTGGCGATACCGCTGTGCCTGCTCTACGAGGCCGGCATCTGGTCGGCCAGGATCTTCCTCGGCAAGACCCGCACGGCGCAGGAAGAAACCGAATCCGACGCGGCGGCCTGAGGGCGCCCGCCATTCGATTTCGTCCGCCCCGGTTTCGTCATTCGGTTTCGCGGCGCATCGCCGGCGGCCGCTGTGCGACGGTCAGCCGCAGCCGCAGCGACCGATCGCCGCGCTGCACGCCGACTTCGGCCTCCTCGCGCGGCTTCAGCGCGGCCACGGCGGCCAGCAGCTCGGCGCTGTTTTGCACCGGCTTGCCGGCGACGCTGCGCACCACGTCGCCGGGCTGCATGCCGCCGCGGCCGGCCGGCCCGTCGCGCAGCACGCCGGTGATCAGCACGCCGTCGCTGCTGCCCAGGCGCAGGCTGGCGGCCAGTTCGGGATTCAGGTCGCGCGGCTCGACGCCGATCCAGCCGCGCGTGACATGGCCGTCGCGCAGCAGCGCGTCCATCACCGAGCGCGCCGTGTCCACCGGAATCGCGAAGCCGATGCCCATGCTGCCGCCGGAGCGGCTGTAGATCGCGGTGTTGATGCCCAGCAATCGCCCTTCGACGTCGACCAGCGCGCCGCCGGAATTGCCCGGGTTGATCGCCGCGTCGGTCTGGATGAAGTTCTCGAAGGTCGACAGGCCCAGCCGGTTGCGCCCCAGCGCGCTGACGATGCCCGAGGTCACCGTCTGGCCGACGTTGAACGGGTTGCCGATGGCCAGCACCACGTCGCCGACCCGCGTGCCGCGCGCATCGCCCAGCGTGATCACCGGCAGGTGCTCGAGCTCGACGCGCAGCAGCGCGAGGTCGGTTTCGGGGTCGGTGCCGACCAGCGTGGCGCGCGCCTGGCGGCCGTCGGAGAGCATCACGTCGATGTCGTCGGCGCCTTCGATGACATGGTTGTTGGTCAGCAGATAGCCCGCCGGCGAGACGATCACGCCCGAACCCAGTCCGACCTGCGGCTGGCGTGACACGCCGCGGCCGCCGAAGAAGTATCGAAACCACGGGTCCTGCGGCAGCGACTGCGGCGCCTTGCTGGCCACGATGCTGACCACCGCCGGCGCGGCGCGGCTGGCCGCGGCGCTGTAGCTGCTGGCGGCCACCACGGCCGACGGCGGCTGCGGCGGCAGCACCGCGGCGACCGGCGACGGTGGCGTCGCCGGCGCACGCTGCAGCCACTGCGGCTTGAGCGTCACGACGACGAACAACAGCGCCAAGGCGACCGTGGTCGCCTGGGCAAAGACCAGCCAGAGTCTGCGCAGCATCGAAGCGACGATTATCCGTCGCAGGGGGTTGTCCGATTCAGTCCGATTCACAATCGCCGCATGCGCACACCGTTGTTGCTGACCATGGGCGATGCCTGCGGCATCGGCCCGGAAACCATCGTCAAGGCCTTCGTCGCCGGCGCTGCCGAGGGCTGCGCGGTGGTCGGCGACGTGCAGGTGCTGCGCCGCGCCGCGCATTCGCTGCCGCAGCCGCCGGTGATCGCGGCCATCGAATCCATCGCGGATCTCGCCGAGGTGCCGCCGCAGGCGATCGGCGTGCTGCAGCCGGCGGATCTGCCGGGCGGATTGAGCGAACTGCCCTGGGGGCAGGTGCATGCGAGTTGTGGTGCGGCAGCGGCGCGCAGCATCGAATTCGCGGTGCGCGAGGTGCTCGCCGCGCGGGCAGCGGCCGTGGTGACGGCGCCGATCCACAAGGAGGCGCTGTCGGCCGCGGGCATCGGCTTTGCGGGCCACACCGAGATGCTGCAGGCGCTGGCCGAAGCGCATCTGGCCGCCGCGGTGCCGGTGCGCATGATGCTGGCCAACGACGAGCTGCGGGTGGTGCTGGCGACCATCCATGTGTCGCTGCGGCGGGCCATCGAGCAGCTCGATTTCGACCGGGTGCTGCAGACCCTGCGCATCGCTCACCGCGCCGGCGCGGCCTGGGGCCGGGCGCGGCCGCGCATCGCGGTGGCCGGCTTGAACCCGCACGCCGGCGAAGGCGGTCTGTTCGGCGACGAGGAACAGCGCTTCATCGCCCCGGCGGTGCGCGCCGCGCGCGACGAAGGCATCGACGCGCGCGGCCCGTTCGCGCCCGACACGGTGTTCATGCGCGCGCGCAACGCGCCGGGGCATGCCGGCGAATTCGATCTGGTGGTGGCGATGACGCACGACCACGGCCTGATCCCGGTGAAGTACCTCGGCGTGGAGCAGGGCGTCAACGTCACGCTGGGCTTGCCCTTCGTGCGCACCAGCCCCGATCACGGCACGGCGTTCGACATCGCCGGCCGCGGCGTGGCCGATGCGTCCAGCCTGCTGGCGGCGATCCGCATGGCCCGCCGGCTGGCGCGGCCGGCCCCGTCGTAGCGGCCTACTGCGCGGCGAGCGCGGGCTTCAGCGCCGCCAGCTGCTTGCGCGCCCGCGCCGTGGCGCGTTCGAGCAAATAGCCGTTCTCGAACGCGCGCAGGCGGCCGGTTTCGCACAGCCGCACCAGCATGCGGTGCGTCATCGAGATGCTGCGCTTGTGGCGGCTGCCGCGGGTGAAGACGAAGAAGGTGCGCCCGGCGCTGACGTGGCTCAGCCGCACCTTGTGCCAGGCGCCTTCCAGGTGCATCTGGTAGGCGAAGCCGATCTGCACATGGTCGGCCAGCGACTTGCCGCGCGACGGCTCCACCGCGTCGGGCTTGGGCAGCCCCTCGATGGCCAGATCGTCGTGGGCCACTTCGGGTTCGGCGCCGATCTCGATGTCGACCTGGCCATCCCAGTCGACCGCGGCTTCGTCCATCAGGCCGATGCGCTGCGCTTCCTCGGGCGAGAAGTCCGGCGTCACGACCTCGTCGCGCAGTACCGGCAGATTGGCGCTGGGTGGCGGCAGCTCGGCGGCGCTGGGCATCGTTTCGCCCAGTGCCGCGTCGACCTGGCGCGCCAGCAGGTTGTAGTCCAGCGTGCGCAGCGCTTCGCCTTTCAGCGATTCGGCATGCGCCGGCAGCAATTGGCCGAAGAAGGTCTTCTTCGCCGAATCGGGCCAGCCGATCAGGTCCATGCCTTCGTTCAATTCCTTCATCAGCGTCGGCAGCTGCAGCAGGAACGCCTTGCGCTGGGCCGGCGAGCCCTTCGGCTGCACGCTCATGACCAGTTCGCGTCCGGCGTGGCGCAAGCGTTGCATGCGCGCGCTGCCGCTGCCGCCGTCCAGCCGGGTCGCGCGCATCAACGCCTGGCTCCAGACCTGGCTGAGGAAATCGCGCACGAAGTCGGCCATCGGCAGCGGCTTCAGCAGCGCCTGCACCTGTTGTGCATAGCGCTGCTGCAGCCGCAGGTCGGTTTCCTTCTCGGCCAGCAGGCTGGCGGCGTCGCCGCTTTCCTGGATTTCGCGTCCGGCCTGGTCGGCAGTGAAGGCCTCCAGCACCGTCAGCTTGTGCTCATAGACCTCGATCTGGTCGAAGTCGCCTTCGACGATCTCCTGCACCAGCTCGCGCACCAGCGTCAGGAAGCGCTTGCCGGCGGCGGTCTCGAAGTCGTCGAAGGCACTGCCCAGCGAAGCGATGCGGTTGACGAAGCGCCGCACCGGATGCTTGCGCGACGAAAAGAAGCTGGCGTCGCCCAGCGCCGCGCGCAACACCGGCAGCTGCAGCCGGGCGATCTGCCGCGCCAGTTGCGGCGGCACCTTCGGGTCCGACAGGATCTGGTCGAACAGGCTGCCGATGACATCGATCACCATGTGATCGAGCGAGCCGTTCGAGGCCTGGCGCAACGCGTCGCGGTGGGTGCGGATCAGGTTCGGCGCCACCGGCGCCACGCGGGGCTGTCCGGGGTCGAAGCCGCTGGACGGCGACGCGCCGTAGCCGCCGTCGTCGCCGTAGAACTGGCTGTCGCCGCCGCCACCCGGATCGGAGAAGGCCAGGCGGCGGATCAGCGCCATCAGCCCGGCATCGACCTGGCCGATCGGCGTGCCCATCGATGCCGGTGCCGTGTGGCCCGCTCGGCGCATCGAGTGGCCGAAATCGCCGCGTCCGAGGCCGGAATGTTCGCTGCGTGCGCCGTGGCGGCTGTTTTCCGCGCCGCCGCGGCTCGGCCGCCAGCCGCTCGTGTCGCGGCCGTCACCCTGGAACGGCGAGCCGCCGTAGCGCGAGTCGTCCAGGCCGCCGGGTCGGCTGCCGGTGTCCGCCCCCGAGGTGCTGCGCGAGAAGCCCGAGCCGGAGGGCCTAAAGCCCATCGCCATCGGTTTGACGCCGGCGGCCTTCAATTCGGCCACGATGCCGGCGTAGGTCTTGGCCATCGACGCCGTGAGCACGCGCTCCATCTCGGCCACCAGCAGCTGGCGCAGTTCCGGCCGCTCGGTCACCCGGTCGACGCTGCGGATCATGGCGTTGCCGATGACTTCCGGGCGCAGCGGGTTGCGCGCCGCCTCGCCCAGGCGCGAGGCCAGCAGCGACGTGACGAAGGCGTCGAGCTCGCGCTGCTCGGCTTCACAGGCCTGCGAGATGTGCAGCCCGATGCGCTCGGCCGAGACCTGCAGCTCGACTTCGTGGTTTTCCACCAGCGCCAGCGCATCGAAGCTGGTGTCGGCCAGGCTGCCTTGCGTCGACGAACGCGGCAGCACCTCGCGCTCGACGCGCTGGTCCAGCGCTTCGTCGAAGCTGGCGCCGAAGACGCCGAGCTTGCGGTTCAGCTCGAACTGCGCATTCAGCAGGTTGTCGCGCTGGAAGACGTTGGCCGAGGCCAGTGCGGCAGAGCCGAGGTTGTCGACGCAGCGCTCCGCGGCGCCACGCGCAGCCATCTTGACACGCTGGACAGCCGATTCGATGGCCGCGGGCAAGGCGTGGGCGGTCGTAGGGTTCATCGGACGAATCAGTATGCGACATGCATCGGCACCTGAATCGCCCGATCAAGCGGGCCGCCCGGACCGCTGGCGTTATTTCTTCAATGCATCACGAATCTCGCGCAGCAGCACGACGTCTTCGGGCGCGGGTGGCGGCGGTGGCGGCGGTTCCGCGCGCTTCAGCCGGTTGATCTGGCGCACCATGATGAAGATCACGAGGGCCAGGAACAGGAAGTTCAGCGCCACGGTGATGAAGCTGCCGTAGGCCAGCACGGCGCCGCCCTTCCTCGCCTCGGCCAGCGTGGTGGCCGTCTGGCCCGACAACGCGATGAAGTAGTTGCTGAAGTCGGCGTTGCCGACGATCTTGCCGACCACCGGCATGATCACGTCGTTGACCAGCGAATCGACGATCTTGCCGAAAGCGCCGCCGATGATCACGCCGACGGCGAGATCCATGACGCTGCCCTTCAGCGCAAACTCCTTGAACTCCGATGCAAAACTCATGCGCCCGTCTCCCGGTTATGAATGGCGTGCCGGCACGGCGGCCGGTGCGGCAGTATCGCCCGGCATGCGGCCGCGTCAATCGGTCGGTGCCGGCCAAGTGGCCGCGAAGGCGTCGGATAGAATCTGCGGTTGACTCCCTGATACCCGACGTTTTGACAGCGAAAGGCCTAGCATGAGTGACGCCGTAGTCGACCGCAGCCGTCGTACGTGGATCGCGATGAGTTGTGGTGCGGGCGCCATCGGTGGCGTTGCGGTGGCAGTGCCCTTCGTTGCCAGCATGGAACCGTCCGAGCGCGCCAAGGCGGCCGGCGCACCCGTCACCGCCGACATCAGCGCGTTGCAGCCCGGCACGAAGATGACCGTCGCATGGCGCGGCAAGCCGGTGTGGATCGTGCGCCGTACCGCCGCGGAACTGGCCGAGTTGCCCAAGATCGACGGCGAACTGGCCGACCCGAAATCGCTGCGCACGAATTTCTCGACCACGCCGCCGTATGCACGCAACGACTGGCGTTCGATCAAGCCGGAAATCCTGGTCGTCGTGGGCATCTGCAGCCACCTGGGCTGCTCGCCGAGCGACAAGTTCACCCCCGGCGCGCAGCCGTCGTTGCCCAATGACTGGCCGGGCGGCTTCCTGTGTCCCTGTCACGGCTCGACCTTCGACATGGCCGGGCGGGTCTTCAAGAACAAGCCCGCCCCCGACAACCTGGAAGTACCGCCGTACAAGATCCTGTCCGATACCGTCGTCATGATCGGCGACGACAGCAAGGCTTGAAGGGTTAGGAATTCGAAATGGCTGAATTCAAGCAAGCACCGGTGGGCGCGTCGCGCGGCACGCAGTTCATGACCTGGGTGGACAACCGCTTCCCGGCGACCAAGCTGTTCAAGGAGCACATGTCGGAGTACTACGCTCCGAAGAACTTCAATATCTGGTACGTCTTCGGCTCGTTGTCGCTGCTGGTGCTGGTGATCCAGATCGTCACCGGCATTTTCCTGGTGATGCATTACAAGCCCGATGCGGCGCTGGCTTTCGGCTCGGTCGAGTACATCATGCGTGACGTGCCCTGGGGCTGGCTGATCCGCTACATGCACTCCACCGGCGCCAGTGCATTCTTCGTCGTCGTCTACCTGCACATGTTCCGCGGGCTGCTGTACGGCAGCTATCGCAAGCCGCGCGAACTGGTGTGGATCTTCGGCTGTGCGATTTTCCTGTGCCTGATGGCCGAGGGCTTCTTCGGCTATTTGCTGCCCTGGGGCCAGATGTCGTACTGGGGTGCGCAGGTCATCGTCAACCTGTTCGCCGCCATTCCCTTCGTCGGTCCGGACCTGGCGCTGCTGATCCGCGGCGACTACGTGGTCGGCGACGCCACCTTGAACCGCTTCTTCTCGTTCCACGTCATCGCCGTGCCGCTGGTGCTGCTCGGGCTGGTGGTGGCGCACATCATCGCGCTGCACGAAGTGGGCTCGAACAACCCCGACGGCGTCGAGATCAAGGCCACCAAGGACGCCAACGGCGTGCCGCTGGACGGCATCGCCTTTCACCCGTACTACACGGTGCACGACATCCTGGCGGTGTCGGTGTTCCTGGTGGTGTTCAGCGCGATCATCTTCTTCGCGCCCGAGATGGGCGGCTACTTCCTCGAGTACAACAACTTCATACCGGCCGATCCGCTGAAGACACCGCTGCACATCGCGCCGGTGTGGTACTTCACGCCGTTCTATTCGATGCTGCGCGCCACGACCGACACGATGGTCGATGTGCTGTGCGTGATCACCGGGCTGGCCGCGCTGCTGGCGGTGCTGAAGGGGTCGGGCAAGGTCAAGGTGGGCGCGGTGATCGGCGCCGTCGTGCTGATCGTGCTGATGAAGACCTTCGACGCCAAGTTCTGGGGTGTGGTGCTGATGGGCGGCGCCGTCATCATCCTGTTCTTTCTGCCCTGGCTGGACCACAGCCCGGTGAAGTCGATTCGCTATCGCCCGGGCTGGCATTCGGCGCTGTACGCGATCTTCGTCGTGTTCTTCCTGATCCTGGGCTACCTGGGCATTCAGCCGCCGTCGCCGATCGGCACGCTGGTGGCGCAGACCGGCACGGTGTTCTATTTCGCCTTCTTCCTGCTGATGCCGTGGTGGAGCCGCATGGGGCACTTCAAGCCGGTGCCGCAGCGCGTGGTCTTCCAGGCCCACTGAAACAGCCGACGGGTGGACAAACAGATGATGAAGAAGCTGATTCTCGGCGTGCTCGCGTCGTTGTGGCTGGCGGCGTCCGCGCTGGCTTCCGGCGAAGGCACGCCGCTCGACAAATTCCCGACGGAACGCACCAACGATCTGGTCGCCTTGCAGCGCGGCGCGAAATTGTTCGTCAACTATTGCCTGAATTGCCACTCGGCCGAATACATGCGCTACAACCGCATGCACGCGATCGGATTGAACGACGAGCAGATCAAGGACAACCTGCTGTTCGCGGCCGACAAGGTGGGCGACACGATGAAGGTCGCGATCGACCCGGTCCAGGCCAAGGAGTGGTTCGGCGCCGCGCCGCCCGACCTGTCGGTGATCGCCCGCTCGCGTGGCGGCGAGCACGGCAGCGGCGCGGACTACCTGTACACCTATCTGCGTACCTTCTACCGCGATCCCACGCGGGCGACCGGCTGGAACAACCTGGCATTTCCGAATGTGGCGATGCCGAACGTGTTGTGGCAGTTGCAGGGCCAGCAGAGCGCGGTGTTCGCGACCGGCAAGGATCCGCACAATCCCGAAGAAGAACTGCACGTGTTCAAGGGCTTTCAGACGATCACCCCGGGCAGCCTGTCCGCGGAACAGTACAACGAAGCGGTTGCGGATCTGGTGGCCTACATGCAATGGATGGGTGAGCCGGCGCAGGCCACGCGGGTTCGCCTGGGTGTGTTCGTGCTGCTGTTTCTCGGCCTGTTCACGCTGATCGCCTGGCGACTGAACGCGGCGTACTGGAAAGACGTCAAGTAACGGCCGAGTGCCGGCTGCCGATGGCGGCAGCCCTCGCGCGCAGCGGGCATGTGAATGCCCGGCTGCGCTTGAATTTTCCCGGCGCGGCCGTCATGCCGCCGCGCCCTTGATCAGGAGCCCACCCGATGATGGTGCTGTATTCCGGAACCACCTGCCCCTATTCGCACCGCTGCCGCTTCGTGCTGTTCGAAAAGGGCATGGACTTCGAAATCCGCGATGTGGACCTGTTCGCCAAGCCCGAAGACATCGCGCTGATGAACCCGTACAACGAAGTGCCGATCCTGGTCGAGCGCGACCTGATCCTGTACGAGTCGCACATCATCAACGAATACATCGACGAGCGCTTTCCGCACCCGCAGCTGATGCCGGGCGACCCGGTGGCCCGGGCGCGCGTGCGGCTGTTCCTGTTCAACTTCGAGAAGGAGCTGTTCGCCCACGTCAACCTGCTCGAGTCACGCGGGGTCAAGGCCACCGAGAAACAGCTGGAGAAGGCGCGCTCGCAGATCCGCGACCGCCTGACCCAGCTGGCGCCGATCTTCCTGAAGAACAAGTTCATGCTCGGCGACGACTTCTCGATGCTCGACGTGGCCATCGCGCCTTTGCTGTGGCGGCTGGACTACTACGGCATCGACCTGTCGAAGAACGCGCTGCCACTGTTGAAGTACGCCGAGCGCATCTTCTCGCGCCCGGCCTACATCGAGGCGTTGACGCCGTCCGAGAAGGTGATGCGCAAGTAGAAGGCGTATCCGCTGACGAGCGGCTGAAATGAATACCCCACCCCTCGGGCCCGATTCTCAAGGCGCTTCGACCCGGCCGTACCTGATCCGTGCGCTGCACGACTGGTGCACCGACAACGGCTTCACGCCCTATCTGGCGGTGTTCGTCGACGCCGGCGTGCAGGTGCCGGCGGAGTACGTGAAGAACAACGAAATCGTCCTCAACGTCGGTTTCGAAGCGACGACGGCGTTGAAACTGGGCAACCAGTTCATCGAATTCAAGGCGCGTTTCGGCGGCGCGGCGCGTGAAATCGTCGTCCCCGTCGACCATGTGGTGGCGATCTACGCGCGCGAGAACGGGCAGGGCATGGCGTTTCCGATGCCCAGCGCAGTGGTGTCGGAGGCTCCCCCCGCGCCGGGTGATGCCGTTCGTGCGGCAACACCCCGCGGCTTGCGGCTCGCGCGCAGCGACAAGGGCACGCCGGAGCCGACGAATGTGCCCGAAGCGGCCGATTCGAAGGGCCGCGACGATGATCCTCCGGGGCCGGATGGTCCGGCGGGGCCGCGTCCGGCGTTGAAGCGGGTCAAGTGAAGGCGCCTTTTACAATCCGCCGCACGCCGGCTTAGCTCAGTTGGTAGAGCACCCGCCTTGTAAGCGGAAGGTCCCCAGTTCGAAACCGGGAGCCGGCACCAACATCACGTTTCAACGTCGATCGAAGTCGATTGAACCTTGATGCGTATCGGAGTACCCTGCCAGCCCTGAGCGAGCAGGGCCGCTTCCAGGGTCGGCAGCAGGTGGCGCAATTTGGACGCTGCGGCACCGTTCGATACCAACAGCGACCAGCCCTGCTCGTCCAGGGGACCTGGACGGACCTGCTGCTGCAACGCAGGCGGCAACCGGTTTCGAATCGCGGCGAAGCGCGCGTTCGATTCGCGCAGCCGCAGCAGCAGCTGAGAAAGCGGGACGCTGCGGTCCAGTGCGCTGCCCAGTGGCAGCGTGCCGGGGCTCAGGGCCCCGTGCGGATCAGGCCGGCGCTCGGGCATGGAGGGAGAGTTTAACGATGCAGA
>Ga0164241_10003092_pt1 | contig 17199 bp, 17 predicted proteins | sample OricomyardsoilBY_FD_108780 | JGI IMG/M metagenome (GOLD analysis project Ga0164241, IMG submission 108780) | Backyard soil microbial communities from Emeryville, California, USA - Original compost - Back yard soil (BY) | ecosystem: Environmental > Terrestrial > Soil > Unclassified | place: USA...
GATCGCCCGGCTCGAGTCGAACTTCGGCGTCGGCATGAGCCACCGGCAGCTGCGCAGCAGCGGGCCGCTCGGCCTCGACCCGACCGAGTGGCTGACCTACGCCGTCGACGGCGACGGCGACGGTCGCATCCTTCGCGCCAGCCCGGCCGACTCGGCCGCCACCCTGGCCCGGCTGATCTGGTCGCGCGGCAGCCTGCGCGCCGGCGTCTTCACCCACAACCAGGCCTCCTGGTACGTCGAGGCGGTACTCGCCGAGGCGGAAACGCTGGAGGGCAAATGCACGGCGACGCCGATCGACTGGACGGTGGCGCTGCCCAACGCCACGGTCGCGCCGATCAACTGGGACAACCTGACGCTCTCCAACGAGCTCGAGTTGCACGACCTGACCAGCGGCGCGATCGACCCGCGAGTCGTTGGCCTGATCGGCCTGATCACCCAGGACCACCAGATGACGATCTCCTCACTGCGCTCCGACCACTCCCCGTACACGGTCGAAGGCAACCTCTCCAACCACGGCTTCGGCCGGGCGATGGACATTGCCTCGATCGACGGCGTCTCCTGCACCGACACGGCTGTCGATGCGCCCTGCGCGAAGCTCGCCAGCACGCTTGCCTACCTGCCCGAACCGGCGCATCCGACAGAGCTCATCTACTGCTTCGACGTCGACGGCCCCGGCCCGGCGTTCGCCCGCGCGGATCACTGCGATCACGTGCATGCCGGCTACGACGGCTAGCCAAGGCGGGTGAAGGGCCGGGATGGCCCTTTCTCGTTTCGCTGTAGGCTCGACGTACCCGTCTGGAAGGAGCTTGAGATGCCTACTTACGTGATGCTGACCAACCTGACTGCCGAGGGTGTTCGGACGCTGAAGAACAATCCTGGGCGCGTGGCTGAGGTGAACAAAGAGGTCGAGCAGATTGGGGCGAAGGTGGTGGCGCAGTACGCGACGCTGGGGCAGTACGACTTCGTCACCGTGATCGAGGCGCCTGACGAGAAGACGATGGCCAAGGTCTCGGTCGAGCTCGGCTCGCGTGGGACGATGACCAGCCAGACGCTGACGGCAATGCCCGCCGACGATCTGGCCAGCTCGCTCTAGCTTGAAGGTCCTCGTAGTAGGTGGAGGTGGGCGCGAGCACGCGATCGTGCGAGCGCTGGCACGCTCCGTCCACGCGCCGGAGCTGCTCTGTGCACCCGGCAACGCCGGGATCGCCGCCGACGCGGAGTGTCTGCCTGAGGTCGCTGCCGACGACGTCGAGGCGATCGTCGCGGTGGCCAAGGAGCGCAGTGTCGACCTGGTCGTAGTCGGACCGGAGGCGGCGCTGGTCGCGGGCGTGACCGACGCGCTGGAGGACGCCGGAGTGCCGGCGTTTGGTCCGAGCGCAGCGGCAGCCGAGCTGGAGGGATCGAAGGCCTTCGCCAAGGAGCTGATGGCCGAGGCCGGGGTACCGACCGCCGGCCACGTGTTGCTGCACAGTCACGGGGAGGCGATCGAGCAGCTCAGCCGCGCCACCTATCCCCTGGTGCTGAAGGCCGACGGACTGGCAGCAGGCAAGGGAGTGATCATCTGCGCCTCCGAGGCCGAGGCGCGCGAGGCCGTCGACGTCTTCTTCACCGAGCGGCGCTTCGGCGAGACGACCGTCGTGCTGGAGGAGTTCCTCGAGGGTGAGGAGCTCTCGCTGCTGGCGCTCTGCGACGGCGAGAACGTCGTGCCGCTGGCGCCCGCCCAGGACTACAAGCGGATCTTCGACGGCGACGAGGGGCCCAACACCGGCGGCATGGGCAGCTACTCGCCGGTGCCCGGCTTCGGGCCGGCCGAGGTGGAGGAGATCGTCGACGCTGTGCACCGGCCGATCGTCGCCGCGATGGCGCGCCGCGGACGGCCCTTCCACGGCGTCCTCTACGCCGGCCTGATGATCGGTGCCGACGGCCCCAAGGTGCTCGAGTTCAACACCCGCTTCGGCGACCCCGAGACGCAGGCGGTCTTGCCGCGGCTGCGCTCCGACCTCGTCGATCTCTGCCTGGCGGCGCGCGAGCCGGGCGGCCTGGAAGGCCTCGAGGCGGAGTTCAGCGAGGACTGGGCGGTGACTCTGGTGCTCGCCTCGGCCGGCTACCCGGAGTCCTCGTCGAAGGGCGATGTGATTCGCGGTCTTGGCGACGCCGCCGGGGCGGCCGAGATCACCCACGCCGGCACCGCCGAGCGCGACGGCGAGATCGTCACCGCGGGTGGTCGCGTGCTCAACGTGACCGCGCTGGAGCCGACGCCCGCCGAGGCGCGCGATCAGGCATACGATGCCGCCAGGCGGATCGAGTTCGACGGAATGCAATTGCGATCCGACATCGCCGCCCGCGCGGTCGACCGCGTCACCAGCTAGCCAGTCCACCGAGAGAGGATGAGATGAGCGAGATCTCAGAGGAGCCCCAGCCCACCGAGCCGACCCCTTCGCCCGAGGTCGAGGAGGCCTTCGAGGAAATCGACGTCGACGAGCCCCTGGTCGGAATCATCATGGGCTCGAAGAACGACATGCCGAAGATGGAAGCCGCCGGCACTGCCCTCGACGAGGCCGGGATCAGCCACGAGATGCGCGTGATGAGCGCCCACCGCGATCCCGAGATGGTCCGCGAGTACTGCACCAACGCGCGGATGCGCGGCCTCAAGGTGATCATCGCCGGGGCCGGCATGTCGGCGGCGCTGCCCGGTGTCGCCGCCGCCCACAGCGACCTGCCGGTGATCGGCGTGCCGATCCTCGGCAAGAGCCTCGGCGGCCTCGACGCCCTGCTCTCGGCGGTGCAGATGCCGCCCGGTATCCCGGTTGCCTGCGTGGCGATCGACGGAGCCAAGAACGCTGGCATCCTCGCCGCCCGGATCATCAACGCATGATCCCGAGGTACACGCGTCCTGAGATCGGCGCGGTCTGGGCGCCGCAGCGCAAGTTCGAGTGCTGGCTCGAGGTCGAGCTGGCGGCGACGGAGGCCTGGGCCGAGGAGGGTGCCGTTCCGCGCGAGGCCGCTGAGGCTGCACGGGCCAACGCGGCATTCACTGTCGAGGCGGTCAACGAGCGCGAGAAGGTGACCGACCACGACGTCGCCGCCTTCGTCGACATCGTCGCCGCATCGGTTGGTGAGCACGGTCGCTGGATCCACTATGGGCTGACCTCCTCCGATGTGCTCGACACCGCCCTCGCCCTGCAGCTGCGCGAGGCGGGTGAGGTCGTGCTGGCGAGCGCCCGTGCCTACCGCGACGCGCTCATCGAGCGGGCGCTCGAGCATCGCGACACGCTCTGCGTCGGCCGCACCCACGGCGTCCACGCCGAGCCGACCACCTTCGGCCTGCGCCTCGCCGGCTTCGCCTTTGAGGCCGACCGCAACCTCACCCGACTCGGCGATGCCTTCGATCAGCTCGGCTTCGGCAAGCTCTCCGGCGCCGTCGGCACCTACGCCTCGGTGCCCCCGGCGGTCGAGGCACGGGTGATGGAGCGACTCAGCCTGAAGCGCGAGGACGTCGCCACGCAGGTGATCCCGCGCGACCGCCACGCCGTCCTGCTCTCACAGATTGCGATCGCCGGCGCTGGCCTGGAGCGCTTCGCAACCGAGGTCCGCAACCTGCAACGCACGGAGGTGCGCGAGGTCGAGGAGCCGTTCGCATCCGGCCAGCAGAAGGGCTCCTCGGCGATGCCGCACAAGCGCAACCCGATCCGCACTGAGCGGATCACTGGCCTCGCCCGGGTCCTGCGCGGCTACGCCCAGACCGGCCTCGAGAACGTCGCCCTCTGGCACGAGCGCGACATCTCCCACTCCGGCGCCGAGCGCGTCGTCCTCCCCGACGCGACGATCGGCCTCGACTACATGCAGGACCTGGCGACTAAGGTCGCCACCGGGATGACCGTCCGCAGCGAGCGCATGAAGGAGAACCTCAACCTCACCCACGGCGCCCTGTTCAGCCAACGCGCCCTAACTGCCCTGGTCGAATCCGGCCTGACCCGCGACGACGCCTACCGCGTCGTCCAGGAGAACGCCCAGCAGGCTTGGGACACCGCCGCCCCCTTCCGCGAGCTACTCGGCGCGGCGGCCCCCGACCTCGACCTCGATGCCGTCTTCGACTACGACGCCTACCTAACCCACATTCCGGCCGTCTTCGAGCGCCTCGAAGCGCTGCGCTGAGCCGATTGCTTCCGGCCCCCGTGGGCTCGTGGCCGGGACCGCCGCGAGAACGTCGTTCCTGCCTCGAGATAGGTGGTGCTGCTCGTCGGCAGTGGTCGAGCCTGGTCCGCTTGGCTGGCAGACGGCGCCAGCCTCTTCTCCTCGCTAGCCAGGACCCTGGAGGTCTCAGGGTCGAAGATCAGCGAGTAGAGGGTCTGGATGCCTGAGTTGTCGGACTGGGCACCCACCGCCACACCCTGCCGGCCGATTTCGTCATGCGCCTCGCCGAGGCCTTCGATCCCGGGTACCTGGGTCTCTGCTTCGTAAAGGGCCGTTCTCTGGGCCGATGTGGCGAGAGGATTCTGCATCAGTTCGGCGACCAGATCGAGGGTCTTCACCGAGTCCGGAAAGCCGTTGCCGGCCCCGCCTCCATTGGCCGGGTCGTTGACGTTTGCCCGCAGCCACCCGGCGAGCTCGCTCGGGTCGCGGGGCATCTCCGACAGGGCCGCAGCCTCGTAGACGCGCTCACCAAAGGATCCGGCCGGCAGGAATTCGTCGCCGATGTGAGATTTGAATCCGTGGGCGAGGAAGACCGGCCGTCCGGCTTCCTCCCACACCTTGCGGTCGCTCGGACTGACGAACTTCGGCGCAAGCGAAGCCGTTCGCTGCCGGCCCGAGCCGTCCTTGCCGATCCAGCGCTCGACGATTTCGGTCTGAGAGACCGACCAGGTTCGGCCGCCGTAGACGGTCGTGTTCAGATAGGTGCCACGGGTCTTGAGGTAGGCGTATGAGTGGGCGATGTGTGCGGTGGGGGCGGCCGCGCCTGCGCCGACCAGTCCGGTCGCCTGCGCGGTCAAGGCGATCGTTGCGACCGCAGCGCCGACAAGCGCCTTTCGCGCAATCGCCATTCCCCTGCTCCTGGTTCTCATCGGTCCTCCTGATGTCGAATCCATTGCACCCGTATATGTCCGACCGCCGGAAATCGGTTCCAGACCGGGACTGGATCGGCCGATTTGGGTGGGCCTTGCGCGACTAGACCTGGATCACGGTCAGGCCCATGACCCCAGAGAGGGCGTCGTAGTCACGGTCCTGGGTAACGACGGGAATCTCACGTGCCGCGGCCGTCGCAGCTATCCACACATCGTTCACGCTGACTCCTCGCCCTGACGCCGCGAGATACGTCCGCATCGCAGCCCAGGCGCGCGCCGCCTTCGCTTCGACGGGCAAGATCGCGGCACCCGCAACACCTTCGAGAGTGGCGATGCGTCGATCTCGGCTTTCAATGTCGGGTGCCGCCAGCACTCCGGCGCGTAGCTCGGCAACGGTGACGATCGAGACCGCCGAGCGCTCGGGGAGAGCCTCCCCGCTCAAAGGACGACCCTTCTCAACAGCGACCAGCACGGATGTGTCGACGAGCCCGACCGGGGCGCGTTTGGAGGTCACCAGACCGGGCCCAACTCGTCGGTCGTTTCTCCGGCCAACCGGTCGAGATCGGCACGAAAGGTGGGGTCGGTATCCGTGATCTCACGAATCGCGAGAATGTCCGAAGGCGTAAGCCATCGAGATCCGCTGTTGTGCGGCACCAAATCCGCAACCGGCTTGCCCCGCACGGTGATCACCATGCTCTCACCGGCCTCGACCCTGCGCAGCAGGTCGGCGGTTTTGTTTCGCAGCTCTCGTGTGGCGACTTCTACGATAGTGCGACGAATGTAGCACTTCAACCGGCACTGTCTGCGCGAGGGCGGCCGGCGCGACTGAGGTAGGGTCCTCGCCGATGGTTCTCTACACCTGTGGACAGAAGACGGTGGGGCCGGGGTTTGCGCATCCCTGCGCGAAAGCGGGCAAGGCCCTCGACGCGGCCGGCTACGAGTACGAGATCAAGACCGTCGGTGGCTACCGGATGGGTTTTTGGACCTGGGGCAGCCGCAGTGAGGATCGCGCCGAGGTGAAGAAGCTGAGCGGCACCAACGAGGTGCCGATCCTCGTCCTCGACGACGGCGAGGTCATCTCCGGCTCGGGCGCGATCGCCCGCTGGGCGCGGGAGCACCCCGTGGCCCGCACTGCCTCGTAGGACCGTAGGACCAGCTCCAGGCGTCTTTAAGCCGCGACGAGGTCGCGCTCGCGCGCCGGGTGGCGAGCGGTGAGCACGACGGGGGTGCCGTCTTTGGGCGAGAGCGTGATGTTGCGGCGGCCGATCTTCTCCGGGGCGGGGCTGGCCTTGTGCAGCTCGCAGCGGGTCAGAACCTCGCGCAGGACGATCCGCATCTCGAACTCGGCGAAGGCGGCGCCGATGCAGCGACGCACGCCGCCGCCGAAGGGAACCCAGGCATAGGTGTCCGGGGCCCCGTCGAGGAAGCGCTCGGGCTTGAAGGCGAAGGGCTCTGGGTAGACGTCGGCACGGGTGTGAGCGAGCCAGATCGCCGGCGTCACGTCGGTGCCCGCCGGCAGGGTCAGCCCGTCGACGCTGAGCTCTTTGTTGAGGCGGCGCCCGGCGAGGGGCACCACCGGGCGGAGGCGCAGCGACTCGCTGATCGTCGCCTTAAGGTAGTCGTCCTCACCGGCCTCGAGCGAGTCGCGCAGGCGGGTTAGCTGGGCACCGTGGCGGAGCAGCAGGTCGAAGGTCCAGGCCAGCCCGGTCGCCGTCGTCTCGTGGCCGGCGAGCAGCAGCGTCATCAGCTGGTCGCGCAGGTCGACGTCGCTCAGCCCACCGCCGTCCTCGTAGCGGGCGGCCATCAGGACCGAGAGGATGTCGTCGCGCTCCTCCCCACCGTCTTCGCCGCGTCGCTCGCCGATCTCGGCGTAGAGCAGCTCGTCGACTTCTTTCAGCCGGCTCTCGAACTTGCCCCAGGGGTCGCCGCCGAAGCGGCGCGTCGCCAGGCCGATCAGCTGCGAGAGCGGCGAGGCGGTCTCCTCCAGCACAGTCGTGAGCAGGCCGCGCAGCTTCTCCAGCCGGGGGCCCTCGGCGAAGCCGAAGACGACGCGCAGGATCACCTCGAGGGTGATCGCCTGCATGCGCGGGTGGATCGCGAACTCCTCGCCCAGCGGCCAGGAGTCGATCTCGGCGTCGACGATTTCCTCCATGATCGGCCCGTAGGAGCGCATCTGCTCGCCGTGGAAGGCCGGCAGCATCAGCTTGCGGTGGGCAAGATGATCGGCGCCCTCCAGCAGAAGCAGCGAACGGGCGCCCAGAATCGGCTTCAAGATGATGTCGCGGCCGGGCGGCAGGCCGTGCTCCCGCTCCATATAGAGAGCCTTGATCGCGGCCGGGTCGGAGATCATCACCATCGGCCGCTCGAAGCTGAGGAATTTGACGCTGAAGTTGTCGCCGTACTTCTCGCGGCACTCCTGCATAAAGGGCAGCGGACGAAGTCCCCAACGCAGCGTCTGTACCAGAGGAGAGCTATCGGGTTCGGGCGGTAGGGTCACCGCGGACAGGATGGCAGACACGGGGCGAGCAGGTGCTCCGCTTGCCCGGTAGTTAGCATCGGCTTAATGCCGCCGGTTGCCGACCTGAAGCTGCACTCCTCCGGGAAGGTGCGCGAGATCTACGAGTGGGAGGACGACCTGCTGATGGTCGCCTCCGACCGAATCTCGATCTACGACGTCGTGATGCCGACGCCGATCCCCGACAAGGGCAAGGTGCTGAACCGGATCTCGGAATTCTGGTTCGAGCTGACCGCCGACATCGTCCCCAACCACTTCATCTCCAGTGACGTGCCGGACGAGGTGATGGAACGGGCGATGCGGGTACGGCGGCTCGAGATGTACCCGGTCGAGTGCGTCGTCCGCGGCTACCTCTCGGGGTCGGGCTGGAAGGAATACAAGAAGAGCGGCGCGGTCTGCGGGATCGAGCTGCCCGAGAACCTGCTCGAGTCCGACAGGCTTCCCGAGCCGATCTTCACCCCCGCGACCAAGGCCGAGATCGGCGACCACGACGAGAACGTCGACTTCGAGCGTGCCGCCGAGATCGTCGGCGACCGGGCCTTGATGGAAGAGCTGCGGCGGATCTCGATCGAGGTTTACACGCGCGGTGCCGAGCACGCCGCGCAGCGCGGCATCATCCTCGCCGATACCAAGTTCGAGTTCGGCCGCCACGCCGGCGCCGAGGTCGTCCTCGCCGACGAGGTCCTGACCCCCGACTCCTCGCGCTTCTGGCCCGCCGATCGCTACCAGCCGGGCAGCACCCAGCCCTCCTTCGACAAGCAGTTCGTCCGCGACTGGGCCGACGAGGCGGGCTGGGACCACACGCCGCCCGCCCCCGAGCTGCCGCCCGACGTCGTCGAGCAGACGCGGGCCAAGTACGTCGAGGCTTACGAGCGGGTTACGGAGCGCTCCTTCTAAGTGACCCGCGCCCGCGTCTTGATCCGTCCCAAGGAGGGCATCCTCGACCCGCAGGGCAAGGCGGTCGAGCGGGCGCTGCCGGCGCTCGGCTTCGAGGGGATCGAGCACGTCCGGGTCGGCCGCATGGTCGAGCTCGAGGCCGAGGACCCAGCAAGGCTGGCCGAGCTCTGCGAGAAGCTGCTCGCCAACCCGCTGATCGAGGACTACGAGATCGTCACGCTGTGATCTGGGGGGTGCTCCAGTTCCCTGGGTCGTGCGACGAGCGGGACGCCCTGCACGCCTGTGAGCTGAGCGGCGGCGAGGCGCGGCTGATCTGGCACGAAGAGCGCGGCCTCGAGGGGATCGACGCGGTAGTCGTCCCCGGTGGCTTCTCCTACGGCGACTACCTGCGCGCCGGCGCGATCGCCCGCTTCTCGCCGGCGATGGAGGCGGTGGCCGAGTTCGCCGCCGGCGGCGGCCCGGTGCTGGGAATCTGCAACGGCTTCCAAGTCCTCTGCGAGGCCGCCCTCCTCCCCGGCGCCCTCCTCCTCAATGAGCGCATGCGGTTCGTGTGCCGCCAACTCGACCTCATCGCGGTCGACGGGCCTGAAACGGGACATATCGACACGATCGCGGCCCGTCGGCCGGCGTTGTCGATCCCGGCTAAGCACGGGGAAGGCAGGTACTGGGCGCCGGATGAGGTGCTCGACGAGATCGAGGCACGGGGGCAGGTCGCTTATCGCTACGCGCCGGGGCAGAACCCGAACGGATCGGCGCGGGACATTGCCGGGGTGCGGAATGAGGCGGGCAACGTGCTCGGCCTGATGCCGCATCCCGAGCACGCGGTGGATCCGCTGACCGGGTCGACCGACGGCTTGCGCATCTTCGAAGCGGTCGCCGCAGCCGGAGTGGCGGCGTGACGGTCGAGGTCGCCAAGCACATTGAGCTGGGGTTGACCGACTCCGAGTTCGAGCTGATCTGCGAGAAGCTCGGCCGCCAGCCCAACGACGTCGAGCTGGCGATGTTCAGTCTGCTCTGGTCCGAGCACTGCGCCTACAAGCACTCGCGCAAGCTGCTGCGGCGTTTGCCGACCGAGGGCGAGCGGGTCGTGATGGGACCCGGCGAGAACGCCGGCGCCGTCGACATCGGCAACGGCCACGCGATCGCCTTCAAGGTCGAGTCGCACAACCACCCCAGCGCGGTCGAGCCCTTCCAGGGGGCGGCAACCGGAGTCGGCGGCATCCTCCGTGACGTCTTCGCGCTGGGCGCGCGGCCGATCGCGGTCCTCGACTCGCTGCGCTTCGGCGAGCTCGACTCGCTGCGCTCGCGCCACCTGCTCGATGGGGCGGTGCGGGGGATCGGCCACTACGGAAACTCGATCGGGGTGCCCAACGTCGGCGGCGAGATCTACTTCGAGGCTCCCTACGAGCACAACTGCCTGGTCAATGCGATGTGCGTCGGCATCGCCGAGACCAAGGACATGGTCCGCGCCGCCGCCGCCGGGGTCGGCAACGCCGTCGTGCTGATGGGCGCCTCGACCGGCCGCGACGGGATCGGCGGCGCCTCGGTGCTGGCCTCAGCCGAGCTCGGCGACGGTGACGAGGCGAAGCGGCCGACGGTGCAGATCGGCGACCCCTTCGAGGAGTCGAAGGTGCTCGAGTGCTGCCTGGAGCTGCTGGGGAAAGGGTTGCTCGTCTCGCTGCAGGACCTTGGTGCCGCCGGCCTCACCTCCTCGGCAGCGGAGATGGCCTCGGCCGGCGGGATGGGCATCGACCTCGACGTTGCCAAGGTGCCGCTGCGCGAGGCCGACATGGAGCCCTTCGAGATCGTGGTCTCCGAGTCGCAGGAGCGCATGCTCGGCGTGGTCGAGCCGGCTAAGGTCGCCGAAGTGCTGGCGGTCTGCGAGAAATGGCAGACCGGCGGTGCGGAGATCGGCACGATCACCGACAGCGGCCAGGTGCGGGTGCTGCGCGACGGCGAGCTCGTCGGCGAGATGCCGGTCGAGGCGCTGGTCGATGGCTGCCCGCTGTACGACCTCGACCCGGCCGAGCCGGACGGGTGGATCTACGGTAACCGGGCGACGCTCGACCCCGGCACGTCGGCCGAGGAGACGCTGCTCGCCTTGCTCGCCTCGCCCAGCATCGCCTCGAAGCGCTGGGCCTTCGAGCAGTACGACTCGGTGGTCGGCTCGCGCACGGTGCGGCGGCCGGAGTCGGCTGAGGCCGCGGTACTGCAGATACCCGAGGCCGGTAACGCGATCGCCGTCTCGATCGACGGCAGCGGCCGCCGCGTCGCCTGCGACCCCTACGCAGGCACGATCGAGGCGGTACTCGAGTGCGCCCAGAACCTCGCCTGCGTCGGCGCCGAGCCGCTCGGCCTGACCAACTGCCTCAACTTCGGCAACCCGGAGAAACCCACGCCCGCCTGGCAGCTCGACCGTGCCGTCAGCGGCCTCGCCGACGCCTGCACCGCGCTTGGCGTCCCCGTCGTCGGCGGCAACGTCTCCCTCTACAACGAGGGACCGGAAGGCCCGATCTACCCCACCCCGGTGGTCGGCATGGTCGGCGAGCTTCCCGACCCGACTCGCGCCTGCGGCAACGCTTTCGCCAAGGAGGGCGACGCGATCGCCCTGCTCGGTCCCTTCTCCCCCTCGCTCGCCGGCTCGGAGCTGACCAAGCTGCGCGGCGAGCTGGAGATGGGCCTCCCCCAGCCCGACATCGCCGCGGTCGTCGCGGCCTGCGCGGCCGTCCGCGACGCGGTCCGGGCCGGCAAGCTCTCCTCGGTCCGCGACGTCAGCGACGGCGGGCTGGCCTGCGCCCTAGCCGAGTCGGCGATCGCCGGCCGGGTCGGCTGCAGCGTCGACGTGCAACCGCTGCGCGCGCGGGGCTGCTCGCCCGAGGAGGCGCTGTTCGGCGAAGCCAGCGGCGGCTTCCTGCTCAGCGGCGATCGCGCCGAGCTGGAGGCGATCGGCGCCGTCACGATCGGCAAGACCGGTGGCACGACGATCGAGATCGCCGCCGGCGATCGCAGCTTCACCGTCGGGCTCGCCGGCGTCGAGAGCGCCTGGCGCTCACTGACCGTTTAAGCAACGTTCGATTCGGGCATCTCTACCGGTGTGTCCCGTCTGTAGCGGGGCCGAGACGGAGGGATGGAATTGACAGCCCGCGCTGCGGCCATCGGCTTGGTTTTCCTGGGTGCCGTCGCCCTGGTGGTCGTTCTACTGGCTTCCGGGGGAGAGGACGCGGGGCGAGGGCGCACGCTCACCTTCTTTGTCGCGATCCAGCCGGGCGGCTCGATCGAGGAAGTCTCGAAACGCTGCTCGGAAGAATCGAACGGGCGCTACACGGTCGAACCGGAATTTCTGCCCACCGACGCGAGCCAGCAGCGCGAACAGCTCGTCCGTCGGCTCGGCGCCGACGACTCCTCGATCGACATCATCGGCATGGACGTGATCTGGACCGGTGAGTTCGCCAACGCCGGCTGGGTCGAAGAGTGGACCGGGAAACGCAAGCAGGAAGTGACCGAAAAAGTCTTTCCCGGGGTGATCGAAACGGCGTCGTTCGAGGGCAAGCTCTACGCCGCTCCCTTCAACACCAACACCCAGCTGCTCTGGTACCGCAAGGACCTGGTCAAACAGCCACCGCGCACCTGGGGCGAGATGATCGACGCGGCGGAAAAGCTGGGCCGCGACAACGCCGGCACGATCCAGGTGCAGGCGAACCGCTACGAGGGCTTCACCGTCTGGGCCAACGCGCTGATCGAGAGCGCTGGCACGCAGCTGCTCTCCGGCCCGGAAACTGTCGAGCTCGCCGAGGGACCGACGACGCGGGCGCTGGAAGTGATGGGCCGCTTCGCCAACTCCTCGGCGGCGCCACCCAGCCTCTCGACCTCGACCGAGGACACCGCCCGGATCGCCTTCGAGTCGGGCGAATCGGCCTTCATGACCAACTACACCTTCGCCTACGCCAGCGCCAAAGAGGAAGCGCCCGACATCGCCAAGAAGATGGGCTTCGCGCGCTTCCCGCGCATCGACGCCGAGCGGCCCAGCAAGCCGCCGCTCGGCGGCTTCAACCTCGCCGTCAGCTCCTTCTCGGAGAACAAGGACATCGCCTTCGACGCGGCCGCCTGCCTGGCCGAAGGCAAGAGCCAGCTGACCGCAACCGAACTCGACGGCCTGCCGCCCTCACGCTCCGACCTCTACTCGACCAAGCTCGTCAAGACGGCTTATCCCGGCTTCGCCGAACTGGTCAAGGAATCGATCGAAGCCGCCGGGCCACGGCCCAGCACCGCTGCCTACCAGGACGTCAGCCTGGCGGTGCAGCGCTCGCTACACCCGCCCGACAAGATCGACCCCGAAGACGCGACCTCGGTCTACGACGAACTGCGCTCCAACCTCGAAGACGCGGTCAAGCGGGAGGGCCTGCTGTGAGCAATGGCGTCGCCACAGCCGGCACCAGCGACCGGACCCGCTCCGAGCACCGCCTCGCCTGGCTGCTCTGCGCGCCGGCGGTGATCGCGATGCTCGCCGTCACCGCCTACCCGATCGGCTACGCGATCGTCCTCTCGGTCCAGCAGATCGACCTGCGCTTCCCCGACGAGGGTGGCTTCGTCGGCCTCGACAACTACACCTCGGTGCTCAGCTCGCAGCTTTGGTGGACGGACGTCTTCAACACCGTCTTCCTCACCGTCGTCACCGTCTCGATCGAGCTGGTGCTGGGCATGGCGATCGCCCTGGTCATGCACCGGGCGATCTTCGGCCGTGGCGTCGTCCGCACCGCCGTCCTCATCCCCTACGGAATCATCACCGTGGTCGCCGCCTTCTCCTGGCAGTTCGCCTTCGCACCGGACAGCGGCTTCGTCAACAACCTGCCGCTGATCTCCGACGAAATGGACTGGTTCGGCGGGCGCTTCAGTTCCTTCGCCGTGATCATCATGGCCGAGGTCTGGAAGACGACGCCCTTTATGGCGCTGCTGCTGCTCGCCGGGCTGGTCACGATCGACGGCCAGCTCTACGAGGCAGCCAAGGTCGACGGGGCCAGCGCCTGGCAGCGCTTCACCCGCATCACCCTGCCGCTGATGAAGCCGGCGATCCTCGTCGCGCTGCTCTTCCGCACCCTCGACGCCTTCCGCGTCTTCGACACGATCTACATCATGACCGCCGGTGCACAGGACACCGAATCGGTCTCGATCCTCGGCTTCAATCAGCTCATCTCACGGCTCAACCTGGGGCTCGGCTCGGCCGTCTCGGTGCTGATCTTCCTCTGTGTGGTGGCGATCGCCTTCCTCTACGTGAAGGTGCTCGGCACCCGGGTCGAGGAAGGGAGGCCTGGTAACTGATGGAGCGCGGCGGCCGCGAATACGCCCTCTGGAGCATCGGCATCGCCGTGGTGCTGATCTTCGCCCTGATCCCGGTGCTCTGGCTGATCTCGATCTCGCTGAAGCCACCGGAAGCAATTACCGATGGGCGCTTCATCCCCAGCGAGGTCTCCTTCGACAACTACAAGAGCCTCTTCGAAGGCGGGGTCGAAGACAGTCCCTTCATCAAGCCGCTGATCAACTCGATCCTGATCGCCCTGACGACGACGGTGATATCGATCGTGCTCGCCTCCTTCGCCGCCTACGCGATCGCCCGACTCGAATTCCCCGGCAAGCGAGTGATCCTCGCCGGAGCGCTGGCGATCGCGATGTTCCCGCCAATCTCGACGATCGGCCCGCTCTTCGACATGTGGCGGGCGCTGGGCATCTACGACACCTATCTGGGGCTGATCATTCCCTACTTGACCTTCTCGCTGCCGCTGGCGATCTACGCGCTGACCGCCTTCTTCCGCGAGATCCCCTGGGAGCTCGAGCAGGCGGCCCAGGTCGACGGCGCGACGCCGTTCCAGGCCTTCCGCAAGGTGATCGTGCCGCTCGCCGCGCCGGGCGTGTTCACCGCCGCGATCCTCGTCTTCATCTTCGCCTGGAACGACTTCCTCTTCGCGATCTCGCTGACCTCGTCGGACGCCTCGCGGACGGTGCCCGCGGCGCTGGCCTTTTTCACCGGCGAGTCCTCGTTCACCGAACCGACCGGCAGCATCGCGGCGGCGGCCGTCGTCGTCACCGTGCCGATCATCGTCTTCGTCCTCTTCTTCCAGCGTCGCATCGTCTCCGGCCTGACCGCCGGGGCGGTCAAGGGATAAAGGAGCCCACCGATGTCAGAGATAACCCTCGATGGAGTAACCAAGGTCTTCGCCGACGGCTTCGAAGCCGTCAAGGAGATGAGCCTGGAGGTCGGCGACGGCGAGTTCATGATCCTCGTCGGGCCGTCCGGCTGCGGCAAGTCGACGGCGCTGCGGATGATCGCCGGGCTCGAGGACATCTCCAGCGGCGAGCTGAGGATCGGCGACGAGGTCGTCAACGACCGCGCCCCCAAGGACCGCGACATCGCGATGGTCTTCCAGAACTACGCGCTCTACCCCCATATGACGGTGCGCGAGAACATGGGCTTCGCGCTGAAGCTGGCCGGCGTCGACAGGGCCGAGATCGACAGCAAGGTCGAGGAGGCGGCGAAGACGCTTGACCTGACCCAGCACCTCGACCGCCGCCCCGCCAACCTCTCCGGAGGCCAGCGCCAGCGGGTGGCGATGGGCCGGGCCATCGTCCGCGATCCGAAGGCCTTTCTGATGGACGAGCCGCTCTCCAACCTCGACGCGAAGCTGCGCGTGCAGATGCGCACCGAGGTCGCCAGGCTGCAATCGCGGCTGGAGACGACGACGGTCTATGTCACCCATGACCAGGTCGAGGCGATGACGCTTGGCGACCGGGTAGCGGTGATGCGGGCCGGCGCGCTGCAACAGGTTGGCACTCCGGCCGAACTGTATGAGCAGCCGGTCAACCTCTTCGTCGCCGGCTTCATCGGCTCACCGGCGATGAACTTCATGCCGGCGGAGCTAAGCGGCGGCAAGGTGAAGCTTCCGATCGGCGAGGCCGACGCGCCGGAGGGTGTGGGCGGCGGTCGCGACGGCGAGGTGATCGCCGGCCTGCGCCCGGAGAGCTTCGAGGACGCCGAGATGGTCGGCGACCTACGCAATGAGCGCGGCGTCGTCTTCGATGCCGAGATCGACCTGGTCGAGTCGCTCGGCTCCGACCTCTACGCCTACTTCCACGTCGAGTCCGGCGCGGTCGAGTCCGAGCAGCTCGCCGAATTGGTCGAGGAACGGCTGGAGGAGACCGGCGTCCCCGAGGTCCGCGAGGGCCAGGAGCAGATCGTCGCCCGCCTCGACCCGGCGAGCGGGATCAAGCGCGGCGAGCGAGCCGAGCTCTGGGCCGACACGTCGAAGCTCCACCTCTTCGACGCCGAGAGCGGCGAGCGGCTTGCCGGCGGCAGCTAGCGATCAGGTGCGGCCGGCCGCTACGGGACAATTACTGCTTGACGTTCAAGCCGGTCGTCTCGATAGCAGCGCTGCTTCTGTTCGCTACGCCTAGCGGGGTCGATGCCGCGGTGACGATCTATCCGCGGGCGAATACCGACCTACTCGACCCACCGGCGCTCGTTTTCGAAGCGAGCGCTCAGCAGGCGGCGGAGCCGCCATCGCCAAAGGTCTACTGGGGCGCCTGGATGGATGGTCACGTCTATGACCGGCAGGGTGAACCGCCTTGGGGTGACGCACCCTGGGACGGAAACACGTGGGACGAGTTCGAGCGCAATGTCGGCAAGTCCGCATCGATCGTCCACTTCGGCCAGCCGGCGCCGTGGAACCAGGTATTCGACGCCACTCCGCTGACGCTCTCCAGGGAGCGTGGGGCGATACCGCTGATGGACATGGCTTCCAACGGGGCATCCCTGCAGGGAATCGCCGCGGGTACGAAGGACACCTACCTAATCGACTGGGCCCGGGCGGTAGCGGACTACGGCAAGCCGTTTTTCTTCCGCTGGGACTGGGAGATGAACGGCAGCTGGTTCCACTGGGGCCAAGAAGCGGCTGAAAATCCGGCGCTCTTCGTGGAGGCCTGGCGGCACTTCCACGACATCGCCGAAGCGCAGGGCGCGCTCAACATCACTTGGGTCTGGTGCCCGAACACAACCTTTGCGAGCAGCACGCCGCTCGAGTCGCTCTATCCAGGCGACTCATACGTCGACTGGACCTGCGTCGATGGGTACAACCATGGCCTCAACGAGATCAGCCCCAACGGCTGGACCGATTTTCACAGCCTCTTCTCGCAGACCTACAACGAATTGCTATCGCTGGCCCCAACCAAGCCGGTGATGATCGCGGAGACCGGCTCCACTGAGGTTGGTGGCGGAGCCTCGAAGGCGGAATGGATCACCGGCGCGCTGGGCCCTCAGCTGGCGATCGACTTCCCTCAGGTCAAGGCGGTGGTTTGGTTCAACTGGAACATCCCCACCGAGGATGGAGAAGCGTGGGACTGGCCGATCGAGTCGTCACCCAACGCGGAAGCGGCCTTCGCCAGCGCGATTTCATCGCCCTATTACGCCGGCGATGAATTCGGTGACCTCCCCGCTCTGACTCGAATCCAGCCGCTTCCCTGAAGGTCCGGCCCTAACCTGGACGGAACAGCCGCAATTCGCGGCTTTTCGCGTCCCGCTTGCCGCCCGACCGCCGCTGCTACCCTCCCGGAGTAGGCAGTCTGCCTGCGCGTCACGTCCTTCTACGCACGAGGAAAGCGCGCCATTCTCTTGACCGAGCGGGTGATCACCGACCGCGAGGGCCCGCGCGACGAATGCGGGGTGTTTGGCGTATACGC
>Ga0164241_10003093_pt1 | contig 17198 bp, 16 predicted proteins | sample OricomyardsoilBY_FD_108780 | JGI IMG/M metagenome (GOLD analysis project Ga0164241, IMG submission 108780) | Backyard soil microbial communities from Emeryville, California, USA - Original compost - Back yard soil (BY) | ecosystem: Environmental > Terrestrial > Soil > Unclassified | place: USA...
CATTTCACCACAGCAATGCTAACCGCTTTGGAAAACAACAGCCGCTTTTTTCATCAGGCGATACATTGCCCGGTTATCTACCTATCTGGTGATCTGATCCTGCCTGTGCCAAAACCATTGGAACGGATCGCTGCAAAAGAATCCGAAAGCTTTAAATGGGAAAGCTGGCTGCAACAGGGTAAAGACTTTTTAGCCGGCGCTGATTTTTATTTCAGACAGGAATCCGCTAACGCGGCTTTGTTTTCCCTGCACCAATGTGCCGAATGCATATTGATCGCATTGATACGTGGTGTAAACGGTTATGGAACCACTAATCATAACCTATCACGGCTAATCACCATTACCGAAATGTTTACGACAGAGATTTCAAATGTCTTTGAGTTGCATGAAAACCATAAAGCAAACCAGTTTGAAAGCTTGAAGCAAGCCTATTTCAACGTAAGGTACAAGGACGGATGTAAAGCAGATATTGAAACTGCCAAAGCGCTTTATGGAACGGTAAATCAGCTGATCGATGTTGCCGAAAAGGTTTACGCAAAGCATTTGCTGACGGAGGGCTTGTAGAGATAATTAAGATTTAAAACAAACAAGTATCCTTACGCTGCGGCAAACGGCTCATTACATCACGCGTTACCACGGCTATATTCCATTCGCCGTCAGCCTCGCTATTGTCTGAGCAGGGAAAGCTGCAAAGCAGCAAACCCTGCGGCAAAGCGGTTATCCTGACTGAAAAAAAAGTTAAGCTCTTTTTTGTAGTAAAATGGGGTTTGCTGAGAACAAGATCGTAGGATAACAGTGAACATGTTCGCTGAGAGCGATTTCAGAAAGAACAAGTTCTCAGTTTGACAGTGAACACGTTCACGAGGAACAAGTTCGCACCATAATTGTGATCCAGTTCTGTAAGAACGCGTTTCATGCGAACAGACTCACAAAGAACATAGGCAATTGATGATGTAGTTGCGGGTCATTATTTCTTTGTAGTGACATTTGCTATAAGTACAGCTTATAAATTATAACAACTGCTGATAGCACAAATTCATAGTGAATGCTATCGTTGCATTGCACCGCCATCACAAAATTAGCACCGCGGAAAAAGCGTCAAGGGCCTGTAAATGGCGCTTATTGTTTTTTTTTCAGCGGTGCGCCACCCTTGACACTTTTTCGCTTACTGCTGCCTGCTGTTTAAGCGAAGCAATAGCAGCCCTTGTTTAAAGCAGTTGTCATAAGGCTTCAAGATAATTTAAGGGGCGGACCCTTAAAGCACCCCAAAGGGCTTAATAGAAACCTTCATAATTGTTCCTTTTGGGAATAATCATGAAGGCAAAACTAACGGAAAAGAGAAGCGTGACAACTGCGCAAGTGATCGAAATTATGCGTAAGAGGGGAGTTGAAATAGATGAAAAAAAGGCATCTGAAGTCTTGGATTTAATCTATTTTTTAGCTAAATTGATTGTAAATCAGAACTTTAAGACATGAAAACAGCCGACTTATATATCCGTGTTAGTACAGACGAACAAGCCGATAAAGGTTATTCTCAAAGAAGCCAGGAAGAGGTTTTGCGAAGGTATTGTGAGATCAATAATATCAGTATAAGGAAAACCATATTTGAAGACCACTCTGCTAAAACATTTGTAAGACCCCAATGGCAGGGCTTGCTGCTTAATCTGAGGAAGCAAAGAGGTAAAGTTGACTTGATTCTATTTACAAAGTGGGACAGGTTCAGCCGTAATGCGCCTGATGCCTATCAAATGATTAACACCCTTAAAATCTTGGGTGTGGAACCGCAGGCTATCGAACAACCACTGGACATGGAAGTCCCGGAAAATAAAATGATGCTGGCGATCTACCTTACTGCACCTGAGATAGAAAATGACCGCAGAGCATTAAATACGTTTTATGGACTTAGACGAGCGAGAAAGGAAGGTCGATGGGTGTCCCACGCACCTTTGGGCTATGTTAACAGGCATGATGTTACAGGCAAAAAGTATATTGCTATTGACCCGCCACAAGCTAAGATCATGAAATGGGCTTTTAATGAAATTGCTAAAGGTATTTATTCAACGCAACAGATCTATGAAAAGGCTGCTGAGATGGGCCTAAAATGTAAACGTAACAACTTTTACGTTGCCATACGGAACCCCGTTTATTGCGGTCGTATATTTATCGTTAAATACAAAGACGAGGCAGCGCATACGGTGAAAGGCCTACATGAGGGTATTATATCCGAATCATTGTTTTACGAAGTACAGCACGTCCTCAGCGGCAATAAGAAAGTAGATAAGACAAAGGTTCATTCGCCTGAGATGTTGCCCCTAAGGGGCTTCATTAAGTGTTCCAGGTGCAGCCGCATCTTGTGCGGTAGTGCATCAAAAGGCCGTAATGGATATTATTATTACTATCACTGCTCTTCATCCTGTGGATGCAGATATAAAGCGGAAGATGTAAACAATATTTTCAACGAGGTGGTACAAGAATTTACTATTCAGGAAGATTGTGCTGACGTGTTTATACAGGCCATCACAGATAACTACAAAAGCCAGAATACTACTCAAATGATTTCTCGTTCCGAATTACTTAATGAGATCAATGGCCTGAATGGCCGCATCTCCAAAGCGAGGGAACTTCTTTTATGCGGAGACATCGACGGCAGCGATTATAAAACCATTAAATCTGAGAATGAATATAAAATAAACGTTTTGGAAGCGAAGCTTGCAGATGCGGCAACAGTTAATTCAAAGTCGGAAAACATAGAACCAGTGCTAAGGAGAGCAATTAGCAAATTAACGCAGCTGGATTTAATTTACTCAAAATCAAGCACTTCTGAAAAGAGGGAATTAATTGGTTCGATCTACCCCCAAAAATTCACTTTCGAAGAATTGCAACATCGAACCGCTTTTACAAGTGATTTATACTCTTTTATATCCTTGATTAACAGCAAGTTAGAAGGAAAAAAAGAAGGGCAAGCGACCGATTTTTCGTGCTTGCCCATTCTGGCTCCTGAGGCTGGGCTCGAACCAGCGACCCTCTGATTAACAGTCAGATGCTCTAACCGGCTGAGCTACTCAGGAGTGTTTTCCGGTTTGGAGTGTGCAAAAGTAGGATTTAACTACTAATTACGCAACGGTTATTTACATTTTTTTTATTCGATGCCAAATGTAAATCAAAACCAACTGATTTAGAGGAAGGTAATTTCTATTTTGGTGGTTAGCAGGCGACAAGTTTACTATTTCCCGGCGGATTATGCTTCAACCCGATATCTTCTCAAACGGATACTTATCCTTTATAAAAAAACGAAGATAGCGACCCTTTACCCGCGACGCAGCCAGATCCTTATAAACGGTTTCGGGTACATTCTTGTATATATACACTTGGCCGGATACAAAGCTGACTTTGAGCGTTGAGGTTACGACATCATAATCCATTTGCCTGATTACTGTTGAAGGCATGGCAAACTATTTGGTTTTAGCCGGTTTCTCCTCTGGGTGGTCTTTAAAATATTGCCTTGCTCGTTTTAAACCCGTGGCAATGGCAATGCCTTCGTCTCCACTATCCTTTAATATCTCATTGGCTATCTCTGTCGCCTTGTCCCGCACATATTCAGGCTGATTTTTGTACGATGGCGGGTAATCTCCGTTATACCATGGCATAGCTTATCATTTTATTGTTTACACAATTAACAATTGACTTAAATTGTGGTTTTAGTTAATTTTTTAAGCTTTTGCGAAAACAAGCAACACTGCAATCAGGTTACAGTACTATGGCACACAGTATTAAAAATAACGCTACGCGCGACGGATTGATGCACAGCCCGTGGCAAATGGCCCAAGAGGCGACGGTAACTCAACAAAATGTATCAAACAAGGTATATGATTGCCTTATTGTAGGCGGCGGCATTACAGGTTTAACCGCTGGCGTTTTGCTGCAGCGGGCAGGCAAAAAAGTGGCGCTCGCCGAAGCGCACAACGCTGGATTTGGTACCACGGGCGGCACCAGTGCGCATATTAACACTTTTGCTGATACCACCTGGGATTGCCCATGCCATGGCGGGCGTTACGCTATTAACGGGGAAGTGCTTACAGGCCCGCCGACAAAGGCGCTACCGTCAATTTTATAAAAACAGATACTATTTATGCAAAACGCAGAACAAACCATACCCGATCAGCAAACCGGCCGGGCAACGGATTTTACGGCCGACCGTGAATATAATAACAGACAGGCCGCACACAAAGCCTTTAAGCAAGCCGCCGCCCGTTTACTAACCGTAAACGAATGGCAGCAGTACGCCGGCCCCGGATCGTCTGAATTCTGCCTTACCAATAACGAGGGAAAGGAAGTGGACGGATTTGCCAAAGAAGGTTTTTTGTTCAATATCGGTCTGCCTGTACCGGGCTCTAACGCGGGCGACGGTATGGAATGGGTAATGATAGAACGCATTGAAGCGATTGAAGACCCGAAAGCTGAAGAAGAATTTATAAGCATGACCGTGCGCCCTATACCTGATCCGCATAAAACGGATACGGAGATAGCTCACTTCTATAAAGACGTTTCGACCAATACTTTTATAGTTAAGCGCATAGGCAACAAAGTGATTGCCGGGGCACATGGCCGAAATGAAACTCCTAATAACGAGGATGTAAACCTGCACGACAAAATAAGGAACACCATAATTGCTTTAACAGCAAGGATAGGCTTGGCAGGCCCCCAATGGAAAATGCTGGTAAATGGATTGCTGGATAAGGATTAATTGCGGAAATAAAGATTTATAGCTAATAAAGCGAATGAAGATTTCGAAAAAACTTTTCAATAAAAGTGTAGTGATCACCGGGGCATCAAGCGGTGTGGGACGAGCCGCCGCTACAGAATTTGCGCTATGCGGAGCGAGGCTAACCCTGGCAGCCAGAAATGAGGCGGCTTTAGATGAAGTAGCGCAAGAATGCAGGCAACTTGGCGCCGAAGTACTGGTTTTTGCAGCAGATGTAAGTGATAGCAATGCTGTTATAAATCTGGCAAATGCAGCCGTTTATTTTTTTGGCCGCATTGATGTATGGGTAAACAATGCCGGCGTTTTAGCTGCCGGGCCATTTGATGAAATGCCTATGGCCGTTCATGAACAGGTTATCCGCACCAATTTGTTAGGCTATATGAACGGTGTGCACGCCGCACTGCCTTTTTTTAAAGCTCAAAAAAGCGGTATCATTATCAACAATATATCAATTGGCGGCTTCTTGCCGGTACCTTACGGTAGTGGTTACACGGCCAGCAAGTTCGCTCTTCGTGGGTTTTCGGAAGCGTTAAAAGGGGAGTTAGCCACCTGGCCCGATATACACGTGTGCGATCTTTTCCCCGCTTTTTTAGATACGCCGGGCATTCAACATGCAGGTAATTATACCGGGAAGGTTTTAAAACCCGCACCGCCCGTTTACGACCCGCGGCGCGTGGCGCTGGCAATGGTTGACGTGGCTGCCTATCCGCAATCAACACGGTATGTAGGGAGCGTTTCGCTGTTGCTTAAATTTGCGCATGCATTGTTTCCGCAACTAACGGCTAATGCTACAGGAACGCTAATGCGCCGTTACCTTAGCCAGGCCGATGAGATCAGCAAAACTGATGGCAATGTGTTTAACACAGTTAATTATGGCATGTCTCCTTACGGCGGCTTTGGCAGGCCGGGTAAACCGGGTGCTCATCGTAAATATTTAGCCGCGGCGGCATTTGCAGGTTTGGCCGCAGGTATATGGCTGGCCAGGAAATAAGCCTTATTACTTGACGACCCCGATATCTTCCATTATAAAAATGGCATTTTTATTCAGATCGAAAAAACCGAATTCGTTAGTGCGCCATGGGGTATTTGGTCTAAAGGCGTCGTTTTTCACCGTGCCGCGGCTTACAAACTCGTTGAAAACTGCTCCTATATTGTCCACATAAATGCGAATTACCGAGCCACCTAACAGCGGATCTGAGTCGGTATCGGCATGCCATTGCAAATGCAAATAAAGCCCTTCCCGGCCTAATACCGCGTACATTTCATCATAGAAAATTACTTCGAAGCCGGTCTTATCTTTATACCATGCAACATCCCGCTCAATATCTGCCGATGGCAATACGGGTATAATACTGTTAAATACCGTTTTCATAAAAAAAACCTGTTTATCAAATATAAACTGAATTTAAGATTTTTAAATGTTGCTGTTTAGGTTGAACAGCACCTATTAACATATTCTTATATTTTTGCCGGATGAAAGAACAGCTGCAAACTTTACTCGCATCCTTAAAAACAAACGAAACGCCTTTTGCGGGGGCGATTGAATTTATAGATAACCATTATAAACACCAGCCAACCGCGTTTAAAAACGGTGATGCCTATAACGAAGCTACCCAAAACCAGGGAAGCGCCCGGGTTTTTGCATTTGCTAAGTTGAATAATTTAAGCGCCGAGGACACCCTTTACCTGTTTGCCGAACATTACCGGGCTGTATTGGCTACTCCGGAGGCAACCGATCACCAAAACATAAGGCAGTTTATGGCGCATGGATGGGACGGAATAGTTTTTGAAGGAGAAGCGCTGGTTCTGAAATAACAATAGGTATAAACTACCTGTGGCGCGACAATATGTCGCGTTATTATTCGTTTACCCGATGATGCTTTTCTTTAATTGCTATTCTTTATCTTGCACTAATGCAGGAATTCTTTAACATCGTACAAGATTGGGTTGTGGACCTGGGCGATAAGCACGGAGTTGACCCGTTGGTTATATTTTGCCTGTACCTGTGCAGCAAGATCAGTTTATTTACCTGCCTGGGCTGGGCCATCAATAACATCCGCCTAAAAAAACCATTTGTACCCCAATTACTTTTTGCCGGTATCAGCTTTTGTATACCATACACCTATGTTATGATAGTAGGCCGTAATATAGCACCCTGGGTATATGCTGTTATTGGATTGATATTTGTTTTAGGTGTGTATTCTATCTGGAAGAAGATCGCGGTGAAGGTGGATCAACCTGTGCCGTAATATAAATTGGCAATGCGCGATCTACCGTGAAATTTACTATGAGCTGCAAATAGAAAAAATGGCCGGGGTGGATGTGTGGATGGCGGAGCTACGCAGAATTTGGGACGACCGCTTCGACCGCCTGGATCAATACCTGCAAAAAATTCAAAACAACAATACATAATACCATGGAAAAACCCGCAGGCCGCGAATTACGCATCAGCAGAACCTTCAAAGCTCCCATTGAATTAATGTGGAAGGTGTGGACCCATCCCGAACATATTGGCACATGGTGGGGGCCCGAAGGCTTTACCTGCACCGTACACCAAATGGATGTGCGGGAAGGCGGCGAATGGAAACTCACCCTGCACGGTCCCGACAGAGAGGACTATGCCAACCACAGCGTTTTTAAAGAGATAGTGCCGTTAAAAAAGATAGTGTTTGAGCATTTTAATCCGCAATTTATAACCACGGTGCTTTTTGAAGCCAAAGGTGATGAAACGCTGGTAGACTGGTGCATGGCATTTGAGACGGCGGAAATGCGCGAAATAGTTGTAACAGCGCATAAAGCTGATGAAGGCTTGAGACAGAACATGGATAAATTGGAAAGATATATCGAAGGGCTTTAATTTTGGTTTGACCGGAATAGGTATCTGCTTCCACAGATACCTATTTGCCTTACTATTTAATTCCCCGCTCTTCCTGCTTCTGCCTCTGCGCCGGTACTGTCGTGTTTCCGTTGATTTTTGGCGCTCGAACCAAAGTTATAGCTAAAGCCTAATACTACGTTTCGGTTTGCATTATCGTTATGGTAAGTTGCTTTTACGTTCCCAAGATTGGTTATTTCGCCGGCTAAGAAACTACTGCGGAAAATATCACGCGCACTTAGTTTTATGGCGCCTTTATTATTCAATACCTTTTTTTGCAGGCCGAAATTTATCTGATTGCGAGCCACAGTGGCAAACTGTCCCCAAACGCTTTTTGATTGATAAGTAGCGGTAAGCTCGCCACCCCAGCCTTTACCAAAAGTAAGCTGGCTGGTTGTTGTGGCATAAAAGAACGTGCGGGCAGAACTGAGATATGAATTTTTAAGCTGCCCCTGAAAATTGTTATTATAAAGTTGCGCGTACAAACTAAAGTTCCACCACTTAGCCGGGCTGAATGAGAGGTTGGCGTTTATGCCTTTTGATACAGTAGTACCTAAATTAATAGAACTGGCATAAAATATATCGCCCAATTGGTAATCATGTTCTACCTGGTAATCGGTTATTAAGGTATACAATAAACCTACCGATAAAAGCTTTTTATAGCTATAAGTAAGCGCATAGTTATTGGAGTACTGTGGCCGTAAAAACGGGTTGCCCACAAACGCGCTATACTTATCCAGTACTATCACAAAGGGGTTAAGGCTTTGATAGCCAGGGCGGTCTATTCGCCTGCCGAATGATACGTTTAGCGAATGGTTGCCTGCTGTATCCAACTTATATTGTAAATACGCTGTTGGAAACAGACTTACGTATTTATTAACAAATGACGAATCCGCACCCTTTGAATTCCCTAACTGATGCCCGCGCGCATCGGTATATTCCATTCTTAAGCCACTCTGAAACGAAAACCGTTTCCAGTCTTTATTAAAATTTAAATAACCAGCCTGTATGCTTTCCTTGTAAAGGAAACGGTTAGTCCGGCCTTCATCAACTGTAACCGAACTGCCTTGCACATTATAATACCTGGCTTCGTTATCTGTATTAACATAACTGGTCTTCACCCCTCCTGATAGTGTTGCCTTGCCCTTGAGCGGGTGGGTATAATCTGCTTTGGCAGTGTAAATATTAATATGGGTAGGCAGGGTATCAATAATATGCTGCATGGCTGCCGGGCTTCCAAATTTATTGTAGGCGGTGTTTTTAAATACCTGCGTACTGTTGTTATCATATCCCAGGTAGTTAAGGTCAAAACTAACAGACCTGCCAAGGCTGTCAAAACGATGCAGCATATTAAGATTGATGCTCCCGTTCTTATAGCTGTTGCGGGTATCGTTATCAGCTACAATGGTAGAATCAACCGTTCCGGCAGCATTTCTCAGGGTACTGGTAACCGGGTTAGGGGTCCCACCTTTTGTAAGATTTCCACTGAAAACTGCGCCTAAAGTAGTTTTGCTGGATAAGTCGTAATCAACACCCAACTTAACGTTACCGTTATTATGCTTCGAGTGAAAATAAGCTTCCTCGGTATAACTGCCTGTTTGTGTTCCATTTGGATCATAATAGCGCCTAACCAGATCTAATCTGCGATAATAATTTTGAAGATTGAAAGCCGCGTTGGTAAAGATATTAAACTTACCTTTTCGATAATTCAAGGCTATACTTTCGTTGGTGAAAGGGTAAGCCGCTTTACCCCCCGAGGCGTTTATGGTCCCGTTAAAACCTGCAGCCTTTGATTTTTTTGTTTTGAGATTAATAACACCGGCATTGCCCGATGCATCATAACGCGCAGGCGGGTTTTCCATCAGCTCGATCTGCGAAAGTTGCGAGGCCGGAATGGAGCGCAGGTAATTAGCCAGATTTTCTCCTGAAAGATAGGTGGGTTTATCATCTATCATCACCATTACACCGGTTTTACCTTTAAAGGTGATGTTTCCACTCTGATCAATCATTACCCCCGGCATTCTCTCCAAAACCTCCAGGGCGCTTGCGCCGGTGCTTGAAATGGACGCGCCAAGGTTTACCACCGTGCGGTCAACCTTTTGCTCTATTACGTCGCGCTGCGCGGCTATCTCCACCTGATTAAGGTTTACCGCATCTTTCTGCAATGTAATAACGGGCAGGTCGGCAGCAGCCGGTCCGGCATTTACCCGGATGGGGCCGCTGCGATGACCTTTAAAACCTACGGCGCTAACTTCAACATTAAAATCTCCGGGTTTAAGATCGTTAAAAGTAAACCTGCCCGTAATATCGGTTTGAGTGGTTGTTACCACTGATGTATCAGGTAGCCGGCTAAGCTTAACGGTGGCGGCTATTGCAGGCTCACCACCCGCCTCGCGCACCAAACCCGATATTTTGCCTGTTGCTGTTTGCGCCTGCGCTACATTCAGGGCAAAGCATAGCCACGCGCTTAAAAAAGCGAAAATTTTTGTTTTCATAAGTGGTGTTGGTTTTGCCTGCTTACTTAGCCTTGCGTACAAAGATATTGCCGTTAAAGGTCCTAAGGGTCAGCTCGGGGCCGCCGCCGTTTAACTTTCCGGTAATCCACTCCTGGTCGTTGTACCGGTAGCTTCCGTCTTTTCCGCGTGTTGTGGTTGGGGTACTTGCCTCAACCGTCACATCAAAATCGCTGTTGATATCTCCTCTGCCGGTTTGTAGTTTTAGATTAGCCTTAACTGTGGCAGGCAGGGTAACATCTACCCTTCCGTTCAAAGTGCTGAACGCCATAGGGGCCTTGGCATCAACAGATTTGAATACGACTATCACATCGCCGTTATTGGTATTGGCTACAACAGATCCGGAAACGTTAGTGAGTTTTATGCTACCGTTGGCGTTGCTTACCTCAATCTCTCCGCCTATATCAGTAGCCGTAATTGCTTTTGAGTTTGTCGTATTCAGTTTAAAGGTGTTAGTGCCTCTGGGCACCTTAATTTTTACGTTGCCGACTTTTGCGAGCGCGTCGCCATTTACATTAACCTTGTTGTCTTTTTCTGTGGCTGTAACACTGGTACTACCTCCGCCAATAACCCTCATACCACCTGCGGCGATAGGCTTTGGTTTTTTATCATCAGGCGAAAATTCTATAACTATCTCATTTCCGTCGTAAGCAGCTACATCTATTGAGCCGTTTAAAAAACTCACGTTAAGTGTATAAGGTTTACCCGGACTGCTTAACGGTACGGTTAGACTTTTACCTGTTTGCGCCATTAACGGCTCGCTTATGGCTACGCTGATCATCAGCAGTATTATAAATTTTAGTGTTTTCATTTTATTACGTATTAAATATATTAAAAATTCTATTATGACCTCTTCAGGTAAATATTCCCGTTAAGGGTCTCAAAAGTGGTTAGCTTGCCACCGCTGCCAATCCGCAAACGACTGTTTTTGTTAAGTCTGTAAGTAGTGCCTCCATTGCCTTTGTTTTTGGTTACCTCGGGCAGGGTAGCTACTCCCTGTACATTCTCGAAATCAGTATAAAACTTACCGTTAAAGCTTTTGTATTGTACATCGCCAGCATAGGCTGCCGGGTAGGTAACTTCAACTTTCCCATTAATAGTTTGATAACTACAGCCCTCCGGTGGCGCAACCAGGTAGTTTGCAGTAATAGCACCGTTAACAGTTCGTGCCTGCGTAGCTCCTTTCGCATTGGTTACGGTAATACTGCCGTTAACGTTGTTTACCGTTAATAAACCATAAACATTATTTATGCTGATACTGCCGTTGTTTACGGTACTTGTATGCAGGTTAAGATTATTGGGCACCTTTACCTTATAGTCAAGCTCTACATAGTAGCCTTGCCATTGGTTGTATCCATTTTTATAGCCAGGGCGGTTATTCTGCGGAGCTTCGGTGTAAACTATTACGCTATCCGCAGTTTGAATAAATCCGGCTTTAAACTCACTTTTGGCTTTTTGCAGATCTTCGGCCGTATTGGCATGAATGGTTTGCTCCACCTCAATTATTACTTCGCTGCCATTATATCCTTCTACCGTTACGCTGCCCCAGGTGTTATATAACGCAAGCGTGCTTTTGGCAGCAGCGGCTTTGAGTGTAAACTGCTTGCTGATGTGATCAGTAGCGGTAAACTGGCCTTTTTTTTGGGCAAAAACAGTGCCCCACCCTGCTATCAGCAGGATCAATAGTATCCTTTTCATGTTGTAATGGGTTAAATTAAACTGTTGATCGTTTCTGTTAATTTCTCTCGCACGCCCTCATTCAAACCGGGCTCCTTAAGTAGTTTTTTTAACGGTTTTACGGCCCGTTTGTCCTGCAGTTTGAGCATTATATCAGCAATAGCCGACTGCATCAGCGGCGATTCCTGCTGCGTTACGGATTTGATCAATCCTTCCCGAACCTCCGGATGGTCGGCAAGTTTGGCCAGCGCCTCAAGCGTTGTTAATCGCACGTTTACGTTAGGGTCATTATTTAAAGTACTTAGCAACGCGGCAATAACCTGCTGGTCGGCATTGTCCAGCTCTTCCGTATAGCTAACCGCCTTCATCCGCTCAGATGCTGACGGGTTCTCCAGCATGGCCAGCATCATGGTTTGTTTCAGTTCACTCACCTGGCCGCTCAGTTCTGCCAGCTGCTTATCCTGCTGCGCGCCCTTGCCCTGCCAGAAAACCATATATCCGCAGAAAAAACTCAGCAAAACAACCACCAGCTGGTAACTTAATGGCCACGCCGACGGCCTATTCCAAATTTGCCCTAAACGCTTGCGAAGTTTAGCAACTGCACCTTGCTTAGCCTCAGCTCGCTTATAGTTTTGCAGCATGGCGTTAAAGTTATCCTCTATTGCTATGGAAGGTTCAGGTGCTTCAATAGTCGCCATATCCTGCCATACCGTGCTCAGGGCAATTAATTCTTCCCTGCAGGCAGGGCATGCTTTTAAATGCTGCGCTAACGCTGCAGCTTGCTCACCTGTTAGGGTGTTTTGTAATCTTCCTATAAACAATTCTTCATAATGCTCACATTTCATAGCGCTCTTTGTTTAATGTTGTTAAATAAACCTGCTTAAGCTGATGCATGGCCCGGTGCAGCCTCACTTTTACCGCACCCTCGGTTATGCCCAGTATCTCTGCCACCTCCTGGTTCTTAAGCTCCTGAAACCTGCTCAGCGACAATATCTCGCGCTCAGCATCATTCAGTGTACCCATCGCCCTGCGCAACTGCTCGGCGTTTTGCTTTCGCTCCAGGGCCTCCTCTACATGTGTATGACCGGGTACCATATCAATCATATCATCAATGTGCGCGGCAGCCATTGGCAGTTTTTTGCGGCGACCCTGGTCCTTTATCACATTGCGGGCAATGGTATACATCCAGTGCAAAAATTCGCCGCTGCCCGTAAAGCTCTCGCGATATTTCAGCATCCGGTAAAATACCTGCTGCGCCATATCCTCGGCCACGTCGCGCTGATAGGTCATGTGGTACAAAAAGTTAAAAAGCGTCTTGTGATGGCGTTTAAACAACAGCCCCATCAGGTCAAGATTACCTGCTTTTACTTTCAGCATAATGGCGTTATCAGTAAGCGTGTTCAATTAATATTTTGTGTTATTATCCATGTAAACTCCTTCAAAAAAATTTGGTTACAGAAATTTAGGTTTTTTTTATGAAAAGATGGTTGATTAGGTGAATGGTTGATTGGGTGAGTGGTTGGTTTATTTATAAAATTGCAACATTATACATCGAAGCAATACCGTCAGCAGAACAGCTTCGGGTGAAATCAGGCAAAAAAAATGGCCCTGAGCGTAATGGCAGGGCATAGTAATTTTTTGCTGAAGCGTGGGCCAAGTGCGAGCGAGAGCGGGGCAAAATTTTACAGCCCGTGTTTTTGCCTGATTTGCCGGGCAAAGGCCCCGTGCGGCAAAGAAGCCTTTCTGCTGACTTGATTTTTTGGTTACTTTTTTATCAAGAAAAAAGTAACAGCCTCCGCGGCAAATGAGCGGGGCAAGCCAGGCGCGAGGGATTCAACAAGCGATAAGTGACCGTGCACTTCCTATCGTGTAGAGATTGCTTCGTTCCTCGCAATGACGCGTTGAAGTATAAAGCCTATAACAACAACGTATCAATCCTATGCGCATGCACCATATCCATATCAGGCGCCCAGGCAAAAACCGTAAAATGCCCGTCTTGCGACGCTACTAAAGCTATCGCATCGCGCTGATCATATACAAACTGCGCCGCAGCCAAATGCCGCGTACCGCCGCTTTTGCTGGGATGCACGTATTTTGGCACCGTATCAATAACCGGCTCGGTGGTGATGATCTCATCAACCGGCGAACTCATTTCTGCCCGCGCCACTTTAGCGCCAAAGGCCATCACTTCATAGTCGCGGTTAATAATAGTAGCGCCGTCAACAGCGGTAAAGCCGCCAACCGTATCAATGGCACGGTGTAGCGCCTCGCGCCAGCCGTTGCGCAAACGCTCAGTAGCGTTCTGCTGCATCAGCGCGGCAACCCCCTTAAAAGGCGGCGTAACGGGGTAAGCAATGGGCTGAACTATAGATCGCATCCATTCATCAGAGTACGACGGCACTATCAGCACCAGTCCCCCGCGTTGGTGCGACCGCATGGCAGCTGCCAGCTCAACAATAATATTAACCGACTCCTCCAGTAAAAACGAGGGCATATTAGCCAGCGAACTTATCAAACCCGGGCAATGCAGCAAACCGGTGTTCTGCTCGTCAATTACTTTTATTTCGTCGCCCTTTAAAACGGCAATGTTTACAAACTTGCCATAACCATCAATGCGGCTGTGTTTTACCACCAGCATACCCGGCTCAATAACCTCCAGCACCAGGCAAATGCCCGGTATGGCAAGCGTTGTGCCCCACACATACAGCTCGTCGCCTTCAAACCAAACACCCAGGTGAATGCCGGGGCTTTCAACAGCGGGAGCCAGTTTAGTTAAATTATGTGGTGTAAGGCGCAGCCGGTTACCAAAAACCAGGGGATGGATAGCCTGGTTGGGCGGTAACAGCGCCAACGAAATTTTGGGCGACCGCCCCTCTTCTTTACGCAAACTTGCCCAAAAACACACATCAATTACCGCCTCAATTACATTGGCCGCAGGTTGGCAACCCAGGTCGAGCGCACCTTGCAGGCGTGCATCGGCCAGGTGAGTGGCAAAATGAGCCTCGATAGTTGGCGCCACCACACGGGCGGGTATGTAAGTTGATTCTGATAACATGCTGTTTACTGCTGTTGCGGCCTTAAGATAGATAATTTAATGATGTTCTTCAAAAGTAGCGGAATTTGTGTTATGATTTAGTCATAGGGAGGTTAAGATTGGGGGTTTGGTGAGTTTAGAGAGTAGCAGTGGCGAGCGGCAGTTTTTTTATTGAAGCACCACGTCAGCAGATCAGCTTCGGGCGAAAACGCAATGCGCAATTGGCCTGCGCGGTGGCAAGGCATCAGTAACGTTGCGGTACAGGTTAACAAAGCGGACTGATTAACCCGCCGCAACGGGACGTAGCCGCGGCGCATTGCGTTTTGCAGGGCAAAGGCCGTGTGCGGCAAAGAAGCATTTTCTGCTGACTTGATTTATTCACCTGTTGTTTGTTTTTTTAAGGCGTTCATGAGATCGCTGCGCTTAGTTTTGGTTACTTTGTATCAAGACAAAGTAACAGCCGCCGCGGCAATTGAGCGGGGCAAGGTAAGCGCGTTGGACTAACCAGCGATAGGTAGCGAAGACGGGGCGGAGAAACTAACCACTAATCAACTAACAATGGCGTTGCCGCTGATAGAAGCGGCCCGCGCTATCCACTCATACTCCTGCAGGCCTTAGGCGCGAGGCCGGTATCCGTTGCTATCGCTAACGCGGGGGCATTTGTTTGTTGCGTTATTTATAAAAAATGCCCTATATTGATTGCCCATATAACCTGTCCAATAAACTATGGCTTTAAGCTGGAATGAGATAAAAGACCGCGCAGTTTCTTTTTCGAAAGAATGGGCCGATACCGTTAACGAAGAAGCCGAAGCAAAGCCCTTTTTAGAAGCCTTTTTAAATATCTTTGGCATTACCCGCAAACGCATAGGCACCTTTGAACATAAAGTAAAAAAGCTGAATGAAGGCGATGGTTATATAGACTTGCTGTGGAAGGGCATGATATTAATCGAAATGAAAAGTCGAGGCAAAAACCTCGATAAAGCATTTACCCAGGCTAAAGATTATATACACGGTTTAAAAGAACACGAACTACCCAAATACATTCTCGTTTCAGACTTTCACCATTTCCGGCTGTTTGATACGGAAGATGGCACAACAAAAGAGTTTGTAATAACCGATTTGGTTAAAAACGTACAGCACTTTGGCTTTATAGCCGGTTACCGTAAAAACATATATAAAGAGCAAGACCCGGTAAACATAAAGGCTGCTGAACTATTGGGCAAATTGCATGACCGACTGAAGGAGATTGGCTACGAAGGTCACCCCTTAGAAGTGTATTTAGTGCGCATACTCTTTTGTTTATTTGCAGAGGATACTACCATTTTTGATGTGCAGTTGTTTCAGGATTATATTGAACAACGCACCCACGAGGATGGCAGCGATCTGGCCTCAAAAATTCAGGAACTTTTTCAGGTGTTGAATACCCCTAAAGAGAACCGCTTTAAAAATATTGATGAACAGCTTAATGCGTTTCCGTATGTAAACGGCAAGCTATTCGAAGAGATTTTACCATCAGCAAGTTTTGATGCCAAAATGCGGCGTACGCTGTTAGACTGCTGCTATCTGGATTGGTCAAAGATCTCGCCTGCAATTTTTGGCTCGATGTTCCAAAGTGTGATGAACCCAACCGAGAGACGAAATTTGGGTGCACATTACACCAGCGAAAAAAATATTTTCAAGCTGATAAAGCCGCTTTTTTTAGATGAGCTTTGGGCCGAATTTGAAAGTGTTAAGGGCAACCGCAACGCTGTGGCGCAGTTTCATAAAAAATTAAGCACGCTTAAATTTTTAGACCCTGCCTGTGGCTGCGGCAATTTTTTGGTGATAACCTACCGCGAGCTGCGACTGCTAGAGATTGAAATACTGCGCGACATGAATAAAAGCGGACAGGGCTTTTTAGATGTCCGCGAAATCATCTGGTTAGATGTGGATATGATGTATGGCATTGAGTACGAAGAGTTCCCTGCTCGTATTGCTGAAGTCGCCATGTGGCTGATAGACCACCAGATGAATATGCTTATAGGGCATGAGTTTGGACAGTATTTTGTGCGCTTGCCATTGAAAAAAGCAGCGACGATTGTTCATGGCAATGCTTTAAAAATAGATTGGAGTTCTTTGATATCCAACAATGACCTAAGTTATATATTGGGAAATCCCCCCTTTATTGGGAAAAAAGAGCAAAATCTGGAACAGAAAAACGATATGTTGTTGGTGTTCGATTCAATTCAAGGCATCGGCATTTTGGATTACGTAACCGCTTGGTATTTAAAGGCCGCTCGATATATTCAAAACTCAGCAGTGAGAGTCGCATTTGTCTCTACTAATTCTATAACACAG
>Ga0164241_10003094_pt1 | contig 17195 bp, 11 predicted proteins | sample OricomyardsoilBY_FD_108780 | JGI IMG/M metagenome (GOLD analysis project Ga0164241, IMG submission 108780) | Backyard soil microbial communities from Emeryville, California, USA - Original compost - Back yard soil (BY) | ecosystem: Environmental > Terrestrial > Soil > Unclassified | place: USA...
ACCACCGGCTGCGCCGCCAGCCACGACGTCCGAGGAATCCCTGAGTGCGCATCAAGCTGACCCTGCAGCGTCCGGACGCGTCCGCGACGGACGTCGCCGTGACGGCCGACGCGACCGCCACCGTGCGCGACGTCGCCGAGGCCCTGTACTCCGGCGACCCGGCCCGGGGCGGCGCGACGGCACCGCCGCGGCTGAGCCTGCAGATCTCGGGTGACGTGGCGTCGTCGGGCACGCGCGTGCTGGACCCGACGAGCGAGCTCTTCGAGGCGGGTCTGCGGGCGGGTTCGACGGTCTCGCTCGTGCAGGTGCCGGAGCAGTTCGTGGCGCCCGGCCACGACCGGGGCGCCGCCGTCGCGATGCTGCGGGTCCTGGAGGGCCCGGACGCGGGCGCGGAGTTCCCGCTGCCCGCGGGGACGAGCTGGATCGGCCGGGGGGTCGACGCGGACGTCCGCCTGTCGGACCCCTTGGTGTCGAAGCAGCACGCCCGGCTGTCGGTCGCGGAGAACGTCGAGATCATCGACGGGAACTCCGCGAACGGCCTGGTGATCGGCCGCGAGCGGGTGACCCGGGCGGCGCTGACGGCGTCCGACCAGGTCGCGCTCGGGGCGACGACGCTCGCGGTGACGCCGCTGCAGCACAGCGCGGACCTGGCACCGACGAACCCGGTGATCGAGTTCAACCGGTCGCCGCGGGCGGTGGCCCGGTTCCCGGAGCACGTGCTCAAGCCGCCGAAGCCGCCGGAGAACCCGCCCCGGGCGCGGTTCCCCGTGATCGCGATGCTCGCCCCGCTCCTCATGGGAGCGATCCTGTTCGCGGTGCAGCACACGCTGCTCTCGGTGATCTTCGTCGCCCTCAGCCCGATCATCATGATCGGGACGTACCTGGACCAGAAGTTCGAGTCGCGGCGGACGTTCCGTGAGCAGGTGGCGCAGTTCGGCGCCTCCATGGACGCCCTGCGGGAGACGATCGAGAAGGAGCACGCCACCGAGCGCGGCGTGCGGCTGCAGGAGTCGCCGTCGGTCGGCGAGGCGCTCGAGTCGGCGCGCCGGCTGGGTCCGCTGCTGTGGACGCACCGTCCGGAGCACCGCCAGTTCCTCACGGTCCGGCTCGGGCTGGGCAGCGCGCGCTCGCGCACCCAGGTCGACGAGCTGGACGAGAACTCGACCCTGCCCCGGTTCTGGGCGGAGGTCGAGGAGGTCCGGCAGCAGTGCGCGACGATCGAGGACGTGCCCTGCGTGGCCCAGCTCCGCTCGAGCGGGGCGCTCGGCATCGCGGGCGCGCCGGCCCGGGTCAGCGGGGCGGCGCGCGGGCTCGTCGTGCAGCTCACGGCGCTGCACTCGCCGGCGGAGCTCGTGGTCGTGGCGCTGACGTCGCCGCGGTCGCGCGACGCCTGGGAGTGGCTCCAGTGGCTGCCCCACACCGGGTCGCCGCACAGCCCGGTCGCCGGCGACCACCTCGCGGACAACCCCGGGGCGGGTGCGGTGCTCCTGTCGAAGCTCGAGGAGCTCGTGGAGACGCGGTCCGGGGCGATCGACGAGCGCGCAGCCCCACGACCCCCGGTCGACGAGTCCAAGCCCGCGGCGGAGCTGCCGCCGCCGCTCCTGCCGTCGGTCGTGGTCGTGGTCGAGGACGACGTCCCCCTGGACCGCGCCCGGCTCACCCGGCTCGCGGAGCGCGGCGCCGACGCGGGCGTCCACCTCGTGTGGGTCGCGCCACGCGTCGAACGGCTGCCCGCGGCGTGCCGCACGTTCGTGCAGGTCGGGGACACCGGGTCGGCGGTCGGCGAGATCCGGGTCGGCCGGTTCACGTACCCGGTCACGGTCGACCAGGTGGACCTCGGGGCCGCCCACGCGTTCGCGCGCTCGCTCGCGCCCGTCGTGGACGCCGGCGCGACCGTCAAGGACGACTCCGACCTGCCGCGCTCGGTCTCGTTCCTCGCCCTGGCCGGCACGGAGCTCGGCGACGAGCCGGCAGCCCTCGTGGAGCGCTGGCGCGAGAACGACTCGCTGACGGTGCGCGACGGCTCCGCGCCCCGCCGGCGCCGCACCGCCGGGACCCTGCGGGCGCTCGTCGGGCACTCGGGCGCGGAGCCGCTCTACCTCGACCTGCGCACGCAGGGCCCGCACGCCCTCGTCGGCGGGACGACCGGCGCCGGGAAGTCGGAGTTCCTGCAGTCGTGGGTGCTCGGCATGGCAGCCGCGCACAGCCCTGACCGGGTCACGTTCCTGTTCGTGGACTACAAGGGCGGAGCCGCCTTCGCGGACTGCGTGAGCCTGCCCCACACCGTCGGGCTCGTCACCGACCTGTCGCCGCACCTGGTGCGGCGTGCGCTCACGTCGCTGCGCGCCGAGCTGCGCTACCGCGAGCACCTGCTGAACGCCAAGAAGGCCAAGGACCTCGTCTCGCTCGAGCGGACCGGGGACCCGGACACGCCGCCGAGCCTGCTCATCGTCGTCGACGAGTTCGCGGCGCTGGTCAGCGAGGTGCCGGAGTTCGTCGACGGCGTCGTGGACGTCGCCCAGCGCGGACGGTCCCTGGGGCTGCACCTCATCCTCGCCACCCAGCGCCCGGCGGGCGTCATCAAGGACAACCTGCGCGCGAACACCAACCTGCGCGTCGCGCTGCGGATGGCCGACGAGGCGGACTCCGCGGACATCCTGGGCTTGCCGATGGCGGCGCACTTCGACCCGTCGATCCCGGGCCGCGGGGCCGTGAAGACCGGTCCCGGTCGCATCCAGACGTTCCAGACGGCGTACGCGGGCGGCTGGACGTCGAACGAGCCGGAGCGGGCGCGGATCGACATCGAGGAGGTCCGGTTCGGCACGGGCGCGACGTGGGAGGTCCCGGGACCGGCGGTCGACCCGGACCTGGAGAAGGGCCCGACGGACATCGCCCGGACCGTGGCGACGGTCTCGCAGGCCGCCCAGGACGCCGGGGTGCCCGCGCCGCGGCGGCCGTGGCTGCCCGAGCTGGCGCGTGCCTACGACCTGGCCCGCCTCCCGAACCCCCGCACGGACGAGCGGCTCCTGCTCGGCGTCGTGGACGCCCCGCAGTCGCAGTCGCAGCCGACGGCGTTCTACGAGCCGGACCGCGACGGGAACCTGGCCGTGTTCGGCACCGGCGGGTCGGGCAAGAGCGCGGCGCTGCGGACCATCGCCGTGTCGGCGGCGATCACGGCCCGCGGCGGACCCGTGCAGGTCTACGGGATCGACTGCGGCTCGGGCGGACTGCGGATGCTCGAGGAGCTGCCGCACGTGGGCGCCGTCGTGCAGGGCGACGACTCCGAACGGGTCACCCGCGTCCTGCGGATGCTGCGGGACGTCGTCGACGACCGCGCGGCCCGGTACGCGGAGGTCCGCGCGTCGACGATCGGCGAGTACCGCCGGCTCGCGGACGCGCCGGCAGAGCCGCGGATCCTGCTGCTGATCGACGGCATCGGCGCGTTCCGCGAGGAGTACGAGTACAAGTCGACGCCGTGGTTCCCGGTGTTCGCGGCGTTCCAGCAGATCGCGACCGACGGCCGCCCGGTGGGCGTGCACGTCGTGGTCTCGGGGGACCGGCCGCTGTCGGTCCCGACGTCGCTCGGCTCGACGATCCAGAAGCGCCTCGTGCTGCGTCTGGCGCGCGAGGAGGACTACCTCGCGATGGACATGCCGAAGGACGTCCTCACGGTCGCGTCGCCCCCCGGGCGCGCCATGCTCGACGGCGCGGAGCTGCAGGTCGCGGTGCTGGGCGGCGACTCGAACGTCTCGGTGCAGTCGCGCGCGCTGGCACGCCTGCGGGGCGTCATGGTCGCGAACGGCGTGCAGCAGGCGCCGCCGATCCTGTCGCTGCCGGAGTCGATCCCGCTCGGCGGGCTGCCGGCGCACGTCGGTGGCAGGGCCGTGATCGGGCTCGACGACCTGGACCTCGCCCCCGTCGTGCTCCCGGACCGTGGGCCGTTCATGCTGACGGGCCCCCAGGGCTCCGGCCGGACGACGGCGCTCGTCACGTTCGCGCAGGCGGTGCGGCGGGCCAACCCGGCGGCGCAGGTGGTGTACCTCGCGCCGAGGGCCGGGAACGTCTCGGGGCTGCCGGTGTGGTCGACCGCGGCCGTGGGCGACGACGTCGGACCGCTGGTCGACGAGCTGGTGACCCTCGCCGAGTCGGGGACCCTGGCGCGCGGTCAGGTGGTGCTCGTGATCGAGGCGGTCACCGAGTTCACCGGCAGCACCGTCGAGAGCTCGCTCGAGCGGCTGGTGCGCGCCATGGTGCGCGCCGACCAGCTCGTCGTCGGCGAGGCGGAGGCGTCGACGTGGAGCCAGGCGTGGTCGCTCGCGCAGCCGTTCAAGGGCGGACGGGAAGGCCTCATGCTCACCCCGAACGAGGGCGACGGCGACACGCTGCTCTCGACGGGGCTGGGCCGGGTGCGCCGGGCGGACTTCCCGCCCGGGCGCGGGTTCCTCGTCGCCGGCGGGGTCGCGCGCAAGCTGCAGGTCGCCCTCCCGGAGCCCGTCTGAACGGGTGCCGGGAGGTCCGGGCGCGCGCACCGGGGCCGGATGGGGAGTCCTCCCCATCGACCTGGTGCGGGGGCCCATGGTTGAGTTCTCATGTCGAGAACAACGGACGGTCGCCCGCAGGGGGCGGCCATGACGAAGGAGCAGTCACATGGCGGGAATGATCGGTCTTGACGTCGAGCAGGTCAACGCCCTCGGCGACAAGCTGAACCAGGGTGCGCAGGAGATCAAGGAGCTCGTCCAGAAGCTCAACGGCGCGCTGAACGGCGTGCAGTGGAAGGGCTCCGACGGCGACAAGTTCCGCGACGAGTGGCACCACCAGCACGTCGCGCAGCTCAACAAGGTCGCGGACGCGCTGCAGCACGCGGGCGCCACGGCGAAGAAGAACGCGAGCAACCAGCAGCAGACCTCGAGCGCTCTCTGAGCCTCGACGGGTGCGACCTCGGTCGCGTCCCGGACCGCGCGGCGGGCACCGTCTCCGGTGCCCGCCGCGCGGCACGTCCGTCGCCGGCGGCAGGAGGGCCGGGCGACCGACACAGGTGGGGTTGGCAGGCGGACGGCGCGGTGCGTGAGCAGGAGGAGGGGCGATGGGGATCGTCGGTGCGGACGTCGAGGAGCTGAAGCAGCTCGGGGAGCGCTTCGTGGAGGCGTCGACGCGGCTGGAGTCCTTGCGGACGACGGTGGCGTCCTCGGTGCGGTCGAGCGGGTGGCACGGGCCGGACGCGGACGGTTTCCGGAGCTCGTGGTCGGGGCACGACGCGAAGATCGTCGCGGCACGGGACCTCCTCTCGGCGGCGGCGCAGACGTTGTCGAAGAACGCGGAGGACCAGAAGCAGACGAGCGCGGTGCTCGTCGCCGCGGGAGCAGGTGCGGGCGCGTTCGCGGGGGTGTCGGCGTCGGGAACGGCGACCGCGTCGTCCGGCGGCTCGGACGGCGGGGACGGCACGTGGGAGGCCAAGGCGGAGCGCGGTGACCTCGCCGGGGTGCAGGCGGGCGCCGAGGGTTCCTTCGGCTCCGACGACGGCCTCCACGGCAAGGGCGAGGCCGAGGCGTGGGCGGGCGCCCGGGACGACGAGAGCGCGCACGCGAGCTGGGACGGCAAGAACCTCAACGCCGACGCGAAGGCCGAGGCCGCGGCCGGCGCGGGGGCGAGCGCGTCGGGCGAGATCGGCTACGGCAAGCACCTCGGCGTCGGGGGCGAGGCCGACGCGTTCGTCGGTGGCAAGGCAGGAGCCGAGACCACGTTCGCCGCCGGCCTGTCGGGGATCAGCGCTGCGGTCGGCGCCCACGCCATGGCGGGGGCGGAGGCGAACGCCAAGGTCGAGGGCCACGCGGGGATCGTGAAGGGCTCGGTCGAGGGCAGCGCGATGGCCGGTGCGAAGGCCGGCGCGGAGGCGAAGGGCTCTCTCGGCCCGGGCGGCCTCAGCGCGGAGGCCGGGTTCGACGCGATGGCCGGCGCGTCGGCGGAGCTCAAGGGCGAGGGCGGCATCGACGGCGCCACGGTCGGTGGCGGGGTCGAGGCCAAGGCCGGCATCGGTGTCGAGGCGAAGGCCGGCGCCGAGATCGGCTGGGAGGACACGAAGGTCGACCTGCACCTCGCGGGCGCGCTCGGTATCGGCGGCGGTGTCGACCTCAGCGTCGACGTGTCACCGAAGAAGCTCGCGACGGGCATGGTCCACATGCTGGGCTTCTAGTCTGTCCTGGCGCGTATCCGGACCGACGAGACCAGCACGACGAGACGACAACACGAAGGACATCCGATGACCACCGTGCAGTTCCCCTCACAGGACTTCCCGGCGCCTCCGGCGCTCACGCTCGACTGCCCCGAGGGCTGGCGCCCGCTCACGAACGTCGCCACGCAGCTCGCCGTCGGCAAGGAGGTGCCGGAGGGCGAGTTCCGCCCGAACGTGATCGCCACGGTCACGCGCGTGCGGGACACCTACTCCCTCGACGACGCGATCCGTGAGGTGACCGAGGCGCTCACCCCGCTCGACGGCTACGCCGAGGTCGGCCGCGAGACGACCGAGGTCGGCGGCCGGACGATGTTCCGCATCGAGGTGACGTTCTCCGACCCCCACGGCGCCACGATGGCGCAGGCGGTCCGCCTGTTCGTCGTCGACCGCGGCCCGGTGCGCGACCTGGTCCAGCTCACGGGGAGCTGCCTCGCGCCGCAGGTCGAGAGCACGTGGCCCGAGATCCGCGAGATCCAGGCGAGCATCCGCATCGCCGACGGGGAGGCGTGAGATGGCGCTCGACGTGCAGTCCGCGCTGGCCGCGGCCGAGGCGCTCAACTCCGACGACGCCCCGTTCACGGTGACGACCGAGCCCACGGGGACGGGCGGCGTCGTCCGCGCGACCTGGAAGGTCTGGGACACGCGCTGGAGCAGCCTGCTCAGCGCCGGCCACCTGTCGAAGGACTACGAGCTCGAGGTGACGCTCGACGCGGAGACGGGCGTCTACCGCTTCACGGAGCGTTCGACGGAGGTGCGCGAGGGCGCGGGCGCCGTCGGTGACGGGCTGTCCGCCAACCGGACGACGTCGCACACCAAGGGCAAGTTCGTGGTGCGCGAGCACTCGACCGTCAAGGCGCCGTCGGTGACCTGGCAGGACGGGACGGGCCGCTCGTGGTCGGGCACGTTCTCGTCGAAGACGGTCAAGGAGCCGGTCCTGGGGGCGCTGCGCGAGCGGGGCTGGCGCCCGAAGCACGACAACTGGTTCAGCCGGCTCCTCGAGCGCTGAGCGCCTGAGACCGGGGCAGGAGGACACGATGGGATTCGTCGGTGCGGACGTCGAGGAGCTGAAGCAGCTCGGGGAGCGGTTCGCGGAGGCGTCGAGGCGGCTCGAGTCGCTGCGGACGACGGTGGCGTCGTCGGTGCGGTCGAGCGGCTGGCGCGGGTCGGACGCGGACGAGTTCCGGGGGTCCTGGTCGGGGCACGAGGCGAAGATCGTCGCGGCGCGGGACCTCCTCGCGGCGGCGGCGAAGACGCTGACGACCAACGCGGACGACCAGCAGCAGACGAGCGCGGTGCTCGTCGGGTCGGGGGCCGGCGCCGGGAGCGGCGGCGGCGCGGGCGGTGCCGGGGGCTCCGGCGGCGCCGGCTCCTCCGGTGCCGGTGGCGGCGGCGGTGGCGGTGGCGGCTTCGGTGACGACACGGGCGAGGCGCCGGGCGTCGCGGACACGCTGGGCGGCGGCAAGGAAGGCTTCGTCGGGATCGGCCCCCTGGGCGCCGGCGGCAGCGTCGACTGGGGCGTGGGCCAGAAGGTGGACGGCGCCGAGTCGCCCTACGACGACGGCCGGTACCTCATGCACGACGACGACCGCGGGGTCGTGGCGGAGTCCCTCCCCGGGCAGCACACGGACGGCGCGACGGTCCAGGGCCAGGCGTCCGTCGAGGTGAGGGACGCCGACGCTCCTCAGGAGGAGGACAAGGGCAGCGGCCCGCTCGACGACGCGGTCGACCTCGGGGGTGTGCACGCCGGCGGTGTCCTCGGTCTGCAGGGCCAGACGTCGGGCCAGTTCGGCACGGAGGACGGCGCGCACGGCGAGGGCTCGCTCGAGGGCTGGGCCGGCGCCAAGGGCGACGTCGGCCTGGGCGCGACGGTCGGGGCCGCGGGTCTGGCGGCGACGGCCTACGGGTCGGCGGCGGTCGGCGCGGGCGGCAGCGCGAGCGGTTCGGTCGGCTACGGGATCCTCGAGGCGAAGGGCGAGGCCACGGCCTTCGCGGGGGCCCGCGCGGAAGCCGGGGCGGGCGCCTCGGTCGGCCCGGACGGCGTGAGCGCCAACGTCGGCGTCGACGCGTTCGCGGGCGCGGAGGCGTCCGTGTCGGGATCCGCCGGTGTCGAGGGCGCCCAGGTGGGCGCGACCGCGACCGGCTACGCCGGGATCGGGTTCTCGGCGAACGCGTCGCTCGACGTCGGCGCCGACGGCATCCAGGGCAAGATCGACTTCGGTGCCGCGCTCGGCATCGGTGGGAAGATCTCGCTCGACGTCGACATCGAGCCGGCCAAGCTCGTGGACGACATCGGCAGCATGTTCGGCTTCTAGCCGTTTCCGACGCAGCGATCGAGAGAGGACCACCCCCGATGACCCTTCAGGTGACGAGCCCGGGCGACGACTTCCCGGCGCCGCCGCGGCTGACGGTCGAGATCCCCGACGACTGGCACACGCTCCCTGACGCGGCGCTCGCGCTCGCGGTCGCCAAGACCGTCCCCGCGGACAGCTTCCGGCCGAACGTGGTGGCGGTGGTGACCCGGGTGCGCGCGGCGTACTCCCTGGAGGCCGCCGTCGAGGCCGCGATGGCCAGGCTCACGCCCCTGGAGGGCTTCGCGGAGATCGGGCGCGAGCACCTGGAGGTGGACGGCTGGCCGGGGTTCCGGGTCGAGGTCGCGTTCACCGACACCCGGTCGGGGGCGACGATGGCGCAGGCCCTGCGGCTGGTGCGGGTGGAGCGCGGCCCGGTCGCGGACCTGGTGGAGCTCACCGGGTCGTGCCTCGCGCCGCAGGTCGAGGTCGCGTGGCCGGAGATCCGGTCGGTGCAGGGAAGTCTGCGCATCGCGGCCTGAGCCGGCTGTCCACAGGCCCGCCCGCGGGTCCGGCGCGTGCACGTAGGCTCGCCCGGGACCTGGCAGGGGAGGGCGGATGCGGCTCAAGCTCATGCTCGTGCGCGCGCAGGGCGCGGACGACGACGTGGTGATCACGGCGGACGCCGCCACGACCGTCGCGGACGTGGCCCGGACGGTGGCGCGGGTCGACCCGCGCGGGGGAGCGGTACCGCCCGGCGGGGGCGGGCTGACGCTGCAGGCGCGGCTCCCGGGCCAGGAGCGGCCGGTCGTGCTGCCGCCCGGCGCGCCGATCGGCGAGGCGTGGATCGGCTCGGGTGCCACGGTCGCCGTCGTCGGTGCGCGGACGCACCGGTCGGAGGCGGGGCCGGGCCGGTCGACGCCGCGCGTCGTGGTCCGGGTCGTCGAGGGCCCCGACGCCGGGCTGCGGGTGGAGCTGCCGGAGGGGACGTGGACGCTCGGGCGCGCACCGGGCTCGGCGGTGCGGCTGACCGACGCCCTGGTGTCCAAGCGGCACGCCCGCCTCGACGTGGCACGAGGCGTGGAGCTCGTGGACCTGGGCTCGGCGAACGGCGTGGAGATCGACGGCGGCCTCGTGCCGCGGCTGCACGTGGACGCGCCCGTCCGGGTGACGCTCGGGGCCACCGTGCTCGTCGTCGAACCCTCGCCGTCGGTGCTCGCAGGGGTGGTGGCCTCCGCGGGCCCGGTGCCGTTCAACCGGTCGCCCCGCGTCGAGCCGCGTCACGACGGCCTCGAGCTGACGGCGCCGGAGGCGCCCACCGAGGACGAGCGACCGGCGTTCCCCCTGCTGGGGATGCTCGCGCCGCTCCTCGTCGGCGGGGCGATGTTCGTGCTCACCCACAACCCGACCTCCTTGGTGTTCGTCGTCATGACGCCGCTCATGCTGGCGGGCGGGTTCGTCACCCAGAAGCGGCAGCGCCGTCGTCGCCGCGAGCGGCTGCTCGGCCGGTTCGACGAGCGCCTCGAGGGGCTGGAGCGGACGCTGTCCGCGCGGGCCGTGGCCGAGCGGGAGGGCCGGCTCGCGGAAGCGCCGTCGACGGCGGTGGCGCTCGCCGAGGCGGTCCGGCGGGGGCCGCTGCTGTGGACCCGTCGGCCTGAGCACTGGTCGTTCCTCAACGTCCGGCTGGGCCTCGGCGCGATGCCCAGCCGCACGACGGTCCGCCAGGGCACCCGCGGCGACCTGCTGCCCGAGCACGCGGAGCGGCTCGACGCGCTCGTCGGCCGCTACCGCTCGGTGGCGGGGGTCCCGGTGATCGAGAACCTCGACGACGTGGGTGCGCTCGGCGTCGCGGGCCCGCGCGAGCGGGCGCTCGGGTCGGTGCACGGGCTGCTCGTCCAGCTCACGGCGCTGCACTCGCCGGCCGAGCTCGCGGTGGCGGCGATCGTGAGCCCGGCGTGGACGGGGCCGTTGGGCTGGCTCTCCTGGGTACCGCACACGTCGTCGCCCCAGTCGCCGGTGACGGGCCCGCACCTGGCGGACTCGCCGTCGAGCGCGGCGGTGCTGCTGGCCGAGCTCGAGGGCGTGGTGCGCTCCCGGCTCGCCCGCGGCGGCGTGCGCCGGCGCGGCGCGATCCGCGTCGTCGACGGCGCGCTCGACCGTGGTGCGACGGTCGGGTCGGACGCGGACGGGACACGGGCGCCGCTCCCGGCCCTCGTGGTCGTCGTGTCGGACGACGCGGACGTGGACCGTGGCCGTCTCACCCAGCTCGCCGAGGTGGGGCCGGACGCGGGCGTCTACGTCGTGTGGCTCGCGCCGGACGTGGAGCACCTGCCGGGCGCGTGCCGCACGTTCCTCGCCTTCGACGACGACGGCGCGGCCTCCGCGGGCCTGGTCCGGTTGGGGGAGCGGGTCGACCCGGTGGACGTGACCGAGGACGTCGTCGACACCGCGACGGCGGTCGACTACGCGCGCCGCATGGCTCCCGTGGTCGACGCGGGCGCGATCGTCGAGGACGCGAGCGACCTGCCCCGGTCGGTGGCGCTCCTGTCGCTGCTGGGGCACGACCTGGCGCAGTCGCCGGACGCGGTCGTCGACCGCTGGCGGCAGAACCGCTCGATCCACGACCGCACCCCCGGAGCGGTGCCGCGCCGCCGCAAGGCGGGCTCCCTGCGGGCGACGGTCGGGTCGGCGGGCGCGGACGCGATGCAGCTCGACCTCCGCGCGCACGGCCCCCACGCGCTCGTCGGCGGGACCACGGGCGCCGGGAAGTCGGAGTTCCTGCAGGCGTGGGTGCTGGGGCTGGCCGCGGAGCACAGCCCCGACCGGGTGACGTTCCTCTTCGTGGACTACAAGGGCGGCGCGGCGTTCGCCGACTGCGTGGAGCTGCCGCACTGCGTGGGCCTGGTGACGGACCTGTCGCCGCGCCTCGTGCGCCGCGCGCTCGCATCGTTCCGGGCGGAGCTGCGCCACCGCGAGCACCTCCTGAACCGCAAGCAGGCCAAGGACCTGCTCGAGCTGGAGCGGAGGGGCGACCCCGAGTGCCCGCCGGCGCTCGTGCTCGTGATCGACGAGTTCGCGGCGCTCGCCGGTGAGGTCCCGGAGTTCGTGGACGGCGTCGTGGACGTCGCGCAGCGGGGCCGGTCGCTCGGGATCCATCTGATCATGGCGACCCAGCGCCCTGCGGGCGTCATCAAGGACAACCTGCGCGCGAACACGAACCTGCGGGTGGCGCTGCGGATGGCGGACGAGCGGGACGCCGTCGACGTCGTCGACGTGCCGGACCCCGCGCACGTGGACCCGGGGCTCCCGGGGCGTGCCGTCGCGAAGACCGGTCCCGGGCGTCTCCAGGCGTTCCAGTCCGCGTACGCGGGCGGCAGGACCACGCCCGACCCGGTGCGGCACGACGTCCAGGTCGCGGAGCTGCGGTTCGGGACCGAGGCGCGCTGGGAGGAGCCCGACGGTCCTACCGACGACGCCCCCGAGGACGCTGCCGGTCCCACCGACCAGCAGCGGCTCGTCCGGAACGTCGCTGCGGCCGCGGCGCTCGCGCGCGTGCCGGCCCCGCGGCGGCCCTGGCACGACGAGCTGCCGGCCGTCGTCGACCTCGCCGCCGTCGACCTCGCCGCCGTCGACCTCGCCGCCGGTGCGGGTGGCGGCGCGCTCGTCCTGGGGCTCGCCGACCTCCCGGACCAGCAGGCGCAGCGGCCGGTGTGCTTCGTGCCCGACCTCGACGGCCACCTCGGCGTCTACGGGACGAGCGGGGCAGGGAAGACGACGACCCTGCGGACGATCGCGGCCGCGGCGCGGTCCGTACCAGGAGCGGACGGTGCGGCGCCCGTCCACGTCTACGCGCTGGACCTCGCGGCCGGCGGCCTGCGCGGGCTCGAGGCGCTGCCGCACGTGGGGGCCGTGGTCGACGGGGACGACGCGGAGCGCGTCGTCGCACTCTTCCGTCTGCTGCGCGACGAGCTCGAGGCGCGTGCGGGGCTGTTCGCCGGGGCCGACGCGTCGAGCCTCACCGACCTGACGGGGCTGCGGCGCGCCGCGGGTCTCGCCGACGTCCCGCGCATCGTCCTCCTGCTCGACAACCTGCCCGAGTTCCGCGACCGGTACGAGGCGGGGAGCGGCCGCGCGGAGTGGTTCGGGGTGCTCCGTGACGTGCTCGCGAACGGCCGCCGGCTCGGGGTGCACGTCGTGTTCACCGCGGACCGTCCGGGGGCGGTGCCGAGCTACGTCAGATCGTTCGTGCAGCGGAACGTGCTCCACCGGCTCGTGGACGACGGCTACCTCGCGTTCGGTGCCCCGCGCGACGTGCTGACACCGTCGTCGCCGGCCGGGCGCGCGGTCCTGGACGACGTCGAGGTGCAGGTCGCCGTGCCGGGCGGCGACCCGGCCGCGGCGGCGCAGGCGGCGGCGACGGCCACGCTCGCCCGCCGTTTGCGGGCCGCCGGCGTGCGCGAGGCCCCGGGCGTGCGGGTCGCGCCCACGTCGTACCCGGCGTCGGACCTCCCGCACGAGGTCGCCGGCCTGCCGGCGCTGGGGCTCGACACGGTCGCGCTCGAGCCCGTCGGCTTCGTGCCGGAGGGCACGCTCCTCGTCGCGGGGCCGCCCGCGTCGGGACGCACGAACGCCCTGGCCTGGTTGGTCCGGTCGGTGCTGCGCGCGGACCCGGTCGCCCGCGCGTACCGGGTGGGGCCGGCCCGCTCGGCGCTCGCGGACGCGGTGCCGTGGGCGGGCTGCGCGACGACCGCGGACGGCGTCGCCGCGCTCGTGGGCGAGCTCGCGGAGGCGGTGGCGGACGAGTCCGTGCCCGGCCGGGTGGTGGTCGTGGTGGAGTCCGTCGCCGACTACCTGCAGACCCCGGCCGACCGCGGGCTCGTCGCCCTGGCCAAGGCGGTGCGCCCGACCCGCCACCTCGTGGTCGCGGACGGCGAGACCTCCGCGTGGAGCGCGCCGTGGCCGCTGCTGGCCGAGTTCAAGGCCGCCCGTCGAGGTCTCCTGCTCCAGCCGGACCCCGCCGACGGCGACGTGATCCTCCGGACGCCGCTGCCCAGGGCGCCGCGTGCCGAGTTCCCGTCTGGGCGTGGTGCCTGGGTGGCGCGCGGGAAGGCTGTCCGCGTACAGCTGCCCTGGGTGCTCGACGACGTGCTCGCACCGGGAGCGTCGGGGTCCGGCGACCGCGTGCTGTCGGCGCGGTGACCCGGGGTCGAGGGTCGTCCACAGGCCTGTGGACGGCTGGTTCTCCGGACGGGAGCGCCCGCTACGGTGAACGTCGACCGGGGCCGCAGGCGCCTCGTGCGACCAGGCGAAGGAGCTTCGGACCATGGCGAACGTGAACGTCACGTACGACGAGATGCAGGGCGCAGCGACCCGGCTGCGCTCCGGCCAGCAGCAGGCGACGGAGACGTTGCAGCACCTCCAGCAGCAGGTGGACGACCTGGTTGCCGGCGGCTTCGTGACCGACCAGGCGTCGGGCGCGTTCCAGGAGTCCTACCAGGAGTTCACGTCGGGCACGACGAAGGCGGTCGCCGGCATCGAGGGCATGGCGCACTTCCTCGAGCAGGCGGCGCAGACCCTGCAGGACGTCGACGCGCAGCTCGCCGCGGGTCTGCGAGGCTGACCTCGCGGGCGCGGCGACACATTCGTCCGTGATCCGAGACGCGCTATCCAGCGGGCGAGACGGGCGCCACACTGGTCGGACGAGGGAGGCGTCATAGACTCGGGGGAGCACACTCCCGACGACGCCGCCTCAGCCCCACCGTCCGGGCGCTCGAGCCCGCATGCCGTTGCCGGCCCGCCTCCGGGTGGGCGAGAGGCACCGGGTCACGGACGGCGTCGGAACATTCACAGTGTCCGAAGATCTCAGCACGGAAGGCGTCATTCCACGTGAGCAGCAACCGGCCCTTGCGCGTCGCCGTCGTCGGCGCCGGCCCCGCGGGCATCTACGCCTCGGACATCTTGTCCAAGACCGACCTCGACGTGAGCATCGACCTCTTCGAACGCCTGCCCGCCCCGTTCGGCCTCGTGCGCTACGGCGTCGCGCCCGACCACCCGCGCATCAAGATGATCATCGACGCCCTGCACAAGGTGCTGGGCCGCGGCGACGTCCGGCTGATCGCGAACGTGGACTACGGGGTGGACCTCAAGCTCGACGACCTGCGCCAGTTCTACGACGCGGTCGTCTTCTCGACGGGCTCGATCCGGGACACGGCGCTGCGCATCCCCGGCATCGACCTGCCGCGCTCGTACGGCGCCGCGGACTTCGTCTCCTGGTACGACGGCCACCCGGACGTGCCCCGCACCTGGCCGCTGGACCAGCAGAAGGTCGCCGTCCTCGGCGCGGGCAACGTCGCGCTCGACGTGGCGCGCGTCCTGTCCAAGCACGCGGACGACCTGCTCCCCACGGAGATCCCGGCCAACGTGTACGAGATCCTGAAGTCGAGCCCCGTCACGGACGTGCACGTGTTCGCGCGCCGCGGTCCCGCGCAGGCGAAGTTCTCCCCGCTCGAGCTGCGCGAGCTGGGGCACGTGCCCGACGTCGACGTGATCGTCTACCCGGAGGACTTCGAGTTCGACGACGGCTCGATGGCCGCGATCAGCTCGTCGAACCAGACCAAGCAGGTCGTCAAGACCCTCACGGACTGGACCCTCAAGGACCCGGCGTCGTTCACCGCGTCCCGCAGGCTGCACCTGCACTTCCTGCACGCACCCGTGGAGGTGCTGGGCGACGAGGAGTCGGGCGTCACGGGCCTGCGCACCGAGCGCACGCGCCTGAAGGGCGACGGGACGGTCGAGGGGACCGGGGAGCTCCACGACTGGGAGCTCGGTGCGGTCTACCGGGCCGTCGGCTACTTCGGGTCGCCGCTGCCCGAGATCCCGTTCGACGAGCTCAAGGGGGTCGTCCCGAACCGCGAGGGACGGGTCATCGACATCGACGGCGAGCACATCCCGGGCGTGTACACGACCGGCTGGATCAAGCGTGGGCCGGTCGGGCTCATCGGTCACACGAAGTCGGACGCCTCGGAGACGATCCGCCACCTCGTGGAGGACGCGACGGGCACCCCCGGCGAGGGCGGCAGCGACGCGCTCACCGCGCTGCCCGAGGCCACGTACCGTGACCCGCAGGCAATCCTCGACTTCCTGGCCGAGCGCGGCGTCGACGCGATCGACTGGACGGGGTGGCTCCGTCTGGACGAGCACGAGCGCGGGCTGGGCGAGCCGCACGGCCGCAAGCGCATCAAGGTCGTCCCGCGCGACCAGCAGGTCGCGATCTCGCTGGGTCAGGGCACCGAGGACTGAGGCCGGGAACCGCGAAGGCCGGCCGGGCGCCGTCCACCGACGACGCCCAGCCGGCCTTCAGCGTGCCCGGGTAACGTGGGCCCATGGGACACCGTCATTTCAACGGCCTCAAGACCGCGCTGCTCTTCGGCGTGCTGTGGGCCGTCCTCCTGGCGATCTGGGCGCTGTTCTTCCGGGACTCGGTCGGGATGCTGTGGTTCTTCGTGTTCCTCGGCCTGGCGTCGACGGCGTACGGCTACTGGAACTCGGACAAGATCGCGATCCGGTCGATGCAGGCGTACCCCGTCACCGAGCAGGAGCAGCCCGTGATGTACCGGGTGGTCCGCGAGCTCTCGGCGCGGGCCGAGCAGCCGATGCCAAGGCTGTTCGTGTCGCCCACGCAGGCGCCCAACGCCTTCGCCACGGGACGCAACCCCGAGCACGCGGCCGTGTGCTGCACCGAGGGGATCCTCCAGCTGCTCGACGAGCGCGAGCTGCGCGGCGTGCTCGGGCACGAGCTCATGCACGTGTACAACCGCGACATCCTCACGTCGTCCATCGCGGCGGCCGTCGCGGGCGTCATCACCTCGCTGGCCCAGTTCCTGCTGTTCTTCGGCGGCGGCGGCGACCGCCGCGACAACAACGGTGGCAACGTGATCGCAGCTCTCGCACTGGCGATCCTCGCCCCGCTCGCCGCGACCGTGGTGCAGCTCGCGATCTCGCGGACCCGCGAGTACGACGCGGACGAGGACGGCGCTACGCTGACGGGCGACCCGATGGCCCTCGCGTCGGCCCTGCGCAAGCTCGAGACCGGCACCCAGGCGGCCCCGCTGCCCGCCGACCAGAAGCTCGTCGACGTCTCGCACCTCATGATCGCCAACCCGTTCAAGGCGGGCGCCGTCTCGAAGCTGTTCGCGACCCACCCGCCCATGGCGGAGCGGATCCAGCGGCTCGAGTCGATGGCCGGCCAGCAGGGCGGCATCACCTACTACTGAGCACCCCACCCATCGCACGACCGACTGGAGCGCACGCCCGTGGCACTGAAGACCCCCGGTGAGATCGACGGAATGCGGGAGGCCGGGCGCGTCGTCGCCCGCGCCCTCCACGCCTGCCGTGAGGCGGCCGCCGTCGGCGTGACGATGAAGGAGCTCGACCAGGTCGCACGGGACGTCATCTTCGGTGCAGGCGCGACGTCGCCGTTCCTCGACTACCACCCGTCCTGGGCGCCCACGCCCTTCCCGGGCGTCATCTGCGCGAGCGTGAACGACGAGGTCGTGCACGGCATCCCCACGGAGTACGCGATCGTCGACGGCGACCTGGTGAGCATCGACTGCGGCGCCACGCTCGACGGCTGGACGGGCGACTCCGCGATCTCGTTCGCCGTCGGGACCGCCCGTCCG
>Ga0164241_10003095_pt1 | contig 17188 bp, 21 predicted proteins | sample OricomyardsoilBY_FD_108780 | JGI IMG/M metagenome (GOLD analysis project Ga0164241, IMG submission 108780) | Backyard soil microbial communities from Emeryville, California, USA - Original compost - Back yard soil (BY) | ecosystem: Environmental > Terrestrial > Soil > Unclassified | place: USA...
CGAGTACTCGGGCATCGCCGCCGAGGGGCGCTTGCCGGCGGTCGAGCAGACGTTGACGATGCGTCCCCAGCCGCGCTCGGCCATCTCCGGGGCGGCGATGCGCATCGCCCGCAGCGGCGCCATCACGTTGAGCTCGTACTGGGCGCGCCAGTCCTCGTCGGGGACGTCGTCGAGGTCGCGCCACTGGGCGGAGCCGGCGTTGTTGACCAGCACGTCGAGGCCGCCGAAGTGATCGTGCGCCGCGGCCACCATGTGCTCGCCCGCCTCCTCGGCGGTTACATCGATGCTGAGCGTTTCGGCCTTCCCGCCGGCGTCTGCTCCGGCGGCGGCAACCTCTTCGGCGGCGGCGTGCAGCCGCGTCTCGTCGCGGGCGACCAGCAGCACGCTGGCGCCCTCGGCGCAGAGCAGGCGCGCGGTCTCGAGGCCGATCCCCCGGCTGGCGCCAGTGACCGCGCAGGCGCGCCCCTTGAGGCCGAGATCCATCAGAGCGCCTCGACCTGCTCGGAGACGGCGACCGGCGTCTCGCTGGTCAGCACCTGATGGACCGGGCACTTGCAGGCGATGACCCGCAAGCGCTCGCGTTGCTCGTCGCTCAGCTCGGCCGGCAGGTGCAGGGTGACGGCGAAGGAGCGCGGCGCGTAGCCGTCGTACTCGACGTCGACGTCCACCTCGAGCTTGCCGACGTCCCAGCCCTTGCGCTCGGCGTACATCTCGAGCGTTATCGCGATGCAGCTGGCCAGCCCGGCGGCGACCAAGCGGGTGGGGGAGGGGCCGCTGTCGGTGCCGCCGCTGTCGATCGGCTCGTCGACGACGATCGTGTGGCCGCCCTCGATCTCGACCTCGTGGGCGAATCCAGCACGGCGGCGGGCGACGACCTTCACAGGTCAGGCCTTGCGGCGACCCTCGAAGAGCGCCGGGTCGTCGACGTCGGCGAAGCGGGCCATCGCGTAGGCGAAGTCGGAGGCACGATTGACGAAGTGGATCACGGTCTGGCTGGCCAGCTCGCCGGCTTCGTCGAGGGCGGAGATGCAACGCTCGGCGCGACGGATCACGGTGCGGGCGACGTCGAGCTGGGCGGAGAGCTGGTTGCCGCCGGGGATGACGAACTGCGGCGGCAGCTTGACCTCGCTCATGTAGCGGTCGATGCGCTGCTCGAGCTCGGCGACCATCGCTTCGGTGGTGCGGCTGACGCCGTCTTCGAGTCGCTCGGCGGCCTCCGGCGCGGTCGCCAGCTCGGCGCCGGCGACGAAGAGGTCGTCCTGGAGGCGCAGCAGGTCGGCGGCGAGCTCCGCCTGGTCGGGGCCGCAGAGGGCGCGAGCGACGCCGAGCTGGGAGCAGGCCTCGTCGAGCGTGCCGTATGCCTCGGTGCGGCCATGGTGCTTGGGGACGCGCCCGCCGTACCAGAGCGAAGTGGTGCCGTCGTCGCCCTTCTTCGTGTAGATCTTGACCACGGCGTGATCCTACGCCGCCCGGTCCCGCCAGCCCGGGTCAGGCGAGCGGGTTGAAGACCAGGCCGGTCAGGACCTTGGGGTAGAAGTAGGTCGACTTCGGCGGCATGTTGGCGTCGCTTTCGCAGATTTCCTTGGTCTGCTGGACCGGGATCGGGCGGAGGATGAAGGCGACGTCGTAGGCCCCCTCGTCGAGCAGGCGCAGGGAGTCCTCGACGCTCTTCGCATAGCCGATGCCGCGCTTGGCGAGGATGTCGTCTTCGCTGAGGCCGGCGATCTTCTTCAGCACCAGGGTCTCGAGGATCGCCGCGTCGAGGCGGCGGTAGGCCTCCGGCATTCCCTCGAGCAGCCGGTCGAGCTCGGCCGTGTCCTTGAGGCGCAGCCGGAAGGCGCGCTTGTGATGGGAGTCGTAGAGGCCGAAGACGCCGACGCCGTCCTCGCCGAGTGGGTCGATGCGGTCGGTCTCGACCTCGGTCACGTCGAAGAGCTCGCGCAGGCCCTCGCCGAGGCGGCGCTGGCGCTCCAGGTCCTCGGCAAAACCGGAGAGCAGGCGGTGGGTGGGGTAGACCGAGAGGCCGGGGTCGTCGAGGCCGGTCAGCGCCATCAGCGTGTAATTGTGATCGCCCTCGCCGCCGATCTCGTCGCGGTAGGCGATCGCGGTCTCGTAGCGATGGTGACCGTCGGCGATCAGCAGCTGGGCGTCGGCGAGCAGCTTGGGGATCACGTCGACCAGCCCCGGCAGCTTCCAGAGGCGCGTCACCGTTCCCGCGGCGTCGCTCGCTTCGCCCCAGGGGTCGTCCATGCCGATTTCCTTCTCGACCACGGGCCAGGGATCGATCGTGCTCAGCGAGAAGATCGGCGAGAGGTTGCAGCGGGTTGCCCGCATCAGTTCGAGACGGTCCTGCTTGGGCCCCGGCAGGGTGCGCTCGTGGGGAAGGATCGTGCCGGTGTCGAAGTCCTCGACCCGGACCCGGACGAGGACGCCGTGGCGGATGTGCGAGGAGCCGTCGGGGCCGGTGTACTCCTGCTCCATCGCCCAGATCGCGCCCTCGTTGTCCTTGACCAGCGCACCGGCCTTCTGCCAGGCCTCGATCGCCTGCGCTGCGATGGCGTAGGGATCGCCGGCGCCCTCCGCCTGCGGCCCGGTCTCGCCGTAGGGCTTGGGCAGGTCGATCGCGACCGCGTTGTAGGGCGAGCGCTCCAGCAATTCGGCGCGCATCGCCGTGTCGATCACGTCATAAGGAGGAGCGACGACATCCTGCAGCGACCCGACCGCGTCGAGGTCGTAGTGAAGGGCTTTGAGCGGCAGCACATCGGCCATTGCCGCCAAACCTAGCGGTTGCCCCGCGACGATCCCACCCCGGTTCCGGGGCCAGCCTTACACTGAGCGCATCGGGGCGTGGCGCAGCCTGGTAGCGCGCCGCCTTTGGGTGGCGGAGGTCCCCGGTTCGAATCCGGGCGCCCCGATTTCAATGACTCTGAGGCAGTCCGAGTGACCGATCCCGCCGACGAGCCGATTCGCGTAGCTCCATACGACTCCGAGTGGCCGGCTCGGTTCAACCGCGAGCGCGACCTTTTGCATCGCGCGATCGGTCCCTGGGCCCTCGGCGGCATTCACCACGTCGGCAGCACTGCCGTGCCCGGTCTCGATGCCAAGCCGATCATCGACCTCCTGGTCGGCGTCGAGGATCTCGAGGTTTCGCGCGCCTGCTTCGAGCCCTTGGCCGACCTCGGGTATCTCTACGACCCCTATCTGGCGGATGAGATGCACTGGTTCTGCAAGCCGGACCCGAGTCGTCGTACCCATCACCTCCACCTCGTTCCTCACGACTCGCCTCGCTATCGAGATGAGCTCGCCTTTCGCGATCACCTGCGCGAGAGCTCTGAGAAGGCCCGCGACTACGCGGAGCTGAAGCACCGACTGGCGGCGCGCTTCGAGCACGACCGCGAGGGCTACACCGACGCGAAGGCAGACTTCATCCAACGCACTCTGCGCGAAGCCGAAGCCGCGGGCAACGAAGCCCTGATCCGGCGCTTCTACGACGAGCTGTGGAATCGCTGGCAGCTTGGGCTTGCTGACGAACTCGTCTCCGACGCGCTTCGCTTTCGAGGGTCGCTCGGCAGCGTCAGTGAGGGGCGCGAGGACTTCAAGCGTTACGTCGAGGTCGTGCGGGCCGCTTTTCCGGACTGGCACAACCGCGTCGACGAGATGCTCGCGGTCGACGATCGGGTTGTGACGCGGATGACCTGGAGTGGCACTCATCGTGGCGTCCTCGGAGCCATCGAGCCGACCGGCGCTCACGTCGAGTACTCGGGCGCCGCCTTCTTCCGGCTTAGCGGGGGACTGATCGAGGAGGCGTGGGTGGTCGGCGACACGCAGGAGCTCTGGCAGGCACTCGGCCTACTGTCGCCGAGTGCCACGCACGGCTAACGCGACCGGCGAGGGCGCTCGATGTTATGTCGCCTGGACGGGTGTCCACTCAGGCGATTTGTGCAGATTGCCGATATCCGGGCGTGACGATGGAGCTCGGGCAGAAAGAGCGGCGGGTCGAACGCGTGCAGTTCGAAACCGACCGGCAGCGGGTCATCGGCGACGTGACGCTGCCGCCGGAGGGCTACCAGAGCCGGTTCTCGGATTCGCTCAACCGGCCGGACGTGACGTTCATCCCGTTGGTCAACGCGGAAGTCTCGTCACTGATGGGGGGCGACATCGAGCGGCGTCCCTTCATGGTCATCTCCAAGTCCCACGTGCGGGTCGCCTACCCGGTCGATCCCGCCAACCCGCCTCAGTAGGGCTACGGCTCGCGCGAGCCGTAGCGAGCCTAGTCTCGCTGCCGCCGGCCGCCGGCGTAGGAGCCGAGGTCGAAGATGAAGGCGAGGATGACGATGAACCACTCGAAGCCATTGACCCCGTTGGGGCCGGAGGACCACATCACCGCGTAGGCGAGGGTCGTCCAGGGCAGCAGGAAGAAGCCGAGGAAGGGGACGAACCAGTCGTCGAAGGCGCGGCTGAGCAGGTCGGAGAAGAGCCACAGCGCGAAGAGCGCCAAGCGTGGCGAGATCAGGGCGAAGAGGGCGACGAAGCAGCCGATGCGCGCACGCTACTTGTTGGTGCCGACTGCATTCAAGTAGCGTCGCGCCGAGTGTCGCTCGAGGACAATAAGGAGCTGGTCCGCCGCTTCTACCGCGAAGCGATCAACGAGCGCGACTCCGGCACTTGCGAGCGGTTGCTCAGCGAGGACTTCGTCCACAACGGCGAGACGCGCGGCCGCGTCGGGCAGCGCCAGGCGGTCGACTACTTCCTGGCGGCCTTCCCCGACCTGCGCAACGAGGTCGAGCTGATCATCGCCGAGGACGACCTCGTCGCCGCCCACCAGCGCTGGCGCGGCGCCCACGAGGGCGAGTTCCTCGGCGTCGCGGCGACCGGCCGGCAGGTCGAGTTCACCTCGACCGCGGTGCTGCGCATCCGCAGCGGCCTGATCGTGCAGGCCTGGGACGAGATGGACGCCGCCGGCCTGCTCGAGCAGCTCTCCCCGCGATAGGCCCTCTGTAAGGTCGTCGCGACCCGCAAAGGAGACCGCGATGAGCCGACTTGGCAAGCTGATGACGATGCTGAACCCGGAGAAGACGCAGATGCCCTCCGCCGAGGACGCGCTGCCCGGGCGCAGCGAGCCGGCCTTCGACGTCCCCGAGCGCCACGCGGTGCTGGACACGCCGCTGCGGCCGCCCTTCCCCGATGGCACTGAGGTCGCCTACTTCGCGCTCGGCTGCTTCTGGGGCGCCGAGCGCCTCTTCTGGGGTCTCGACGGCGTCTACACGACGGCGGTCGGCTACATGAACGGGACCACGCCAAACCCCACCTACGAGGAGGTCTGCTCGGGTATGACCGGGCACGCCGAGGCGGTCCTGGTCGCCTTCGACCCGGCGAAGATCGCCTACGCCGACCTGCTCAAGGTCTTCTTCGAGGAGCACGACCCAACTCAGGGCATGCGCCAGGGCAACGACGTCGGCACCCAGTACCGCTCCGGCATCTACTTCGTCAACGATGCGCAGAAGGCGACCGCCGAGATGGCCAAACAGGCCTACGACGAGGCGCTGCGTGCCGCCGGCCACGATCCGGTCACGACCGAGGTCGAGCCCGCGGCGCCCTTCTACTACGCCGAGGACCACCACCAGCAGTACCTGCACAAGGTGCCGGGTGGCTACTGCGGCCTTGTCGGCACCGGGGTCTCCTGCCGCATCCCTGCCGCCGCCTCCTAGCCCGAGGTTGGGTGTAACGCTTTTCGGCCCTGCGGCGACCACAGCGCGTTGCACCGACGGTAGGGCCGCCACCCGGCGCGGCGAATAGCATCTCGCGCCGGTGACCCCCTCGCTCGGCTCCTACATCGGCGGCTGCCTGGCCGTAATCGGCATCGTCAGCGCGCTCGGCCTCGGCGGCTACTGGCTGCGGCGCTGGATCGTGCCCGAGTTCTCGGGGGCGCTGGCGCGGCTTGCCGACGCCACGATCGCGGTCGCGCTGCTCGTCGTCTCGCTGGAGTTGCTCGGCACGCTGAGCATCCTCACGGTCGGCTGGACGATCGTCGGCTGCATCGGCATCGGCCTCGGCGCGGCGCTGCTCGGCTGGTACATGGCGCCCGGCGAGGGCCGCGAAGTCAGCGCCCCGCAGGTGCAGACGGTCGCCCTGCTGATCGCCCTCGCGGTCGCCTCCTTCACCGTCGCTGAGTGGACCTTCCCCTCGCAGCTCAGCCTCGACCAGGGGATGTTCGGCGGCGACACGACCTGGTACCACATGCCCTTCTCGGGGCGGATCGCCCAGGAGGGCTCCACCGTCCACCTTCACTTCACCGATCCGCTGCGGCTCGCCGCCTGGTTCTACCCGCAGACGTCGGAGCTGATCCACGCCGCGGCGATCGTCCTCTTCAAGACCGACTGGCTCTCGCCGTTGATCAACCTCGTCTGGCTGGCGATCGCGCTGCTCGCCGCTTTCTGCATCGGCCGTCCTTACAAGGTCGGCCCGGCGACGCTTGTCGCGGCGGCGATCGTGCTCGACGCTGGGGTGATGATCGAGACCCAGCCGGGGGAGGGGCGCAACGACATCATGGGCCTCGCCTTCCTGCTCGCCTTCGTCGCCTTCCTGATCAACGGGCACCAGCGACGTGCGCCCGACGCCGGGGCGGTCGAAGACACCCCGGAGAAGGACGCGCCGTTGCTCGACAAGGGACCGCTGGTGATGGCCGGGATCGCTGCCGGCCTCGCCGCCTCGGTCAAGTACACGTTCCTGATCCCGGTTGTCGCGATCACGCTTGGCGTCGTCCTCTTCAGCGGCAGGGGGCGGCGGTTCACGACGGCCTGGATCCTAGGGCTGTCGACTTTCGTGGTCGGCGGCTACTGGTACGTGCGGGCGCTGATCAAGACCGGCGGCAACCCAATCCCGTACTCGGGCTTCGGTCCGTTGCACCTGCCACAACCGGATCAGATGCCGCTCGACCCGCGGCCGCGCTTCGCCGTCGCCCACTACCTGGGTGAGCCGACGATCTACCGCAAGTGGTTCTTCCCGCAGCTCGACAACGCGCTGGGGCCGCTCTGGCCGCTGATCCTGATCGTCGCCGTGGCGGCGGCCGTCTACATCGCCTGGCGCTCGCGCAACATCATCCTCCGCGTGATCGCCGTTGCGGCGCTGGTCACCGCCGCGGTTTACATCGTCACGCCGCTGACCGCGGCCGGGCAGGAGGGCGCGCCGACCGGCTTCTTCACCAACACCCGCTATCTGATCCCCGGCCTGGTCCTGGCGCTGACCCTGCTGCCGATCGCACGGCCGTTGCGGGCGCCAGACCGGCGGGCCTGGCAGACGCTGCTCTTCCTCGTCGGCGTCTACGCGATCACGGTGCTGACCACGCCGCGCTGGTACCCCGGCTTCATCGTCGGCACGATCTTCCTCACCCTGGCGCTGGTCTGGGCGCCGGCCGGCCTGGGGATGGCGCGCTCGCGGCGGATCGTCAGCCGCACCGTCGTCGCCGGTGCGGCCGCGGTCGTCCTGCTGCTCGCCGTGGTGCTCGGCCGCGCCCAGGAGGTGCAGTACTACAAGCACCACTACACGCGCACGACCCTCTTCCTACAGGACGGTGGGCCGCGCGAAGCCTTCGAGTTCGCCCACAACCAGCACGACAAGCGGATCGGGATCGCCGGGTCGGGGGAGATCTTCTTCGGCCAGTACGGCTTCTACGGGAAGAACCTCGACAACTACGTCCAGTACATCGGTGTGCCGGGGACCGACGGCACCTACCGGTTGCCGACCAGCTGTCGTCAGTTCCGTCGCCTGATCAACGCCGGCGACTACGACTACCTGATCATCAGTCAGAACACGGAGGACTCCTTCGACTCTCCCTACTGGGAGCCGATCTACGCCTGGGTCAAGAACGACCCGGCGCTGGAGCAGATCATCGAAGAGCGGGAAATCACGCCGCAGCCCGACTTCGTCTTCAGGGTCAAGGGCGAGCTCGACCCGGCTGGGTGCGCCGGCAGCTAGGCGGGGTCGCTCTCGACGAAGCGCTTCAGCTTCTCGGGCATGCTGTCGACCATCTGGCCGCTGAGCACACCGACGAGGGGCCCCCGGATGACCATGCCCAGCACCCGGCCGAGGTCGACCTCGAGTCTGTAGCTGACGGCGGTGCGCCCGTCGCCGAGGTCCTCGAACTCCCAGCTGCCCTCGACCGACTTGAGGTCTCCCTCCTCCTGCACCCATGAGATCCGGTTCGGCTTCGCGTAGGCGTAGCGAATCTCCGACTTGAGCCGGCGCACTTTGGCGTCCGCCTCCATGTGGACCAGCGCAGGGTTGCCGTCGCCGTCGCGCTCGATGCATTCGGCAACCTTGATCTCCGGTTGCCAGCGAGGGGTGGCCTCGGCGTCGGCCGCAAGCGCGAAGACCCTCTCGATCGGTGCCTCGATCTCGATGCTGGCGGTGCCTCCGACGGTGCCCATCGCTCAGCTCAGACCGGTGTCAGGGCGTGCTCGCGGATCAGCTCGGCGGAGCGCTGCGGCTCCTCCCACCAGAACATGTGGCCGACGCCCTCGAGCGTTTCGAGGCGGGAGCCTGGGATCGACGCGGCTATTTCGCGCCCGTTTGCGTAGCCGAGCAGGCGATCGGCGTCGCCGTGGACGATCAGCGTCGGCAGCGAGATCTGGCCGAGTCGGTCGTAGGTGTCGTGGGCGCCGCAGGCGCGCATCTGCTGCAGCACCACCGGCTGGGGGGAGGGCAGTGCCGAGCCCATCTCGGTGAAGGCGGCGAAGCGCGAGTCGTCCTCGCGGAAGCTCGAGGAGAGGTTGATCTCCCACATCGCCCGGAAGACCTGTTCCGCCTCACCGGAGACGTAGGCGGCGCCGAGCATCTGCAGATCCTCGGGGGACATCAGCGTCCCCTCCGGGCCGCCGCAGTAGCTGGCGCCGATGGTCAGGGTGCGGATGCGCTCGGGGTGGGCGAGGGCGAGCTCCTGGGCGATCATGCCGCCCATCGAGATGCCGACGACGTGGACGCGGTCGAGCTCCAGCGCGTCGAGCAGGCCGAGCGCGTCGGCGGCGAGGTCGGCGATCGTGAAGGGCAGCTCGGCCCGGCCGGAGTTGCCCATGCCGCGGTTGTCGAAGACGATGCAGTCGAAGCTCTGCTCGAGCACGTCGAGGAAGGACCGGCCCCAGGCCAGGTGGGTGGCGCTCATCCCCTGGATCAGCAGCATCGGCTCGCCCTCGCCGGCGCGCTCGTAATACAGCTCCGTCCCCGATGCATCGATGCTCGGCATCGCTGGCGATCCTACGCGAATCGGCTTGCGGCGCCTAATCTAGGCGCCCCGCCCCCGTAGCTCAGTGGACAGAGCACCGGCCTTCTAAGCCGATGGTCGTTGGTTCGAATCCAACCGGGGGCGCTGCCCGCGACTACGTGGCCTCGCCGTACTCGTCATGCAGCTTCCACCACTGGTATGGCGGCGTCTGCGGGTAGCCCTCGGGCGAGTCCTCCCACTCCTCCTGGCGCCCCAGCGCGGTGATGTCGAGATAGCTCCAGGTGCTGCCCATCGTTTCGTCGCCACGGCTGTTGACGAAGTAGGTGCGGAAGATTTGCTCGCCGTCGCGGATGAAGGCGTTGGTTCCGTGCCACTCGCCGACACCGAAGTCGGTGTCGAAGTCGTCGGTGATCGTGTACCAGGGGATCTCCCAGCCCATCCTCGCCTTCCAGCGCTCGATGTCCGGCTGCGGCGCGCGCGAGGTGAAGGCGAGCGTGGTGTCGCGGGCATTCAGATGGGCGAGGTGAGCGACCTGATCGGCGAGGAAGGAGCAGCCCCCGCAACCGCGCTCCGGCCAGCCGCTCACGCCGGGCTCGAAGAAGAAGCGGTAGACGATCAGCTGACGGCGCCCCTCGAACAGGTCGAGCAGGCCGACGGGGCCGTCAGGGCCCTCGAAGCGGTAGTCCTTCTCGACGGCCATCCTCGGCATCCGACGGCGCTCGGCCGCCAGCGCGTCGCGGGAGCGGGTCAGCTCCTTCTCCTTCTCAAGCAGCTCCTGGTGGGCCGTCTCCCACTCCTGTGGCGAGACGATCGGCGGCATGCTCATTGCGGTCCTCCTTCTCTCAGAGGTACTGGTCGACGAGGACCCAGGATAGATCCCGGGAGACGCACAGCATCGCTCGTGTTCCCCGGTTGTTCTAGAGAGTGCAATGACCGACTCAGAGCGTCGTACAGACATGGCGCTTGCTCTGCTGGCAAGCGCTTCGATCGCAGGGATCCTCTGGATCGCGAGAGTCTCCTAGGGAGGAGCCTGGCGTTAGATTGACCGCGTGGGAGAGCTGATTCTCTACGCGATTCCGGCCTTCGTGCTGCTGCTCGCCGTCGAGCTGCTCTCGTTCAGATACGCGCGCGACGACGAGCTCGTCGGCTACGAGTCGAAGGACACCCGCACCAGCCTGACGATGGGCGGCGGCAACGTCGCGATCAACGCGGTCTGGAAGCTCGCCGTCGTCTTCGTCTACGCCGGGCTCTACGAGCTGACGCCGCTGCGTATGCCGGCCGACGAGTGGTGGACCTACGTGCTGCTCTTCCTCGCCGACGACCTCGCCTACTACTGGTTCCACCGCATCCACCACGAGGTACGGGTCTTCTGGGCGAGCCACGTCGTCCACCACTCTTCCCAGCACTACAACCTCTCGACGGCGCTGCGCCAGACCTGGACGCCGATGACGGCGCTGCCCTTCTGGGCGCCGCTGGCGCTGCTCGGCTTCGCGCCCTGGATGATCCTCACCCAGCAGGCGATCAGCCTCATCTACCAGTTCTGGATCCACACCGAGCGGGTCAAGCGGCTGCCGGCGTCGATCGAGTTCTTCTTCAACACGCCCTCGCACCATCGTGTCCACCACGGCGCCAACGAGGTCTACCTCGACCGCAACTACGGCGGCATCCTGATCATCTGGGATCGCATCTTCGGCACCTTCCAGGGGGAGACGGTGCGGCCGCGTTACGGGCTGACCCAGAACATCCGCAGCTTCCGGCCGACCCGGGTCGCCTTCCACGAGTTCGCGGCGCTGGCGCGGGACGTGCGGGGGGCGACGAGCTGGCGGCACCGGCTCGGCTACATCTTCCGCGGTCCCGGCTGGTCGCCCGACGGCAGCGGCGGCGGCACGCGGGGCTAAACGGGACGGTTTGCTGGTTTCAACCGTCGGGTACCTCTGGCGGCATGGAGCTATCAATTGTTTTGATCATCATCGGGATCGTCTTGGCGATCCTCGTCAATTACATACTCGGGATCATCGTGATCCTGATCGGGCTGGCGATGCTGCTCTTGCCTCGCCTCCGCGCTGGACGCGCCTGACCCTGGGCCGGGCGCCGGAGTTTCTCCCTCTCCGGCGGCCGGTCCACGGTTGGGCCTGTCAGCCTTGAGCGATGGCTCCCTGGAAGCTGCCGCTGATCGTCTTCGCGCTCGTCGTTCCGCTCGTCGCCGGATTCCTCACCGCGGGCCCGGCGCTCGGCGTGGCCTTGGGCGCCCTGGCGGTGCTGGCGCTGCTGGTGATCGCGGCGCGGCAGCGCCCGCACGGGCCGATCGGCGCGGCTGAGGCTGAGGACGGCGGGCGCCACGTCCTGATCGTCACCACCGATGCGGTCGAGGACCCGGTTGACGTCGCGCGGATCATCCAGGCGGCGCGGATCGAGAACGGCGGCGGAGGGGCCGAGGTGCGGGTGCTCGTCCCGGCACGGATCCGCTTCCTCGACCGCTGGGCCTCCGACGTCGAGTCGGCCCGACACGGCGCCCAGGAGAGGCTGGTCGCCACCGTGGCGGCGCTGGCCAAGGCCGGGGTCGCGGCCGAGGCGCGGGTGGGTGACGAGGACATCGTGCAGGCGACCGAGGACCAGCTGCAGAGCTTCCCGGCGACCGAGGTGGTGCTGGTCAGCGGCGAGGCCGAGGACGCCGGCGAGGCGGCGATGGAGCTGCGCGCGCGGCTGCGGGCCGAGTTCAACCAGGTGCGGATCGGCGGCGGCCCGGCATGATTGGGTGCATCAAATATTCCCCCCGCCAGGAGGAGAATTTGATGCACCGGGTCCAGGAGCCACTCAGCAGTTGTGAGCGCGGGCGGCGCTGCGCACGACCTGGAAGGCGCTGCCGGGAATCCGCTTCAGCTGGTTGAGGTTCTCGTCGTCCCAGCGGCGATCGCTGCTGCCGCTGAAGTACCAGTTGGATCCGTTGTCGGCGACGATCATCCCGTAGCGCTTCATAGCTTCGGCGATCACCTTGGCGCCGCCGCTGAACTTGCCGAGCCCGTAGCCGGCCTTGAGTCGCAGCCGCGTCCCCATCGCCGGCGCGCTTGGGTCGGAGCTGTCGCCGGCGCAGTGCGAGGCGGGGTGGACCCAGGCGTCGCGGGTGCTCTCGAAGGTGACGCGGATCGCGTGGTCGAGCTGGCCGGCCGCGACCTCGTCGTAGCGGACCAGGCCGGGGAAGATCGGCAGCCCGGCGGCGTCGGCGGAGGTCCAGGAGTCGGGACGACGGGCGGTCGAGCGCAGGTCCCAGCGGGTGCCCGAGTCGGCGTTCCAGCGGCCGGGCCTGGCGAAGGCGCGGTAGAGCTCGTAGAGGACGCAGTTGGCGCGGTCGACGACGAGCACGTGGCGATCGCCGTCGCTGCCGTTGCCGCCCTCGACCGGGGCGCCCTTGGGGATCGGGAACGGCCCCGGGTCGCTCTCGTCGCCGTAGGCGGTGTAGTTGACCGGCAGCTTGCGCTGGCCGGCGCCGACGACCGCGTAGGGGAAGCCGTATTCACGCGGTGAGCCGAAGTCGGGGGTGGAGGAGGTTGCCGCCGTGGGCGTTGACGTAGGCGATCGTCGCGGCCGAGTTGGCGGCGACGGGCGCCTTCGAGACGTCCTGGTTCCACGCCGCCTCGTTGGGCAGGGAGGCGGCGTTGGCCGGCAGCCCGGCGGGCGGGTCGGGGAAGACCGGGCAGTCGCCGAGGTCGGGGTAGGGGCCGACGGCTCCGGCCGAGGTGACACGGGCGACCGTGACGATCGCGAGTGCCAGTACCGCCATCGAGACGACGAGCCAGCGCATCCGATGTTGACCCACCCCTGGTTTGGTCAATGTCGGCTACGCGTCATCGTCAGTGCGGTCGCGGATATGGAGCTGGCCGATCTCGAGCTCGTCGACCTCGAGCTTGCCGATGGTCGCTCGCTCGATCTTCAGGCGGCCGACGCTGAGCCGGCCGATCGCGAACCCGCCAACGGCGGCGGCGCCAACCGCGAGTGCGCCGATCGCCACCGCGCCGCGCGCCTGCATGCCGGTCGCCACGATCGAGCGAGCCTCGGGTCGGAAGAAGGAGATCCCGTATCGCTGCGGCATCGCCGGAACCGTAGCGCGGCTAGCCTGGGACGCGATGAGCCTGGACGACCGTCCCACCCTGCTGGCGATCCAGCACGTCCCGTGGGAGGGACCGCATCGCATCCTCGACGCCTGCCGCGAGCTGCACGTGCACACCGTCAAACCGCTGGCTGGCCAAGCGCTGCCCCACCACGACGAGGTAGCCGGGGCGGTTGTGATGGGCGGGCCGATGAACGTCGACGACGAGCGTCACCCGGAGCTGGCGGTGGAGCGCGAATGGCTAGCCGAGGCGGTGAGACGAGACCTGCCCGTGCTCGGCATCTGCCTGGGCGCGCAGCTGCTGGCGCGAGCGCTCGGGGCGGAGGTGAGGCCGGGGGAGGGTCCGGAGATCGGCTTCGCGCCGGTGGAGATCCTCGACCCCGATGACCCGGTCCTCGGCGCCCTGGCGCCAAGCACGACCGTCCTGCACTGGCACGGCGACGTCTTCGACCTGCCGGATGGAGCCCAGCCACTCGCCCGCTCCGCCCAGACCGAGCACCAGGCCTTTCGCCACGGCAATGCCTGGGGCGTCCTCTTCCACCCCGAGGCCGACTTCGCTCTGGTTGAGGCCTGGCTGGCCGTCCCCGAGATGGTCCACGAGGCCTGCGTGGCGCTAGGGGATGAAGGCGAGGCCGCCCTCGCCGCCGAAGCCGAAGCGACCGAGAGCGACCTGATCGAGCGAACGACCCCCGGCCTCCAAGCCTTCACCGCCTTGGTAGCCGCCCGCCACGCCAAGACCTAGCCCCATCGCCTCGTCCGCCGGCCCGCTAGATTGGAGCCACGCGGTGGACGTAGCTCAGTTGGTAGAGCTCCTGGTTGTGGTCCAGGTGGCCGCGGGTTCGAGTCCCGTCGTCCACCCTTCGAAGAAGCCTCACTCAAGCTGGCCTAAGCCTTTGCCGAAGACTCCACATGGGCCGACGTCAGAAGGGCAGGAGAAGCTTTCGCCGGAGCGCGCTGCTGACACTCACAACTTGCGCCGGGCTGTTGTCTCTCGCGGGTATTGCCAAGGCTGAAACGGTGACGCTTGGACCGGCGCTCACGGGCGGGACCCCTGGGTATAGCTGCAGTCTGGTTGGAGGTGGCTGTGGCCAGATGCTGCTGTCTACGGACCTCTCGTCCGTGGAGATCGCCTCTCCGGTCGACGGGACTGTCGTCAGCTGGCGGGTCAAGGGGCCGTCGGCAACGCCCGGCTACAGCCTCAACGTGCTGCGCGACAATGGCGATGGCACGTACACGGTGACGGCGTCGACGGGAGCCGTGACCCCCGCTGGCAATGAAATCGAAACCCTGGCCACGAGCCTTCCGATTCACGCCGGGGAATATCTCGAGCTGAATATTCCGGGGGGAGGCCAGTTCACGGCACTCGAAGGTGAATCGACCTATGCCGCCTTCTTTCCTGTCCTCCAACCCGGCGAAACCCGTGCACCGTCCAATGAATTCAAATACCCCTTCACCTTCAGCTACAACGCGGACGTCGAGTATCAAGCGGCGCCTGTGACCCCTCCTATATCGGGGACCCCGGCGCCGACCCTCCTTTCGAGCCCAGCTCCTACTGCCAAGGCTCGCTGTGTCGTCCCGGACCTCAGGGGTAAGAAGTTGTCCGCGGCTAAGCGGGCGGTGCGGGCAGCCGGCTGTGGGGTCGGACTGATCGGGAGGAAGAACGGAGTGAAGGCGGCTAAGGGAGAAGTAATCAAGCAGCGCCCGAAGCCGGGAAGGCTGCTGTCCCCGCGGACTGGCATCAGCGTCATGCTTCGTTAGCCTGTTAATTGCTGTGGGTATGGAGGCTGGGCAGGCTCAAGGAGGCGGCACCCCAACCGAGGGGAGGATGGAACGGGGCTGGCGCCTGACGAAGGTCGCGTGGGCACTGATCCGGCGGGACCCGACGATGATCTCGATCGCGCTGATGGGCGCGGGCTGCGGGTTGGTGGGAGCCGCCGCGCTTCTCTATTTCACCGGCTACTTCGACTCCCCGACTCATTCGCAGGGCGACTTGGCGCTGGCGGCGATCATCGGCATCTATCCGCTGACCTTCCTCAGCGTCTTCTTCAACGTTGCCTTGGCAGGCGCCGCTGCGGCCAGTTTCGACGGCCGACCGATTGGCGTCCGGGGGGCGCTGGGTATCTCCTGGGAGCGGCTGGGTCGGATCGCCCAGTGGTCGCTGCTGGCCGCCGGAGTGGGGCTTCTTCTGGAGCAGATCGCTTCGCGGATTCCCGGCGCCGGGCGGCTCGCGTCCTGGCTGCTCGGTGCTGCTTGGAGCCTGGCAACGATCTTCGCCGTGCCGCTGCTGGCGCTCGAGGGCGCTGGTCCCCTTGAAACCGCCAAGGAGTCGGTCCAGCTGATCAAGGGTAAATGGGGAGAGGGGCTTACCGGCTTGGCCGGCATCGGTCTCTGGACCGTATTCGCCATGATCCCGATAGGGATCCTCTTCGTGGTTGGCCTCAGTGTGATGGACCGAGACGCGACGCTCGGTGCCGCGCTGATCGCTATTGCGCTCGGTGCGATCCTGCTGGTTTCCGCCATCTCGCTCGCCACCCGGCAGGTCTTCTCTGTCGCTCTCTACCGCTACGCCAGCGGGGCGCCCAACACCGGGGGTTTCACCGCCGCCGACCTCGAAGAACCGTTCCGCCGCCGCGGCCGCCGCGGCTGACTGGCCGGACACGGGTCGCTCCGAGGTCACCACAAGGCAGCGCGGTGCCTCTATGGATACGGTCCCGCGCTCAAGCATGAGCGCCGGCACCGATATCTACTCGATTCCCCAGGACCTACTCGACTTTCGCGAGACGATCGGGCAGATCGCGCGTGAGCGGATTGCGCCGCGGGCTGCTGAGATCGATGAGAAGTCGGAATACCCGCAGGACGTGCGGGAGCTGCTGGCCGAGCACGACATCCTGGCCCTGCCTTTCGAGGAGGAGTACGGGGGGACCGGCACGGGGACGCTGATGTTGCAGATGGCGGTCGAGGAGATCGCCAAGGCCTGCGCCTCAAGCGCTCTGATCCTGATGGTGCAGGAGCTCGGCTCGCTGCCGATCCGGCTCTTCGGCAGCGATGAGCTCAAGCAGCGGGTGCTTCCGCGTTGTGCCAGCGGCGAGTGGACGCCCGCCTTCGCGCTGTCTGAGCCGGAGGCCGGGTCGGACCCGGCGGCGATGCGCACGAATGCCGTGCTCGACGGTGACGAATGGGTCATCAACGGCGCCAAGAACTGGATCAGCAACGCCGGCGTAGCCGACTTCTACGTCGTCTTCGCCGTCACCGACCGCGAGAAGCGGCGGATCACCGCCTTCGTGGTCGAGGCCGACCGGCCCGGCTTCTCGATCGGCAATCTCGAGCACAAGCTGGGGATCCGTGGCTCGCCGACCGGCTCGCCCGTCTTCGAGGACGTGCGGGTGCCGGCCGAGAACGTGATCGGCGAGGTCGGGCGTGGGCTCGGTGTCGCCCTCGGCACGCTGGAAAGGACGCGCCTTGGCGCCGCCGCACAGGCGGTCGGCATCGCCCAGGGGGCGACCGACTACGCGACCACCTACGCCTCGGAGCGGGTCGCCTTCGGCAAGCCGATCCTCGACCTGCAGGCGATCCAGTTCAAGCTGGCCGATATGGAGACCGGCACCGCCGCCGCTCGCGAGCTGCTCTACAAGGCCTGCGCGATGGCCGACCAGGACGACCCCGGCCTCGCCAAGCACACCTCGATGGCGAAGCTCTTCGCCTCCGACAACGCGATGCGGGTCACGGTCGAGGCGATCCAGGTGCTCGGCGGCTACGGCTACGTCAAGGAGTACCCGGTCGAGCGGATGATGCGCGACGCCAAGATCACCCAGATCTACGAGGGCACCAACGAGATCCAGCGCGTGGTCATCTCCCGCGCGATGGAC
>Ga0164241_10003096_pt1 | contig 17187 bp, 20 predicted proteins | sample OricomyardsoilBY_FD_108780 | JGI IMG/M metagenome (GOLD analysis project Ga0164241, IMG submission 108780) | Backyard soil microbial communities from Emeryville, California, USA - Original compost - Back yard soil (BY) | ecosystem: Environmental > Terrestrial > Soil > Unclassified | place: USA...
CGCCACGCACAGGAAGGCGATCAGCGTGAACTGATGACGGCGGATCGGAAATTCGAGCAGGCTCACGGCGCGATGGCGATGCGCCCGCCATCCTCGACGTAGGGCGCGCCCACGGCGATGACCTTTTCGCCCGGCTTCACGCCGCCACGCAACGCCACGCTGTCGGCGGTGATGAAGGCCACCTGCACATCGCGACGGCGCGCGATGTCGCCGTCAGCCACGAACACGCGGGCCTGATCGTCATGGCCTTCGAGTACGGCGCCGATGGGTACGTAGGCAAGCCGGGGGCCGCTGTCGGGCGGCGACAGACGCACCCGGCCTACCAGGCCGGTGGCCAGTGGCTGCGACGTCGGCGCCAGCGTGGCTTCGATCTCGAACAGGCCACTGGCCAGGTCCGCGGCGCCGGCGATCTGCCGCACTTCGGCGGCGAACATCTGGTCTGGCCAGGCGTCCAGACGCACTTGCAGCGTGGCGCCGCGCTGCAGTCGCACCACATCGCGGTCCGCGACGGCGAAGCGCACGACGAAGCCGCTGTCGGCGCGTCCCACCACCAGCATCACCTGCCCCGGTGCCGCCAGCTCACGCTCTTCCACCGTCCGGCGCAGCACCACACCATCGGCCGGCGCCCAGATCACCGCGTATTGCCGGTTGAATCGCGCGGCACGCAGCTGCGAGGCGGCCACCTCGGCCTGCGTGCGCAGATTCTGCAGTTGCTCCAGGGGGATGACCTGATCGGCATACAGCGCCTCACCGCGTTGCCGATCGCGTTCGGCCTTGCTGGCCAGCTGCGCGGCCTGGTCGACCTGTGCGCCGATCTCGGTGGGATCAAGCTGCGCCAGCACCTGGCCTTTGCGCACGTGATCGCCCTCGCGCACGGTCACGCGCTGCACGACACCGCCCACCTTGAACGACAGGCGCAGCTCATCGCGCGCCGCCACTACGCCGGTGTATTCCAGCGGCGGCGTGGCAGGACCTTCTGTCACCACCGTCGTGCGCACGGGCACGGCAGCGGGCGCGGCGGGCTGCTCGGGCTTGCCGCAGCCCGCACCGAGCAGCAGTACAGACAGCGCGAGCAGGACGGCAGGATTCTTCGCTGAAACGTATGGCATCAGGGCGTTCCGGTGGTGGCGGTGTCGCCGGCGGCGAATTCCAGTTCCGCGCGCCGCTGCAACAGTTCAAAACGATTCACGTTCAGCGCCAGTTCGGCCGAGGTCGCGGCGTTGCGCGCGTCGAGAAACTCCACCTGGCTGATGCTGCCGGCATCGCGCTTGCGCTCGGCAATGCGCAGCACGCTGCGGGCCGCTGTGGCGCGCGCCTCGGCGGTGGACAGCGACTGGCTGACCTCGGCCAGCCGGTCGGCGGCCTGGCGCACTTCCAGGTTCACCTGCTGCGCCACTGCATCCTGCTGCAGTTGCGCGTGGCGCGCGGCCAGGCGCGCGCGGTCCAGCTCAGCGCGATTGGCGCCGCCATCGAAGAACTTCCAGCTCAGCACCAGCGAGGCTGTGGCGAAGTTGTACCCGGGCCCGAACTGCCAGCTTTGCCCCTGCGTGCCCGCATCCACGCCCAGCGACAGCGATGGCAGCAAGGCGGCGCGTGCGGCGCGCTGCGCGGCCTTCGCCGCGGCGGCCTGCGCCGCGGCCTGCGTCAGCTCGGGCCGGTTTTGCGCCGCCACCAGCAGATTCCCGGCATCCGGCGCGGCGCCCGCGGTTTCAAAAGCCGGCACGCGCGCATCCTCCAGCGGTGTGTCCAGCTCGCGATTCAGCAGGAAATTCACGTAGTGGCGGGCCTGATTGACCTGGCTGGTGGCGGCGCGCTGCTGCTGCTGCAGGCCCAGTTGCTCGGTGCGGGCGCGCAGCACCTGATCCTCGGTGATGCGGCCATTGCGCAGCAGCGATTCATTCACGCGCAGGTTCTCGTCGAGCACCTCGCCGGTGGCGCTCAGCACAGCCTGCGCGCGCAGCGCCATCAGCCAGTTCAGATACGCCACGGTGACATCGCGGCGCAGTTGCCGGCGCAGCACCTCATCGGCGGCCGTGGCGCCGCGCAGCAGTTCGCGCTGCGCTTGCGCGCCGGCAGCGATGGCGGGTTGATACAGGGGCTGGCGCAGCGTCACGCGGGTGTCCTGTTCGCGTTCGCGCTGGAAAGGAATGCTGGCGTCGGGGATCGGAGCGAAGCGTGGCGACTGTCCTTGCGCCGCCAGCAGTTCATTCAAGGTCTGGTAGGCCGGGTTGAACAGCGTGCCGACGGGCACGTCGAAATCCCGTCCGCCATCGGCGCGCGTGTAACGGGCCTGCAGCGCCAGCTCCGGCAGAAAACGCGCGCGGGCCGCGCGCAGTGCCGCCTCGGCGCGCTGCACTTCCAGCTGCTGGCCCTGCAGCGCGAGGTTGCTGCGCAGCGCCTCCGCCACGTATTGCGCGGTCACCGCCTGCGCATCGCGCAGCGGCTCTTGCGCCAGGGCGGATTGCGACATCAGCGCAGCCAGGCCGACGAGCCGGGCGATCCTTCGCGCCAGCTGCGTCGGGCCGCTCATGCAGCCGGTGCCAGACTGCGCAGCGTCAGCGTCAGCGCGTGTTCGAACAGCTCCGCGGCGCTGGTGCCGCGGTGGGTCAGCAAAGCCGCCTTGGTGGCGGCGATCTGGATCACCCCATGCATGAAGCCCCACAGCACGATGCTCACCGCATTGGGCGAGCCGACATCCGCGCGAATCGAGCCGTCGGCGATGCCCTCGCGAATGGCGGTGGTCAGGTGATCGTGACAGGCATCGCCCAGCTCCAGGCAGCGGCTGTTGTTCTGGTCCAGATCGGCGGCGTTGCGGGCCTCGAAGCGCGCCAGGGCCTCGAAATAGATGGGCAGTTCCTGCGCGAAGGCCACGTAAGCGTCGCCCATGGCCGCAAGGCGCTCGCGACCGGTCAGCGCGTCGCGGGTGGCCACGGCAAAGCGCTCCTGCAGCAGCTCCAGCGCGCGTTCGCACAGCGCCAGCTGCAGGGCGTGCTTGTCCTCGAAATACACGTACACCAGCGCGCGCGAGAGTCGCGCCTGCCTGGCAACCAGATCCATGTTGATGGCGTCGAAACCCGACTCCGTCGCGACCACCACCGCCGCATCGAGAATTTCGCTGCGGCGGCGGTCCTTTTCCTCTCTACGGCGGGCTGTCAGCTCACTCATGCCGACATTCTGTCAGACACTGACAAAGTGTCAATGTCTAGACGATTGTCTAATCAACGTCGCGGTATTGCAGGAAAGGCGTTCCAATGAGCCGACTACGGGATCCACTGTTTCACTGTCATCGCCAATCCATCGGCAATGGATTGCTCCGCCGAGGGGCCCCCTTTGCCCGGACCATTGGCCGTGCCCAGGCAGATGAACCCGATCAGATGATCCTCGGGCGCCAGGTCGAGGGTGGCCTTGAACTGGTTGTCGAACACACCCGCCCCGGAAAACAGGAAGGCGCTATAGCCCAGCGCATGCGCCGCGCTGAGCACCAGCTGCGTGGCTCCAGCGGCGGCAAAGGCCTGCTCGATGGGCGCGATCTTGTGTGCCCGGTCGATCTTCGCCGCGGCGACGATGAGCAGCGGCGCGCGCGCCGTGAGGCGGTATTTTTCGCGATTGATTTCGTAGCGCGTGGGGTCGCCCTGCACGCGTGTGGCGGCCGCCGCGAGGCGATCGTAGAAGGCCTCGTACTGCTCGGGCCGCACCACAAAAAAACGCCACGGTCTGAGCCGGCCGTGATCGGCCGCGCGCTGTGCCGCGCCCAGGATCTGCCGCAGCTGCGCGTCATCGGGCGCCGGCGCCTTCATGAAGGATCCCGCCAGAGAGGTGCGGGACAGCAATGATTCGATGGCGGACTGGCTCATGCGGCGGATGATCCGAATTTAAGGCGGCTGGGCGCCCGGAGCGTGGCATTCTAGCCTTCCGATGCAGGCAGCCGACCCGAATCACACACCGGATTTTGATTCGCAGCCCGTGCTGCGCGGTCCCACTTTGCTGCTGCGGCCACTGCAGAGCGCCGATCACGAGCCCTTGTGGCAGGTGGCGCGCGATCCGCTGATCTGGGAGCAGCACCCGGACAAGACGCGCGCCGAGCCCGAAGGTTTTGCGCGCTTCTTCCAGAGCGCGCTGGAATCGCGCAGCGCGCTGGTGGTCATCGACGATCGCAGCGGCCGCATCATCGGCTCCTCGCGCTACTACGAGTGGGATCCACAGCGGCGCGAGCTGGCCATCGGCTACACCTTCCTGGCGCGCGAATACTGGGGCGGGGCTGCCAATCGCGAAATGAAGCAGCTGATGATGCAGCACGCGGCCCGCTGGGCCGATCGCGTCTGGTTCCACGTGGGCGCCGACAACCTGCGTTCCCGTCGCGCCATGGAAAAGCTCGGCGCCCGCGCCGTGTTCGAGGAGCCGCGCCCGCTCAATGGCGACATGGTGGATTTCGTCTATTACGCGCTGGAATCCTCGCTCTTTCGCACGTAGGACCGCGCCGACTATCTCCCGAAACGTCGGGAACCTCCTACATCCACTGCATGCGGTGCCCGACGGCACGAACAATCGTCTGGATGCGAATCTGCAGCACGCGGGGCGAATGGGTCGACCCGGAGGTGCCAAATGCTTCACTACGCAATCGTCTTCTTCGTGATCGCGCTCATCGCAGCGCTATTCGGATTCACGGGTATTGCTGCCAGTGCGGCCGGGATCGCCAAGATCCTGTTCATCGTATTCCTGGTCGTCGGGCTCGTGACCTTGCTGCTGGGACAAAGAAGGAGAATCTGACCATGGCTACTACCGCAGAGCGGATGACCGAGGATCTGGGCGCGGATACCGATGAGGGACCACTGGGCCGTCGCGCCAGCCAGTTGCAGAAGTTCTTCGATGACGTCGAAGAGCTGCTGAAACGGGTGTCCAACGTGGGCGACCAGGAGATTTCGCGACTGCGCTATCGGGTCGAATCCTCGATCAATCATGCCAGGGCGGCCACTCGCGAAGGAACGCGCATGGCGGTGGAGAGCACGCGCAAGGCGGCGAAAGCCACCGACGACTACGTGCACGAGAACCCCTGGAAGGCGATCGGTGTGACGGCGGTGATGGGGCTGCTGCTGGGCGCATTGCTGCGCAGGAAATAAATGGGCCTGCCGGGGCTGATCGGCCTGCTGGCGCGGCACGCAGCTTCCTATGTGGAGCTGGGTGCCGCGGCGGCCACCGAAGTGCGCGGCGCATGGATGCGCCGCTTCTTGATGCTGTGGGTGGCGCTGGCCACCGGCATCGCCGGGGTGGCCGCGCTGTGGGGCTCGGGCCTGCTGCTGGTGTGGAACACGCCGTGGCGAGTGGCCTATGCCTTCATCACGGCGGCTGTGTTGCTGATCGTGGCGCTGTGGGCGCTGCGCGGCGCGCTGGGCAGAGCATCCGCCGGACCATCGGCCGGGGCGCTGAAATCCGAATTTGAAAAGGACATGGAGCTGTTTCACCAATGGAAGAGCACATTATGAGCAGCGCGGAACACCCGCTGGCCTTGAGCCTGCAGCGCAGCCGCGAGGAACTGCGACGTGTGCTGTTGCCCCGCGGGCCCGACATGCACATCCCGCCCGGTCATTTTCCGCGCAGTGCGGTGATGCGATTCCTCTTCAACCCGCGGCAACGCAAGCTCGGCGTGCTGTTCGTCAGCGCGCTGCTGCTGTTCCTGCGGCGGCGGGGCGGCAAGGGCGTGAACTGGCTGGGGCTGGTGCGCCCCTTCCTGGCCGCGCGGCCGTAGGAGACGGGCCTTGGCCACCAACAGGCAAGCAGCCGAATCGCCGCCCGCGCCGCCACTGCGCAAGTACGTTTCAAAGCCCCTGGAACCCTCGCTGTTCGGCAAATTGAGTGACGGCAGTGTGCAGGCGCATCTGGACCTGTACCGCGGTTACGTCGCGCAGACCAATGCGGTAATGGACAGCATCACGCAGCGCGAGCGTCTGGAGCCCGGCCAGGTCAATGCGCTGACCGCATCGCCCGGCAGTCTGGCCAAGCGCCTGGCCTTTGAACTCAACGGCATCGTTCTGCATGAGGTGTTCTTCGAGCAGTATCTGCCCGCCACGCACGAAGGCAGCGGCGCCTTCGAACGCGCGGCGTGCCATAACTTCGGCTCCCTGGATAAATGGAAATCCGGCGTGCGCGCGCTGAGCAAGACGCGCGGACCGGGCTGGGTGGTCACCGTGCTCGACGAGCAGCGCGACTACCTGCACAACGCATGGATCGCGCTGCACGAGCTGTATGTGCCGGCCGGCCATCGCATCGTGTTTGCTCTGGACCTCTGGGAGCACGCATACCTGACGGATTACGGTACGAAGGGCCGTGATGACTTTTCCGAAGCGGCGTTGCAGGCTGTCTCCATGGGTTGTCTCGATGCGCGAATCGATCGGGCCATGCGTTAGCCAGGCAGCTCATGAGCACTGTTCAGGGAGACCTCACCCCACCGTCGCCGGAACGCGATCGGCTGGCCAGATGGGTGCGCAGCTGCGTCATTGTGCTGGTCAGCGCAGTGGTGATCTTCAGCCGCACCATCGCCGTACCGGCCCTGGCCGCGGTGCTGGTATCGATTGCGCTGTTTCCCGTCGTCAATCGCGCCGCGCGTTTCGGCGTGCCGCGCGGGCTGGCCTCCATCTTGTCGCTGTTGTGCCTGCTGGCCGCGAGCGGTGGAATCGTGTACGCGGTGCGCCAGCCACTGGCGCAGCTGGCGGCGCGCGGTCCCGAACTGGTCGGCATCGGGCATCGCTGGCTGACTCAACTTGCCACGCACGATACGCATCCCACAGGCCGTCAGGCCATCGTGCAGGAAGTCGTGGCGACACAGAGCGAGCAGGATGCAGTCGTGGGCGTACTGGCGCCCGTGGCGGCCGGTGTGACCACCTCGCTGCTGGCCATCGGCACCTCGCTGATATTGAGCTATTTCATTCTCACCTCGGGCACCGGCGTGGGACGCGCGGCGCTGGCGGCGATCCGGGCCAGGCCCGACCGGCGCGCCTGGCTGCGCGTCTGCGGTTCCATCCGCACGCAGGCCGCGCATTACCTGCAGCTGGTCGCCGCGATCAATCTGGTCTTCGGCGTCGTAACCGGCGTGGCGCTGATGCTGCTGCACGTGAAAGACGCACCGGCCTATGGCGCGATCGCCGGGCTGATGAACTTCATCCCCATCGTGGGTGCGCTGTGCACCGCCGGGGTGCTTCTGGCCGGCGGAGTGGCCGAGCATGGCGGCATTTCCGCGGCTGTGCTGCTGCCGCCCGCCGTGTTCCTGATGCTGCATATCCTCGAATCGCAGTTCATCACGCCGCAGTTGCTGGGCCGTCGCCTGCTGCTCAATCCGCTGATCATCATTGCCGGCATTCTGGTGGGCGCGGCGGCCTGGGGCCTGGGCGGAGCCTTCCTCGCCGTGCCCATACTCACTTCCCTGAAGGTGGCGCTCGACACCCATCCCCATGCGCGGCGCTGGGGGCAGGTGCTGGGTCGGGGCGCGTTGCACGATCATCAGGAGCACGAGGCACGGCGCCTGCGGTTGCGTCGCCGGGGTCGCAAAGGTGGTGGCCATGCAAAAGCCGAGGCGCTGCACAGGCAGCAATTGTAGGAATGATCCGACAGGGCTTTCGGGGCACAAAGTGTTGCGAGGCGTCGGGTATGACAGACAATAGCCCGCACGGCGCACGGTTTGATGCGCCGCGGCGCCACAGGGAAGCAACACCATGACTCGAATTCTGATTGCGGATGATCACGCGCTGGTGCGCGCCGGCCTCAAACAATATCTGCAGGAGGACGGGCACTTCGCCTCCATTGCTGAGGCAGCCAGCGGCCTGCAGACCCTGGACATGCTGCGCGGCGGGCGCTTTGACCTGCTGATCCTCGACATCAACATGCCGGACCGCGGCGGGCTCGACATCCTCAAGCATGTGCGCGCCGGCTATCCGGAAACCAAGGTGCTGGTGCTCAGCGGCTTTCCTGAACGCCAGTACGCGGTGAATGTGCTCAAGGCCGGGGCCAGCGGCTATCTGTCCAAAGACAGCGCGCCCGAAGAGCTGATGAAGGCCGTGACGCAGGTGCTGGCAGGCAAGCGCTACGTCAGCTCCAGCCTGGCCGAGCTGCTGGTGGCAGAACTGGATACCGATCATGACAAGCCACTGCACGCCGAGCTGTCGGAGCGCGAATTCCAGATCTTCTGCAAGCTTGCGGCCGGACAGTCCGTGTCCGACATCGCCGGCGAGCTGTCGCTGAGCGTGAAAACCGTAAGTACCTATCGCACACGGGTGCTGGAGAAAATGTGTTTCAAATCAAACGCCGACATAACGTCATACGCGCTGCGCAACGGGCTTATGAACTGATGGATGCCGAGTCCTCAGGACCTGAGCTCAGCGTGTTGCTGGTTGAAGATTCGCCCCGCATCGCCGAGCGGGTACGCGAGCTGCTGCACGATGCAGGGGTGCGCGTGCTGGCCACCGTGGATGACGAGCCCTCGGCCATCCGCGCCTTGCAGGCCCTTCCCGTGGATCTGCTGATCCTCGACCTGCAGCTGAAGATCGGCACGGGCTTCGGGGTGCTGGAAGCCGCCGGCACTAACCGCCCCACCACCATCGTGATGACCAACTACGCGCTGCCGCAATACCAGGAGCGCGCGCGGCGCTTCGGTGTGGAGTTCTTCCTCAACAAGGCAACGGATTTCGAGCGCCTGCCGGAGATCGTGGCCGGTCTGCGCGTGGTGCGCGACCAGGCTAGCCCGGCACTTCAGAACTGAGCGCTGCCGACAAAATCACGGTAGTCCCGCCCAGTTCGTTGGTCTGGAAACTCAGGCTGCCGCCCACGGCTTCCATCCGGAAGCGCATCTGTTTCAGTCCATGCGAGCCTACCCGGGTCTCGGCATCCGGCGGCAGCCCGCGGCCATCGTCGGCGATCTGCAAGGTCAGTTCCTCGCCCACCTCGGCCTTGAGCGTGATGCGCTTGGCCTCCGCGTGCTTGATGACATTGGCGATCGCCTCCTGCGCGGTGCGGAACACCGCGATGGCGGTTTCGGGCGGCACCTCGATGTCCTCATCCAGCCCGTCCATCCGCAGGTAGAGCTGGGCCTGTTCGCAGCGCTGCTGCGCCAGCCAGCGCAGCGCGGTGAACAGGCCCATGTTGTCGAGCAGGGTGGGGCGCAGGTCTTCGATGACGCGGCGTTTCAATTCAACGCCGGCACCCAGCGCCTGCTCCACCCGTTCCCAGCGGGCGCGCAGATCCTCGTCCGTGGTTGGTCCCAGGCGCTTGCGTATCTGCGAAATATCCATGCGCATGGCCACCAGCAATCCGCCCAGCTCGTCATGCAGCTCGCGCGCCAGCGCATGCTTTTCGGATTCGGCCACGCGGCTCATGTGCCGGCTCAGGTCGCGCAACTCGGAGGTGCGCGCATCGATCTGCGCCGCGAGGTCGGTCGCGAAGCCCTCGCGACGCCGGATGTCGCGCGTGGCCAGCAGGCCCAGCACCACCAGCACGCAGATGGTGAACACCATGCTGCCTACATTGATGATGGTATTGAGCCGCATGGCCTCGCTCCACTGCGCCAGGCCTTGCAGCACGCGCTGGCGTTCGCGCATGCGCAGATCGTCCAGCGCCGAGCTGATGGCGAACATCTGGTAGAGCCCCAGATCGGTCTTCACCACCGCCAGCGCGCTGCGTGGCTTGCCGGCCTTGAGCAGCGCGATGGACTGGCGCATCTCGTTGGCCTTGATGCGCAGGTCCTCTGCCACCTGCGTCACCACCTTGACTTCCTGCGGTGCCAGCCGCTGATAGCTGTGTATCAGGTCGCCGAGCCGTTCACGCGCGCCCATCAGGCCCGATTCGAGTGGTTCCAGGTATTTGGCTTCGCCAGTGAGCAGAAAGCCACGCTGCGCGCTCTCGGCCTCCAGGGCCTTGTACGTCGTCTCGGCCAGCATGCGGATCACATCCTGGCGCTCGCGCAGCGTGTCGGCGAGCGCGCGCGTCTGGTCGCGGCGTGCTTCGGTGACCGAGAAGCCCAGCACCACCAGCGCAATCGACAGCAACAGCGGCGGCAGCACGTAGCGCCGGTTGAAGCCCTCTTCGATCAGCCGTTTGTGCATGATGCAGCGGCTTTCATTCGCGGAAATTCTCGAACTGCAACGGCACGCCCACCTCGGCCTTGCGCAGGTGGGCGATGGCCTGCTGCAGGTCATCGCGCTGCTTGCCCGTGACACGCACCTTCTCGCCCTGTATCTGCGCCTGCACCTTCAGGCCCGACTCCTTGAGAATCTTGACCACCTTCCTGGCGCTGTCCTGGTCGATGCCGTGCTTGAGCAGCACCCGCTGCCGCGCTTCGGCCAGATTCACCTCCGCGTCCTTGAGCTCGATGCAGCCCACGTCCACGCCGCGCTTGGCCAGCCGCAGTTTCAGGATCTCCAGCATCTGCTTGAGCTGGAATTCCGCCTGCGCCTTCATGACCACGACAAAGGGCTCTTTCTCCTCGCGAGCGTATTGCGCGCCCGAATCCTTGAAGTCGAAGCGCTGCGTGAGTTCGCGGTTGGCCTGGTCCACCGCGTTGGTGACCTCGTGGCCATCGAGTTCTGATACGGCATCGAAAGAAGGCACTTGCGTCTCCTACCAGGCCTGCACCGGAAAACCATCGGTGCCGGTACGCCAGGGTGTCCACAGCAGCCGCAGCTTGCCCACGGCGATGTCGGTCTTGCGCGGCGTCACGCTGACGGGTTGCAGCGTCAGGCGCTGCGCATCCAGTGCCACATCCAGCGCCGCGATGGCGGCCTCGCACTCCTTGTTCAGCTCCGCAAGCCGCTGTTCGATCTGCCCGGTGGATTCCTCGGCACGATCCAGGTCTGCGGATTCGCGGCCGATGCGCGAGGCCGAGCGCGCGGCCGTGGTGGCACGCCCGATGCCGCCAGCGGAAATCGCCTTGCGACCAAAGAAGGCGCCCAGGATGGTGGCGCCCACCGAAATGGCGGTCTGGAATTTCTGCTGCGAGAGCTGTCCGCGTTCGCGTTCGGCACGTTCGCGCGCGCGCTGCAGCTGTCCCTGCAGCGTGGCCAGTCGCGGCGCGAATTTCTCACGCAGCTTCGCGGCCTGGGCATCCCGCTGTTCGCGGATGGCCAGTTGCAGGCGGCCGCGGAAGTCGCCCTCGGATTCGCCGGGTTTCGAGAGCAGCTTCAACACATCGCAGGAGAACAGCTGGAGTTTCTGGTTCTGGTACAGCCAGGCCGCCAGATCCTTGCCCCATCGGCCCAGACTCGCGCTGCGCTGCGCGCCGCCGGGCAGATCGGCGAAGGCTGCGGCGGGCACGGCTTCGCGCGTGGTTGCGCCGGCGGGGCAGGCTTCGGCTTCATCCCACAAGGCTTCCTGACCATCATCGGACAGCGGCGCGGTGAGGCCGATGGTCTGCCACGCGTCCAGCCCCAGCGCGCGGTCGACGAAGTGCAGCTTCGCCTGGCCCAGCGCCCGGGCCTGATAAGTGATGCGTTCGATCGAACCTTTCACGGGCAGGAAACATTCCTCGATTTCGGCTGGCAGCGCCGGACGTGCCGCGGTGGCGATGGCCATGGCGGCGGCTGCCGCCTGCGGCGTGACGTCGCGCGGCAATACCGCAGATGAGGCACCCGCGCTCTTGCGCGACGCCATCAGTCGCCCGATTTCGGCCGGAGTCAGCGGACCGCGCAGGTACGACAGCGCCCAGCGGCTCTTCATCAGCACCGGCGCATCGTCGTGCACATTGCGCAGCAGGAACACGCGCTGTGTGAGCGAGCCGAGTAGTCTGGTCAGCGTATCCCGCCCCGGACCGCCGTCGGCCAGCGCGGTGGTCAGGCCATCGAGCAGCCGGTCCCGATCGCGCTCGGTCTGCAGCCGGCCGATCAGCCAGGTGCCGGTATTGCCCAGGCCCTTGTAATCCAGGTCCACCGGATTCTGCGTGGCCAGCACGCAGCCCAGGCCATAGGCGCGTGCCTGCTTGAGCAGCGTGAGCATGGGCGGCTTGGACGGCGGATTCGCGGTGGGTGGAAAGAATCCGAAGATCTCGTCCATGTAGAGGATGGCGCGCAGCGAGGAGGTGCCCGGCTGGCGGCGCATCCAGCCCACCACCTCGTTCAGCAGCAGCGTGACCACGAACATGCGCTCGGCATCCGACAGATGCGCGATGCTGATGATGGCGATGCGGGGCTTGCCTTCGGCAGTGAACAGCAGCCGCTGCGCATCCAGCGGCTCGCCACGCGTCCATGCCGCGAAGCGGGGCGACGCCAGCAGGCTGTTGATGGCCAGTGCCAGTTCCATGCGCTCTTTGGCCGGATAGAAAGTCTCCAGGTCGAGTGCGCCCAGCCGGCTCAGCGGCGGCTTCTGCACGCTGGCGACCAGCGTGGCCAGATCAACGGCGCGACCGGCCTGCCAGGCACTGTCCAGCAGATTCGACAGCAGGATGTGCTCGCGACTCTTGAGCGGATCGGCATCGCGGCCCAGCAATGTGAGCAGGCCCGAAACCACGGAGCCGATGCGTTCGGCCAGCGCGTCGCTGTCGGCCAGCAGTTCGGGCGGGGGCGGCGCCAGCGAGTGCAACACCGACAGCGGCAGGCCGTTGTCCGAGCCCGGCGTGTAGATGGCGACATCAGCGGCATTGCGAAAGCGGGCGATGCGCTCGGGGGCTTGATCCCATTCGGCCAGTCCCGCGCGCCATTGCTGCGCCACCTGCTCGGCGTACTGCTCCAGCGTGAGATTGCGCCGCGACGCTTCGCCGCCATCCACCCACGGAGTGAAGTCCGCGGGCTGCAGTTGTGGAAACGTGAGCAGCAGATTGCCGAGATCGCCTTTCGGATCGATGCAGATCGCCGGAATGCCGTCGATGGCGGCCTCTTCCAGCAAGGTCAGGCACAGTCCGGTCTTGCCGCTGCCGGTCATGCCCACGCAAACCGCATGCGTGGTCAGGTCGCGCGAGTCGTAGAGCAGGGGTTCGGCCGAGAGCTGGTTCGCCGCGGGATCGAAGATCCTGCCCAGATAAAAGGCGCCCAGCTTCTCGTAGTCGGTGTTCATGAGTGGGTGCGATTGACCGGAAAAGGCTGTAGAGCGTACTCCAAGCCGCGTGGCTTGACTCGGGCTGGAGCGCCTCGCCATACTGCTCTGATGCGGACGATTCGCACCTGCCGGCGCTGGTGGTGGCCTCTCTCCTGACGGAGCGGGGTACTGGTCGTCATCGCCAAGCGATAACTGCAGCTAAGGCTTCACCAGAACCCATCTCCGGCATACCGGTGATGGGTTTTTTGTTGTCTGCAAGTCACACAGTCGAAGGAACAGGGGATTGAAACCGCCATTTGATATTGCCGGGGATCTGGACACGCCGGTGTCCGCCTTCGCCAAGCTGGCCTCGTTCCGTCCGCGCTTCCTGCTCGAAAGCGTGGAGGGCGGCGAGCGGCTGGCCCGCTATTCCTTCATCGGCTTTGGCGAGGGCCTGGAGGTGCGGCTGGATTCGCGCGCGCTGACCATCGGCGCCAACACCTTCGCGGTGCCCTCCTCGAAAGACGAGCTGCTGCAGCGGCTGCGTCAGGCGCTGGCGCTGGCGCCGCGACCCCTGCCCGAACTGCCGGGCATGCCGCTGGCCGGTGGGCTGGTGGGTTTCACCGCCTATGACGTGGTGCGCTTCTTCGAGCGGCTGCCGCTGCGTCATGCACGACGGCCCGAGGCCCCCATCCTGCACTTCGTGGCCCCGCAGTCACTGCTGGTGTTCGACCATCTGACGCGCGGCATCGCGCTGTTGCATGCCGGCAGTGAAGCCGAGCGCCAGGCGCTGCGTCGCGAAGTCATTGCCGCGCTGCGTGGCGCCATCGCACTGCCGCGCCACAACGGCAGCTTCGGCGATCCCGCGGTGTCTTTCAGCCGCGAGCAGTTCATGGCCGGCGTGCGTCGTACGCAGGAATACATCGCCGCCGGCGATGTGTACCAGATGGTGCTCTCGTGCCGCTTCGCCGGCCAGCATTCGCTGGATCCCTTCCAGGTGTATCGCGCGCTGCGCCTGATCAACCCTTCCCCCTATATGTACTACTGCAAGCTGGGCGGCGTATCGGTGGTGGGTTCATCGCCCGAAGCGCTGGTGAAGCTCAACCAGGGCCAGGCCGAACTGCGCCCCATTGCCGGCACCCTGCCGCGCATGGCCGACGTGCAGGCCGATCTGGCCAACGAGCAGCGACTGCTCGCCGATCCGAAAGAGAATGCCGAACATGTGATGCTGGTGGATCTGGCACGCAACGACCTGGGGCGCGTGGCACAGGCCGGCTCGGTGCACGTGAATCCCTATCGCGCCATCGAGCGCTACAGCCATGTCATGCACATCGTCAGCGGCGTACGCGGCAGGCTGGCCGAGGGTCGCGATGCCTTCGATCTGTTCGCCGCCACCTTTCCCGCCGGCACCCTGGTGGGCGCGCCGAAGGTGCGCGCCATGCAGATCATCGAAGAACTCGAGCCGGTGGAGCGCGGCCTGTATGGCGGCACCATCGGCTACTTCGGCGCGCAGGGCGACATGGATCAGGCCATCACCATCCGCACGCTGGTGTTCGAGGGCGACCAGTACAGCTATCAGGCCGGTGCCGGCATCGTCGCGGACAGTCGGCCGGATGCCGAGCACGATGAAGTGTTCGCCAAGAGCGCCGCGCTGCGCAGCGCGCTCGCCATGGCGCAGGAGGGGCTGTGAAAATGCCGCGCTCGCGTCTGCTGCTCATCGACAACTACGATTCCTTTACCTACAACCTGGTGCAGGCCTTCCTGGTGCTGGGCGCGCAGGTGCAGGTGGCGCGCAACGACGAGATCACGGTGGAGAAGGCGCGGCAGCTTGACCTGACGCATCTGTGCATTTCACCGGGCCCTGGCACCCCACGCGACGCGGGCGTGTCCATGGACATGATCCGCGCCTTTGCGGGCAAGCTGCCTGTGTTCGGTGTGTGCCTGGGGCATCAATCCATCGTTGAGGCATTTGGCGGCGATGTAGTGCGCGCGCCGCGGCTGATGCATGGCAAGACCTCGCTCATCAAGCATGACGGACGCACCTTGTTCGCGGGCCTGCCGCAGCCCTGCGAGGTGGGGCGCTACCACTCGCTGATCGCGCAACCGGCCACCATGCCCGAAGAGCTGGAAGTCAGCGCCGCCACCGCCGAGGGCGAGATCATGGGCGTGCGGCATCGCCGCTACACCATCGAGGGCGTACAGTTTCATCCAGAGAGCGTGCTGACGCCGCAGGGACCAGGGCTGATGGGCAACTTCCTGAAGCTGACTTCGCCGCTGCGGCAAGGCGCGGGCTGAAGATCATGGCCACCGATCTGCAACGCATGCGCGAATGGCTGGACGCGCTGCTCGAGCGGCAATCACTGTCCACACCCGACGCGCGCGATCTGCTGGTGGCACTGACCGACGTGCAGTTGCCGCCGGCGATGACCGGCGCATTGCTGGCCGCCATCCGCGCCAAGGGCGTGACCCCCGAAGAACTGCGCGGTTTCGCGCTGGGCATGCGCGCGCTGGCGCGGCGCCCGGGAATCGAGGCCGGCGCCGATGCCGTCGACATCGTTGGCACGGGGGGCGACAAATCCGGCAGCTACAACATCTCCACCGGCGCCTCGCTGCTGGCCGCGGCCGCGGGCTTGCCGGTGATCAAGCACGGCAATCGTTCAGTATCCAGCCGCGCCGGCAGCGCCGATGTGCTCGAGGCGCTGGGCCTGAAACTGCCGCTGGATGAAGCCCAGGCCGCGGCCTGCTTCGATGCCACGCGCTTTACGTTTCTGTTCGCGCCGCACTATCACCCGGCAACCAGGGCCATCGCGCCGGTGCGCGCCGCGCTGGGCATCCGCACGGTGTTCAACATTCTCGGCCCGCTGTCGAATCCGGCCGAGCCGCTGTTCCATGTCATCGGCGCGTACAACGAGTCCACGGCGCGGCTGATGGCGCAGGCCCTGGCCGGACTGCCGATACGCCGCGCCTTCGTGGTGCACGGCGCCGGCGGTTGGGACGAGCCCACGCCCGTGGGATCTTTTCTGCTGCTGGATGTGACGCCGGGGCAGGTGCACGAGTCGCGCCGTTCGCCCGCGGACTACGGCATGCAGCTCTGCAATGAAGAAGCGCTGCGCGGTGGAGATGCGGCCTATAACGCGGCGGCGCTGGTCCGCGTGCTGCGCGGCGAAGATCACGGCGCGCATCGCGATGCGCTGGTGCTCAGCGCCGCGCTGGCGCTGGAAGCCGCCGGCCGTGCCGCCACGCCACGCGCCTCGGCGCAGCTCGCGGCCGCGGCGATCGACGACGGTCGCGCCAGCGCGCTGCTGGCCGCGCTGGCTGCGTTCTCGCGCGACCTCGCCACCGCCGTCGAACAGGCCGTGCCATGAGCGGCGATTTTCTGGCCGGCATGTACGCCGGCAGCCGCGAGCGCGTCAGCATCGCTCGGCAGCTGCATGGTGATGCCGAGCTGTGGCGCTGGGCCGAGGCGTCGCCACCGCCGCCGCCGCTGTGGCTCTCGCCGCAGGGCTTCGACGTCATCGCCGAGATGAAACTGCGCTCGCCAGCCGTGGGGCAGCTGCGTGAAGCGGACGAAGAGGATATCGGCGCGCGTGTCACGAATTACGCCGCCGCCGGCGCGGCCGCGGTCTCGGTGCTGACCGAGCCGGAGCGTTTCGAGGGCTCGCTCGGTCACCTGGAACAGGCCTCGCGCGCGCTGGCCGAAGTGGGCCGCGTGCCGACCATGCGCAAGGATTTTCTGGTGGATCCCTACCAGGTGGCCGAAGCGCGGCTGGCCGGCGCCGGCGGCATTCTCGTCATCGTGCGCATGCTGCAACGGGCAGAGCTGGATGCGCTGCTCAATGCCGCGCAACACTTTCACCTGTTCGCGCTGATCGAAGCCTTCGATGAGACCGACATCCGCGTGGCGCAGGAGCTGCTCGCCGCGCACGCCCGCAATGGCTCGCAGCTGCTGCTGGGCATCAACAGCCGTGATCTGGTCACGCTGAAAGTCGTGCCCGGGCGACTGGAGGAATTATTCGGTCTGCTTCCCAGCGGTGTGCCGCGCGTGGCCGAAAGCGGCGTGGGCAGCGCGCAGGATGCGGCGCGCCTGGCGCGCGTGGGCTATGAAGTGGCATTGGTCGGCAGCGCGCTGATGACCGCCGCGCAGCCCTCCGCATTGCTCACGCAGATGATCGCCGCCGGACGTGGAGCGCGATGACGCATGGC
>Ga0164241_10003097_pt1 | contig 17184 bp, 16 predicted proteins | sample OricomyardsoilBY_FD_108780 | JGI IMG/M metagenome (GOLD analysis project Ga0164241, IMG submission 108780) | Backyard soil microbial communities from Emeryville, California, USA - Original compost - Back yard soil (BY) | ecosystem: Environmental > Terrestrial > Soil > Unclassified | place: USA...
GCTAGCGGGTTCCGCCGCTCGCGTCGTGTCCAGCGCCATTAGCTCGGCCCCCATCAGCGGACCGAGCACGGAACCACGCCCCCAGCCCTCGCCAGCCTGACGGATGCTCCCCACTTGCTCGTCGATGCTCCCCACTTTGCTCCCCGGGCACCGGGGCACGTCGATTGTGCTGCGAACATTTCGCCACCGCCCGCGGCGCAAGCGAACCGTCAATTGCGCAAGTCGACGTCGCTTCGGTGCGCAGCCGCGCTGCCTGAAGTGTTGAGGAGTACCTCTCGATAGCACGTCGAGATCGAGAACCGATACAGAGTCATCGGGTAGATGACGCGCTTACCAGTCAGCTTGGTGAGGTCGATGAAGCCACTCTTTCCCGGCGCACCAGGATCGCCATTCATGCCATCAGCGCCGGGTGCGCAATCCTCGCCATCGGTGCCGTTCGTGCCGTTGGCGCCATCCTTGTCGTCCGCGCCGTCGGCGCCATCAGCACCAGCCAGTGCCAAGCCCAACGAAAGAGCCATCAACGGTCGCAAAACATGCCACGTTCTCATAAGCGCTACGGGGCTCCTGGCCCATAAAACCCAGCGGGCGTCGGCGAGGCAAAGCGTGGCCGTTTGCCACGCGTCGGCACGCTGAAGGGCCATTGACGAAGCGGTGGTGGCCTGGCAATCTCGCCGCCGTGATCGTGACCCTTCAAGCGAAGACGACCCTGCCGGGAAAGCGTTGGTGGCTTTCCTCAGTGGTCGCTCGTCTTCGGTCTCGATAGTTAAAGACAGAGGAGCGAGCGGCCTTTCGGGTCGCTCGCGGCGGTAGTCGTCGTGCGGGACCCAGGCCCGAACGAACATGACGACCCAAAATCATTACACCTTTGGCGATACGGAACGGGCCGCACGGCGGCTCGAGCTGCTGGCAAAAGCCTACGAAGCGCCCAGTCGGCGGCTACTTGAGCGCTTCAGTCCAACTGGCCTCGAGCTGGCCCTCGATCTCGGGGCCGGCCCCGGGCACACGACGCGGCTCGTACACGCCGCGTCGCGCGCCCAGCGCACCATCGGGCTCGAGGCGTCCGAGCGGTACCTCGAACAGGCGCGGGCCGGCGCAGACGCCGGCATCGAGTTTCTGCGCGAGGACGTGACCTCGCCGTCGGCAGCGGTTCCCGCGGCGGGCTTGGTGTTTTCACGCTTCCTCCTCACACATGTCCACGATGCCAACGCGGCGCTGCATGCCTTCCGCAACCTGGTCCGACCTGGCGGTCTGTTGCTCCTCCAAGAAACGGCACACATGGAGTCATCGCACCCCGCGCTGGCTCGCTACTACGAGCTCGTGGGACAGCTTCAGGCCAATTATGGTCAACAGCTGTGCATCGGCCAAGAGCTGGAGCGCTTCGCGTTGGGGGCCCCGTATCGAATCGTTCATTCGACGGTGCAACGCTTCGAGCAGCCCGCCCAGACCATGGCGGAAATTCATCTACAGAACCTGCGCACGTGGAGAACCGACGCATTCGCCCAACGCGCTTTCGATCGAGTCGAGCTCGATCGGCTCGAATGCAGCCTAGAAGCCATCGTCAGCGGAGCAGAGCGCGCAGAGCCCGTAGCGATCGGGCTCGGCGAGTTGGTGCTGCAATGAGCTTGCACTGCGCCACCTCGAAACATTCGAGTGCTCGGCGGCGCGCCGTGAATCGTCGCACTAATCTGACGGAAATCGCCACGATAGCTAGGGCGCGGCAACTGGACAACCTCCAGACCGTGTTGCATAGTCGCGCAGGACATGAAGGTTGAGACATCCGGGGTGCAGGGTGTTGCGACGTCGCAACGCGATCTTGAGCTGATCGACGCCCAGCCCGGCGGGCGTCTGCCGAGCTCTGCGGACTGCGTGCGCGCGCGTGGCGTGGAAGAACTAGCGAAGCTCGTGAACGAAGTGTGTCGATCGGCAACCTTCGACTTGGCGTTCAAGATCGGCCACTTGATCATTCATTCCCTCTACGACGGCAGCATCTGCGAGTGGCGCAAACACGGCACCAACCGTCCGTCTTATCGCGCCCTCGCCGCGAGAAATGACCTACTTTTGAGCCCATCGGCTCTGTGCCGGTCGGTGGGAGTTTACGTCCTCACCGAACGGCTGGGTGGACGACAGCGTTGGCAACACCTCTGCGTCAGTCACATGAAAGAGGTCCTACCCCTGCCCGAATGCGAGCAGGAACAGATGCTCGAGATGGCTGAGCGCGGAGGCTGGACCGTAGCGGAGCTGCGCCACCAGCTATCGTCGTGGCGCGGTCGCAGCCGTGATCGCTGGAGCCCGCGGGTACTGTTGCGCTCTGTGCGGCGGCTAGACGCCCAACTGCGCGATCGGCTTGAAGAGCTGCAGGCGCTCGAGCCATGTTCGCTCGCGCCCCCCGAGCGCGTCGAGCTCCAGCAACTCGTCGAATCGTTGCAAGAGCAGCTGTCGTCGCTATGTCTGCTCGCACGTGGCGGCGACACCGCGACGCCACGTGCGACTGAATAGGCGGAGCAGGCCCCCGCGCATCGTTCAGACGAGCGCGAACATCTCGTAACTCAGCTGCGACGTTTCGCGATCGATCTCCAACGTGCCCGCGCATTGCTGTCGGTTCAGCCAGCTGTAGCTCGGGTGGGCCGTCTCATAGCGCGCAACGACGCTCGCCCTGAAAATGCGCTGCAATTTGCGATTCATGGCGTCTTCGTAGCCATGCTCGCCGAGGTCGACGATGCCGTGATGACTCGCGTTGATCAACGCCTGATCATGTGTTTCGAGCGTGAGTCGCACGTCGATCAGCGCAACGCCATCTCGTCGAAGTAGAAAACGATCGCAGCCCCCTGGACGGAGCTGCCCCTTCAAGCGCTCGCCTTCGAGCTCTCCGCCCAAGAAGTAGAAATTCATGCGCAGGCCCGAAGGCGTCGGTCCCAGCAATTCGGGCGGGCTCTGCAACTTGCAGCGCATCGAGTACAGATGACGAAACGAAAGATTGGGTGCGTTCACGATTGATTGCCTTTGCGTTGCTCGAGCGCAGAGCGCTTCGCGTCGTTGCGACGGCTCGACGTCCGACGTGATGAACGGCGTTGCTGGCCTCCCCATGAGACCGCAACGCCGTTCGCCATTTATAAGTCCCTCGACACCAATCGCGCCAGCAACAAGTCGACACGAACGTTCGATTGCCGGCGTCATACACAATTGACGTTTGGTAAGCATCCGAGTGTGACAAAAATTGAAATCGACACAACGCGCTTGCACTCAAGCTTTGATTACGCCAAGGTGCGCCAACGTTCGGTACGGGAGGCGGCCTGCGGGAATGGTCCAGGGATTCAGTGGTGGCAATTGCCGCATTTTAAGGCATTTCATGAATACGCGCGGGTGTCGGCTGCGAGCAGGGGCCGCATGCAGCAGCTGATCAGACTACGGGGCAGGCGCGAGCAGTCCAGTGCTCGAAGTGAGTGCAAAGGAAACAGCCAGTGAAGGTCCTTTATTTTCATCTCATGCCATATCCCTATCTTCCCGAAAATTTCAGGGAAGCATACTCGTCGGTATGGGTAGAAATCCCGCCCGAGCTCTTCGACGCACAACGCGCGACGGCCATGTACAACGATTACATCGACGAGCTCGAGCTCGCCGCGTCTTCGGGGTTCGACGGCATCTGCGTGAACGAGCACCACTCCAACGGCTACGGCCTGATGCCATCACCGAATCTGATCGCGACAGCGCTGTCGCGGGCTACGCAGCATACGGCCGTCTGCGTATTGGGTAACTCAATCGCGCTTTACAACCCGCCCACGCGGGTCGCCGAAGAGTTGGCCATGATCGACTGCATCTCTGGTGGACGACTGATTGCCGGTTTTCCAGTCGGCACGCCCATGGACGCTTGCTTCGCCTACGGTCAAAATCCAAGCACGCTGCGTGAGCGCTACGCTGAAGCCCACGATCTCATCAAGCGCGCCTGGCAAGAGCCAAAGCCATTCAGCTTCGACGGTCGCTTCACGCAGCAGCGTTACGTCAACACCTGGCCAAGGCCCGTCCAAAAGCCCCACCCTCCTATCTGGATTCCGGGCGGCGGCACTGTCGACACGTGGCACTTCTGCGCCGAAAATGATTACGTTTACTGCTACTTATCCTACTACGGCTACCAATCAGCCAAGCAGGCCATGCGCGGCTATTGGGATGCCGTGGCGGCCGCTGGCAAGGCGGCCAACCCCTACCGTGCCGGCTTCCTGCAGTTCGTCGGTGTCGCCGAAACTCGAGAGCAAGCGATGGAGCTGTATCGCGAACCAGCCGAGTACTTCTATGGCCGCTGCCTTCATGTGGATCCGCGCTTCGGGCCGCCCGCCGGCTACACGACGGAAGAAACCGTGCGTGCGGGGCTGAAGAGTCAGGTCGGCTCGGTGACGGGTCAAAGTCGCAGCTTGATGCCGACCGACAAGAGCGGGCGCGAAATGCCCGCCATCGTCGAGAATGGCTACGTCATCATCGGCAGCCCCGAAGAAGTCGCCGAGCGCTTGGCCGCCATCGCCACCGAGCTCAACGTCGGCCACCTGCTGCTGCTCCTTCAGTTCGGCAATATGAGCAAAGAGCTGAACGCCTACAATACCAAGTTGTTTGCAGAGCGCGTGCTGCCCAAGTTGCAACCGCTCTTTGCCGAGTGGGAAGACGAGTGGTGGCCGCAGCGCGCGACCAGCGCCCCGACCGCCGCGCCCTGAGCGTCGCCAAGCGCTACAAGACACTCATACTCACGATTTTCGAGTGACCATCTTTGCAGAGGGAACCGTGGAAAAGCCACACACCACTACCATTCAGGTCGGCGGCCATGCGTGCCGCGTCTGGCGAAAAGGCGAGGGGCAGAAGCTCGGCTTCATCGCGGGCTTTGGCGGCTTGCCGAAATGGACGCCTTTTCTCGACGAGCTGGCACAACACCATGAAGTAGTCGTGCCCTCTCTCCCCGGCTTTCCGGGTGGCCCACCGCACCGCGAGCTGGATAGCCACCTCGACTGGCTACTGGCCACGCGCGACATCCTCGAAGGGGCGGGGCTCGCCGAACAGCACCTCGTGGCAAGCTCGGTCGGCGCAGCGTTGCTGGCCGACGTCGCCGCGGTGTGGCCGACCAGCGTACGGCGGTTGGTGTTGATGGCACCATTCGGCCTGTTCGACGCCGCAGAACCGACGGCTGATCCATGGGCTCGCCGCGCGGACGCACTGCCCGCCTTGCTCTGCCAGTCGCCGGAGCACTTCGTGGAGCTGCGCAAGCCGCCCGCTGACGAGCTCGATCCCATCAGTTGGCACCTGGAACAGACGCGCGCGGTCGAGGCCTCGGCACGCTTTCTATTTCCGCTGGGCGACACTCGCCTGGCCAAGCGTCTACCGCGCATCGTGGCCCCCACGCTCTTGCTTTGGGGAGAATGCGATCGCGTGCTGCCGCCGCGCTACGCCAGGCGCTTCAGTCAGTTGCTCGGCGCGGCCACCGAGGTGCAAGTCATTCCGAACGCCGGCCACTTGCTTGAGCTCGATGCCCCGCAGGCCGCCGCGCGCGCCGTGGAGAACTGGCTTAAATGAGCGAGTCTCCGATCGGCATCGTCGGCTACGGCCAGATGGGGCGCTTCATGGCGCAGCTGCTGTCGCCCTGGGCAAAAGTGCTCGCCTACGATCCGGCGCCGAGTCGCTCCGCGCACGAAGATGGCCCGGCAGAGCTAGCGAACGTCGCACGGGTGGCTGCGTGCCCGATCGTATTTCTGTTCCCGCCCATCCCGAAGATCAGCCAGTGCTGTGAGCTGATCCGCGATCACCTCAAGCCGGGCACGCTGGTGGTCGAGGGCTGCTCGGTCATGTGCCACCCCACACGCGAGATGCTGCGGCTGCTGCCATCACACGTCGATCTAGTGGGTTGTCACCCATTGTTCGGTCCGCAGAGCGGAGCTTCCGGGCTCCAGGGTTTCAAGGTCGTATTGTCGGCGGTGCGAACGGAGCGGTTGGAGGTCGTGGCGAACCTATTTCGGCGTTTCGAGCTCGAGGTGGTGGAAATGTCACCCGAGCAACACGACAAGGCCATGGCGCGAACCCAGGCGCTCGAGCAGTTGCTCGGCAGAACGTTGATGAAGCTCGGCGTCGGGCCCGAGCCGATCGATGTACCGGGCTACCGCAAGCTGGTCGAGGTCAAACAAATGCTCGAGCACGATTCGGAAGAGCTGTTCTTGGCCGTGCACCAGCACAACCCATTCGCCGCCGACGTGCGCAAGCACCTGCAGCTCGCTCTGGCCGATCTCATGCGCCAGCTGGAGTCGCGCCCGTGAGCACGCTCGCCACGCTCGGACCGCACGGTAGCGACTCGGAGCACGCCGCAAAGCTCTTGCTGGGTGAGCTGGGCCTGGACGGGCGTGTCGTGCTCTGCCCGTCCTTCGAAGCGGCGTTGGCCCATGCGCGCGACCACGGCGGCTTGGCGCTCGTGCCCGCGGCGTACCAGCAGAAAGACGCCGGCGGCGTCACGTTCAACAGTTGGGCCGACTTGCATTTTCGCATCGAAAATGAAGGTTCGCTCGAGCTTTGGCTGGCCAAGGTGCTGCCCCTGAAAGAAATGGCCGTGGCCAAACGGGCGGGCGTAGAGGTCCCGCGAAGCGCCGCCATTCACGCCGCCACCGCCTACTACGCACAAACCTTCTTGCGCGGCGTCCAGCTGAGCTACTGCGAAAGCAAACCCGAGGCGGTGCGGCGGTGCGCGGCCGGCGAGGTGGACGCCTGCATCGGCTCGCTCGAAGTCATCCAGGGCTGGCCGGCGTTGGTCGTGCTGCACCGCTTCGTGGCCCGCATGTGCTGGACGGTGTACCGGCAAAGTCACAAGCCGGCGACGCTGAAGGCCCTAGACTTCGCCGGAGCGGCGCGATGAATTCGGCGCCGAACACCGTAGCGCGTCACGTCGTCTCGGCGCTGGAAGCGGAGGGCGTGGAGCACGTCTTCGGTATGCCCGGCTCGCACGTGCTCGCATTGTACGACGCGCTAGCAGATTCGAAGCTCCGCTTCGTATCTGCATCGCACGAGAACACCTCTACCTTCATGGCCGGCATGTACGGTTTCCTGAAGGGCAAGGCCGGTGTCGCGCTCCTCACCGCCGGACCCGGCGCGACCAACTCGGTCAGCGCCGTCGCTCAAGCTTTCGCGTCATCGCTCCCGCTCGTGCACATCACCGGCGACGTGCCGCTCCGCGCCGGTCCCGAAGCGTTCCACGGCGTCGATCGCCCCGACTTCCTGCACCGACTGTTCGCAGACATCACCAAATCGTCGCAGCGGTTGGAGCGCCCCGAGCAGGTGGGCGACGCCCTGGCCCGCGCTTTCGCGCTGGCGCAAAGTGGACGGCCGGGCCCGGTCCACCTCGACATCCCGATCGACCTTTCGAGTGCGCGCCTGCCCGAGGAGCACACCTCCAAGTACGTGCCGCACGCCGTCGTGGCGCGCGAGCCCGACCCCGGCTTCGTCGACGCGGTCTGCACCTCACTCGCGCGCGCCCGTCGCCCCGTGCTCTGCGTCTGCCGAGGCGTCCTCCTGCACCGCGCCGAAGAAGAGCTGCTGGCTCTGGCCGAAAGCTTGGGCGCGCCCGTGCTATCGACAGCCTACGCGCTGGGCGCGTTCCCACAACAGCATGCGCTCGCGCTCGGAAGCTTCAGTGAGTTTTCGCAAAATGCCTTTGCCTTCCAAGTCATCCAAAGCTCGGACTATTTGCTCGTGCTCGGGCTGCGCCCCGGCACCGACATGGCTCGTATGCTGGCCGGCGTTGCCCCGCGTGACTCCGCCTTCGTCGCTTTCGACGAGGCAGAACAGCTAGCGGCGCCAACCTGGCCCGGTCCCCAGTCGACGTGCCATCTGAAAAGTCTGCTGGGGCGACTCTTGTCGCGCCAAGCAGAGTTCGCGCGCAGTCCCGACCCGGAGCTAGTCAGCGCCATAGACCGCCAGAATTCCGCGTTTCGACGCGGCCTGGGGCTCCTGCTCGAGCCGCACCGCGCTCAGCGTCCGCTCCACTTCGGACTGGTCATGCAGGCGCTTGGGGCGCAGCTTGCGCCCGACGCCATCGTCGTGTCGGGCGTGGGCAACCACCACGTTTGGGCACGCAATTTGCTGCCCCTGCAGCGGCGCGAAAGCTTCGTCGCCGAGTCCTCGTGGGGAACGATGGGCGGCGAGCTGGGCGGAGGGCTGGCGGCAAAGTTGGTCCATCCGCAGCGGCAAGTCATCGTCGTGACCGGTGACGCTTCACTCTTGATGGTGGCGGGCGATCTGCTGACCGCAGTCAAGGAGCAACTCAACATACTCGTGATCGTGCTCAACGACAGCCGCCACGGCATCATCCGCGGCATGCAGCGGCAAGCCTTCGGCCGCAGCTTCGGCGACGAGATCGCCGAGACGAGCTTCGCCAAGCTAGGCGAGAGCATGGGGCTCGCGACGCGCCGGCTCGAGCTCTCCCAAGACATCGGGACGGCATTGTCTGAAAGCCTGGCCGTCAGCCGGGAGCGACCGACCATTCTCGACGTGGTGTGCGACTTCGGCGTGCCCTGGCCCAAGCGCGACGCCTTGATCCAGGCAGGGCTCGAACGAGCAGGGAGCAAAGCATGAATCTTCTGTTCTTGAACGGCGCGCTGCGCCGAGGCGGCAGCACGGAAGGCACCATCGACCTCGCCCTCGAGCACCTGGGCAAGACATGCCGCAACACCACGGCCGAGGTCGTACATTTGTGTGAGTCGCGCATCAGCATGTGTGACTCTTGCTACACCTGCGACCGCGAAGGCCGCTGCTGGATGCCTGATGATGTCGAGTCGATCGTGCGCAAGATGGTCGCCGCGGACGGCATCGTTTACGCCTTTCCGGTCCATGCCTTTGGCGTCAACTCGCTGATGCAGACGTTTCTGGAGCGCGCCGGCGTCGGTTACCTGCGCTTTCGACGCCCGCTGGAAAACAAGGCTGCGGGCGTGATCGTTACCGGCCGGCGCTACTCGCACGAGCTGGCGTGGGCGCAGGTAGCCCTGAACATCATGTTGAACAAGATGGTGCTGGTCGGCAGCGGATTCCCCGCAACGATCAAGAACGACGGCAAGCAACTGTTACGCAAACTCGAAGACGAAGAAGGCGTCGACTCGGTCAAAGAGATGCTGACCCGCATGGTCGCCTTCCTAGCAGACCGCGCCACGACCGTACCGCTCGTGGCTTCCGCCGGCTGAGGTTCCTTAAGCATGTTTACCGCATATTTTCCAGAGCTTCACGAGATGACCACACGAGTTTTGCGCGCCAGCCGCGCCTACGGGCGCGGCGAAACGTCGCCCGAAGACCTGGCTTCACATCAGCTACACGAGCTCAAAGCAACGCTTCGCTACACCCGCGAGCGTTCGCCATTCTACCGCCAGAAGCTGGCGCGTTGTGACGATGCGTTTATCGAATCGCTCAGCATCGAAAGCTTCGAACAACTACCGTTCACTACCAAGGCCGACCTACGCGAGCAGATGGGCGAAATGCTGAGCCGCCCGCTGGACGAGTGCTGCTTCTTCTACGAAACGACGGGAACTACCGGGGCGGCCACACCGTGTCCGCGTGACTACGTCGACATCATCCACAGTAACGTTGCCGTCACCAGCTGCCTGGAGACCATCCTCAAACGGGGCGAAACCCGTCACTTCGTGGGCATTTGCGGGCCAACCGAGCTGCACTCTTTCGGCGACACCCTGGGCGACGTTTGTCGCAACCTGGGTCTCGCCATGGCGAAGTTCTGGGCCTACTCGCCGGTCATTGGCCTCAAGAAAGCGGTAGAAACGCTGGGCGAGCTCGGCATCACCGCACTCATCTGCACGCCCGGCATGGCCCTTACCATGGCCAAGGTCGCCAGCGAGCTAGGTCGTGATCTCAAACGAGACTTCGGTCTAAAGGTGTTGCTGCTGACCGGTGAGCTCGGCTCCCCGGCCATGATGAAGAACCTCGAAAGCCTGTGGGGCGCACGCGCCTACAACTTCCTGTACGGCGCGCAAGAGACGCTCGTGTTGGCGACGACCGTCCACAGCGGCAAGATGCACACCTTCCCGCTCAACTACTATTACGAGGTCATCGACCCCGAGACAGGCAAGGTCGTACCTGCGAAGGGCGGCGTGCGCTTCGGCGAACTGGTGGTCACCATGCTGTTTCAGGGCTCCAAGCCGATGGTGCGCTACCGCACGGGCGACGTCGTCCGACTCCGAGACGCAGCGGTCGACGATCAGATGCGTGCTCCCGTCGTCGAAGTCTTGGGGCGCGTGCGCGATTCGCTGCTGCTCAACGGCAAGCCCATCCAAGGCTACGACTTGGAAGAGTTGCTGATGAAGCACGTCAGCGAGTCGCTCGGCTATCAGATCACCATCTCGAACGACGGCGCTGATCGGCTGGCAATTCAGCTGGAAATGCTCGATGGCGGCGCGCGCCCCGACTACGCGCGTGCCATCGCTGCCGCGTTCGATGGACGTCTGGGCATCCGCGCTGAGGTCACGTTCGGACCACTCGGCTCGATCGGCAGCACGGGCGCGCTGGTGAGCTGGAAAGCGGCACGCATCGTCGACACGCGCGAAGCCGTCGACGCCGAGCAGCTGACCGCGCGTAAGATCGCCGCGGCGCGCGACTCGCTGCTGCGCACGGTGGCGCCGTGAGCGACGCGCTGGGCCTGCTGCAGACGAAGCCCACCGAGCCCGGTCTCGCCGCGCGCAACGTGGCGCTCTACGTGCTTTCGTGCGCCGCCTTCGTGGTCACCTTCGACACGCTGCTGGTGTCGGCGGTATTGCCAAAGATCGCGCGAGATCTGGCAATCCCCGAGCATGCGTTGGGCTGGCTCGCCGGCAGCTACGCGGCGTCCTTCGGTCTCTCCGCAATCGTGATGGCACCGCTAGCCGACAGCCTGGGGCGCAGGAACCTACTGCTGGTCGGCGGCGTGCTGTTCGCGATCGCCAATGCGCTGGGTGGTACGGCGGGCTCCTTTCACGCGCTGCTCGTCTATCGGTTGGCCGCCGGCGTGGGCGCCGCGATGGTCATGCCTGGTGTTTGGGCCACGGTCGGCAGCCTGTTTCCGCCGCGAGCCGTGATGTCGGCGATGAGCGTCGTGTGGGCCTTCATCTCGCTTTCGATGATCGTCGGCGTGCCCGCGGCCTCGTTTCTTGCTGGGGATTCGTGGAAAGCCATGTTCTTCGGGACGGCGGGCATCTCGCTACCGCTGCTGGTCGCGTTCGCGTTCTTGCCGCTCGGCAGCGAGCCGCCGCGCGGCGAGCCCTACCTCACGCAGTTCCGCAGGGTGCTCGGCCACGCCGGCGCGCTTCGCTCGCTGCTGGCTACGTTCTTCTGGAATCTCTCGCTGTTCAGCACGTTCTCGCTGGTGGGCGCGTTCTACTTCTCGCGCTTCGCGCTCAACACCCGGCAAATCGGCCTCACCATGCTCGTCGGGGGTCTCGGCACGTTTCTCGGCACTCTGCTGGCACGCAAGCTCGGGGCCAAGTTGGACCGACGAGTGGTGGTGCGCGGCTGCGCGCTGGCCTGTGCCCTGCTCGTCGCTCCGTTCACGCTCGCCTTCAACCTGCCCGTCAGCTTGGCGTTGCAAGTACTGTGGAGCTTCGTGGTCGGCTTCGGCGCGGGCGCGCTTTCGGCCATCGTCAGTGCGCAACAGCCCAAAGCGCGCGGCACGCTGATGAGCTTGAACAGCGCAACGCTGAATGCGGCCGTGGCGGTGGGCGGTGCCCTCTCCGGCGGGCTGGTCGAGCTGGGCCATGGTGGTTTCGTTTGGGTCGGCGTGCTGTCCTCCGTCGCGGCAATCGCGGCGGCCGCCGTCGTTCCCGACGCCCCGGGCGCAAGCCCCGACACTGGAGCCAAAGCATGAGTCTTTCCGATATCGACCTCGACGACCCACTGATCTTTCACAACCCCGACTTCTTCCGCGACCCCTACGCCACGTTCGCGCGTGTCCGACAAAAGGGTGAGCTGGTCCGTCTCAAGTTTTGGGGCGGCGTCCACTACGTCGGCGGCTACGACAGCATCGCCAAGACCATCACAGAGCCCAGGTTGTCCCACGATTTGTCGACGTTTTGGGCACACATGTACGACGCCGAGCAAAATCGCGCACTGTCGGACTTCGCGCGGCTGTTCGGTTTGTGGATGGCGCACTACGACGGGCCACGTCACGTGCGACTGCGGGGCCTGCTGAGCAAGGCCTTCACGCGGTCCCTGCAAACCCGTGAGCCGCACATCGCGTCCGTCATCCAGAGCGGTGTTCAGGCGCTGCCGCGCGGAGAAGCTTTCGATCTAATCCGCACCTTCGCCTATCCCTTGCCCGCCCGAGTGATCTCCGCTCTGCTCGAGATCGACGACGACAAGTTCGCGCTGTTCATGGCCTGCGCGGACGACCTGATCGAGCTGACTGGTTCGACCAAGGCAAACTTTGCCGTCGCGCTGCGCACACAGGCCAGCCTGCTGGCGCTCACGGAATACCTGCAGGAGCTGATCGCTCGCCGACGCCGTGAGCCAGGAGACGACTTGATCAGCCTGATGATCGGCGCAGACGACGGTGGCGCGCCGCTCAGCGACGAAGAGATTCACGGCCAATGCGCGATGATGCTGTTCGCCGGCCACGAAACGACCCGCAACCTGATCGGCAACGGCATGCTCTCTCTCCTGCAGCACCCGGACCAGCTTCAGCTGCTGCGCCGCGAGCCCGGGCTGATGCGCCGGGCAATCGAGGAAATTTTGCGATTCCAGAGCCCAGTCCAACTCACGGTGCGCGGAGTCCGTGAAGACTTCGAGCTGTGCGGCAAACCGCTGCGCGCTGGCGAATACGTCATGTTCAACTTCGGGTCCGCCAACCGCGACGAGCGGAAATTCAGCCAGCCAGGCACCTTCGACATTCGAAGGGAAGAGGAGCGCCACGTCGCGTTCGGCATCGGCCCGCACACCTGCATCGGCGCGCGCCTATCTGCGCTCGAAGGTCAACTGGCGTTCTCCGCGCTGTTCGCGCGTTTCCCCAACTTGCGATTGCTCGACGCAGAGCCTGAATGGCACCACAACGCCGGCTTTCGCGGGCTACAGCGCTTGATGATCTCGGGTGAGTGAAAGGATCGAAATGGACTTCGACGTAGTTATCATCGGGTCGGCGATGGCCGGCTCTATCCTGTCCTCCATCATCAGCCGGCATGGGCTCAAAACGCTCATGATCGACACCGGTCGTCACCCCAAGTTCTCTGTGGGTGAGTCGATGATTCCCGGCACGTCGTACCTGCTGCGCATCATGGCCGACCGCTACGGCGTTCCGGAGCTCGACCAGATCAGCACCTTCATGAAGCAGCGGCGCAGCGTTACCCACTCTTCGGGGATCAAGCGCAACTTCTCCTTCGTGCACCACGAAAAAGGCCAACTATTCGAGCCCGCGCGCTCGACGATGCTACCCATTCCCCACTATCCGCATGGCCCCGAAAGCCACCTGATGCGGCAAGACATCGACGCTTTCTTGTTCGCGACGGCCGTGGGCTACGGCTCACGGGCCATGCAAGACACTTCCGTCACGAAGATCGAGCACGTGACCGGCGGCATGGCGCTCGAGACCGCTTGCGGCAAGCGCATCACCTGCAAGTACCTGGTGGATGCCAGCGGCCATAACTCACTCTTGGCCAAAACGTTCGATTTGCGCGAAACACCCACTCGTCTGGCCACACATTCGCGCTCAATCTTCACGCACATGGTCGGCGTGATCCCCTTCGACGACTTCTATGGGCCCGAGCAGCACGGCCTGCCCCAACCGCTTTCTCAGGGGACGTTGCACCACATCTTCGACGGCGGCTGGTTGTGGGTAATTCCGTTCGACAACTACGAAGGCGCCACCAACCGTCTGTGCAGCGTCGGCCTGCAGCTCGATCCGCGCAAGTACCCATTGGACAAACGGTTGCCCGAACAAGAATTTCGAGATTTTCTCGAAGGCTACCCGCAGATCAAGCAGCAATTCTCGCGCGCCAGCGCGGTGCGCCCCTGGGTCTCGGCGCCCCGCTTGCAATACTCGTCCAAGCGCGTCGTCGGCGACCGGTTTTGTCTGCTGGCGCATGCGGCAGGCTTCATCGATCCGCTCTTTTCGCGCGGCCTTTACATCACGATGGAGGCCATCAACATGCTCGCGCACCGGCTGATCGAGGCGACGCGCGAAGACGACTTCTCGCTCGAGCGCTTTGCTCCGCTCGAGCGCCTCACGCAAGGCTTGGTCGACGCACACGACAAGGTGACCCACGGCTCCTTCATCGCCTTCAAAGATTTCGAGCTCTGGAACGCGTGGTATCGCGTCTGGGCGTTGGGCGGCACGTTCAGCTCGCTGAAGTTTCGCCAGGCGCACCTGAAGTTCAAACGTTCCGGAGACAAAAGCCACCTCGACGAGCTCGAGCATCACGAGCACCTCGGCACGTTGTGCGCTGACCTCGACGAGTATCAGCCACTGTTCAATCAGGCCTACGCCATCATGCTGCAGGTGGAGGCCGGCACGCTCGCCAAGTCGGAAGCCGTCAGCCAGCTGTACGGACTGTACCGCGACAAAGACTGGATTCCACCGATGTACGAGCTGGCAAACCCGGCGCGACGTTTCGTCTCGCCAGGAGATTTTCAGTCGTTCCTCAAGTCCACCTACTGGGGCTACGCACAGGCACCCGAAAAAATCCGCAAGATGTATTTCGACTTCCCCGCGCTCGATCTGTTCAAGGGCGTTGCCAGGTCGTTGACGGCCGAACGGGCCTGGATGCGGCGCATCGCCGGCACGGCGAAATACCCTAATTTCGAGACGTATGGCGGGCGTACGCGCGCCGAGCTCCCGGCCTGATCCATGACCGAGTCGGTAGCAGCCAACGTTACGACGCGCGCTTTCAAGAGCGCGATGAGTCAATTCGCGAGCGGCGTGACTATCGTCACGATGCGCGCAGCAGGAAGCTTTCACGGGTTGACGGTGAGCGCATTCACGAGCGTGAGCGCGGCCCCACCTTTGGTGCTGATCTGCGTGAGCAAGCAACAGCGCAGCCATGAAATACTCGCGGCGGCGGGCGGTTTCGCCGTCAACATCTTGAGCGCCGAACAGTCCGCGTTGGGAGGTCGCTTCGCCGAGGCCCCGCCGGAAGAGCGCTTCACCGGCCTCCAGTGCTTCACTGCCAAGACGGGCGCACCCATTCTGCGCGGAAGCCTTGCGTGGATGGATTGCCAATTGCAACGCGCCGTCGACTCCGGCGATCACAGCATCTTCATCGGCGAGGTGCTGGCCGTCGAAGTCGGCGAAGCCAACGAAGCGCAACCCCTCGTCTACTACAACCGCGGCTGGAGACGGCTCCACCCCGGTCACCTCTCCACCAGCTGAGCTACCCGATGACTTCCACGATTTTGGTGAGATCCGAAACCACGGAGGTGCCATTTGCGGCGCCTTTCGAGGCGTTCCTGAAACTGCGTCATACTTTCGGCGCCGATTCCGTGTACCTGCTCGAGTCGCTGTCGGGGCCGGCCCGCGACATGAAATCGTCGCTGATCGGCTTCGGCCCGCTGCTGCGCGTGGTGGTCAACGGACTGTCCGTCCGTCTAGAAGGCCGACACGAGCTCGTGCAGCGTTCCCAAGCCGCGCTACACGCTTCGCGACTCGGCGCATCCGACGGCTCCAGCTTTCGCATGCGCTCCGAAGCGGACCTTTGGGACGTGCTGCGCGAGATTCAGGGGCTGTTTTCCGTGCCGGACGCAGATGCGGGTTGCTTCAGGCTCGGGTTCTTCGGTTACCTCGGCTACGATGTGGTTCGCGCTATCGAGCACTTGCCGGCCGAAAGGCTGCCTGGTGACGAGACGCCGATGCTCGTCTTTACCGTGTTCCAAGGCCTGCTCGCGTTCGACGTCGGTGGCGGCGGCAGCACGAAGATCGTCATCAACCATTCGTGGGCGTGGGGTCCGATTTCGGCCAGCGGCATCGTCCAAGTGCTAGCCGGGCCCCCCGAAGAGGCACCGTCGACGTGCGATGTGCCGGCGCCACGGTCGGTCCGAGACACCATCACGCGCGAGACCTATTTGAGAAAGGTCGAGCGCTGCCTCGCCTACATCGCAGCGGGCGACATCTATCAAGTGCAGATAGGTCACGAGCTCGACGTCGTGTCCGACGCCGACCCTCTGGCCGTGTACCAGCGACTGCGCAGCCGAAACCCCTCTCCCTACATGTATTTCGCGCCATTTGGGGACGTCACCCTGGTCGGCGCCAGCCCGGAGTCGTTCATTCGCATCGAAAACGGGAACATCTGCATGAGGCCAATCGCAGGCACCGTGCGGCGCGGAGCCACCGAGGAAGAAGACGCGGTGCTGGTCAGTGGGCTGCGCGAAGACGAGAAGGAGCGAGCCGAGCACATCATGCTGGTCGACCTTTGCCGCAACGACATCGGCCGCGTGTGCGTCCCCGGCAGCTTACGCGTCGACGAGCTGATGGTGGTCGAACGCTATTCGCACGTCAGTCACCTCGTCTCTAACGTGTCGGCGAAGATGCGACGAGGCGTGGACGTCTACGACGCCATTGCCGCCACGTTCGCCGCGGGCACCATGACCGGGGCCCCCAAAGTGCGCGCAATGGAAATCATCGCCGAGCTGGAGACAACCCAGCGAGGCATCTACGCCGGGGCCGTCGGACTGATTGATTTCGGTGGATACGTCAACCTGGCGCTGTGCATCCGCTCGGCAAGCTGCAGCCGCGGGCATTATCACCTGCGCGCCTCGGCCGGTGTCGTGGCGGATTCTTTGGCTGAAAATGAGTGGCGCGAGACTCTGAAGAAGATGGGCGCAGTGTTCTGGGCAGTGACGGGAGAGGAGCTCGCCAATGAAGGCCTTGCTAATTGATGCTTACGACAGCTTCATTTACATCATCAATCAGTACCTGCTGAGCTTGGAGGTCGAGACGAGCGTGGTCAGGAACGACAAGGTCAGCTGCGACGCGATCGAAGAGCTACGCCCCGACATGATTGTCCTAGGCCCCGGCCCCGGACACCCGAGCGAAGCCCATTACGTCGAGCTGATCCAGCGTTTTCAGGGCCGCTACCCGATGCTGGGCGTCTGCCTCGGGCATCAAGCCATCGGCCTCGCCTACGGCGCCCGCGTCACACGGGCTTCACACTTGGTGCACGGCAAGACGAGCGTCGTGCGTCACGATCAGCAGGGGTGCTTTGCCGGTCAAGCGAACCC
>Ga0164241_10003098_pt1 | contig 17183 bp, 13 predicted proteins | sample OricomyardsoilBY_FD_108780 | JGI IMG/M metagenome (GOLD analysis project Ga0164241, IMG submission 108780) | Backyard soil microbial communities from Emeryville, California, USA - Original compost - Back yard soil (BY) | ecosystem: Environmental > Terrestrial > Soil > Unclassified | place: USA...
CGCCGCCCGCACCACGCTGGCCTCCGGCGAGGTGCCGAACCTGGAGGACGTGCCGCTCGGCCCGCGGGCCTCGCCGGATCCGGCGGCCGCCATCGCCGCGTTCCGCACCTGGATCGAGCGCCCCGACGCGCTGCTCGCCGACACGTCGCTGCCGGCCGACCGCCGCTTCGACCGCCTCTACGAGCGCCTGGGCCTGGCCGGCCTGCGCCGCGCGCAGCGGTACGAGTTCCTCGTGCTGCTGTCCCGCCTGGGCGTCGGCGAGCTGGACCCGCGCACGCTGCGCTTCGGCGAGCCCAAGGACGACACGACGCTGGCCGCCAAGCGCGTGTTCGCCATCGGCGACTCGCAGCTGCTGGCCCGCCGCGCCGCCGAGCTGGCCATGGACACTGACATCCCGCTGGGCGCCCTGGACCTGGCCCTCGTCAACTGGGGCCTGCCGTCCGGTCAGCCCCGCATCAGCAGCGCGGTGGAGGTCGACCAGGTCGACATCGCCACCATCGCCTACGTGCTCGGCGTGTGGGAGGAGGGCGACGGCGAGTGGACCCTGCCCGTCGACCCCTACGCGGTGGACGAGGAGGAGGTCGAGGCCGCCGCCGAGGCCGAGGTGGAGGCCGACGTCGAGGCCGACTCCGAGGGAGACGTCGCTGCGGAGGACGTCGTCGAGGAGACGGTCGCCGAGGCGGAGGCCGAGGACGCCGAGGAGGCCGAGGAGGTCGCCGAAGCCGCCGACGAGGTCGAGGCCGACGTCGAGGAGATCGCCGCCGAGATCGAGCACGCCGAGGAGCGCGAGGCCGTCGTCGCCGACGCCCTGGCGATCGACAGCGACGATCCCACGCAGGGCCGCGACGACTGAGCCGCGCGCCGATGACCGCCCGCGACGCCGACGTGGCCGAGACCGCCAACGAGCTGCGCCTGGCGGTGGGGCTGCTCGTGCGGCGGGTTCGCGCGGAGAGCCCGTTCCCGGTCGGCCAGCTCGCCGTGCTCGGCGTGCTGGACCGGGAGGGCCCGCAGACCACCACCCAGCTGGCGGCCGCCCAGCTCGTCCGTCACCAGTCGATGGCCCGGACGGTCGCCCAGCTCGTGGAGCTCGGCTGGGTGCGGACCGAGCCCCATCCCTCGGACGGCCGCAAGACCCAGCTCTCGCTCACCGGCGCGGGGCGGGAGCACCTGCGCTTCGTCCGCGGGCGCCGCGAGGACTGGCTGGCGGAGCGGATCGCCGCCGAGCTGACGCCCGCCGAGCGGCGGACGCTGGCCGACAGCGCGAGCCTGATCGCCCGCCTCGCCGGCCCCTGAGCCCGCCGAGTGGCGCTTTTCAGGTCTCTACGACCTTCAACCTGACCCTCAGCGCTCGGGGAGCGCGGCGAGCACCGCGTCGGTGGTGTCGATCCGGCCGAGCCGCGGGAAGATCCGCTCGAGTGCGTCGTCATGGCTGGCCTGGTTGGTGTCGGTGACCGCGTCGGACGGGATCACCAGCTCGTAGCCGAGGAAGTAGCCCTGCCGGGCGGTCGACTCCACGCCGATGCTGGTCGAGATGCCGGTGAGGACGATGGACCGCACGCCCCGGCGGCGCAGCTGCAGGTCCAGCTCGGTGCCGTGGAAGGCGTCCCACTGGCGCTTGGTGATGCGGACGTCGGCGGGATCGTTGCCCAGCTCGGGCCGCAGCACGGCGAAGTCGGCGTCCATCTTCCGCACCGGCGCCTGGGCGTCCGTCGGGGGCCGCAGCGCGTCGGCGCCGCCGGCGGAGAAGGCCGTGTTGACGAGGACGACCGGCAGCCCCCGGGCGCGGAACGCGCTGGCCAGACGCGCGCTCTGGGTCACCACGTCGTCGGCGGGGGTGACGGTGGGCAAGCCGGTGATCCCCTGCTGGAGGTCGATGACGACGAGGGCGGGCGCGGAGAGCGGCGTGTCGACGGGCATGGGGAGATTGTACAGCCAAGCTGTGTATCCCCGATCGCCGAGTGGCGCTTTGCGGGTCATATGGACCCATAAAGCGCCCCTCGACGATCAGGTGAGGGCGCGGAGCGCCGCGGTCACCACCGCCGCGAGCACCACGCAGACGAGGATCGAGGCGTCGCGCAGCGCCGCGGCGCCGCCGGCGAGCACGCCGACGGCCTCGTCGCCCACATGCAGGTGGCCGTTCTCGCTGAACACCCCGGTGACGACCAACGCGGCCAGCAGCGCGGGCGCGAGCAGGGCGATCACGCGGGTGGCCGCGGCGGGCAGCGGGCGCCCGCCGAGCGCGAACGGGCCGATCCCCTTGATCGTGGCCGTCGAGACGGCGCACAGGCCGACCACGACCCAGGCGTCGGCGGTCACGTCGCGCCTTCCGTGGGGGAGGGCGGGGCCGGGCGGTGGGTGCGCCGCAGGCCGATCAGCGCCGCGAGGCTGGCGGCGAGCACGGGGACGCCCGGCGGGGTGAGCGGGATGAGCACGAGGGCGATCGCGGCCCCGGCCGCGGCGACGCCGCGCCCGCGTCCCTTGCGCATCTCCTGGATCAGGAGCACGAGGAAGAACGTGGGGTAGAGGGCGTCGAAGCCGAGCGCATCGGTGTCCCCCAGCAGGCCGCCGCCCACCACCCCCAGGACGGTGCCGCCCAGCCACCCGACGTACTGGATCCCGGTGTTGCCGAAGAGGTAGTGGCGGTCGAACGTGCCGTCGGCGCGGGCGGCCATCACCCATGAGGCGTCCACGACGGCCTGGCCCTGCGCCGCGCGGCGCCACCGGCCGCCGGGCAGCGACGGCCCGAGCGCGATGCCCATGGGGAGGAAGCGCGAGTTGACCAGGGTGGCGGCGAGGACGGCCGCTCCCGGCCCGCCGCCTGCGGCGATGATCGTCACCGCGGCGAACTGAGCCGAGCCGGCGAAGACGATCGCGGACATCACGACGACCGCGAGCTCGGGGAAGCCGGCGTCCACCGCGAGCACGCCGAACGAGGCGGCGAGGAGCAGCGACGCGGCCGCGAACGGGGCTCCTTCGCGGACGCCGCGCCGGAAGGCGGCACGCGGGGCAGCGGCGGTCGCGGAGGGGAGGGGCACGGTCCGACGCATGATGGCAAGCGCGGACGGTGGGGTCCGTCCTCTCTTTTCACAACAGTGGATGTGCTGTTTACGACATATGTTGCACACTGCCGTGTGTTTGCTCTACGGTGTGTCGCACGGCCGAGAGCGAACGCGGCAGACCTGCACCTTCAGTTGTGGGAAAGCCCGTCGGAAGGGGGGAGAGAAACCCCGTCTCAGGACCTAGGCATAGATGCCGACCCTCACGACTGGAGCACGGATGCAAGACCTCGCGCTGGCGCGCGCACTCAGCCGATCTCGCAGCACCTCGCCGCGCACCCCGCAGGCGTCGTGGCGCAAGCGTCGCGGCGAGGGCCGGGACGATCTGGTCGTCACGCTGGTCACCCAGCACGCTGAGAGCGTGCTCCGCATCACCCGGCGCCTCTCGCTGTGCGACGCAGACGCGGAGGACGCCTACCAGCGGGCGATCGAGATCCTGCTGCACCGGGCCGGGAGCCTGGATCCGGTGCGCGCGCCGGCGTGGCTGCGCACGGTGGCCCGACACGAGGCCCTGGCCATCCGGGCACAGCGGACGGGCGGCCTGTCCCGCGACGTCGAGGATCCCGACGAGCAGGTCGACGTGGATCGTCTCTCCACCGAGGAGCAGGTCGATCGGGTCGACCGGTTCCGCCGGGCCGCCGAGGCGCTGCGCGACCTCAAGCCCGACGAGGCCCGCGCCCTCTGGCTGCGGGCCGAGGGGTACTCCTACGAGGAGATCGCGCACACCAACGCGTGGACGTACACGAAGGTCAACCGCCTGCTGGCCGAAGGCCGCGCACGGTTCCTGTCCCGTTACGCCACGATCGAGTCGGGCGGTGCCTGCGTCGAATGGCAGCCGGTGCTCTCGGCCATCGTCGACGGCGAGGCCGGTCCCCAGGCGCGCCGCGACGCGGGCGTGCATCTGCGGTCCTGCCTCGGGTGCCGCGCGACGCTGCGGCAGCTGCGGGCCGCGGCGCCGGGCGTGCGCATGGCGCTTCCCGCGGTGGGCCTGGCGGGCGCCGGGGGAACCGGTCTGAGCCCTGACGCGGGCGGTGCCCTCCGCTTCCTGGAGGGGCTGTGGGCCGCGGCGCACGAGCGCGCGGCCTCCGTGGCGGTCGGCGCGCAGACGGCCGTCGATGGCCTCAACGCCGGCAAGGTCGCCGCGGTGACGGCATCCGTGGCGGCGCTGGCCGGCGGCGGCGTCGTCGCGGTGGACCGGGACGACGCGACGGCGCGGTCGCGGGCGGTCTCCGGCGCCGGGGCGCCGGCCGTGCCCGGCGCGGCGTCGCCGGTGCCGAGCGCGTCCGCGGGCGATACGGCCGCCGGGAGCACTGCCGCCGGGACCGGCACGACCGGCACGACCACGGTGCCCGCCGCGGCCCGGGAACCCTCTACGCGCGACCGGGAGCCGGCGCGCTCGGGGGAGCGGAGGACGCCGGAGTTCGCCGCGCCGACGGAGGCCGCCGAACCTGCGGCGCCGTCCCACGAGTTCCGTGCGCCGGACGAGTTCTCCGGTGGCTCAGGCGGATCGTCCTCGTCCGTCGCCGCCTCCGTCCCCGTCTCGCCGTCCGCTTCCCCGGAACCGGCCGGCGGCCCGAGCGGTGGCGAGTTCGCCGCTTCGCCGCCATCGCGGCACCGGGGGGAGTTCGCCCCGTGATCCCGTTCAACCACAGGTCCCCGAAGGAGCAACCCATGCCCGACCGTCTCGTCCCGGCTTGCCGGATCCCGTTCATCACGATCCTCGCGGTCGCGTGCTGCTGGTGCGCCGTGCTGGGGACGGCGTCGGCCGGCGCCGCCGGGACGTTCACCGTGCGCACCTGCCACGGCTCCGCCAACCAGTCGGTCCCCACCACGGGCGGGGGATACGGCTGGGCGTACGGGACGATCGGAGCCTGGGCGGGATACGGGCCCCAGTCGGTCGACAACTGCGCGCAGACCGACACCGGCTTCGCCGCCTCCGACAACGGCCTGGTCGCGATCAACGATCGCTCGGTCGTCCGGCAGGCGAACTCGGGCGTCGGCTGGATCTACACCCCGGCGCCCCACACGTCGATCGCGGCGTACAAGCTGTGGATGCACAGCAGCGTGCGGGTGTTCGACGGTGCGTCGCACGGTGCCGTGATGGCCCACACCATGCCGCTCACGGCGTACGATCGGACGCTGGGCTGGGACGGGGTGGACGCGTCGTCGGGCGACCAGGACTGGTACGGCGCGCCGTGGGTCGAGGCGTCGGGCAAGAACGCGACCGCCATCCAGGTGTGGGCGATCTGCGGCGGCCCCTCCGGCGTGACGTGCCCCGGGGGAGCACCGAACGCCATCGTCGCCTCGACCGCCATCTACAAGGCGCAGGTGACGACGACGGACGGCAACGCCCCGTCCGCCACGACGGCGGGCGGCGGGGTGATCGCGCACGAGACCTGGCACGGTCCGCAGTCGCTGGAGCTCAACGCGACCGACACCGGCTCGGGCGTCTATCGCCTGCTCGTCCAGCGCGGGCCGGACGAGGCGCACCTCGTGACCCAGAGCCAGCAGGTCCTGGACAGCAACCACGGCGCGTGCCAGGACGAGAACCCGGCGAACGGGGACCCGTACGAGTTCACGTCGCCGCTGCCGTGCGCGACGTCGGTCTCCTCCGCGATCGCGATCGACAGCGGAGGCTGGCCGGACGGCCGGCAGACCGTGCGCGTGCAGGTCGAGGACGCGGCGGGCAACCGCACCACCGTCTACGGGCCGGCGGTCAAGACCGTGGACAACCTGCCGCCGGCCGTCGGCGCCGTGACGGTCGCGGGTCCCGAGGCGCGCGAGGGCGAGACCCTGACCTGCTCGAGCGCGGTCCAGGGCGAGAGCCCCTCGCTCACGTTCCGGTGGCTGCGATCCAACGCCGACGGGTCTGCGACCGTCGCGATCCCGGGGGCGGAGGGCCCGACGCTGGTGCTCGGTCCGGCGGAGATCGGCGGGAAGGTTCGCTGCGAGGTCACCGCCGCCGACGCCGGCGGCCAGTCCTCGGGCACCAGCGGACTGGTCGACGGTCCGTTCGGCAACGGCGCGGTGGTCGTGGCCTACTGCGCCGGACGGCCGACCGGTCCCCGCGACCCCTGCGGCGACCTCGACGGCGACGGCACGGTCAACCGGCTGGACGGCGACATCGACGGGGACGGGGCGGCGAACGGGATCGACCCCGATCCGTGGGACGCGAACGTGCGCCCCGCGGTGATCGGCGCCGGCGACGGCGCGTCGGGGGCCCCGGGAGCGCCGGGCAAGTCCGGCGACGCGGGGCCGCAGGGGTCGGCGGGGACGCCCGGTCCCGGCGGGGGATCGGTGACGGAGACGGCCCGGGTCGACCAGAACGTCGTGCCCGTGCCGAACCCGACCACGGGCTCGGGGCCGAACGGCTCGCCGGCCGACGACGAGGCGGTCGTCGTCGCGTACTTCGAGCGCGGCAGCGGCAAGCGCCGGGTGGTGAGCGGCACGGCGACCGCCGGGGTCCGGGAGCGCCTGCGGATCCGCGGAACGCTGAAGACCCACGACGGCAAGCCGATCTCCGGGGCCAAGGTCTTCCTCGCCCAGAAGCGCCCTGACGCGAGCTGGAAGGTCGACGGCGGCACCGTGTCGCGCGCCGACGGCTCGCTGCTCATGTTCACCCGCAAGGGGGGTGTGGGCCGGCAGCTGCGGCTCGTCTACTTCCCGCGGGACGGCCGCGACGCGAACCGGGGCAGCGCCACGCTCACCCTCAAGGTCCGCCAGTCGGCGGCGCTGTCGCTCTCCCGCACCCGGCTGCACAACCGCGGCGCCCTGCGCTTCACCGGCCGCGTGGACGGGACGGTCACGCGTCGCGGGCCGCTGGTGCAGGTCCAGGTGAAGCTGCCGGCGGGCTGGTCGACCTTCGCGTCGACCCGGGCGACGAAGGCGCGCCGCGGGCGGTTCGCGGTCTCGTACCGGTTCCTGCGCACGACGCGCCGGACGGTCTACCGCTTCCGGGTGCGCGTGGTGCCCGCGTCGTCGTCGGGCTACGTCGGCGGCACGAGCCGGGCGCGCCGGGTGGTGGTCCTTCCCTGATGGGCTTCCGGGTGGGCAGGACGGGCCGCGCGGCGCACGCGGCGACGGCGGCCGCCGTGCTGGCGGTGGCCGGCCTCGCCGTGGGCGCCGGTCCGGCCGCGGGGGAGGTGGGCTGGCCGACCCCGACCGCCCAGGCGATGGCGATGGAGACGGAGTTCCTGGTCGACCCCGCCTTCCCGCCCGCGGTCCCGGCGGCGGTGTGCGAGATCGACTCGGGCATCGCGGACGACGCCGTCGCCGAGCTGGGCGCGGGGCAGGTGGCGCGCTACATGGGGGCCGCGCTCGACGGCGCCGGCATGGTCGGCATCTGGCCCGGCGTGCACGTCGTCAGCATCCACGCGCTGGTGGGGGAGGGGCAGGAGTTTCCCTACACCACGTACAAGGGGGCGATCGCCGCGTGCCTGCGCCTGCGGGCGACCGGGGTCCCGATCGTCGCGATCAGCCTGTCGCTGGGCGGGAGCGCGGCACCGTCGTCCCCGGACGTGGCGAAGCTGGTCAACGCGATCGGGGACGCGCGGGATCGCGACGTCGTCGTGTTCGCGGCCGCCGGCAACGAGCCGGGGCCGGTGCTGTCGCCCGCCCGAGAGGCCGGAGTGATCGGCGTGGGGGCGGGAAACGCCCGCGCCGACGATGCGCACGGCCTCGGGGTGGGGCAGCCGTGCGCCGGGACGGCGGGTGGGCCGCCGTACTCCAGCGCGGGGCGGGACCTGCTGGCGCCGGGCTGCTTCCTCGACGGCGGCACGCCCGACGGCGTCACGTGGACGGGGGCGGGGAGCTCGCAGGCCACGTCGATGACCGCCGCGCTCTACGCCGCCGCGCGGGCCTACGCGCCGGCGGTGCCGGCCGCGGACGCCGAGCGGGCACTGCTCGCGACGGCCCAGGCGCCCGGCCAGGGAGGGTGGGTCTCCGGACGGCGGCTCTTCGCCGCGCTCGGGATCGATTGGGCGGGGCTGGTCCGGCCCGCCGCGACCGTGCAGGGGGACGTGACGCGGCCTGCCGACCCTCCGCTGCCCGTGGAGCGGATCGGGGCGGCCCCACGCTATCCGCGCCCGGCGTTGACCCGGCGCGGACGTCGGGGACGGGCGTTGACGGTCGCGGTCGCGGCGGGTGCTCGGCCGGCGGGGGCGTCGCTCTACGTCCGTGCGCTGGACGGCCGCCGCCGGGTGCTCGTCCGCCGTCTCAGCGCCCGGCGGTCGAAGGTCACCGTCATGCTGCCGTTCGGCACCCGGTCGGTCGACGTGCGCTACCGGGACGAGCACCGGCGCCGGCCGGACTCGCCCGCCGTGCGTTGGACGACGAACGTGCGCCGGCCCCGCGCGCGGCCGCACCGTGACGGGAGCGAGTTCCGTTGAGCACCGCGGGGGTGAGGCGGTTGGCCGGCGCGCTCGCCGGCGCGGCGGCGTTGCTCGCGGCGGCGAGCCCGGCCGCGGTCGCCGGCACGTTCTCGGTGCGGGCCTGCGGCGCGGCGGCGGGGGTCAACCGATCCTGGACGCTGTCGAACGAGGGCGGCGGCCGGTTCGAGACGCCGTCGGTGGTCGGCGGCCACCCGGTCTGCGACGCCGCCCTCGGGCTGTGGGCGCAGGACCGTCTCGGGGCCGGAGAGGACCCGGCGGCCGGCACCGAGGCCCGCTTCACCTTCACCGCCAGCCCGGGCACCGCGGTCGTCGGTATCGCCTACGACCGCCGCTTCTACAAGCTCGACGACGACGCGTGGGACCCCGCCTTCCTGCGTACCGCCGAGACCCCCGTCGGCGCGCCCCTCGACGGCCGTTGCACGTTCGACCCCGTGGAGCGCGACGACTGCGGTGCCGCGGGCGCGCAGTCGCGGACGTTCGCGCCCACGGCGCGCCTGGAGTTCGGGCTGCGCTGCGGTCCGGGCTCGGTGTTCGGCGTTCCCACCGTGAAGTGCCTGCACGGGAGCACGTTGCACCAGGGGATCGCCCAGCTGCGCTCCGCCGGCGTCACGGTCTCCGACACGGGCTCCCCGTCGGTGGGGCCGTTGAGCGGCGACGCCACGACCCAGCCCTACCTGCGCGGTCCCGGCGCCACGGTGTCGGCGACCGCCTCGGACGCCGCCGGCATCCGGTCCGCCCGGGTGCTGGTGGACGGCACGAGCAACGGCGACGTCATCGCGGGGACGTGCGACACCGTCCCCGGCAACCCGTCCGCGTACGTGACGCCCAAGCCGTGCGCCGACCGTGACGCGGCCCGCCCACTCGCCGGAGCGGTCGACCTGACCGGCCTCGCCGACGGGACGCACGCGCTGTCGCTGCGCGCCACGGACGCCGCGGGCAACACCGGCGACGCACCCGCGCGAAGGATCGTCGTCGACCGGACGCCGCCCGGGCCGCCCGTCGACCTCGCCGTCGCCTCGGCGCGTCCGGGGCGGGCGGGCTGGGAGCTGGCCCCGCCCGCGGCGATGTCCTGGTCGCCGCCGCCCGGGCAGGTCGCGCCGGTCACCACCAGCCACGTCCGTGCGTGCCGGGAGGGCGGCGCCTGCCGGACGACCGCCGTGGCGGGCCTCGCGCTCGACGCCGACACGCTGGCCGGCCTCCTCGACCAGGGGGACGGCGTCTACGCGATCGCGGTGAGCCTCGGCGACGCGGCGGGCAACGGGGCCGGCTTCGACGCCGCGCGGGCCGCCACGCACGTGATCCGGGTGGACGGCACGGCTCCCGAGGCTCCCACCGAGCTCTCCGGCGGCGGGGTGCACGCTCGTCCCGACGTGACGCTGCGCTGGACGCTGCCCGGCGCGCAGATCGCGCCGATCGACGTCGTCTGGCTGCGGCTGTGCGCCCTCCCCGCCGGGGACTGCACCCTGCGCGCGCTTCCGGGCGCGGCCACGAGCGCTGACGTCGTGCTGCCCGCCGCGGACGTGGAGCTCCGGGCCTTCGTCTGGGCCGAGGACCAGGCCGGGAACGCCGACGCGGCCCGGGCGGCCGAGACGGTCCTGCGCCATCACCCGGATTCCCCGCCGCCGGGGCCGTCACCGGACGGCGGCGCTCCCAGCCCCACCGTGCCGGTGCTCCCGGACCCACCTGGGGCGGCCGCCTGGCCGCCGGGCAACACGGACCCCGGCGTCGCGAGGCCCGACGCTCCGGGTCCCGGCGGGCCGCGAGCACCCCGCGTGCGACTCGCCGTCGCCCGCTACGCCCCGGCGACGCGGCGGCTGACGGTCACCGGGACCGCGGCCGCGGGCTTCGACGCCCGGGCCGTCGTTCGGCTGGCCATCTCCCCGCGTCCCACCCGCACCGTGCGCCGCTCGCCCCCGCGCCCGGTCGCGGCGTCCCGGGCCGTTCGCGTCACGGTGGATCGGCGCCGTCGCTTCACGGTGACGACGACGCTCGCCGCCTCGACCGGCCGGGCGATCCGTGCGGCTCGCCGGACGACGGTCACGCTCGTCATCCGCGCCTCGCCCGCCTGGCGGCGCGCGACCGCGAGCCAGACCCTCACCGTCACCCGCCCCGTCACCCGGGCCGCCCCGAAGCGCCTCACAACGGAGCAGCGGCTCGTGCGATAGCCCACCGCAGAGGTGGCAAACCGCGCGAGCCTTTCGATCTTTGTCGTGAGCAGACTCACATGGGGCGGCCGTTCCAGTGGATGACGAACACAAAGCAGTCCTAGCTGCTTTTCACGCCGCGCCGCGACGTAGGCTTGACGGATGCTCGACGGGAAGCCTACGGTCGTCATTAGCTACTCGATCGCCTTTCAGCTCGCAATCGCGACGCCGGTGGCGCAGCGTCTTCGGTTGCAAGGATTCCGTGCCGTACTCGTGGGGGATGAACCTCTGCCAGCGGGGGTCGAATCGAATCCGAACAGCAAGGTCGAGTGGTTCTTTCGACATGCAGACCTTGCCGTCTTTCTCGCGACACCCGATGACCGCCTTGAGTCAGGCGAAGTGCACACCCGCCAGAACATCATCGACGAGCACCGTCTTGGACAGCAGCTGCACCATCTGAGCCATCGATTGATGGTGTTCAAGGCTGCCGAAGTGAACCTTCCATCCAACATCAATCCCGTCTATGAACGGCTTCCTCAAGATGATCCCGACTGGATCGTCGACAAGGTCATCGAGCAGGCACGGGCCTGGGGCGTGCTGCCAGCCGATGAGATCGCCTCAGCTCCGAGCCCGCCGGTCTCACCGGAATCGCAAAACGAGGGCCCAGCGGAGTCGCTGTTGGATGACCGGGCGGCGACGGGACAAGCGACACGCGCATTGGAGAGTGCCGCGGCCGTTCTCGGCGGAGATCCGGCGGCCGCTACGTCACTGCAGCGCGCCGAATTGGCGATCGCAGGCTTGATTGCGGAGGCAGGAGGTGGAGACACCCTCGGCGTGCACCTGACCAACCGACTCCTTGCCGATCGACACGAAATTGACCTGCGCAGCAGCGAGCGAGTACTGCTCTTGAGGTCATATCTTCGCCATGCGAAGGAAGACAATGTTCCCGGCATCTTCTGGATCAAGGATCTAACCCGCTCAGAGTTCGTTGACTTGCTCAGGTCTATTTCTGTCGGCGACAGCAATGACGAAGTGCGGATTCAGGCTCTCCGAGTGCTCGGACGGCTCGGCATGCCCAAAGCTTCGGCAGACGCCCACGAGCTGCTGATCTCTTTTATCGAGAGTAAGAATGGTCGCCTGCGATCTGCGGCGGCTCAATATCTCCGTGATCGTCGAGATCCGCAGTTACGAGATCTGCTCGACATGCCTGAGCTTCTAGCAAGTGAACGAGGAATGGTCAGCGTGACGGCCGCATTGATCGATGTTCGGCGGCGGCCGAGTGACGTCATGGACCGATATGTGACGGATGCGTTCATCCGGATCCCCGAGGTGGATGACGCCCTTGTTGCCGCTGCGCGCCGGATAAGCCGAGATTCGGTGGCGGTTGCACTGTCGAGCTCAGTGCAAGCTGTGCGGCTGTTTGCGATCCGAATGGCTGTTGCGAAGGGCTCGTTGTCTTTCTCGCTTGGGCACGCACTTATCGAGGAAGATCGGTCGTCAAGGGTTCGCGTCGCTGCGCTACGAGCCATCCTGCCCGACGCAGAGTCGAAGGCTGTAGATCTCGTCGGGCTCCTAGACCGAGCCGTCAGAGAGCGCAACGATGACTTGACGGATTCTGCGAGTTTCGCTGAGACGTACGAGTTGAGGCTGGCGGTTTACGGTCGGTTGTCAGACACCGATCTTGCTACGCACATCTCGTGGGCCTCGGCGGATGGGCCCGAGTGCTACGAGGTGATGGGAATGCGTTCACCTGAATGGGCTGCTCAACGTGTGCGAGTCGATCTGCGGAACGACTTTTCTGCTTTAAAGAAGCATAGTCGCGACCAGATTGCGGCGGACCTGACGGCCAGTTTTTTGGGCGGAGATGAAAGAGAACTGTCGGATGCGGAGACGGCGGTGGTGAACAAGTCCGTAGATGAGCACTGGCAGACGTGGATTGACAAGGACGAACTCGGCGATTTCATGACTCGGATGTTCCAGCGGGCAGCACTCCGAGTCATATGCGCGTGGGGGAAGAAGACGGATATCGAGTTCGCGCGTCGGTTTGTCGATAGCGATGACCAGTCGCTTCAGGCTGAAGCTCTCCGATTAATCGAGAAGTTCGGAACGTCGCACGATGCGGCGGCGACGTTGCAACTCGCGGGAAAGCTCTACGAGGACAAGTATCGACTGAGAGCGGCCGAAACCGCGCTAAGGCTTGCCTACAAGAAGGACAAGTTGAATGTACTCAGACAACTCCGGGAGGTTCCGGCACTCAGCAGTTGGGCGATCGGGCTGCTCGCCGACTTTGAACATGGCTTCGACGATGCCGTGGAACTTTTGCGGGCCCCAGATGCGGATGCGCGCCTTGCCGCGTGCGGTGTCGTGTGGGGTCAGATCAGGCCGGACGCTGCCGAAGAAGTACTCGACATCTATATGCGGGGGCAGCACTACTACAACGTCGTTCGAGCAGTTGATCGCCGACTTTTTGCTCCGAGCTGGCTAGTTGAGGCTGTCCGCTAGCCGCGGACACGTGGCGCCCGCACCGAGGACGTAGGCATCACGCCGTAGCGTCGAACAGGTAGGCCGTCGCACCGTCGATGGTCAACGGCAGGGATCCCGCCGGCCGCCCGTCTACGTTCTAGGCGCGATGGCCAGCGAGGCACACGAACACGACGCGAAGGCCCAGCCCCGGCCCACGCGGGAGCGCGGCAAGCAGCTCGAGCGCGTCAACGCGTTCAGCGACGGCGTCTTCACGATCGCCGCCACGCTGCTCGTGCTGTCGATCGAGCTGCCCACGGGCCCCGCGGACGAGCTGGGCGGCAAGCTGGCCGACCTGCTCGACCCGACGTTCAGCTACTTCCTGTCGTTCGCGGTCATCGGGCGGTTCTGGCTCCGCCACCACGAGCTGTTCGGCCGGCTGCGCTTCTCCGACCAGCGGTTCGCGGCACTCAACCTGGTGTTCCTCGCCTTCATCGCGATCCTGCCCGCGCCGACCGAGCTGCTCGGCCGCTACCCGGATCGCACCGAGCCCGTCGTCATCTACGCGGCCAACCTCATCGTGCTCACGCTGCTGCTGCGGATGATCACCAAGGACGCCGTCGACCGCGGGCTCACGGACGGCGCGCCGCTCACGTCCAAGGTGGGGCGTGACGTCGGCCTGTGGGTCGTCGGCGTCTTCGCCGTCTCGATCCCCGTGGCCTTCGTCGTTCCCCGCGCTGCCGTCTACATCTGGATCGTCGCCGCCTTCGCCCCGATGGTCTCGCGCCGCCTCAACCGCGGCGGCGGCGACGCCAGCGGCAGCGACGGCGTCGAGCCCGCCGGCTGAGCGGTCAGACCGCCAGCACCCGGACCGTCCCGAGCCCCGCGGTCAGCCGCTGGAGATCCTCCGGGTCCGACGTGAGGATCACGTCACCACGCGCGGCCGCCCCGCAGGCCACGATCGCGTCGACGGCGTCGGAAGTGGCCGTGCGGCCCAGCAGTTCGCCGGCGCCGCGGGCCAGTTCCGTCGTGGTCGAGTCGAACGAGACCTCGCCCATGAGCTTGCGGAACCGCGGCGCGATCCATCTCTTACGCCAGAATTGAGCAAGCACCGGCGTCGGAACGGTAATCGGCGCGTCTCGGCGCTGGTGTGCGGCAACGACCCGCCAGGCTCGGCGTTCGTCGCGTTCGAGGGCGATCAACGCGCCGGTGTCGAGCGTCAGTCCCATAGCGCATCCAGCTCCCGCTGGGTCTCGGCCAGCTCCTCCTCGGTGAACGCGCCGTGCTTGGCCTCCCACTCGTCCAGCACCCGCCCCAACCGGCGGTTGCGCAGCTGCCGGTCGAGTGCGTCGGCGATCACCGCGCTGAGGTTGCCGTCGAACGACAGGTCGGCCTCCCGCTGTGCCTCGGCGAGCAGCTCGGGGGCGAAGGAGATGGAGCGCTTGACGACGGCCATGGGAGCCGATGCTACCGCAGTAACACCACCACCCAGGTTGTGTTCTCCTGATGGAACGCGGAATGCGAGGGTCATATCTCCCATAGGTCGCGAGAGCCCAAAACTCTCCCCCCGTATCCTCGATGGCCGATGTCCGCCGACGCACCGAAGCCCGCCCCGGGAGAGACCAGGGCCGACCGCAAGGCCCGCCTGGCCGCCCAGCGCAAGGCCCTGCCCGACGCCCCGGGCGTCTACCTGTTCCGGGACGCCAAGACGAAGGTGATCTACGTCGGCAAGGCCAAGTCGATCCGCAAGCGGGTCGCCGGCCACTTCTCCGGCAAGGGCGGCAACATCCTCTCCAGCGGCGACACGCGGATGATCGACGTCATCGACACCGTCGAGTACGTCGTGGTCGGCAGCGAGGCCGAGGCGCTGCTGGCCGAGCAGAACTTCATCAAGCAGTACCGTCCGCGCTTCAACATCCGGCTGCGGGACGACAAGAGCTACCCGTACATCGCGATCTCGATGGACGAGAAGTTCCCCCGCGTCTACTTCACGCGGGAGAAGCACCGCCGCGACCGCCTCTACTTCGGCCCGTACTCCAACGCCAAGCGGGTGCGGGACACGCTCGACCTGCTCGGCAAGATCTTCCTGTTCCGCTCCTGCACCGGCCGCGAGCCGGGCCGGCGGTCCGGCTCGCCCTGCCTGGACTACTACATCAAGCGGTGCGGAGCGCCCTGCGTGGACTACGTCACCCGCGGCGAGTACAGCCAGTCGATCCAGGGCGTCATCGCCTTCCTCTCGGGCCGCTACCGGGAGATCGAGGCTGACCTCGAGGCGAAGATGAAGGCCGCCGCCGACGCGCAGAACTTCGAGCAGGCGGCGCTGGAGCGCAACCGGCTGCGCAGCGTCCAGCACCTGCTGGAGCGCCAGCGGGTGGCCAACGACGCGGTGGGCACGCTCGACGCGATCGCCGTGGCCCTCGACGGGACGGACGCCAACGCGCAGGTCTTCCAGATCCGCGACGGCGTGCTCTCCGACCGCCAGTCGTTCTACCTCGACAACGAGGCGGAGCGGTCCGCCGGCGAGGTGATCGAGGAGTTCGCGCTGCAGTACTACGGCGGCACGTTCGCGATCCCGCCGCAGGTCGTGGTGGGGGAGGAGCTGGCCGACGTCGGCCCGCTGGCCGAGGCGCTCAGCCAGCAGCGGGGCTCCCAGGTCGAGGTCCGGATCGCCCAGCGCGGCGAGAAGAAGCGCATCCTCGACATGGCGGTCCGCAACGCCCAGCTCGCGCTCGGGCAGGAGAAGCTGAAGGCCGAGCGCGGCCGTCAGCAGCGCACGGAGGCGCTCGACACGCTCCGCGACGAGCTGCGGATGGACGCGATCCCGATCCGCATCGAGTGCTTCGACATCTCCACGCTGATGGGGACCAACACCGTCGCGTCGATGGTCGTCTTCGAGGGCGGCGCGCCGAAGAAGAGCGACTACCGCCGGTTCACGATCAAGACGCTGGAGCACGGCCACACCGACGACTTCGCCGCGATGGAGGAGGTCCTCTCCCGCCGGATGGCGCAGTGGGTCACCCAGCAGGATCGCTCCCCCCACGACCCGAAGTACAACCAGTCGTTCGCCACGCTCCCCAACCTGATCGTCATCGATGGCGGCAAGGGGCAGCTCGCCGCGGGCCTGCGCGCGCTGCAGCCGTTCGTCGACCGCGGCGTCCACGTGGTCTCCCTCGCCAAGCGGATCGAGGAGGTCTTCACGCCGGGGATCGCCACGCCGCTCGTCCTCCCGCACGACACCCCGGCCCTGCAGTTGCTGCAGCGCGTCCGGGACGAGGCGCACCGCTTCGCGATCACCCACCACCGGGCGCGCCGCGACACCGCGATGAGGTCCTCGGTGATCGACGAGCTGCCGGGCGTGGGGCCGGCCCGCAAGCGCGCGCTGCTCAAGCACTTCGGCTCGCCTGAGGCGTTCCTGGCCGCCAGCCGCGAGGAGCTCGAGCAGGTGCCGGGCGTGCCGCCCAAGGTCGCGCGCGAGGTCTACGCCACCCTGCACCGCACCGGCTGACCCCAACCGTTCGCCGAGCCCCACCTCGGTCCCGCCCAGCGGGACCGAGGTGGGGCTCGGCGCCGCGTTGGCCCGTCCGAGGCCACACCCTGGTGACCCGCGCATCCGCCGGGCACGCCACAATGGGCCCATGGCCGTATCGGGGGACACGACGCTGGACCAGGACAACGAGGGCACGGTCCTCGAGGACCTGGTCGTCATCACGGGCTTCTCCGGGGCGGGCAAGTCGACGGCGATGCAGGTGTTCGAGGACTCCGGCTACTTCTGCGTGGACAACCTGCCGCCGGAGATGATCGGCGGCCTGGTCGAGCTGTTCACCCACGGCGGCTCCAAGGTCGCCCGCGCCGCCGTCGTGTGCGACATGCGCGGCGGGGCGCTGTTCGAAGGGCTCAACGCGGTCCTGGACGACCTCGACGCCCGCGGCGTGGCCGACGACACGATCGTCGTCTACCTCACGGACAACGGCGGCTCCACCTGCAACTTCGGGAACAACGCCCCGCTCGCCGGTACCAAGTACACGCTCGCCGAGGGCGGCGTGCGGGTCCCGTTCCTGGTGCGCTGGCCCGGGGGCGGCTGGACCGGCGGACGCGACTGCGCGGCGCTGGTGAGCTCGATGGACCTGCTCCCG
>Ga0164241_10003099_pt1 | contig 17177 bp, 15 predicted proteins | sample OricomyardsoilBY_FD_108780 | JGI IMG/M metagenome (GOLD analysis project Ga0164241, IMG submission 108780) | Backyard soil microbial communities from Emeryville, California, USA - Original compost - Back yard soil (BY) | ecosystem: Environmental > Terrestrial > Soil > Unclassified | place: USA...
GAAGCTGATCTACGACGAGCGCGCTCTCTATCTCGGCTTCGAGGTGTTCGACGAAGATTTGCGCGGCGGCTTCGATCCGTCGCAGCCCGATCCTCGGCTGTGGCTCCAGGACGCCGTCGAGATCATGATCGATCCCGACGGCGACGGCGACAATCGCGACTACTACGAGATCCAGGTCGGCCCCCAGAACCTGATCTTCGATTCGCAGTTCGACGCCTACAACCTGCCGCGCGGTGAGCCCGACGGGCCATTCGGTCACGAGGAGTGGTCGGCCAACGCCGCCAGCGCCGTGCAGCTGCGCGGCACGCTCGATGACGCGCGCGAAGACGAGGGCTACACGGTCGAGCTGTCGATTCCGTGGGCGTCGTTCGCCAAAGCCAAGCGCACGCCTCCTTCCGAGCAAGACCAGTGGCGCATGAATTTCTACGTCGTGCAAAACAACGCTGGCGCCGCTTGGTCGCCGATCCTCGGCCAAGGCAATTTTCACAAAGCATCACGTTTTGGGCGCGTTCACTTCCTCAGGGTGCTGCGCGCCGTGCGCTAGCGAGGTTTGGGGTGGATCGCGGAGTCTGGGCAGCCTAGCGTCCGCGCTGAACCCAAAGGAGATCGAGCCGCATGTTGGAAGGGACCGTGAGCATGTCTGGTGGGGGTGGTGGCTATCCACCCGGTGGCGGCCCTCCCCCCGGCCCGGGTGGTCCGGGTGGCGGCGGTTGGGGACCACCGCCCGGCGGTGGCGGCTACGGGCCGCCTGGTGGTCCGCCTCCTGGCGGCGGCTGGGGGCCCCCGCCAGGCGCGCCTCCCGGGTACGGGCCCCCTGCTGGTCCGCCGGCCGGGCCTCCGGGGTACGGACCACCTCCCGGCGGTGGCTATGGCCCCCCCGCGGGGCCTCCCGGCGGTGGCTATGGCCCGCCCGGGGCACCTCCGGGCGGCGGCTATGCTCCACCCGGCGCGCCTCCGGGCGGCGGCTATGGTCCGCCTGGAGCGCCGCCTGGCGGCGGCTACGTCCCGCCCGGCGCGCCTCCCGGCGGCGGCTATGCTCCTCCCGGCGCGCCTCCCGGCGGAGGTCTGCCGCCCGGATACGTGCCCCCTGGGGTGCCACCCGGTGGAGCGCCTGGATATGGGCCGCCCGGTGGTCCGCCGCCTGGCGGTCTACCGCCTGGTGGTCCACCACCTGGCGGCGGCTACGGTCCACCTGGAGGCGGAGGGTATGGGCCGCCGGGCGCCCAGCCACCGCCCGGCGGCGGCTTCGGCCCGTCCGGCTACGGGCCTCCCGGAGGGTTCGGGCCGCCCGGCGGCTCCCCACCCGGTTGGGGTGGGCCTCCCGGCGGCTTCGGCCCGCCTGGCGTGTCGCCGACGGCGAGCGGAGCGCCGGGCGCCTGGTCGCCGATGGAGGCGCTGAGCTTCGGCTGGAACGCGATCATGAAGAACTTCGCCGGCGTCAGCCTGCCGTTGGCAGTGGCCGTGTTCGTTGTCTTCTTGCCGATCGGCATCGTCGCCTCGCTGATGCAGCTCATCGTGCAGCTGGCGATCGAGTACGTGGACGCGTCGTTCGTCGGCCTGTTCAGCGTCCTGCTGTACGCCGTCATCGGCGGTATCGGCCTGTTCGTGAACAGCTTCATCGCCGGCGGCGTGGTCGAGTTCGCGCTCAAGATCGCGCGCGGGCAGCCGGCGAGCTTCGGTGATGTCTTCGCGGGCGGCAAATACTTCGGGTCGATGTTCGTCGGTTGGCTGGGGGTGACGGTCGCGGTCGGCCTCGGCAGCATGCTGTGCGTCGTTCCCGGCTACATCTTGTGGTTCGGGCTATGGCCGTTCGCCTTCATCATCGTCGATCAGCGGCTCGGCGGCATCGACGCGCTGAAGAAAGCCTGGGCGATGACGACGGGGCACAAGATGAACATCTTCGTCTTCTGGCTGCTCAGCATCCTGGCGATCATTGCCGGCGAAATCGCCTGCTTCTTGCCGGTATTTCTCATTTCGTACCCGCTCGTGATCCTTGCCAGCGCTCACATGTACCTCACCCTCAACGGCGAAACGCCGCGCCTGCCGTCCTGACTACGTGGAGTTAGACGCGAGCCTTCTCGTCGAGCACCAGCGCGTAGACCTCGCGTCGCGCGCGACCGCTGATCTCGGACAGATGATCGGCGATCGCGCGCACCGACGCGCCGCCCGCCAGCAGGGCGCGCGCGCGTTCGCGGAGCTCCGCGTCGCTCGAGCCCGCCACCGGCAACGGGGCGGCCTCGCCGAGCACGATCACGATCTCGCCCCGCCACTCGCGCTCGGCCGCGCCAAGCTCCCCAAGGCTGCCCCGTAGCACCTCTTCGTGGAGCTTGGTCAGCTCGCGACAGATCGCGGCGGGGCGCTCGGGGCAGGCGGCAGCGAGTTCGAGCAAGGTCGCCTGCATGCGATGTGGCGCCTCGAACAACAGCACCGGCAGCGTCTCGCGCGCGACCCGCTCCAGCAGCTCCTTGCGGCCGCTGCCTTGCCGCGGCAAAAAGCCAAGAAACAAGAACGGCCCCGCGACGAGGCCCGACAGGGCCACCGCCGTCGTGACTGCGCTCGCGCCCGGCAGCGCGCTGATCGGCACCCCCGCCGCCGCCGCCGCGTTGACCAGCGCGCGTCCTGGATCGCTCACGCCTGGCGTGCCGGCGTCGGTCACGAACGCCACGTCGCTACCCTCGCGCAGCAGGGCGACGACGCGCGCCACTGCGCGCTCGGAGGCGTTCGCGTCGAGCGCGTGCAGCTCCTTGCCGCCGATGCCGAAGTGGGAAAGCAAGCCGCGCGTCCGGCGCGTGTCCTCGGCCGCCAGGTGCGAGACGCCGCGCAACGTCGCGAGCGCCCGCTCGGTGATGTCGCCCAAATTGCCGATCGGTGTCGCGACCAGATAAAGGGTGCCGGGGGCCGTGCTCACGTCTCGGCTCAGGTCAGCTGAGCTCGACCGCGTCACCCAGCGTCTCTTTCAAGTAGTCACGGAGCTTGCCGGTGAGGCGCGCCTCGAGTTGCCGCACGCGCTCGCGCGAGACCCCGAACTCGTCGCCCAGCTCTTGGAGCGTCAACGGCTCGTCCGCCACCACCCGCTTGTCGAAGATGATGACATCCTTGCCCGACAGCTTCTCGCGAAATTCGCTGAGCCTGCCCTGGAGCAGCTCGGAGAGCTCGGCGCCTTCCAGCACCTGGTCGGGGGTGCTGCCCGGCGAGGGCATCAGCTCGACGCGCGAGACGCTGCGCCCCTCACTCTCGCCGACGCTGGCGTCGAGCGACGCGTCGGAGCGTGCGAGGCGCTTGTCCATCTCGGCGACCTCGGCTTCGGCCACGTTCAAGCGCTTGGCGATCTCGGCGTCGGTCACCTCGATGCCCATCGCGCTGAGCCGGGCCTTCTCTTTGCTGAGGTTGAAGAACAGCTTGCGCTGGGCCTGCGTGGTGCCGAGCTTCACCAGGCGCCAGTTGTTCAAAATGAACCGCAGCATGTACGCGCGAATCCACCAGGCGGCGTAGCTCGACAGCTTGACCCCTCGGTAAGGATCGTACTTCTTCACCGCCTGCATGAGCCCGATGTTCCCCTCTTGAATGAGGTCCATCATGTTCTTGTAGGCGCGCCGGTACTCGTAGGCGATCTTGACGACGAGGCGCAGGTTGGCGGTCACGAGCCGGGCCGCCGCCGCCAGATCTTCGGGGTTCTTCTGGTAGCCGACGGCCAGTCGATGCTCCTCGTCGGGGCTCAGCAGCGGATGCCGCTGCACCTCGCGCATGTAGGCCGCCAACGGATCGAAGCGCCCGAGACCTTCACCACGGCGCTCGATCGCCGTGCTCGCGGCGCCGTCACCTTCCTCGGTGCCCGAATTTTCCTCGTCGGCGCCCGCCTCTTCGCGGAGCTCGTCGTCGTCGTCGGGTTCGGCGTCGGCTTCGTCGGCGGCCAAGCCCGGCGACGAGTCAATCACCTCCGCATCGTAGGTTTCGGGCTCGGCTGCCAGCCCCTCGTCGGCGCCGTCGTCGTCTTCGGTCGAAGCCTCGTCGTCCGCGTCGGCGCTCGACGGCCGCCGTGAGCTTTCGGCAGCGCGATCGCCGGCCGCCTTCGATTTCTTCACTCTCTTCGGGGCCTTGGCCGACCCTGGCGGCTTCGGATCTTTGGGGGCTGACACGAGGAAGCGGCAGCCTGTGCTCCGGCCGCGGGGACGTCAAGCGTGAGGCCGGTTTGCCCCTGCCGGAGCCGCGGCCGCGTGGCATGACGCGTGGCTCTGACGCTGCGGGCCCCCGCCTCGACCGCGTCGGTGTCCGCGCCCACGTCTAGGAGCAAAAGCGGCGGCCCCGCGGGAAGCTTTCGTCGAAGCCGCAGATTCGGTATGTGAGCGCTGGTTAGCATGCCGCGCCATCTGGACCCGGAGGTGTCCCTCGCTCTCGAGGCGCCGCCTGACAGCGCTTCGCGCGCGTCGGACGGCTCGTCCTCGGTCGAGCGCATGGCATCGCTCGGACGCCTGGCAGCGGGGGTGGCGCACGAGATCAACAATCCGCTCGCCTACGTGCTCGGTAGCGTCGAGCTGATCGAGCGGGCGCTGGCCGAGATTGGCGCGCTTCATCCCGAGGCCGCCCCCACCTGCCGGCTCATCGAGAGCGCACGAGCGGCGCTCGTCAACGCCAAAGATGGCGTCGAGCGCATCCGCAGCATCGTCAAAGATCTGAGCGCTTTCTCGCGCTCGACGCCCGACGTTAGCCAGGCGCTCGACGTCGAAACCCTGCTCGAGTCGACGCTCAGCCTGGCCTGGAACGAGCTGCGCCATCGGGTTCGCGTGATCAAAGACTTCGCGGGCGTCCCGGAGGTGGTCGGCGACGAAGGCCGGCTCGCCCAGGTCTTTCTGAACCTGATCTTGAACGCGAGTCAGGCAATCCCGGACGGGCGACAGGGTACCCTCCGCATTTCCACCGCAAGTGAAGGCGACCGGGTACGCATTTCTATAGCGGACGACGGCGTTGGAATTCGCCCCGAAGATTTGCCGTACGTCTTCGAGCCATTCTCGCGGGCGCGTCCTGGCGCCGCCGGCCCCGGCCTGGGGCTGGCTTTGTGCAGGAATATCGTGACGGCTCTGGGCGGGACCATTACGCTAGCCAGCGAGCTCGAAGTAGGGAGCACGTTCACCGTGACCCTGCAGGCTGCTGCGGCGTTGGAGGCTGCGGCGGTAGGGAATCGAGCTAGAAGCAGAGAACGTGTGACCAATCGCGCGCGCATTCTGATCATCGACGATGAACCTCTGCTCGGGCAGACCCTCAGGTTCGCCTTTCAAGAAAAGCACGACGTCGAGGTCGTCGCGAGTGGTCGCGACGCGCTCACCCGCCTCGCCACCGACACCGACTTCGATCTGGTGCTCTGCGATTTGATGATGCCCGACGTGAGCGGCGAGCAGGTCTATCGAGCCGTCTGCGAGCGGACGCCGCTGCTGTTACCGCGCTTCGTGTTCATGACCGGCGGCGCCTTCACCGAACGCGCTCAAGAATTTTTGGCGCACTTCGGGGGCCGGCAGCTGGAAAAGCCGTTCAACATCGACGAGGTCGAGGTGCTGCTCACCGAGCTCTCGGCCGCCGGCGCGGCGTAACGCACGGCGCCACGTCGCTATCTCGACGTCGAAAGCTCGAGTGGCGGTGCGCGCAGGGTGCCGAAAGCGGCGCCGCGCCTAAATAAGCGCCCGCTCCTCGCAAAAAGCCGCGCCGCGGCGTTGCTCGCGGTCGGACGCCTGCCAGACTCGGGAGAGCTCGGAGCGGAATAGTCGCCCGAGGGCTTTGGTGTGGGTAGATTGGGTTTGGCGTTTCTGGGAGCTCATGAGCATGGCTTGGTTGAAATTGGCTCGCTGGTTCTTGCTGGGCGTGGTCGGCCTGAGTGGGGCGGCCGCCTGCGGTGGCCGAGGCAGCTTACCGGGGTACGGCAGCGACGAGCTCGGCGGCGACTCGGCTTTCGGCGGCTCTTCGACCGCTGGCACCGGCGTGGGCGGCAAGGCCGGTGACGGTGGCGGCAACGTCGCTGGTAGCAGCGGTGCGTGCAGTCCCGGCAGCATCATCTGCCAAGGCAACGCTGTCGCGAAGTGCGATGGCGCGGGCCGGCCCGGCGCGCCCAAGGCGTGCGCGCCCGATCAGACCTGCGTCCAATCCGGCAACCGTGCCCGTTGTACGAATGAGAGTCAGCGCTGCAAGCCGAACAGCCTGCAATGTGACGCCACGGGTGAGCTCGTCCAGGTGTGCTCGGCCGACGGCAGCAGCCTTTTGACCAAGCAAAATTGCGCCACGCGAGGGCTGCGCTGCGACGGCGGCACCTGCGTCGACCTCGCCTGCAAACCAAACCAGCTTTTTTGCGATGTGACCGGCCTCCGATTGTGCAACAGCGACGGCGCCGGCTCGACGAGCTGGCTCGACTGCGCCCCCGGCCAATACTGCGATCCGGTCGCGCTGGCGTGCCGGCAGGGCGTTTGCATGCCCAATCAGGCAGTTTGCCGGGGCTACTTCGCCACTGCCTGCAACGCCGACGGTTCCGGCTACACCGGCGCGGGGGTGGACTGCGGCATGCTCGGTCAGCTGTGCGTGGGCGGCTCCTGCGTGTGTCCCGCCGGCTTGGCGAACTGCGACGGCATCGCCAGCAACGGCTGCGAGGCGCCGATCGCCCGCGATCCCGACAACTGCAGCGGCTGCGGGCTAGTCTGCTCGTCGAACCACGTCGCCGATCGCACCTGCAACAGCGGCTGCGACGGCACGTGCGACAGCGGCTACCAGGACTGCAACGGGAGCATGCTGAAAGACGGCTGCGAGACCAACGTCACCGGCGACGCCAACAACTGTGGGCGCTGCGGGCTTTCGTGCTCGACCAACCACGTGACCCCGACCTGCGCGCTGGGCCAGTGTAGCGGCACGTGCGCCGCCAACTTCGCCGACTGCAACTCGAACAAGCAGGCCGACGGTTGCGAGTCCGATCTCCGCTCCGACGCAGCCAACTGCAACGGCTGCGGAATCGTCTGCTCGAGCAACCACGTCAAACCGAGCTGCTCCGCCGGTACCTGCAGCGGCGCCTGCGCGGCCGGCTTCGCCGACTGCAACGCCGACAAGCAGGCCGACGGCTGTGAGATCGACACGCAGACCGACAGGCGCAACTGCGGCGCTTGCGGCAACGCCTGCGGCGCCGACGAGGGCTGCGCCGCTGGCAAATGCGTGGCGCTCTTGAAGTTCTCCGGCGTCGCCCAGAACGTGCCCGTATCATCGCTGATCGGCTGGTCACAGTGCTACGTCGAGACCTACGGCGAAGGCAAGACGACGATCGGCATGGTGCAGAAGAGCTGCAGCGGCTCGCTTCTGATGATGGGGTGCCGGCTCAAGGGCAGCGGCACCCTGCAGCTGGTGGCGTACGCGCCGCGCGACGACGTGATGTTCGATACGGGGTCGAGCAACGTGCCTCACAACGCCAACGGCGTCGGCTGGTATTTCAACGAGACCACCTCGTGGGGCTTCGCGCCGGAGGGCGACCCAATCACGCGCAGCACTTGCGATACCCAGGCCAGCTCGGGCCAGCCTGGCGTCGACGGTGACAAGCGCATCTGCTGGCACACCTCCGCCGGCTACATCCAAGGCGGTTGGCGCTGCGGCCTGAAGGACGGCCTGAACAGCGACTTCAACTACGAGCGGCTGCTGTTCACGGCGCAGTAGCGGCGGGCTCGTCACCAGCGCGCTCGCGCGCAAGGTGGCGCCGCTCCCGCCGTATCGACAGCAACACCGCCCCCAGCAGGGTGCCGCAGATGACCGCGAGCGACAGCCAGATCGGGACGTGAACCACGCCCATCGCGAGCATCTTCACGCCGACGAAGCCGAGCACGAGCGCCAGCGCCGGCTTCAGGTAGTGGAAGCGCTGAACGAAGTCGGCGAGCACGAAATACAGCGAGCGCAGGCCCAAAATCGCGAACACGTTGGACGTGAACACGATGAACGGATCGCGGGTGACGGCGAACACGGCCGGGATCGAGTCGACGGCGAAGATCAGGTCCGTCACCTCGACGAGCAGCAGCACCATGAACAGGGGCGTGGCGAGGCGGCGGCCGTTCTCGCGGGTGAAGAAGCGGTGACCGTCGAGCTTACTCGTCGTCGGGACGAGGCGCATGAACAGCTTGTAGATCTTGCTCTCGAGCGGCGACTCGGCCTGGGCGTCGCTCTTCTCGCGCCACAGCTTGATGGCGGTGAACACCAGGAACGCGCCGAACAGGTAGATCAGCCAGCTGAAACGCGTGAGCAGCACGCTGCCGGCGGCGATGAACAGCGCGCGCATCACGAGCGCGCCCAGCACGCCCCAGAACAGCACGCGGTGCTGCGCGGCCTGGGGTACCTTGAAGGCGCCGAACAGCACGACGAACACGAACAGGTTGTCGACCGACAGCGCCTTCTCGATCACGTAGCCGGTCGCGAACTCCAGCGCGCGCTCGTAGCCGAACAAGAAGTAAACCAACCCGCCGAAGCACGCCGCCAGCCCGACCCACACCAGGCTCCAGACCAGCGCCTCTTTCACTTTCACGGCGTGGGCGTGGCGATGGAAGACGCCCAGGTCGAGCGCCAGCATCGCCAGCACGAAGACGAGGAAAGCGATCCAATGCAGGGGAGCGCCGATGGAATGCAACGTGAACGACTCCTACGTGACGGGACTGATGAATTTGCGCAGAGTCGCCTAGCCGTGCCAATAGATAGATGGGATACGATCCATCGGCTGCGTCTATGAATGGCGCTGCTTCATATCGGCTCAGCCTAACGACCCGCTTGACGCGCCGGCCCCCGCGCCGGCATGCTTAATGCGTGGAATGGTTGAACTATCACCACCTGCTCTATTTCTGGACGGCGGCGCGCGAAGGCGGGGTGACGCGGGCGGCCAAGAAGCTACGGCTGGCTCAGCCAACCGTCAGCGAGCAGATCAAGCGGCTCGAAGAGCTGCTCGGCAATCCGCTGTTCGAGCGCAAGGGCCGCACGTTGGCTCTCACCGAGTTCGGCCGCACCGTGTTCGGATACGCGGACGAGATCTTTTCCCTCGGTCGCGAGCTGATGGACGCCGCGAAATCGCAGGGCGCAGGCCGGCCGCGTCGCCTGGTGGTGGGAGTGGCGGACGTGCTGCCCAAGCTCATCGTCTACCGTCTGCTCGAGCCGGCGCTGCGGCTGGGCATCGAGCTCGTGTGCCGTGAAGACTACATCGATCAGCTGCTGGCGGGCCTCTCGATCCACGAAGTCGATCTCGTCTTGAGCGACTCGCCCGTCAGCGCCAACGTCGGCGTGCGCGCGTTCAATCACTTGCTCGGTGAGAGCTCGATCAGCTTCTTCGGGGTCAAGGAGCAAGCGGCCCGGCTCAAGCGCGGGTTTCCCGGCTCGCTCGACGGAGAACGCTTTCTGTATCCGGAAGAGCAGACGGTGCTGCGGCGCTCGCTCGATCAGTACTTCGAAGACAGCGGCGTCCACCCCGTTTTCGCGGCGGAGTTCGCCGACAGCGCGCTGGCGATGTCGTTCGGACAAGCCGGCGCCGGTATCTTCGCCGGACCGACGGTCATCGAGCGCGAGATCAAGAAGCAATACGGCGTGGCCGTGATTGGTCGCGCCAAGCAGGTGCGCGAGCGCTACTACGCGATCAGCGCCGAGCGGCGCCTGGCGCATCCTGGGGTGCTGGCCATCTCCCAGGCCGCGCGGCGGCTGCTCAGCGCTTGAGGTCGACTTTGTGGCCCGGCGTCGGGATCTCGTTCAGGAGCACCGACGTATCGAACTTGGCGTGCTCGAGCACGCGGCTCGACGCGGCCAAATCGAAGGCGAGGCCCCACTCGATGCCGTCCGCCACCTGCACGAAGAAGGTGCTCGACTCCTTGCAGCCCTTCGCAAATCGCTCGATGGTGTCGCCCGTCATCGACAAATCGGGACCTGCCATGCCCTTGGGGCGTTTGCCAGCGGTGCCGCCAGAGAGCTTCCAGACCGCGGTCGCGTAGTCGCTGGTGACCATGCCGACCACGCTGCACGGCGGCGCGTTGACCTTGGCTTCCGGTACGAAGCGCTGATCTTGGCTGAACTCCTTGCGCGTCTCGGTGCGAATCGTGATCGGGCCGGGGTTCACCTTGGCAAGCTCGTCCAGATACGTCACGACCCACGGGACCTTCGTCTTGCGATCGACGATCAACGTCACGTCTTTGCCCTCGAGCCAGCGCTTGGCTTCGCCGAGCAGCCGCGTGAGCTCGGCCTTGCCCTCGGGGTGGATCAAGAGCGCGCGCTCCGAGCCGACCTTGGGGCTGATCGTGTCGATTTCGAGCACCGGCGCGGTGTCCGGCTTCTTGATTGCGCTGGCGGGCGGGGCGGGGATCGGCGCGTCTTTCGGCGGATCGAACGGGTTCTTCTTCGGCGCTTCTTCGCAGCCGAGGGCGGTCAAGACCAGCAGCAATCCTAGAGCAGGTTTTTGCATAGTGGCTCGGTTCGGGACAGTCGGATTGTCGAGGCGCACGTGCTCTCGGTGTCGCCCGGCGCGCAGAAACCCGACTGGCAATCCGCGTCGCGAGTGCACGGGTCGTTCAGGTCAGCGCGCAGCTCGCACGTGCCGGCGTCGGCGTCGGCCTCTTTGACGCAGTGGTCGGTCGGCTTGCACTGGAAGTCGCCGTCGCAGCTGGCGCCCGTCTTCTTGTAGACGCCGCACGTTTCGCCGTTACAGTAGTAGCCGTCTCGGCAAATCTGGTTCGGAGAGTCGCACGCTTCGCCCTTGTCGATCAGCTCGGCCTGCCCGCAAATGCCCTCGGCCGCGCCCAGCTTCTTGATACAGCTGAAGCCGTCGACAGTGTTGCATTCTTCGTTGCTGGTGCAGCTCTGTCCGGAGTTGCGCGTGCCGGTGGACAGCTGATCGCAGGGCGCGGCGAGATGGAGCACGACCGCGAGCTCGTCCGGCGTCAGGTCGCCGTCGGTGTAAGCGTCGCGCACCGCGTTCAAGCAAGCCTCGGCGTGCGCGGACGAATAATTGTCGGGCAGCAGGTCGAGGCAGAAGTCGGCCTGGGTGCTCTGGCAGGCTTCAGGCGACTTGGCGTTGCAATACTCGACCACCTTCGGCTGGCAGGCGGCCTCCGCCCACGCCTGGCAGAAGCCGGAGGGCTTGGCCAGCGGATCCGGCGGCGTGTCTTCTTCGACGGTGCAACCCAGAGGCAGGGTCAGGCCCAGCAAAAGCCCAGCGATAAGCGACGTCTTCATAGAGCGTTGGACGATACAACGGACAATCCGTTTTGGTCACGTTTGGGGTGGGGGTGGGGTTAGGCTGGGCTGGTGCTTGGTTTGGCGGCGCTGACCGTACCTCGCTTCTCGCGACGGCCTTCACAACCGGTAGTGAGGATTCCGTCACCGCTGCAAGCGGTGCTGTTGTGGGTCTTCGGTGTCGTGCTCGTCATCGGCGCAGGCCTGGTCGTTGGCGCGGTCGCGGCGCTGGTCGCGATCGGCACCGGGCTGCCCGTGGAGCGCGCGGTGGAGCTGCTGTTTTTGGATCCCAAAAGCTCGCCGCTGGTGACGAGCGCGACCTGGATCTCGATTTCTTTCCTGGCGAGCGAGGCGGTGCTGGCGCTGTTGATCTGGCGCTTTCTGCGCCGCCACCGAATTTTTTTGCACGAGGTGTGTCCGCTCGGGGTTCCGTCGCTGCGCGACGCCGTCGGCGCCCTGCTGTGCTGCTTCGGCCTGGCGCCGCTGTCCGGTCTGCTCGCGGAGCTTACCCGGCGCCATTTGCCCCGCGACGTCAACAACGCCGAGACGATGGTGGTCGCGCTCACGCGCGGCGTGACACCCACGGAGCTGATGGGCGTGGTCCTCGCGACCGCGGTCGTGCCGGCCGTAATCGAAGAGCTGTTTTTTCGCGGGCTGTTGACGCGAGGCTTCTTGGGGCGTGGCAACCTGCTCGCGCTCACCTTGCCCAGCGCGATGTTCGGCCTGTTTCATCTCGAGCCGACCCAGGCGGCGGGCGCGTTCGTGCTCGGGTTCGGTTTCGGCCTGGTGCGGCTCTACACCGACAGCGTGCTGACGAGCATTCTGTGTCACTTGGTCTACAACGCCTACGTGTTGCTCGACGTGTACAGCGGCGGCCAGATTGGCAGCACCGAGCTGCATTTGGGGCGGGTAGGCCTGGGTTTGTCGGTGAGCGCGATCGGATTCGGGTTGATGGTGCTGGCGCCGAGCGAGCGGAGCCGCCGAATGTGAAGCGGCGTGCGCTGCTCGCTTCGATGCTGGTCGGTGCGCTGCCGTCAGCCGTCGCGCGCGCAGACGTCCAGGGACTCGAATCGTCGGAGCTTGCGTTGGTCGAGCTGTCGCTGGTGGGAGATCCCGCGTTCGGACGCGCGCTGCTGGCGGTGCCGCGCCCGCTGCCGCCGCGCCCGGAGCTGCTCGTGCTGCTGCACGGGCTGGGCGAGACCAAGGCGCAGGAGCTGGGGGCGCGTGCGTTCGCCGAGCGCTACGGCATGCTGTCCGCGGTGCGGCGTTTGACGCATCCACCGCTGGCGCGCACCGAGCCGAAAGCCGACTACTTCGGCGAGGGACGGCTGGGCGAGCTGAACGAGCGGCTCGCGCGCCGCCCATTTCGCTGTCCGGTGCTCGTCTGTCCCTTCACGCCCAATCCTTACAAGCCAGGCGGAGACGAAGTGCTGAAGCGCTTCGCGCGCTTCGCCAGCGGCCGGCTGAAATCGGCGGTGGAAGAGCAGGTCGGCGTGGCGTTTCCGGCTTCTCGGTCTATGATTTGCGGCGTCTCGCTCGGCGGCTATTTGGCGATCGAGGTCTTCTTGAGTAACCCTGAGGTGTTTTGCGCGCTGGGCACGGCGCAGGCCGCGTTCGGTCCGAATCAAGCCACGCGCTACGCCGCCGCCGTGGCCGCCGCCACCGCTCGCGTCGGGCGCAGGCGCGTAGAAGTCCTGACCTCTTCGTTCGACCCGTATCGGCGGAGCAACGAGCTGTTCGGCCGTCACCTGCGTGAGCGGAAGCAGGCGGTCAGCGTGCGCGTCTCGCCCGGGCCGCATGATCAACGTTGGCTCAAGGAGTCGGGCGTGATCGAAATGCTGCTGTCGGCCGACGACGTGTTCGGTGAGCGGCGCGCGGAGTCGCCGTGATCCGCTCGCTCACGCGCAAGGTGCTCGGGTCGGCGGCGGCCGCCGTCGATCTGATGGCGACCGCCGCCGTCACCGCCCACGCTCAGCGGACCGGCCAGACGCGCGAGCGGCCCCACGCCGATCGGCTGCGGCTGCTGGAGCGGCTCGACGCGCGCTTCCGTGACGCCGCGCTCGACGGCTTCTTCGCGGAGCCGCGCGCGATCTTTCCCGGCGAGCGCGTGGTTCGCGAGCTCGGGACCGGCGGCGCTGTCGTCGACTTGTCGTGGCAGAGCGCGTTCTCGCCGGTCGACGCCGAGGTCCGCGAGCGGTACTCGTCGGCGCGCGAGAACGGGGTGGCTGTGGCGCGCCAGCTCCGTCGCGAGCGGCCGCGCCCGGCGGTGGTGTTGATCCATGGCTACATGGCCGGCTCGTTCCGGGTCGAAGAGCGAATTTGGCCGATCACGCGGCTCGATCGCGCTGGCTTCGACGTGGTGCTCTTCACCCTGCCGTTCCACGGCGCGCGCGTTCGGCTCGGCCGCGGCGCCGTGCCGGAGTTTCCAGCAGAAGATCCGCGGCTCAACGTCGAAGGTTTTCGCCAAGCCGTGTTCGACCTGCAGAACCTCGTTCGGTTCTTGCTCGAGCGCGGTCACCCGCGCGTCGGGGTGATCGGCATGAGCTTGGGCGGCTATTTGGCGGCGCTCGGGGCCACCGTCGAGCCGCGGCTCGACTTCGTGGTGCCGGTCATTCCGTTGTCGTCGCTGGGAGATTTCGCGCGCGAGCAGGGCTCGCTCAGTCCGAACGCCGACGAAGCGGCGGCGCAGCATGCCCTGCTCGACAGCATCTACCGTCGCGTCAGCCCCGTTGCGCGCCCGGCCCTCGTCGCTCCCGAGCGGTGCCTGGTCGTCGCGGCCAAATCCGATCGGGTGACGCCAGCGGCGCACGCGCGGCGGCTGTCGGTGCACCTGCGCGCGCCGCTGCACTCGTTCTATGGGGGGCACTTGCTGCAGCTCGGCCGCGGCGAGGCCTTCGAGCGCGTGATCGAGCTGATGACGAGCGCGCCCCGCTGAGCGGTGGCTTTTCGCTGGGGCGGCGTTAGCGTGTGCGTCCCCCCATCAAAACCTCGATTGCCCGTGCGTCGTCGCCATGCTGGCGGTATTGCCGTTGGTGACCCGGATCGGGTAGCCGGCGTCGCTGGCTTTGCGGCCGTCGATCTTGACCATCTGCACGTCCGGGCTGACCTCGCGGAGCCGGACGTAAGCCACGGCTCGTGGCAACCTCGCCACGACGTTCTGGATGACGCTGGCTGGCTCGACTGTTTTCGGCGCGCCCGACTGGCCGCGGATTCGGCGGTCGATCCAATAGCGCGCCACGACCTCTTGCGACATGCCGAGCACGGTGAGATCGAAGCCGCTGCGCTCCGCGCCCTTGGTCTCTCGGTTCAATGGGATCAGCTCCCCCGCCGGCCCCATGATCTGGTCTCCGAGGAAGAGCCGCTTGAGTTGGTACAGGCTGAGCTCGGCAACACCGCCGTCTTTGGCGCTGATGATCGCGAGCGGCTCCGAGCCGGTTTCGGCTTGGGCGAGGGACGGCACCAGCAGCAGCGATGAGCCGGCGGCCGCGAAGCTGGTGAGGAATTGACGTCTGCTGATCATGCTCAGAAGCTCCACGCTGCCTGCAGGTCGAGCGCGTTGTAGTGGTAGTCGTCATGGATTGGGACGGGTGAATCCGGGAACCATGCGTAGGTGTATTGGGCCTTCAGCACGACCCGCGGTGTCGGACGAACGTTCAGTCCTCCGAAAAATGCCGCGGATTTTCCGGCAAACACCGCGCGGCCAGTGTCGTAGTATTCGGCGCCGGCGAAAGGCATCGTCCCGAGGAAACCGAAGCGGTAGCCGGTCATCCCGTACGCGCCGATGCGGCGGAAGTCAGGTATGAAGCCGGGCGGGCCGCTCACGACGAAGGTGTCGACGGAGCGCTGTCGATCGTAGACCACGTCGTTCAGGACCGCCTCGCTCTGGAGCAGGAACCCGTTGAGCTCCCATTTCAGGTCGGCCGCGAGGCTGAGCTCGTTGTAGTCGGCCGTGATCGGATACTCCACGTTCAGGTTGCCGTCAGAGGCGGCGCTGAACACTTGTTTGCGGTCGGTGTAGCGACCCTTGTAGCCGGACACACCGAGCGTAAAGGCGCCGGCGCGAGTGTCGGCGCGAGCGAATAGGCGGCCGCCGAGCGCTCGGTTGCCGTTCAGGTCCTGGTAGGTGTCGAGCGGGCCACGGCCGTTGGACAGCGTGAGGTGGTAACCAAGCTGCACCGGATCGATGTTGTGCGTGCCGTACAGCTCCAGGCCCGTCTGGGACTGCGGAAAGAGCGACTCACCGATGATGAACGGACGGCGCACGCCGATAATCACCGGTGAGCCATGATCGACGTTCCAGATGCCGTAGGGAGTGAGGAAATGGCCTCCGCGGATGGTGAGCAGCGGGTGGGCTTGATATTCGAGGTACGCGCGTTGGATCATCACGCCGCCCCAGCGCGCGGCGCGCCCGAGGTCGGTGTAATCCGGAACGGTCGTGTCGGTGCGCATCGGTTGACCCGTCATGTCGATCGGAGTAGCCCCGTTGGGCAGATACGTGAAGCGCACCTCTGCCAAGCTGCGCCACGACTCGCTCAGATTCGAGGCCAGGTAGACGTTGAGGTTGCCGACGGCGAAGCTGTTGTACGGCTGCCCGAACGCGAACTTCTTGACCGCGATGCTGTAGCCCATGTCCGCAAAGCCGTAGATGTCGAGCTTGCCCTCGCTCGTGGCGTTGCTGCTCTCCGTGATTTGCCGCTCGATGGCCTGGAGCGCGGCGTCCGCTTCCGCGCGGGCGTCGTCGCCGGGCGGGGCTGGTGTGGCTACCGGAGCTACGGGCGCAGCGACCGCGGCGGCGGGCGCCGGCTCCTGCACCGGCGCGGCGACGTCGGCGGCGACGAAGGGCGCCTCGGGGGCTTGGGCGGCCGGGTCTTCTACCGCTTGGCCGAGCGCGGCCGACGCGGAAACCAAGACTAGCGCCAGGCTCGTGATGCCGGCGAAGTGCGTCTGATATCGATTCACGGCTTGGCTCCTCATGGCATGCACGACCCTTGTGGGATGCACAGCGGCTGCGCTACGCCGAACGCGCTCAGATCACAGCACTCGTACCCCGCAAAGCAGTCGTTGGGATCGAGCTGGCAGCCCTGAACCTGGCAGGCGTGGGTCTGGAACTCGTCGCAGAAGGTGGCCTCCGTGCCTGCGCAATCGTCGGGGCTCTCGCAGCTCTTGCCGAGGCCCAGCGGCGGACGTTGGCAGATCGACTCTGCGTTGCAGGCATAACCACCCGAGCACTGGTCGCTGCTCGTGCACGCGGAAGTGCAATAGCCCTCCGTCGCGGCCGGCTCGCAGTGATCGAAGGGAGAGGCGCACGCCGAAGCGGCCGGATCGCAGCTCGCGCCGAGCCCCTCGGGGACAGCCGCACACGCGCCTTCTGGCGTCGATCGGGCGTAACCCGCTTCGCACGCGCAGCCCGCCGCGGTCGCCTGCTCGTGCTCCATGCAAGCGACGCAGCCGGTCGCCGAATAGGCGGTGTTGGCCGGGCATACGCAGCGTCCGATCTGGCTGTCGAACTCCAAGCCGCTGCCGCAACGCTGGTCGGCGTCGTAGAGGCAGCCGGGCGGCGCCAGCGCCGCAAGGCTCAAGGTCAAGGCGAGCCACGTTCGTCGGCGTGGCGGCGGTGTCGAACGACGCGTTTGTATCATGATGTGCGATCCAGGAGGTGTCGACCGAGCGGCTGGGGTCGAAAGCTGTCACGCCGGCAAACGGCCGCCGACGTCCGCGCATAACCCTACCCGGCACTGACCGCGCCCGGCGCTGATCCCGCTCGAGCGGCGTCGGGGCGGCGCGGGCCGCGCTGCCGCTCCGCAATCGGGCCGCCGAGCGTGGCCGAGTGCATCACGGCAGCTTCTGCGTGGCAGGCTGCGGCGTGGCAGCCCTGCGCCAGTCAGGCGCTCGCGCGAGAGCGGGCAAGAGATGTTAGCTTCAGGAGTCATGTCGGGACGGAGTTGGCTGATTGCCCAGCTCGACGCGATGCA
>Ga0164241_10003100_pt1 | contig 17174 bp, 13 predicted proteins | sample OricomyardsoilBY_FD_108780 | JGI IMG/M metagenome (GOLD analysis project Ga0164241, IMG submission 108780) | Backyard soil microbial communities from Emeryville, California, USA - Original compost - Back yard soil (BY) | ecosystem: Environmental > Terrestrial > Soil > Unclassified | place: USA...
CGATTTGCAAAAGAAGCGACTTGGCAGGAAGCACGAGCAAATGGCGAACGGACCATTCCCCTTTCTTCGCGCAACATTTTACAGGTGGCTCCAGCGCTGGCGCAAGGAATGCCGGCAACTCGATGCGCGGGAGGGAGACGTCCTTCTCGCCATCGGCGATCTTCATTTGGAGAACTTTGGCGTTTGGCGCGACTCTCGGGGACGTGTCGTTTGGGGGGTTGTCGACTATGACGAAGCATGCCAGATGCCCTTTACGATCGACCTTGTACGGCTTGCCACCAGCATCAGTCTGGCCGGCGAGGTGGTCAGAAGCTCGGTCGCGCTCGAAGAGATCGCGCAGTCCCTTATCTCCGGCTATGAGGAGGGTCTAGGCACTGCCGGCGGGCCGATTTTCGTCTCTGAACGAGGGTGTGCGGAGATGACGGATATGGTAAGCGCTGGAAAAGAGTCGCAGGAAGAATTTTGGGCTCGAAAGCTCAACTCTAAGGAAAACCCAGCGATCAGGCCGAAAGAGCTTCCTCGAGGGCTTGAAGACATCTTCTGCTCCGCCTTTGCGCGTGACGCCAAGCCGACGTACCTCCGGCAGAGAAAGCCTGGTGGTCTCGGAAGCCTAGGGCGGCGACGCTACACCGCGTTCGTATGCAACAATGACGGCCACCCTGTCGCGCGAGAGGCAAAAGCGCTCGTTCCCTCTGCCGTCCACTGGCTCGAGATGCGACCTGCAGCACCCTCGCTGACTTCCACGTTGCTTCAACGCGTGGTCCGCAGCCCGGACCCATTGCTGCAGGTGCACGATCGCTGGCTGGTTCGTCAGCTCGTTCCCGATACGATCAAGCTGGAGATCTCTGTGTTCCGCAGCAGCGTCCGTCCACTGCTCACACCTGATCTAATTCGTGCGATGGGATTCGAGTCGGCAAATATTCACCTTGGCAGCAAAAGTCCGGCTGAGCTTAACGCGGCGCTAGCTCGTCTAAACCAGGAACTAGGAAGGGATTGGCTAAGGGTGGCGACCGAACGCATGGAGAAGGTGACGCGCGAGGATCATTCGGCATGGATGAAACATTGGAATCGCCACCGGCGCTCTTCGGCGCCGACCAAAACGGTCCCCGAAGAAGTATCTATCTAAGCGCCTTCATTACGCGTCTCGCTCAGCCAGAGTGCCGTGTCTCCATCAATAATCAGTCCCTTTACGAATCCCGCGCGCAGCAACCCTTTCACCGCCTGCAGCTTCTCCCTACCCGCGCAAAGCAGTATGACCTCCCGCTCGAAGAGGTGCTCGAGATCAACTGCGAGTGTTCGCTGATTTACGTCGCTCTGCACGACCTTGCCGTTCGCATCAAAAAACTTGCCGAGGCAGTCACAAACGGCCCCTGCCCGCTTAAGATCCTGAAGCTCAACTCCCGACAAGTAACGCTGCTTGAACAGCAGGCTGTGCTCATCGCATGGCCCAAAGGTTGCCATGTAAAAACTTGCTTGCTCCGCGAGGGCGAGCGTTTCCTTGAAAATTCGCTGGGACATGAAGATCTGCCGATCCGCTATTGTGTTCGCAATAAATGGCACCGGCAGAAAGTGCCCCTCACCGCCGGTTCTTTCTGCAAATTGATAAACGACTTCGAAAAGATTTGCTGCGGACGTTCGCGTAAGCGAGCCCATCGCAGATACAAACTTCGCGCCGGGCTTCGCCACGCCCGCCAGGTGATTCGGAACTTCTGCCATGGTTCGCCCCCAGCCGACACCGATAACGCAGTTCTCATCAGCTTGAAGCCGTTCACGCAAGAGTTCCGCCGCAACGATGCCGACCGCTCGGCGGGCAATCGGACTTTCCATCTCGAGCTTTGCCCGCGAAGGAAGGGTTTTCCTCCGGCTTGGAGAATAGGACATCAAGGGCGGCGTGGTGCGGCAGAACGAAAGATCGTAACGGCGACGAATGTTCTCTTCAACATCCACCATTCGGGCAAAGCGATGCTCGATCGAAATCTTGACAATTCCAGCCTCTCTGGCCTCCGCCAGGAGTCTGTTTACCTTTACGCGAGAAATTCCCAAGAGGTCCGCCGTCTGCTCCTGTGTGTTCCCGGCGACATGATACAACCATGCCGCTCTGACGATCTGCTCTGAATCGCCCGGCAGTTCATACGCTCGATTAGTCTCTTTCACCTAAAGCGAAACTTTCTAGGCACTTGGGCTGCTGGTACCCGAGCGCTCACAGACGGCACTACGTCCAGATCCAGCTTCACTGTATTTGTCCTCCCAGGCCGCATCGGCTCGCTCGCGCTGGATAAGCGCCCATGGAGAGCGAGCCTGTAAGACTCCCTGAGTGACCTCTCACCCATCCCAGGAACCTGGCTCCCTTCTGCCGAACCTGAAAGCCGTTGACCACTATTCCCAACCCCATTGCATCGCAGCACTTCATCGATAGAAAGTTATCAAGCCTGAGAGACTTTGTGTCACGCCGTGAGTCGTTCTCCTGTGTTCTGATCAAAAAGATTGAGATCCTCGTCCTCGAACGTAAGGTGCACCTTGAGTCCAGGCTTGTAGATTCGCGTCATAACGGTGCTAGCCATCAGCAGCATGTCGCCGTAGCGAACACCCACGCGTGTTTCGTCGCCGAGATTTTCGACAACCGACACGGTTCCTGGAACGCTTATCTCCGATGGAGTATGGCTGACACGGATACCCCAGGGCCGGACGCCCAGCCGCACAGAGGTCCGGTGGCCCAGCAACCGCCCAACATAGTTGGTTACGGGGAGCGCAAAGTCTGTGCCGGGCACTACCAGCCTGCGATTCGAATCGGCATTGACCGCAAAGATGTTCATCGGCGGCTCGCCTAGAAAACCTGCAACGAACTCGTTCGCAGGATGATTGAAAACCTGCAAGGGAGTATCAAATTGTTGGAGCTTACCGTCGTTGAGCACGGCGATGCGATCAGCTAAAGCCATGGCCTCGAGTTGATCGTGCGTCACCATAATCGTCGTGAATCGCTGCTCGGTATGAAGACGCTTGATCTCTGTGCGCATCTTGACACGCAATGCGGCGTCGAGGTGGCTCAGGGGCTCATCGAGCAGCAAGACTGCCGGCCGCCGGATCAAGGCGCGCCCGATATTGACGCGCTGCTTCTGACCGCTGCTCAGCGCGGCGGGCTTTAGATCGAGCAATTCCTCGACGTGAAGATACTTCGCTATCTCGGCAACCCGCTTGTCGATCTCCGTTTGCTTGACTCGATGTGCTCTGAGGTTGAAGGCAAGGTTGTCGCGAACCGTCAGTGGCGGATAAAGCGCATAGTTTTCGAAGGCCAGACCAATCCCGCGATCCTTGGGATGGGTATTATTGACCACCTTACCTCCGATGACGATCTGTCCGTCCGATACCGACTCCAGGCCTGCGGTCATCCGAAGCGTCGTCGATTTTCCGCACCCGGACGGCCCCAGAAGCGCTATAAATTCTCCATCCCGGATCTTTAGATCCAGCCGATCCAGTGCCGGAGGCAAATCCGGCCTGTATTGCTTTACCAGCTTTCTGTAAAGAAGCTCAGCCATGTTCTAAGGTTCCTCACTAAATTCTGCGGACCGTGCCAGGAACCTCTGAGATTCCGCATCGAAGATAATGAGCAAATGCGGATCGATTCGGAACTGCGTTCGACGATCCATCTCAAAGGTCTGATGGCCATCCACCAGGGCCCGCACAAGACTGCCGTCCACTGCCTTCAGCGTTAGGATCGATCTGGTCCCGAGCGGTTCGAAACTGTAGATCGTCGCGTGAAATGCTTGCTTATCTCCCTCACGGGCGATGCGCACATCCGGCGGACGGACACCCACCTGGATCTTGCTTGTATGCTTCTCATTAAGAACCTGAACGACATCAGGCGGCAGCGGCAGAGGGATATTCTCCTCAAGCATGTGGAGAGAGAGCTTCGAGCCACCCGACGACTTCAGTTTCGCATCCAAAATATTGACCTCGGGATCACCGAAGAACTTGGCGACATCGATTGAAGCGGGGCGAAAATAAACGTCGTCCGGACTTGCAAGCTGAAGAAGGTGTCCTCCGTTGAGCATCGCGACGCGATCTCCCAAGCTCATGGCCTCCCGGTAGTCGTGCGTCGCATAGATCGTCGTCGTCCCGAGCTGTGTGCGCATTTCCTTAAGTTCGACGCGCATTGAGTGCCGAAGATTGGCGCTAAGATGGCTTAACGGCTCATCCAGTAAAAAGAGGTCTGGGTTCCGCACGAGTGCCCGGCCCAGAGCCGTGCGCTGCCGTTGTCCGTTGCTGAGAGCCTGGATTGGCCGCTCCAACAGGTGGTCGATTCTCATTACTTTGGCATGGTGTGTGACCCGCTCCTTTATCTTATCTTCCGGCAATTTGAACTTTGGACTCCGCAAGGGAAATGCCATGTTGTCGTAAACATTAAACTGCGAATAGAGAGCGTAGCTTTCAAAGACCATCGCAACATTCCTGTCGGCTGGCGCCAACCCGCCGATTTCACGTCCTCCAATCTTTATGGTCCCGCTATTTGGAGTAGCAATGCCCGCTATCAGACTCAGCATTGTCGTCTTTCCTGCGCCGGCCGGTCCGAACACCGCCAGGAACTCGTTGTCGTGAATATCCAGACTCAGATTCTCGAGAGCACGTCGCTTATTGTAATATTTGGTCAATCCTTGTAGTTCGACGCTTGCCATAAGTCTTAGCCTTTCACCGCACCGAAAGACAGGCCTCGCACCAGGTGCTTTTGAATCAATAGGGCAAGAATCACCCCCGGAAGAGATGAGAGGAGCGCCGCAGCAGCCACCCACCCATAGTGCACGGTGTCAGACGCCAGGAACCTGGTCGTTGACACCGTGGAGGTCTGCATTGAAGCGCCGCCAAGCTGCAGTGCAAACGTGAAGGAATTCCAGCAGAGGATGAAGCCGAGCAGCGTGGCAGCGACAATGCCCGGCTTTACCATGGGCAACAGGATTTTGAAGAAGACCTGCCACCAGGAGTATCCATCAAGCTGCGCCGCCCCTTCGATGTCGGGCGAGATATCTTCGAAGAATCCGCGAAGAATCCAGATCAGCAGCGGAAGGCTTATAAGCTGATAAACCCAGACAAGGCCAGACACACTCTCGATCAGGCCCAGTTTCTGGTAAATAAGATAAAGGGGAATGATAATCAGAATCTCGGGGACAAAGCGGAACGACAGAAAGGTAAAGGCGATTTCCTCCCTGCCCTTGAATTGGTATCTGCCTAGCGCATAGGCTGCGGGTACTCCCACGACGAGCGAGAGTCCCACAGCGAGGCTGCTAACAACCAGATTGTTCCAAAGCGAGCGAAGAAATCCCTCCTGCCCGAACACCGCCCGAAAATTCTCCAGCGTGGGCGAAAAAATGAAGGTCGTCGTAACCATGTGCTCGTCTGGCTTGAGCGAGAGAATGACCATCCAGATAAGCGGAAACAACACGAAGAGCGCGTAGAGGAAGAGGACGAAGTTCCTCAAGATCGAGCCAAACAGGCCGAATATGCCTTTGTTGCTATCCATATGTCACACTGCTCCAGACGCTGCCTTTTGCGCTTTCCTCCAGAATCCAATCAGGATGAAGCAAACTACGTAGATCATGAACCACAGAAAGAGCAGCATCGGAATGGCGCCGCTCAGGTTGTAATAGGGAAATGCTTCGTTGTAAGAGGCGACCGCCACGCTCAGCGTGCGGTCACCGGGTCCGCCCTTTGTCGTTGCAAAAATAATTCCAAACTCCTGCAAGGAGGTCATCATACGAAACACCAGCGCAATCAGAAGCACCGGCGCAAGCATGGGAAGCGTCAGGTTTTTGTAAACGAACCATGCTGAGCCGCCGTCGATGAGCGCCGCTTCGTAAGGCGCCTTTGGCAGCGAGCGAAGACCCGCCAGCACGAGGATGACGACAAAGGGGGTGTAGATCCACACGTCGATAATGACGAGGGAGAATAGCGCCCAATCCGGATCCGCGCTCCATCGGAAGTCACCAAGTCCTATCCACCCCAGCGGAACGCGGAGAATGCCAACCGTTGGGTTGGTAATGAGCAGCCAAATCAGCGCGCCGATGACCGGCGCGATCATTAGCGGAAATATCAGTATCAGACGGAGGAACCTCGAGAAGGCACTCTCGTGATTGAGCAGGAGCGCTATAAACATGCCCAGAACCATCTCCACCGCTGTCGCAAAAAACGCATAGCGGACTGTAACCCCGACCGAGTGCCAGAAGTCGGGATTGGTAAAGGTGTCGACGAAGTTTTTGAAACCGACCATCTCATACTCAGGGCTTCTGAGCGTGAGGTCGGTGAAGGAGTAGAAGATTGCGACAAAGAAGGGAATAAGGATGCCGATCGTAAGCAGAAACGATGGTGCCAGCACCAGGTAGGGACGAAGGGCCTTCTGTCGTGCGTATTTCTTCCCCGATGCCGAAAGATTTGCACGCGGCTGGGTCGGCGATGCTGTGCTCATGGCCGTGATTGGTCGCTCTTAAGTTGCTGTGGCGTTTGGATGAATCTCATGCTCGCGGCGTGTTGAAAGTTTCCTCTGAGGGCGGAAGGCAAGCATCCAACCTGCTCAGCCGCCCATCAAATAGGATGTGCTCCTATTCCAGCTTCAGCTTTGAAGTGTCCCGACTGATCTTCCTTGCCAGGCTTTCCATCGCCTGCTTCGGATCCGCTCCAGAGAGCACGATTTTCTGCAGCGTTGCAGCCCATTCCGTTGTTGACTGGATGAAGTACGGTTGCGGAGTGAACTGGATTGCGGTGTTCGGAATCGTCTTGGTGAAGGTGTCATAGTAACCAGGAACCTTGCCGATCTTGTCTTTGAATTCTTGGTTGTCCCATACGGACTGACGCGCAGGATCCACTGTTTTCGCATTCAGCGCCGCCCAGAGCGTGAACTCCGGACCCGTGAAATACTGCATGAAGAGCCATGCCGCCCTCTTGCTCTTCGAGGCGCTGTTCATGGCCAACTGCCACACCCATTCATTTGACAGCGGCCGCTCACCGGCCCTCGAGACAGGCGGAGGGGCAAATCCGATATTACCCGACTGGCTCGTGCTCCCGGGAACGTTCTGGAAGTATCCAATGATGTCGGCATCATAGAGAATCGCTGCCTTCCCCGCGCCGAGATCGGCGCCGCACTGGTACCACGTGTAGTTCGACCATCCCGGAGGTCCTCCCTTCTTGATCATATCCGCGAACTTCCTGGTTATCTCAATGGCTTCAAGCGAACCCAGCGCGGACACTAGCTTTCCTCCCTCAATCACGAAGTCCTTTGCGCCGGCGGCGCGGAAGCTGCTCAAGTATCCGGGATGGATCGTCGCCCAGTTCCGGGTGCCTCTGACCGCGACTCCATACGATCCGGGACCGTTCCAGTCCTTAAGCTTCGCCGCAAGCTCAGAGAGCTCGTCCAAGGTGGTGGGAACCTTGAGACCCTTCTCGTCGAAGTATTTTTTGTTGTAAGCAAGACAGTAGAGTTCGAAGCCGAGCGGAAGGCACCACAACTTGCCGCTTCCCGGAAGTGATGCTGGTTTCAAATCCCATTTTCCTGCGTTGAAGACGCCCTCAAAAATGTCCCCTACATCATAATCTGGGTGGGTGGCCGAGGCGTCGTTGAGCAGGCTATCCAACGGCTCAAGGCGCTTGGCGCTCGCGTAATCCCACATCTGGTACGCACCAGTCATAAACACGTCGGGCACGCCGATTCCCCCCGAGAGCTGCGTCGTAATCTTGTCGAAATAGCTCTCCTCCGCAGTCAGCTCGTATTTGACATCGATCCCCGTCAGCTCCTTGAACTGCGGAAGCCGCTGAATGATGGCATCCGCGTAGGGATGCTGGGCAAAGGATACATTAAGTGTGCTGCCCTGCGCTTGCTTCCAATCGAAAACTACAGCATCTGCTCGCGGACCGCATAGCGAAGCGACTGCAAGACTAAGCGACATAGCCACTAGGCCGTGTCGCTTCTGCTTGGGGACTTTCATGCGCTCAAACGAAAAATCTTAATAATCGAGCGATTGGAAAGTATGAGGATTGTTTGGTGATCGCATGCCATCGAAATGCGCATATTTAGCACTTGGCTAACTCACAACTTCAATTCTTTTTGTTTTATTTTTGTTTACTTGATCGAGAGCTACGGCGACCACGTTGTCGACGGTAAAGCCAAATTTCTGCACAAGCTTTTGAAGCGGTGCCGATTCCCCAAAGGTTCGCATCCCTATACGTTCGCCGTCAATTCCCACGTAACGTTCCCAACCAAACCTTGCCGCCTGTTCCACTGAGACGCGCGCGCGGACGCCCGACGGAATTACAGACTCGCGATAGGCGTCGTCCTGGTCTTCAAAGAGCTTCCACGACGGCATGCTAATGACCCGCGCCTGAACTCCGCGCTTCGTGAGTTCCTCTTGCGCGGCTGTGCACAGGGACACTTCGCTGCCCGTCGCCATCAGCAGGACGTCGGGTTTCCCATTGGGAGCATCACTTAGAACGTAGGCGCCCCTACGGACGCCGGAGGCCGGTGCGTATTTGGAGCGATCCAGCGTTGGTAGGGCCTGGCGGCTTAGAATCAACGCTACAGGCTCATGCTTCAGTTCCATGATAACGCGCCAGGCTTCGGCGACTTCGTTCGCATCACAGGGGCGAATATCGACCATGCCGGGAATGGATCGCAGCGCGGCAAGATGTTCCACCGGTTGGTGGGTGGGACCGTCTTCTCCAACACCGATCGAATCGTGCGTGAAGATATAGACCACGGGCAACTCCATGATGGCTGCCAGGCGGAGGGAACCCTTTCCGTAATCGCTGAAGATTAAGAATCCGGATCCGAAGGCCCTGAGCTTTGTCAGCGCCAGCCCATTGAGTATCGATCCCATGGCGTGCTCTCGCACTCCAAAATGCAAGTTCCTTCCCCCGAGCGAGCTGCGGCTCACTTCGCCGGCGCCCTCGAAAGTCAGACGCGTCTTGGTGGACGGCGAGAGGTCCGCGGAACCGCCCAACAGCCAAGGGTGGTGCTTGGCGATGGCGTTAAGGATTTTGCCCGAGGAGTCCCGGCTTGCAATTCCCTTGGGGTCCGCCGGAAAGGATGGAATCTCCGCATCCCAACCTTTTGGAGCGTCACGATGTTGGATGGCGAGCGTTTCAGCTGCCAGCTCCGGGTATTCTTTTTCGTATGCCGAGAATAAGGCCATCCATTCATCGCGCAGTCGTGCGCCACGCGCGCCAATCTTTGCCTTGAAATCTTCGCGCACCTCGGGAGGCACCAGAAACTTCGCGTCCTCTGGCCAGCCGTAACGCTTTTTCGTTGCCCTGATCTCCTCTTCTCCCAGCGGTTCGCCATGTGCCGCGCTGGTATCCTGCTTGGTCGGAGCTCCATAGCCGATGTGGCTGTCGACGATGATCAGCGTCGGCCGATCCGTCGTTTTCTTGAAGTGATCAAACGCCTCCCGCAACAGGTCCAGGTCGTTGGCATTGGATACCCGTTCGACGTTCCATCCGTAGGCAAGGAAGCGTCCGGCAACATCTTCGGAGAACGCCAGACTGGTATGCCCCTCAATGGTGATGTGGTTGTTGTCGTAGATCCAACAAAGGTTCGATAGTCCCAAGTGGCCTGCCAATGACGCGGCCTCGCCGCTCACGCCCTCCATCATGCAGCCGTCCCCCGCAAGGGCATACACATCGAATCCAAAGAGCGGGAAGTTCGGCTTATTGTACCGCGCACCAAGCCAGTGACTTGCCAACGCCATTCCAACGCTCGTTGCCACCCCTTGGCCAAGCGGTCCAGTCGTCGTTTCCACCCCGGAGGTCCAGCGATATTCGGGATGTCCAGGGCATCGGCTTTCCAGTTGTCGAAAATTCTTCAGGTCATCGAGAGTAACAGAAAACTGGCCAAGGGTTTCGTACTTTCGATTGACCGCCTTAACGCCCGTCAAATGCAGAAGCGAATACAACAGTGTGGAAGCATGGCCTGCCGAAAGGACGAATCTGTCACGATTCGGCCAAATGGGGTCTTCCGGGTCGAATCCCAGAAACTCCTGCCATAAAACGTAGACCACAGGCGCCATCGCCATCGGTGTTCCCGGGTGACCAGAGTTCGCTTGCTGGACTGCATCCATGCTCAGCGTTCGGATTGTGTTGATGGAGAGTGAATCGATTGTCTGCATGATCAGTTCGTGGTAAGCATCTACATGGGCTCCAACCCCTCGAGAGCGCGCTTGCATGGCTTTTATCATCGGAGTCGACTCTTGCTAGGGGCATTGCCATGGCGCTTACGCATCGTGAGGTAAGGGCCGTTCGATACTACGAAGTGGCAGGGTATAGTCAATGCTCCAAGCACCTTATCGCAATCCATCTCACCTTCCACGACGACTGGCAACGTCGCAGCCCCGACGTTCTGCTTCCTCCTGAATGCGCTTGGCGACGGCTGCCTTGCACTCCTCCTCGGCCTTCCTCGAAGCTTCTGGCTTCGCTGCGCCTGCCGAAGTGCTTCGGCCTGCCGATCCTTCCGTTCCATTGCTTTCGCTGGATCGAAGTGGAATTTCTCCTACTGTTCCGGCGGCAACTCCTCAAAGATTACTTTTGTAATCCCTGAATCGGTCATGATGAGGACTCCGTCCGGCTCTCGGCCGAGACCTTCCTCCATCTGTTACTTTAAATTCCTGCGCCCGAGTTGCTCTTCGCGTGCTTGTCACCTTTCCGGCGAATTGGAGGGGGTGGCTTGGGAGGTTTGTCGGACATTGAAACGGAACCTTCGCTTATTCCCCATCTGCGACAGGAATAGTCAATCGGGTGACAATCGGTGACAGTTTTCTGCAATTCTATCGCAGAAACTGCAATCTCGCCCTTTTGTCGAGAATCGTCCGTAGAGCCTTTATTTATGCGGTTTACGGAGTGATTTCCCGTGTGAGGCAATGGCAGCGCATACGGGATTCGAACCCGTGTACCGGCCTTGAGAGGGCCGTGTCCTAGGCCTCTAGACGAATGCGCCTTGAAGGAACCCGCAATCTAAACGAGACGTGGATGCTGACAAGCGACAAGTGAAACAATGGCGCATACGTGGAGTTGACCCTTTATATTAAGCCTTGGTGTCCTTGGTGTGTTGAGGCGGTGGCATGGCTGGAAGCGCGGGGTTATCGATTCAGGGAGGTCAATGTGCTTTCCGATGCCATGGCTTACGAGCGCATGCGCCGGATTTCGAAGCAATCGCTCACACCGACACTGGAGACCGCAGACGGTCGCGTCCTTCCCGATTTTGATGTCGCGCAGCTTGAAAAGTTCATGCTAAAGAACGATCTCCTACATTGATCATCTCTCATCTGCTACTGGTTCTGGGAGCGGCCGTACTCAGTGCAGCGTTGCGTTCTTTTCAGCATCCGCTGCTCTTTCGGTTGGGCACCCTAGGGATTGTGATAACGTCGTTCCTTGCGGGATGGCTCCTTGGCGGCAGTGTTTTTCTTGGCGTGGCACTTGCCGCCAGTTGGCTCTTTCTGCCATGGCTTGAGATTCTCACGCGAGTGCGTCGTCTGCGCATTCCCATTGAGCGGAGGCTTGGGCCGCGTACTCCTCCCTCCCGCAGCTCATTCCCTGGCTTTCAGGAAATGACGGAGGAAATAGAGAACCATGGTTTTGAACACCTTGAGGACATTGGCTGGGATTACGAAGACAACCGCCACTTCTACAGGGTGTTCCATGATCCGCAGTGCCGAACGCAGGCGAGCATCTGCCTCACGGAGCAGCACGAAATGGCTTTCTACTATCTGACGATCACGTCACGAACAGCGGATGGCCGCGTTCTGATGACATGGAATTACCCATTTTCTTACGGCTTGAAGTTGCAGCCGCATCTTTCGACAAATCGATTTCCCAGCCAGGGTCCCTTTTCGCAAATGCATGCCGCGCACGAAAAGTTTCTTCTTTCCCACAAGATAGACCCCGCCGCGCTATTGGATCCCTCACCGGAGGAGACGATTCGAACGATGCAAAATGAGATGCGCGCGCAGATTGCGCACAACATTGCGCTTGGGCTGCTTGTGAGAGATGGAGATCATCTGATCCGCTACACATTACGCGGAATGTTTTACCTTTGGTTTCAGTTCCTACGTGACCTTGTCCGGCTCTCTTAGATCGTATCAAACTGAAAACATGACAATCCTGCGCCCTGCAGCCATTTCGGCGTTGAGATATTCCTCGCACGGCTAGAGGAACTCGGACGCTGAAGCGACCGCTATCGCGAGCTTGCAGGTGAGACAGTAATCTCCCCTCTCCGTGTTGTAGCCTGCTGTCCGGCGGGCGTGAAGTTGCGAACGCGTTTGGGACGAAGGCCCTTCCCAGGAGGAAGAGCGCCGCGCCCGACCAGATATTCCGACAACGCTGCAGTAATTTCGCGAGCGGAACGAAGCGTGTCGAATGTGAGTCCCGAGCGTGTTCCCTCAAAGAGATTTCCTAAAGAGAAAAGCGCGGTCACTCCCGTCGCGAAGTAGGTGGCTGTGCCAATCGCGCCCGGCGAAGCGTTTGAGCCACCGGTTGTCTGGATGAGGAGGAATGGTCGCGGTGGTTTGCCTGAGAGATCATAAACTACCACGCTCATTTCGAGCTTTGTTCCTCCTGCGCCAAATCCAACGAATGATCGCAGCAACCGGCTGCCTTGATTCACTCTGTCAAACCTGGAGGTCATCAGCCAGTAGTTTCCGCGAGGGAGCGGCGCGGTCGCGGCGACCGCCTGCGCAGGGGCAACGTACCGGGATAGGCGCCTCACGACGTTACGGGTGAACCGCTCCCGCATCTCATGTTTGAACGTCTCGAGTCGGGCGCCGCTGCGATCAACTCGCACAGCAGCGCCGTAGAACGTCGGGGGCTTGACGAAGATCTTCGCTGGAGCCTTCGAGGGCGGACGCGCCGTGAGAAGCTCGACATTCTTGAGACTTACCGACGCGCACGAACATAACGCGGCGCAGAACAGGCACACAATGAAGCGGTATCCCATTAGACAGTGTTCCATTTCTTCTTGAAGCTGAGAAGTAAGATGTTCATCAAGAGCGCAGTCATGCCCGTGTTGGCCGCTGCCTCAGCTCATTCCGTTGATGTCAGCCCTCCCATGATGCTCCCGTTCGGCACCTTGCTGCTGCTGATCGCGATTGGTCCCCTCGCCTTTCCGAGGTGGTGGCATCGGAACTATCCGAAGGTATCCTTGGGGCTGGGTTTGTTGACCGCATGCTACTACTTTTTTGTGCTGAAGCATGGCGAGCGTCTTCTGCATGTGGCACACGAGTACGTCAGTTTCATAGCTCTCATTGGCTCCCTCTTTGTCGTTGCGGGAGGAATTCATATCACCGTGAAGGGTGAGTCCAGGCCGCTTATCAATGTTCTATTTCTCTTCGTCGGTGCGGTCATGGCCAACATCATTGGGACAACGGGGGCCTCGATGCTCATGATCAGGCCGTGGATTCGAATGAACAGGTATCGAATCACTGCGTTCCACGTAGTGTTTTTCATCTTCATTGTCAGCAATGTGGGGGGATGTCTAACCCCTCTTGGAGATCCTCCCCTATTTCTCGGATACCTGAAAGGCGTTCCTTTTCTCTGGGTGATTGCGAACTGTTGGAAGGCCTGGCTCATTGTTGTGGGCACCCTGCTAGGAGTCTTTTACATTCTTGATTCGCTGAACTTTCGTCAACCACCCAAGGAAGTTTCAGATCGGATGACCGGCTCGGAAAAATGGCACTTTGCGGGGCATCACAATATTTTCTTTGTCGCCGTTATCGTTGGAGCGGTGCTGGCCAACAGACTCCTCCCACCCCTCGTTCCGGATGCGATCATGGTCGGCGCAGCCGCCGCTTCGTTCGTCTCCACGCCGAAACCTGTTCACGAGCTGAACGACTTCAACTTTGACCCCATCAAGGAGGTCGCTTGGCTCTTTGCGGGCATCTTCGCGACCATGGTTCCCGTAATCGATTATCTGGAACTTCATGCCGGCGAACTTGGTCTGCACTCAGCCCAACAATTCTATTGGGCGACAGGCACGCTTTCGGCCTTCTTGGATAACGCGCCCACCTATCTGACTTTTCTCGCCGCGGCCATGGGCGACCAGGGGCTCAGTGTCAACAGCGGCCAGGACGTCGGGCGCTTCATCGAGCAGAGCAATGATTTTCTCGTTGCCATCTCGCTAGCAGCCGTTTTCTTCGGTGCAGTCACTTATATCGGAAATGGCCCGAACTTCATGGTCAAAAATATCGCTCAGCAGGTCGGTGTTCGCACGCCGAGTTTCTTCGGTTATGTTCTTCGTTACGCAGTGCCGGTTCTTATTCCGATCTTCGCGCTCGTTTCGCTTCTGTTCTTCTCGCGTTGGAGGGTTTTCTGATGTTTACAGGTCTGGTTGAGGAGGTCGGAGTGTGCAAATGGCTGCGCCGCGACGCAGACGCGATTGAACTGGCTATCGCGGCGCCAGCTATAGGGAAGCACGTCAAGGTGGGTGACAGCGTCGCCGTAAACGGATGTTGTCTCACAGTCGTTGCCCGCAATAGCGATCGACTTCACTTTGATCTTCTCGAAGAAACTCTTCTGCGCACGAATCTCGGCAACCTTATTGAAGGATCCGATGTCAACCTCGAACGCGCCTTGCCCGCAGACGGTCGCGTGGGAGGACACTTCGTGCAGGGGCATGTCGACTGTACTTCAACGCTGATTGGCAGTGAAGCACGCATTCGCGATCTTAGACTCCAATTTGAGCTGCCAGCCAGGTTCTCACGTTATGTGGCATGGAAGGGCTCGATCTGTGTAAACGGTGTGAGCCTGACCGTAGCGAGCCTCGACGAGAAATCGTTTTCCGTCTGGATCATCCCGCACACGCAAGCCGTAACAAATCTCGGGAAGTTGGCGGAAGGCAGCCTGGTAAACCTCGAATTTGATATTCTTGCGAAGTATGCCGAGCGCATATTGACCAAGGCTGGGCCATGATCGCAAGTGAGTCGAAGTCTTGATTGGTCGGCGACAACGAATATTCTCGGGACAGTCCGGGCCAGCGAAAACTTCTCGCGTCCATCAGCTCGAACCATGAAAAGAAACGGTCTTTTATGCCAGCAAAATTGAAAGTGCGTCCCGCGGAAGGCGAGGCGTTTGAGGTGGAAGTCGGCAACACAGCCACAATTGGACGCAGTCGCGACAATACGGTCAGCCTGCACACCAATCCGCACGTCTCCCGGCAGCACGCGGTAATCCGCTGCCACAACGCATACCAGTTTCAGATTATGGATCTCGGAAGCCGCAACGGCACGTTTGTTAACGGACGCCGTGTCATCACGCCAACACTGCTTACCCATGGGGCCGTCATCCGCATCACAAACAATGAACTGATTTTCGAACAGTCTGAAGGATTGTCTGAGGATCCGACCTACGATGTAACCATCGCTGCGGGAACTGAGTCAGCGCATGATCAGAGTGCTCTCGTCGCGGTCATGGTGTGCGATATTCGCGGCTTTTCCACGATGTCCGAGCTACTGCCGGAGGAGGAACTCGCCCGCACTCTCGGGCAATGGTTTCGGGATGTCGGAAACATTGTCCATGAGAGCGGTGGAACAATCGACAAGTTCATTGGCGATGCGGTCCTCGCTTATTGGACCTGCGAATCGGAGCATGGTCGCGAGTCGCGCGGTGCTCTGGATAGCGCGCTGGGGCTCTTGAAAGCCGCAGACAAGCGCCGCTGGCGTCTGTCGGAGGAAAGACCGTTCAAGATTGCGGTCGCGCTGCATCACGGGAACGTAACCTGCGGAAACGTAGGTCTGGTCGCCCAGCGCGACGCGACCATTCTCGGTGACACCGTAAATACCGTCTTTCGCATCGAAAGCGTGATGAAGCAGCTCAACCAGAGGCTTGCGCTTTCCCAAGATTTCCTAAGCACACTGCCGGAAGCGGGCATCGACCTGACGGATCTCGGCGATCACCAGCTCAAGGGAAAGTATCAAGCCGTGCGCCTCTTTGGAATGGCTTAGATTCGCCCGGGAAATTATTATCCCCGCTCTTTGCCGCGCAGCGCGAACCACGCCGCCCAATATGCGCCTGCCATCCATGCCGCGAGCGTTCCGAGCCCCCACCACGCTGGCATGGCATTTGCGAAGGTCTGTCCATTCTTCAGCGATCTGTCGCGGTTGAGATTCGAGAACGCCGAAGGATAGTCCACACGCATGGCGCCGCTGATCGTTTTCTGCCAGAACAGGCTTATGTCCATGACGCCCTGGACTGCTGCGCTCGGCATCAGCCTTGAAATAATGTAAGGACCGGGCTTCATATCGCCCGCGGGAGGAGTAAATCCCGAGAAGAGGATCTGCGGAATCAAGACGAGGGGGACAATCATCACAGCTTGAAGAACGGATCTCGCAAAAGCAGAAATCGCAAGCCCGATGCCAACCGCGGCGCACGCCGCCAGCACCAATCCCGGTATCTGCCATTGGACCGCTCCGCCGATACCCCCTGTGCAGAGCTGCATAACGCCGTAGAGCAGCAGGCTTTGGACGACGGTGATTCGGGCAAGCGAAAGGAACTTGGCAAGCAGGTATCCATGCCTTCCAAGCCCGATCAGCCGCTCGCGCCGGAACATGGGTAGCTCCTTCACAATTTCCTGCGCTGCGTTGCCGCAGCCGAACCATAGCGTCGCGATGTACGCAAAGAACAAAACGAGTGGAGGATCCCTGCTCACCCATGTGACCAGAAGACCGATGAAGATAGGCTGACCCAGCACAAGCACCAGATTCTTCCAGTCCGCGCGGAAGATCGCCCACTGACGCCGGAGCAATATCGGTAGCGCGGCGTTGCGTTTATGGCGTTTGGGGAGAGCGCGAGTCGTGTCCGCTGGTGGAGGGCCTTCACGATGCGCCGGCCAGTCGGCCGCGGCGCGCAAAGACAAACTGTCATAAAGGAGCGTTAATCGCTCCACGTCGAAATATTCGAGTGCGTGCGCGGGCTCCCCAAAGAAAACGAGGCGTCCTCCAACCATCACGGCGAGTTTGTCGAACAGAAAGGCATTCCCCATCACGTGCGTCGTGCAGAGGATCGTACAGCCTGTCACAGCCAGGTGACGAAGCGATTCCATAAGCCTGAACTCCGCCGCAGGGTCCAGGCCGGAAGTTGGTTCATCGAGGAACATGAGCCGAGGACGGCAAAGCAGTTCAGCGCCGACGCTCACACGTTTCCGCTGTCCGCCGGAGAGC
>Ga0164241_10003101_pt1 | contig 17172 bp, 15 predicted proteins | sample OricomyardsoilBY_FD_108780 | JGI IMG/M metagenome (GOLD analysis project Ga0164241, IMG submission 108780) | Backyard soil microbial communities from Emeryville, California, USA - Original compost - Back yard soil (BY) | ecosystem: Environmental > Terrestrial > Soil > Unclassified | place: USA...
ACCGTGCCAGGCTGGACCCACAACATCACGAACGTCGGCGACGAAGAAATGATCGTCATGCTCTGGGCCAACGAGAACTTCGACCGTGCCCGCCCCGACACGATCGCCATGAAAGTCAAACCCGCATGAAGAAGCTCAAGGTCCTGACGGTCGTCGGTACCCGCCCCGAAATCATCCGCCTTTCGCGCGTGATGGCTGCGCTCGACGAACATTGCGATCACCTGCTCGTGCACACGGGTCAGAACTACGATTACGAACTCAACCAGGTCTTCTTCGATGACCTCGGCGTGAGGAAGCCAAGCCACTTCCTGAACGCTGCCCAAGGCGGCGCAGCGCAGACCATCGGCAACATCATTGCGGGTGTGGATGTGGTGCTGGAGCAGGAGCAGCCCGAGGCGATGCTGGTGCTCGGCGACACCAACTCCTGCCTCGCCGTGATTGCTGCCAAGCGCCGCAAGATTCCCATCTTCCACATGGAAGCCGGCAACCGCTGCTTCGACATGCGCGTGCCCGAGGAAACCAACCGTCGCATCGTCGACCACACGGCCGACATCAACCTCACCTACAGCACCATCGCCCGCGACTATCTGCTGCGCGAGGGCCTGGCGCCCGACCAGGTCATCAAGACCGGCAGCCCGATGTTCGAGGTGCTGCATCACTACATGCCGGGCATCGAGGCCTCGGACGTGCTGTCGCGCCTGAGCCTGCAAGAGCAAGGCTACTTCGTCGTCAGTGCGCACCGCGAAGAAAATATCGAGGCGCCCAAGACCTTTGCCAAGCTCTGCGCCGTGCTCAATGCGGTGGCAGAAGATCACGGCCTGCCCGTCATTGTCTCCACACACCCGCGAACGCAAAAGCGCATTGACGCCGAGGGCATCAACTTCCACGCCGGCATCCAGTTGCTCAAGCCCCTGGGCTTCCTCGACTACGTGCGCCTGCAAAAATCGGCGCGTGCCGTGCTCTCGGACAGCGGCACGATCAATGAGGAGTCAAGCATCCTCAATTTCCCGGCCTTGAACCTGCGCGAGGCCCATGAGCGCCCCGAAGGTATGGAAGAAGGCGCGGTGATGATGACCGGCCTCTCCATCGACCGCGTGCGCCAAGGCCTGTCCATCTTGGCCACGCAGACCCGCGGCGACCACCGCGATCTGCGTTTGGTAGCCGACTACTCGATGCCCAACGTCTCCGCGAAAGTCCTGCGGATCATCCACAGCTACACCGATTACGTGAACCGTGTTGTCTGGCGCAAATACGACTGAGCGGCTCAAAGTCCTTGTGGTCAGCCAGTACTTCTGGCCCGAGGTCTTTCGTGTCAATGAGGTCGTCTCGGAACTGACGGCGCGCGGCCACGAGGTGACGGTACTGACAGGCCGGCCCAACTACCCGGACGGCCAAGTCTTTGCCGACTACCAGCGTGACCCCGCGCAATTCGGCCGTTATGCCGGTGCCGAGGTGCTGCGGGTGCCGCTGCGGCCGCGCAGCAAGGGGTCTTTGCGGCTGATGCTCAACTACTGGAGCTTCGTGTTCTGGGGTTGCCTGCTCGGCCCCTGGCTCCTGCGTGGCCGCAAGTTCGACGCCATCTTCTGCTTTGAGACCTCGCCCATCACCTCCGCCCTGCCGGCCGTGTTGCTGCGGCGCCTGAAGCGCGCGCCGCTGCTGCTTTGGGTGCTAGACCTGTGGCCCGACACGCTCTCTGCCGTCGGCATGGTTCGCTCGGAGCGCCTGCTCAACGCGGTGGGCGCGCTGGTGGCTTTCATCTACAAGCGCTGCGATCTGATCCTGGCCCAATCGCGCGCATTCTTTGCGCCGATCGAGCGCTGGTCTCGCGCGCCGGAGAAGACGCGGTATTTCCCGCAATGGGCCGAGGCGGCTTTTGATGGAGACTTCGCCGATGTCGAGGTCGCGCCTGAACTGGCGCCCCACGCCAACGCCTTCAAGATCATGTTCGCCGGCAATATCGGCGAGGCCCAGGACTTTCCCGCCATCCTCGACGCGGCCGAATGCCTGCGTGATCGCAGCGACATCCACTGGCTAATCGTTGGCGCTGGGCGCGCGGCGGGTTGGGTGCGTGCTGAAGTCCTGCGACGCGATCTGTCGAAGACGGTGTTCATGCTCGGTCGCCACCCGCTGGAACGGATGCCCTCCTTCTTCAAGGGTGCTGACGCGCTCCTGGTTTCATTGCGGGCCGAGCCGATTTTTGCGATGACGATACCGGGCAAGGTGGCGGCATATCTGACGGCCGGGCGGCCGGTGCTCGCCATGCTGGATGGTGAAGGGGCAGCCGCCGTGGCCGAAGCCAAAGTAGGACTCTGCTGCCCGGCCGGGGACTCAAAAGCGTTTGCCAACCAGGCAGTAACCCTGGCGGCCAAGCCAGCTAGTGAGCGAATACTCATGGGGGCACGAGGTCGCGCCTACTGCCGCCAGGAATTCGAACGAGCGAGTCTCATCACTCGCCTTGAACAATGGTTAATCGAACAGGCCGACGGCCGACACTGACTCACCCGAACTCTCGCATTTGCGCCACCAGTTCCGACCATTCCGGCGGCCGATACCCGGTTGCCCGCTGGAAACGCTCAGCATTCAGTGAGCGGTCCATGACAAGTTCATCATCTGGCCTCAACTTATCCCGGCGTCCGTATTCACGCCCCACGAGGCGCAGCACGTCCAGTTTGCTGATCGAGCCCCCCCCGACGTGATAGGTCCCGTGCAGTCCCGGATTTGGGATCACGTGCTGCTCGATCACACGCGCCAGCTCAACGGTCGGCAACGCCGAGAAGATCGCCCGCGAGAAGCCTCGAACCGGCCCCTCTTGCGACAGAAACCAGCCGACCAGACCATGGCTACGGCCCAACTCGTGACCGATGATCGACGTCCGCAAAGTGATCGCATGCGGATAGTCCACCTCTCCCATGAGTTTGGAGCGACCGTAAAGATCGGCAGCATCAGGCTCGTCCTCCTCCGTATATCCGCCTCGCGTGCCTGAGAAGACGCAGTCTGTGCTGATGTGGATAAGACGTGTGCGATGGATGCCGCAGATTCGTGCTAGTCGATGAGGGAGCAGCGCATTGATGGGGATCGCAGTGACCGGCTCGTCTGCCCCAGCCAGTTGCTTGACGACACCGATACAGTTGATCAGTATTTCGGGTTTCTTGTCGAGGAACAGTTGATGGAGCGCCCGAAGATCAGTCGCATCGATGCCATCTACAAACGCTGCCTCCGGAACTCGCTCCCTCAGGGCGTCCAGGCGATGGAGTTGACGCACGGTCCCCGATACCTCGTAGTCTGGCCTTTGGGAAAACCAGCGCAAGACGGCGTTGCCAAGCATGCCACTTGCCCCCAGCACCAGTAGTCGCGTTCGCGTCGATGGAATCATGGCCGGGATTCTCGCCGATCAAGGCTCGCTCAGCCGGGCGGACCGCCCTGCATCCGGTCCAGAAATCCTGCCGCGTCGAACAGGGCAAGGGTGCTCTCTGGCAGGCCCAAATGCCTGCGCACGGCACGCGCAATGGAGATGGCGGACTCGGGATCAAAGGTCTGAGCGGGTTCGCAGACGTCTCTAACGAAATCGCGTTCGCTGGCCAGAATCGGCCGTCCAACACGTGACGCTTCGACAAGTGGCAATCCGAAGGATTCATTCATGGACGGGAAGATCAATGCGCCAGTCGATGCGTAGAAGGTGCTCATTTCCGCGTGCGAACGCTGCGGCACATTGCTGATTCGCAGGCCGTGGCATGCGGCTTCGGTCTCGATCCATTCCAACAGCTGGCGGTGTCGCACGGTCAGCGTCAGTGCAAGGCTGGGCCTGATCCCCTCCCTCGCCAGCAGGACCCAGGCCTCGACGAGACGTCGATGGTTCTTATGAGGCTCACCATCGGCGACAAACACGAAATCCCAGCGGTTCATCACGGCTTGCGCAGGAGCGAGATCGGCAACAAACGGCAACATAACAAGCGGCGCATCCCCCTTGCCCCACCAGTCCTGCAGGGCACGGGCCATCGTGGGGCTCTGCACGTAGTAGCAGCTAACGCGATATCGCCAAAGACGGCTGATCCATTGCTCGGCACGGTTGCGCAATCGGGTGCGCCAGCCATATTCGTGGAGCGGCACCTGGCCCAGGTAATTGCGATTCTGCAAAAACAACTGTACGTCAGGTCTGATGCTCAACAGAGTCGGCAGACCGTGAAAGCACAGCACCCGATCCTTCGGGCTGGCGGTGCGGGCCAGTTGCCATTCGACAGCAAATCGAGATATGACGCTCGGCTCGGCCCAACGTACCTCTGCCCTGGCCGGCAAGCACAGCAAGTCGCTGGCCCGTCGATCCAACCAGGCCATAAGCGGGGCGTCAGCCGGCCAGGCCTTGAGAAGTTCTTGCAGCAGTACCAAGCCGCCGCCGGTGTGGACGTTTGGCGCGAACAGCAGCACGCGGCTCATGTACGTGCCCTCGTCGCGCTGCGCAAGCCGTAGTAGGCCCGCCGCGCAAAGCCGACGAACAGACGACGCCAGATCCCTCCATCTGCCACCAAGGCGGGGCGCAACCTCAAGGCCTGGGCAAAGCGGCTCAACGCACTCAGCGGCCGACCCGATTGAGCATGGTTCTTGGCCGCAATGCTCTGCGCACGTGCCAAGGAACGCCGTGATGTGGTTTGATCAGGATTGCGGTCCCAATAACAGCGGATCACCTCAACGATTTCATCAGCTCGCTCTGGCGACATCGCCATGAACGAAGCCGAACCTTTGTGAATTCGATACTCGGCCAGTACTTCCGGCACACGCAGAAAATCGCCTTCGCGCGCTGCTCGCAACCAAAATTCGAAATCGGGTACTTGGCGGCGGCGCACATCCCAGCCCCCCGTCGACTCGAACACGCGACGGCGAAAGAATGCGCCAGGACCCGGCTGGCAGATTAGTTCCTCCCGCAACGCGCGTGCGTCGTATTCGGGCGTGCGACTGATGCGCAGACGCCGACCGACAGGGTCGATGATCCAGAAATCGCAGTAGGCCACAGCCATCTCAGGCCGGCCTTCCAGGGCTTTCACCATGGTGCTGACAGCGCCCGGGCAAAGGCGGTCGTCCGAGCTCAGATAGGCAAGGATTTCGCCGCGGGCGAGACCCCACGCGCGATTCAAGGTGGCAGCCTGTCCAGCATTGGCCTGTGCCAGCACTCGGACGCGCTCGCCCTCGTAGCGCCGCGCCATGGCCAGTGTGTCGTCCGGCGAACCATCGTCCACGACGATGTATTCAATGCCTGGATAGTCCTGCGCCAGCACACTCTCGATAGTGGCCGCCAGATACTCCGCCTGGTTGTATGCGGGCGTAACAATGCTGACCAAGGGCTTATCCATGGGCTGCATTGTCTCTGAGCTCCTCGCGGGTCAGCGCAAAGAGTGCAAGCGCGTCAAGCGTCATCCGTCCAAGCCAGGCCCAGGCAGCGCCCATCAGCCCCCAATGCATCGTGAACATCCAGAGCGCCAGCAAATACAGCGGGAGTTCCACGAGATGGACCAGAGCTGGGGCACGAAAACGGCCCAGGCCATGCAGCCACGTCAACGGCATGTGAGCAAGGCAATTGATCAAAATACCGATGGCAAACACGCGCAGGAGCGGTGCGCTGTGAGCGGCAAAATCCGGCGTGATCCACCATGCAAGGATCGGCTCGGCAAAGAAGAAGAGACCGGCACAGATGGGCGTTAGCGACAGCAGGAGCAGGAGCACCGCACGACCAAACAATCGACGGGCATCCGGCCTCCGCGCGGCAAAAATCGGCAACAACACGGCGGTCAGCGCCCCGGGCACGATCCAGAGCTTGAGCACGAGTTCCTGTGGCGTGGCATACCAGGCTACTGCAGCCGCCGACACCGTGGCCCCGGCCACGAAACGATCCACATAACCCATGAAGGGGCTCACAACGTTCGACAGGCTGAGCCAGCCGCCTGCCCGGGCGAGGGGTCGGATCAGCGAATCATCCCAGCGCATCCGGCCACGCAATTGTGGCAACGCATGGAGCACAGGCATCACATGCGCTGCGCAGCCCAGAAGGCGCCCGATCGCCAGTGCTAGCGCGATGGACCCAAGATCCGGTGCGCCCCACACCACCGCCAACCAGGGACCGGCAAATGTCCACAAGCCCATCGGAAGCCTGATCGCATTGAGTACACCAAAGGCGTGACATGCCTCCAGCATGCCCCGCAGTCCAGCTGTGATAACGATGAAGGGCAAGGCCGCGGCCATCCAGCGCGTGGCTGCTATGGCTTCTGCCCGATCAGGCACCTGCTGAAGAAGGTCCACACCCCAAGGCGCTAATATGCCAAGCAGCACCCCGCCCGCGCCCCCCAGTCCAGCCATCAAGAGCAAGGCGGTCGCTGCGAGTCGCCCGGCCTGGTCGATATCCCCGCGTGACAGGACCGCTGCCAGGGCCTGCGTGAGCGCACGCGACAAGCCCAGGTCGAAGAGACCAAAGTAGCTCGTCACGGCCCAAATCAGCGCCAGCAGGCCGAAACGAGCGGGCCCCAACGCCTGCACCAGTACCGGAATACTTACGAGCGCCAGCGACAGCGGCAGACCGAGGCCGACAAGGTTGTAGATCGTGTAACGGGCGAGTTTCAAGGCATTCGGGTGCAAGGGCTCGCGATTCTAGAATGCGCCATGCGTCTTCCTGTCTCCTTGCTCCGTACCTTGGCCTTTGGTCTGGGTTGCCTGACCCTGTGCTCATCAGCTCAGGCCTATATCGATCCGAACGCTGGCGGCATGCTGTTCCAACTCCTGGCGCCCCTGTTCGCGGCCATCGTAGGCGTCTGGATGTTCATGCGGCGCTGGATTGTCGATCTGGTGCGAAGGGTCTGGCATCGGCTGACCGGTCGCGACGCACAATGAGCATCGGCCGCTCTGGGCAAGGGCTACGCGGCGGCTTTGCAGCCATGCTGGGACTCGCGTTCACAGCGCTTGGGTTGTTGTGGGTGCCGCTTGCCTTTCTGCGTCAGATCGACGCCTTCGCCGGTTTCCTCACGCCCCTGGAGTTGGCGCGCGATGCGTCACTGGGCTTTGTGCTGATGCTCGTGCCAGCGCTGCTCTTGGCGGTGCTGGGCACGGGGCTGTCCAGACTCTTGCGTGCGTTTGGTTGTGCCGACGACGCGGCGGCTGCTGGCGGCTGGGGTCTGGTGCTGGCGCCCCTGCTATGGGTCGTTCTGTGGCAGGTAGGAGGCAGCTTCTGGATGTGGCTCAAAACCAGCGGTCTGCAACTGCCGTCGAGCAGCCTCATACGAGTGCTAGCGGCGCTGCTGCTGCTGGCACTGCTGGCCTTGCTGGTCTTCCGAGTGGGTTTGCGTCGCTTGTTTGTCGCGCTGATGGATAGCCTGGCCCGTCTACGCAGTCTGGCGCTGTTCCTGTTACTGCCGGCGTTGGCCTGCATCGCGATTACACCGCCTCGATTGCTGCGCGAGGGCGCAGCGCCGACGGCGTCTGCCGATCCACAAGCACCCGACATTTTCCTCTTCACAATCGACACGCTGGCCGAAGCCGATGCACGCCTGTGTACCGGCGGTGAAACCATGATGCCGCGGCTGCGCGACTTTGCACGTCGCGCCACTTGCTTCTCGCACTCGTACAGCAGCGCCAACTTCACGACTCCAGCCACTGCGACGATGGAAACCGGCGCCCTGCCCTGGAATCACTGGGCCGTACAGATCGTTGCTCCGATGGCGCGAGGCATGCAGGCCGAGACGCTGGCCGCTCGACTCGCAGCCCTGGGCTACGAGACCATCTCGATCAACGCCAACCTGCTCGCCGCACCGCGCCATCATGGCAGCGAAGGCAGTTGGCATGTCGAAATGCTGGCCCCAAACAGCAGCTGGGGGAACAAGCCGCGCGAGTGGTTGACTGTGTTCGCTGATACCACGCTGCCGTTCTGGTTGTCGGGGCTCGTTCCTTTTCTGGACACGCTGGACATTTATCTCCACGCCGAGGACAACCCCTACCCGCCGCATTTCGCCTACGCTGCGCTTCGCAATCAATTGGCGCAGCCCCGAAACCGGCCGCGCTTCATCTGGGTCCACACCCTGCCACCTCATGACCCTTATCTGCCTCCGCCGGAAACCCGCTATCGCCTGCTGCCGCGCGGCGAACTGGATCGCTGGTCACAGTTCAGAACCATGGGGACTTATGCAGCCGCCGACCAGACCTTGATCGACAAACACCGTCTGCGCTACCGGGAGAGCATGCTCAGTGCCGACGCGGCCCTCGGTCAATTGCTCGACGAATTGAAGGCCGCGGGGCAAGTCGACCAAGCCATTGTGGCCATAACGGCCGATCATGGTGAATCCTTCGCTCATGGCTACATGGGTCATGCTGGCAGCATCCTCACCGATGATGTGCTGCGCGTACCCTTGTTGATCCGATTGCCTCATCAGGCGAAAGGCCAGCAAATCGACATGCCAGTGAGTCTGGCCGACTTGGCGCCAACGCTAGCTGACCTGGCCGGAGCGCGCCCCCTTCCGCATGCAGATGGGCGCAGTCTGCGGCCGGCTCTCGAGGAGCGCGCGCTGCCGGCTGTGCCGGTCTTTGCCATGGCCATGGAGGGTCAGAGCCGCTTCACAGCGCTACGCAAGGGCTTCTATGCCGTGATCGATGGGCAGGACAAGTTGGTGCTCGACCTCGCCAATCGACGTGTACAAATGTTCGACTTGGCCGCGGATCCGACTGAGGCGCACGATCTCTCGCGGGCGCGGCCTGAACGTGCCACAGCGCTACGCAAACAACTAGAGACCATGCTCAGCGGCGTCGAGACGCGCCGCCGCCTGTTGTTTCCATGAAGCTGCCAACGCTGTCCCTCAGTCGCCCGCTGCTGGACTGGCTGCGCAACGATTCACAGTGGCCGAACCAGGACTGGCGCATGCGCGTTGCATTGAACTGGCGAGCCGGACTGGCCAGCCTGAACCAGCGTCTGAGCGAAGCGCAGCCCACCACGGCACAGGAACTCGCACCGCTACTGATCCTCGGCCCCTGGCGCAGCGGCACGACCGTGATGCACGAGTTGCTGACAGCGGCCCTGGGCTGGCCAACCCCGCAGACTTGGCAGTGCATGGATGCAACCGCATTCCGGCTCGGCGGCACGCCACATCGGGCGGCGACTGTGGCCCGCCCCATGGACGGACTTCCTCTCGGCCCCCTCTCGCCACAGGAGGACGAGTTCGCCCTGCTGAGCATGGGCATCAACTCGGCCTACCGCTCCTTCTGGATGCCACATCGCATCCCTGAATTGCACGCCACGCTGGATCAGCGGCATTGGCTCGACGATCCCCGCTGGATTGAGCCTTGGGAGTCCTTTCTGCGTGCCGTGGCGAAAGGCAGCGAAGAGTTGATCCTCAAGTCTCCGAATCACACCTTTCGCTTGCAGGCCATCCTGCAACGCTTTCCCAAAGCACGGATCGTATGGATGCTGCGCGACCCCTTGGCCATCTTTCTTTCCAACCGGAAGATGTGGGGGCAAATGTTTGCTGAGCACGGGCTGAGCAAACCAGATGGAGCCGAACTCGATCAATTCCTGACTCGCGCCCTCGAAGCCAGCGCGGAAGCCCTTGACTGGGCACAGAACCATGTGGCTCCCGAACGCGTAGTGTGCTGTTCGCAAGAAGCCCTTCAGAGGCAACCCATGGCGCAAATACTTCGGGTCCTTGCACATCTGGGCCTTCCGGCCAACGAAGCCCGGCTTGAGCAAGCCATCGCACACACCCAAAGCGGACGTGTCGAACACCACGCCGATGAAATTCCACCCATGGCATTGGCCGCGGTCAACAGGTTGCGAGCCACACAAGTCGCCATGGAACGGCCGTCTACGAACACCTGACAGTGCGCCCGCTCCATAAGGAATCTGCCAATCGCTTGCTACAAAACGGCATTTGCTGGGAAAGAATTTTCAGACACGGTGCCCGAATCGTATTGCAGGAGCCTCAATCAGCTTGTGTGCCAAACCAGCAAGGGCCAAGGACAAACCGAGGCCCAGCCAAGCTTGAAAAACTCCTGGCATGGGCAACTTCCGCACCGCATACAAGGCAGGCATATGCAGCAGATAAATGCCGAAGCACCAATGACCGCAGGAGCGCCAAAATCCAGTCGCAAGCAGTTTGCGCCAAAGTGGCATCCTGCCTTGCAAAACGCCTATCAGCATCGCGCTCCAGGCCAACCCCCAGGCCAGATGGAGGCGGTGCAGGGCATCCACATCAGCAAACCACCCTGCGGCCTGAAACACCTGCGGAATGCTCAACAAGATCGACAGCACTGCCAGTGCATCGAACACCGACCAATAGTGGAGCGGCTTGTTTTCCCGATCTAGGGCGAACCAGGCCGCCGCAGAGCCGCTGATAAAGACCGAAAGGTAATAGCCCAGCGCGCTGCTGTTCGCAGGTGTTAGCGCCGCGGGGTAGACCAGACTCGCTGTGGCGAGGAGCCCGACAAGTGCGAAGAGCCTGACCACATACGGCCAGGGGCGCGAAAGCAGCCAAGCCAAAGGTGGAATGCACAGGTAGTAGAGAAACTCCACTGGAATGCTCCAGTAGAGGCCCCTCCCTTCTTGCAGCCTGAGGTGCCGCCACAACGCAGCGGCATCTAGCGGTACGCCGAGGCCGCGAGGCGCCAGAGCCAGACCGATTACTAGCACCAATGCATAGAGGGGATAAATGCGAAGGACCCGGCGCAGAAGATATCGACGCAGGTAATGACCATCGACACGTTCGGCTTCGAACGCCCGCAACCACTGCGTCGTCAGCAGGAAGGCGCTCAGGACGAAGAACAGATAAACGCCATACTTGCCAATGCCCGTCAGCGCAAGGCCCGGAATCAGATTCAGGCCCAGGCCGCTGGCATGACTGGCCACAACCATCAGGGCTGCCAAGCCGCGCAGCCCGTCAAGGCTCACCGTGCGGTCATCGTGCTGCATCAAACCGCCACCGAATTCAGGCTCGTGATCGCCATCATGACCGCCACCATGATGAACCCGATGACAGCACCGATGATCAGAATGGCAGCGGGCTCGATCAACGCGAGAACGCGCTTTTGCAACAACCTCGCAGCCTCGGTCTCCATCTCGCCCAAAGTGGAAAGCATGCGTGGCAGTTCCCCGGAGCGCTCGCCCACCCGCACGAGGTTGAGTCGAGCGGCCGGGAACCAGCCTTTGGTACCCAGCACCTCGGAAAAACTGCGGCCACGCTCAAGCTCGCGGGCCGTATCGCCCAGATCGTTGCGCAAGCGCGCTAGCCGCAATGCACCGGCCGACAACTGCACGGCAGTGATGATCGGAACCCGGTTGGCCAGCAGCGACCCCAGCACGCTGGCCCAGCGGCCGAGGTCTACCCGCATCAGCCATTGGCCAACAACCGGCGCGCGGCCCGCCAGTTCGAACATCTGGGCGCGTCGCGGCGCACTGGCCAGCATCGCAGTGATCAGGATGATCAGTGCCGTGCCACCCAAACCAAAGGCAAGCAGATGTTGCTTGACGAACAGCCCTGACTCAATGGTGACGCGAGAGATGGCTGGCACTTCTGCACGCGAGCTCTTCAGCAAGGTGGCGAAGCGTGGCACCACGCCGACAAAGATGATCAGCACCGCCAAGACACCCGAACATACCAGCACGGTTGGATAGATTAAGGCGTTGCGCAACTCCTGTGCGGCGCGTCGGTCATGATCCATCTGCGAGGCCGCATCGGTTAAAGCCTCTGCCAACGCGCCACTGGCCTCGCCGGCCTCCACCAACGCCAGGACATAGGGCGGCAGGGCTAGGCCGCTCCCCCGCAGGGCCTCCGACAGGCGCGCACCGCTGCGCACCGCACGCTCCGTCGCGGCCAGCGGCGGGCCCATGCCCTGCTCCGCGTAAGCCTGAGCCAGAGACGGCAAAGCCTCTGACAGGGAGATGCCGGCGCGCAGCAAGGTGGCCAACTCCTGGATCAACACCAATTGCTCGGCTGGGCCGGCGGCCCGGACGGTCCGCACCCGGTCTTGCGCCTGGCCCTGCATGCGCAGCGGTGTGAGCCCTCGACGCAGAAGCTCTCTCGCCGCTGCCTGTTCATCCACAGCCCGCACTTCGCCACTGGACTCCGCTCCTACTGCGTCCACGGCACGATAGCGGTAAACCCTCTGATCGGCGGCCGACGTCTCACTCATTCGCCGCTAGCTCCGCCACTGGCACGCAACACCTCTTCGAAGGTGCTCAGGCCATTCCGAACCTTGAGCAACCCGTCTTGCACCAGGCTTCGTCGACCCAAGGTGTTAGCCCTCGACACCAACTGCTGCAGCGGAGCATTGCCCGCAATCAGATGCTGCATCTCGGCGTCAAGCGTGACCAGTTCGTAGATGCCAAGGCGCCCGCGGAAACCGGTTTGCTGGCAATGAGCACAACCGGTCGCTTGCCGCCACTGTGCAGGTGCATCTCGAAGCGCAGGTTCTCCAAGACGGGGCTTCAAATCCGCCCAGCGTGACAGCACGGTTGGCTCAGCATCCGCTGGTATGCCACATTGTGGACAGAGGCGGCGCACAAGGCGCTGCGCCATCACCGCCTTGAGCGATGCGGCCACAAGATAGGGCTCCACGCCCATGTCTACGAGGCGTGTCACAGCAGACAGTGCATCGTTCGTGTGAAGCGTGGCGAGCACCAAATGACCCGTCAGCGCCGATTGGACTGCAATCTCGGCCGTCTCACGATCGCGGATTTCACCAACCATGATGATATCCGGATCATGGCGAAGTATGGATCGCAGTGCCCGTGCGAAGGTATAGCCGATCTCCGCCTGCGTCTGGATTTGCACAACATGGGCCAGCCGGTACTCGACCGGATCTTCTACGGTGATGATCTTGCGACTGAGGTCGTTGACCGCCGCAAGCGCGCCATAGAGCGTCGTGCTTTTACCACTGCCGGTCGGGCCGGTCACAAGTACAAGTCCGTTAGGAAGGCTCAGCCATTCGCTGAATTTGGCCAGATGATCTGCCTCCATGCCGAGCCGGTCGAGCCGAAGATCAGCCCGCTCCTTGGGTAGCAAGCGCATGACGATCGATTCACCATGCACGGCGGGAATCGAAGACACCCGCACGTCCATCTCGGCGCCAGCAACCCGAATCGATGTGCGCCCGTCCTGAGGTAATCGGCGCTCAGCAATGTCGAGCTGGGACACCAGCTTGACCCGTGAGGCCACGGCAGGAAAGCGCGCCATCGGCATGGTCATGCGGGTGTGAAGCACGCCGTCGATACGCAAGCGGACTTCGAAGTCATGCTCGCCAGGCTCCAAGTGGATATCGGAGGCGCGGGCTTCCACCGCCTGAGCAAGCACGTTGTTGACCAGGGCAATGATGGGGGCATCTTCGGCGAGTTCGCGAAGCGCGCGCGCGTCAAGGTCATGCGCCGCTTCCACGCTCGTGTGCAGAGAGCCTAGCAGGCGTTCATAGAGCGTAGGCATCAGCATTTGCCAATGCACGGAAAACTCATGAGCCTCGATGGCCTCACGAAGATCAGACTGCAGGGGATCCACGGCAGCGATCCAGCGAACTCCATCAGGACCACACCAAGGTAACGCCTCCTGGCGCATCCACCAGTCTCGACTCATCGACCAAGCTGCGAAGCCGGCCGAGAGGCTCGTCGCGTCAATGGCCTCTAGGTCCTGCATTGGTAAACCCAGTTGTTGAGCCAAGGCGCCGTAGAGACTTTCCTCTGAAATCGCGCCCATCCGCACCAGGATGGACCCAAGCCTTCCGCCCTGTGCCTGTTGGTAGGTCAGACCGCGATCAAGTTCGGCCTCGCTGATGGTTCCACTCTCGCGCAGCAACTCGCCGAGCCTTTTTGAAGCTCGGAATTGATCACCAGGTGTTTCGACCGTCGTGATCAATGTGGCGCCCCAGCATCGGGCGTTCCCGTGGTCTCCGCGGGCTTCTTGGGCCCGACCTGACCCGCCCAGGGTCCAAGCGTCTTGCGGAAGGCATTGGTGAGGCTCTCGGCATCCTGATCGTCATTGATGACATAGGGAGTAATCAAGACGATCAGTTCAGTCCGCGTTCCCGTTCCAGTCCTCGTACTGAACAGATTCCCGATCAGCGGAATGTCCTTAAGAAAAGGGATGCCGGACTGTCCATCGCTGTTTTCATCGGAAATCAAGCCACCAAGCAGGACGGTCGTACCGTTGCGCAAAGTCAGCTTGGTGTCGAACTTGCGCGTACCGAAGGTAGGCGAATTGTTGACCCCGGTGTTCGTCGTACGTGCGGAACTCACCTCCTGCGTCACATCGAGGTCAATCTGATCACCGGAATGAATGACCGGTTTGATCTTCAACTGAACGCCGGTGCTGCGGTACTGCACCGTCTGCAAGACTTGATTCTGTGTCGCACTGGACACCGCCGTGCCTGTATTGAGTTGGCTCGTGATGATCGGCACTTCATCGCCGACCTGGATGGTCGCCGTTTCGCCGTTGCGAGCCATCAGGCGCGGGCTAGACAGCACAGTGGCGCGGTTGTTCGACGCCAGCATATTGAGAGCAGCTCGTACGCCACCCACAGTATCCAACACGCGGAATGTGGCGCCACCCGTCCCCAGGCTCAGGCCGCCAAGCGTCCCTCCGATGACCTGGGCGCCATTCTTCATTGCATGCGTCGCCAGCCATTCCACCCCCAACTGGCTGTTGTTGTCCAACTTCAGCTCGGCAACGGTCACCTCGATCAGCGCGGTCTTGCTGGGACGGTCCAGGGTTTGCAACAGCGAGGTAATCTGCGAATATTCGTCCTGCGAGGCCTGAAAGATCAGCATATTGCTGGCACGATCCACCACCACTGAGCCGCTGCGCGCGGCATTGTTCTGCGCGGTGGTGCTGGTGCTGGCATTCGCTCCAGAATTTGGAGCGCCGGTGGGCGGGCGAGACTTTGCACCCGAGAGGAGCTGATCGAGCGTGGCGGCTAGAGCTTCTGCATCCTTGTGTTTGACGGCATAAGTAAAGTAGTTCTTCCCTATGCCACTCTCGTTCGGCTTGTCAAGTGTTCGAGCCCAGTCCGTGACGTGCTTGAGCACATCCTCACCACGCGCAAACACGTAGACCGAGTTCAAGCCCGTCACGGGCAGCAAGATGATCGGAAAACGCGCGCCCCCTGGCGCTTGGTTGAGCGGTTGGACCGCGTAACCTTGTGCGGTCAATACATCGAACAATCGTCGTGCCAGTTCGTCTGCTGACCAGAATGCCGGCGTGATCGCCACGCTTTGAGCACCGCTAAATACTGGTTGGTCAAGGACCCGAATGGCCTCGAGCGCAGCTTCCATGGCGTCCGGCGTGCCGCTGATCAGAATGGCGTTTCGCGTCGCATCTTCCTGAGACTTGACTCGGTCGCCGAAGAGCGTCCGTAGCCAATTGCCCACTTCGGTGCCGCGCACCGACTTCAACTCCACCAGTTGGAACACCGGTCGCAAGGGCAGCGGCGTCTCCGGCAGGGCTGAACCACGCCGGATTTCAGGCAAATTGCCGGCATTGCTGCCGTCCGGGACAACGCGCACCAGACCGCCGAGATCAACAGCGCTGACGCCATAGCTGCGCAGAAGCAGTTTGACAGCGTTCTCGAGTTGCGCAGCCGTCTGATGTCCACCAGAGCGGAACGTCACCAAGTCAGTGCGCGCCATCACCTTCGGGTCGATGTTGACATTCTTCTTCAAGATATCCGAGAACACGAGCTGAGCGAACACGCCAAGCGTGACCTGCTCCAGGTTGATGTTCGCTGGCTCGCTGGCGCCTGCCTTTTGCGCCGCCTCGGCGTCCAAGGCAGCGTTCGCCTTCACGCGCTTGCTGGGTGGTGCCTCCGGCGCGACAGGCAATGCTGTGATCTGGGTCTGTCTGGAGCCTCCGGGGGCGTTGATCTCGTCCTTGACCGTCCCACCTGCCGGCAATCCCAACGGTGCTGGAATAAAAGGCTGCGTCGGAGTTGCACAGGCGGCTAACAACAGGCAGACGAGAAGCGTAGATCCCGCCCCAAAAGCCTCTCGACGAAAAAGGCGCTGCGGCCAGGCAGGGGGCTTTCCAGCCTTGGTTTCATGAGTCACGTCGCTCAACTCCCAAACGATAAGTCTTCTTCCCAATACGCACGCACACCTCACGTTCGCCGATCCGTACAATCTTTTCGCCACTCGGTAACGCATCGCCGACGGCAAGCCGCTGTGGGGGCTTGGCAGGGTCTGAGAACACCACCAAGGCGCCCCCTTGTGTTCCGCGCCCATACACCGCCGCGATACGCCAGCGCGGGTCCGGGATGGGCTCACTGACCGCAGATGCGTTCAGGGCAGCGCCCCAGTAGGCAGCCGACAGCACCGTACCCGCCATGCTGGTCTGATCGAAACGCCGCGGCAACGAGGCCAACGCCCAGTCGTCGCGCCGTACTTTGACCAATACTGACAACGGCTCCGGGCCTGGCGCAGCAAGCCAAGCCAGCGCAGCCGCCACCAAGGCCAACACACACCAGCCACGCCAAGTCGGCAATTGCATCATGGTTTCGCCCCCACAGCCGGCTGCATCGCCGACTGTGCGCGAGCCAGGGCCTTCAATTCGATTTCAGCCGTGACTGGCCGGGCCGCGAGCCGCAGGGCAAGATGATCAACCGCAAGGACCTGCTCATTACGGCCCACTTCAGTCAGGAAGACCAGCAAGGCCAGGCGATCAAGTTCGACGACCAGTCGCGCACGCACAACTTGAACATCAGCGCCAGCCGCGCCGGACGCTTGCGCAGGCGCCCTCTGCACAGCAAGCTCCCGCACTTTCAGGCCTGACTTTGCGGCGGCTGCACGCAACCAGTCCTGAAGCTTCGCGTCGATCAGCCCGGCATCCGATTCCGACCAGAGCATGCCCCGAATAGCGTCAAGCTGTTGGCGCGCATCCTCCTGACGCTGCCCCCAGGACTGCTCACGACTCAGCGGTTGAATGCGCGAAACCTCATCGCTGAGCTGTGCGGCCTCCGCGCGCCAAGCCGTTGCAAGATCGGCCATCAACATCAACGCGTAGACCCACAGAATGGCACCAATACCCAGCGCGCCGAGTCGCAGACGGGCACTGTCACCCCACTGCGCCATCAACTCCCGCCCCGCATGACGAGCGCTACTGCTTACGTTCATGGCTGAGCCCGCCCCACTGAGGGCTGGTTGCCCATGAGTTTCATCTCAAAGCTGACCCAGTCGCG
>Ga0164241_10003102_pt1 | contig 17171 bp, 14 predicted proteins | sample OricomyardsoilBY_FD_108780 | JGI IMG/M metagenome (GOLD analysis project Ga0164241, IMG submission 108780) | Backyard soil microbial communities from Emeryville, California, USA - Original compost - Back yard soil (BY) | ecosystem: Environmental > Terrestrial > Soil > Unclassified | place: USA...
GTCAACGCGCCTTCAGAGCCGGCGCCGGTGGTGCTGGGCGATTTTCCGGTCAATGAGCACACGTAGTCCATGAACAGCTCGGGCAGCTCTTGGTAGTGAATGGGCCCGTAGACGCACAGCGGACGAATGCCGTCGTCGGGCGGGTTGTTGCGCCGCCCGCTCAGCACGCTGATGACGGGGAAGACGAGCGTCTCTTCGATCGGCAAGCGCCGGTACAGGCGCGCGCCCATGTACGCGATGTACTTCTCGCGCTTACGCGTCACGTCCGGGCGCACCTGTAGGTAGCGCGGGTTCTTGCTGGGCTTGCCGCCCACGATGCGCGGCTTGGCCGAACAGATGAAGCTGCCGTCGTCGGTGCGTGCGGCGTTCTTGTCGACGTGCTTGCGCATCGGCTCCGTGAACGCGTCGTGTAGCGCCACGTGCTCCGCCATCTCTTGGGCGTCGCTGGCGTCGAGGGGCTGGAAGTTGGAGCAGAACAAGCCGTCACGCGACATGTCGTCTTCGGTCTGCTTGTCGAAGCCAGGGTGAATGGCGTCGTCCGGGCGCTGAAACAAGCGCCACTCGCAGTTTTGGACGAGCTTGAGGCTGGGGTGGCCCTCGTACTCGCGCGGCAGACCCAAGAGCGCGCTGGCAGGGACGACCACGGAGGCCGAAATGTCGTCTTCCATCTGCACCTTGTCGGCGGCGACGAAGTCTTGGCGCAGCTTGTACGTGCGCCAAGCGCCGCTCGGCTCGAAGCCGACGCGCAGGTAGCTGCCGACCAACTTGCGGCCGTCGTGCTTGAGCTCGTGCCCAGGTGCGCCGTTGATGATGTCGACGGAGAAGTGGCTGCGCCAAGGGCCGTTGTCGGCGCGGTGAAAGCGTTTGATGACGAACACCAGCGCGCGCACGTAGTTCGGGATGCTGGCGAGCCAGGCGTTGTGCTCGGCCGTGAACTCGGGGCTGGGCGTGAGCAGCTTGATGACCGAGCCGAGCGAGCGCTGCGCCGACAAGATCGGCCGCGCGCGACCCGTGCTTTGTCGGAGCTCGGGCAAGAGCGCGTCCTTGAAATCCTTCTTGAAGATCTCTTCGACCAGGCTCATATCCTCTTCGAAGTTGCCGGTGTAAACGGGACCGTACAAAACGGCGTCGATCAAGCTCTTGCTGATCTCCGACTTGCCACCGCCCGAAACGGTGCACGGCTTGTGGCAAAAGGTGCCCTCCGGCGCCGTGCCGATCAAGCGCCAGCTGGGCGCGATCGGATGCTTGGCCATGCGCACTTTGTAGCCGTTGGGCAAGATGTACTGGTGGCCGGGCAGCACCTTGAGGTGCTGTTCCTCGTCCTTGGCCATCCACTTCAAATCCTGCTTTTTGAGGTCGATTTCGCAGTCTTCCGGCACGTAGTGAATGTCGGGGTACTGCTTGTCGGTGGCGTAGCCCGTCTCGTGCACGTCGATGGCGTCGCCCAAGAGCTCCACCACCTCGCTGAAACGATGCTCCGACGACTCTCGGCGCGCGTCGCCCAGGAACTGATCGCCCAAGCTGTAGGTCGAGAACGCCAACGCCCCGCCCGCGTGCTCCTCTTCCGCCAAACCGAACAGGTTGGCGCTGAAGCTGATCTGCGTTTTGACTTCCTTTTTGCAGTAGCCAAAATAATTGTCGGCCAAGATGGTGACCATCAAACCGTCAATCGAGCGCAAGGTAATCTTGAAGGCGCTACCGTTGTTGTAGACCTCGTCGTCCTTGGCCCAGCACATGCCGGCCGCCCGCTGCGCCTCGGTCGCTTGCGAGACGTGGGGCAGGCCCAAGTCCTTCTTCTTCAGCCGCGTCAGGTGCGGCGCCAAGATCACGCAGCCGGTGTGACCGGTCCAGTGATCCACGTCGAGGCCCGCGTCGTGCTCGGGCAAGAACGGATCGCCGGCGTTGCCGAAGATGTTCTCGACGAAGTCCAGGTTGGAGACCAAACCGCCCGGGGCAAAAAAGCGAATCTCCATGCGCTTTTCCCCGGAGTGTCGGGGCACCGCCGGGCACACCAGCGGCCGAAGCATCAACGAGACCATCGTCTCGACTGGCTCGTCCCAGTTGGCGGTGAACGGCAGCCGCTTCATGGCCGCGGGCGGATTCAAAGCTTCGCGTAGCATGTGAGCGTAGGCGATCGGCGGCACCGCGAGCTTGTCGGCCGGCACCGGCAAGCCCGTGTCGGCGACGTGGAACACCCCTTGGGTGGTCCGACGATCGTTGATTGGGTTGTGCAAGACGCCGTTGTCGAGCCGGTAGCTCGACACCAAATCGTTGTGCCAAGCGTTGGCGTCGATGGGCAGCGACAGCTCACGCGCCAAGCCGTAGCGGTCGAGGATGAACGTGACGCCCGGCAAGCGCACGGGCTTGGCGAGACCGAGCCCCCCCAGCTGTTGATCCAAGAAGGCTTGGATGCGCTGATCGGCGGGGCACAGGTGGTCGCTCAGCAGGCGGGTCTGCTCGCGGTAGCGCGCGAACAAATCGCGCGCCAGATCGAGCACCTCTTGATCACCGACGCGAGCGGGCACCGAGTGGCCCAGCGCGGCGAGCTTGAGCGCGATCGCCCGGATGGCGGTACGCCGATCCAGCATCGCAACAGTCCCATCGGTCCGTAGCCCTACCGAACGTTCGAGCTCCATCACATTTCCTCCACGGGGGGCGGCAGTGTAACCGGAACTCCGCGCGGTCAGACTGCGCGTCTGCTCAGCAAGCCGCCCGGCCGGCGCGTCCCGTCGTCTTCCCGGCACAGAAGCGGGCCTTCGGGCGTCGCTGACTCGACCGTCGGCGCGAGGTGGAGCCCAGAAGGTCGTGGTCGTCGCCGCCAGCGCGCCGCCCAACGGTCGAAACGGCCGAAATTTCTGCGTCGACTGTTTCGCAGCCTACGGCATGAAAGTCGAGCTGCCGAGCCGCGATGACGAATCGCGGCTCGCCGCGCTGCGCACCATTTGATCACGGCGTGGCATTTCGTGGCCTCGGCGCGCGGAGCTGCCGAGCTGAAGTCTCTTTTCTGGTTCAAAACCGCCCCATTCGACTTGGCACGCACTCTGCGTGTGGTGGTGAGCAGAACACCACTCACTCCTGGAGACCTGCCATGAATGATTCAGAGCGGCTTTGGACGGTCATCGCGCTAGCGGCGGTGGCGGTCGTGATTATCGGCTTGGTCGTGGCGATGATGCGCAAACGCGCCGTTGCTCGCCACGCTGAGCTCGAGCGAAAGTTCGGCCCCGAATACGATCGCGCCGTGGACGAGCTGGGCAGCCAAGCGCGCGCCGATCGCGAGCTTGCCCGGCGCGCGGAGCGTGTGCAGCATTTCCACTTCAACGAGCTCGGCGCCGCTGACCGGTCCCGCTTTCTCAACACGTGGAACCGCGTCCAAGCCCAGTTCGTCGATGACCCGGTGGTGGCGGTGACGAGCGCAAACGAGCTGATCAACGAGGTGATGCGCGCGCGCGGCTACCCGGTGGAGCACTATGAGCAACGCGTGGCCGATCTGTCCGTCGAGCATCCGAACGTCGTGCAGCACTACCGTGCGGCTCACGAGCTCTCGCGCTCCGTCCACAACGGCACGGTAGACACCGAACAACTGCGTCAAGCGTTGGTTCACTACCGCATGCTGTTCGCAGAGCTGCTGCAAGAAGCGACCCGGCAAGCGCATCCCGAGTTGCGCCGCGCTCACGCCTGACCGCATCGGTCCGCGCTTCCCTGCTGGCGCCGCGCGGAGGCCAGCAGGGAAGCGGGGCAAGTTACTTTGGTTTGGGCGCGGTGACGGTTTCGCAGCCGAACAGAACCTCGACCGACGCTTCCGGGTTGGCGCGAGCTCGATCACAGGCCTCGCCGCAAAGTACGATGTTGTCGCCGTCCGCCGAGTATTGCCAGCCCTCGACACAGTCGTTGGCCGACGGATCACGAGCGATGGTGTCGGTCGTGCCGCCGTCGCTCGTAAAGAGCACGTTGACCAAGTCCGGGTCGAGCACCTGTCCAGCGGGCGCGGGCGGGATGGGGTACTCGCACGACCGCAGGCTCTTCGCGACCTGTTGCAGCGCGCGACTCAGCGCTTTCTCCAGGTCCGGCTCGGTGGTCATGTCGAAGTGACAGTATTCGGGTCCGGCGTCGGAACAGTTGGCTTTGGCGGTGCCGCCTTTACTCGCGATTTGCGACAGCACCGCGCGCGTGTCTTCGCTGCCCGGCGAGCCGATGACGAATGTTCGCACGCCACTGGCGAGCGCGGTCGCCGCCTCTTCGATGAGTGGTCGTGACTCGACGGGTTGATTGTCCTCGGTACAAGCGCAATCAATGGTGCAAGTCGGCGTGCCGTCCGTGATCAGCAACAAAAATTGATCACCGGGCAGTTGGCTCTTCGCGAGCAGCTGAAGGCCGAACAAGTAGGCCCCGTGGGTCGGCGTGGCTCCCACCGGCACCACGTTGTCAGCGGCCGCGCGCCAAGTCGCGCGGGCATTGGAGGCCTTATTTCCCAGTAGCTGGAGGGGCAGCGCGACGTCGTCCAGCAAGCAGGTGCGGCCTTCTTGCTGGACGTTGGGATAGAAGCTGACTCCGAGCGCGGTCTCGCCGGGCAATGAGTCGACCGCTTTCAAGAGCGCTTCTCGGGTTATGTCCCATTTCGTCGCGCCGGGTGGCTTCGAGTCGTCGGGCGTCTCCGGCGCCCAGCCGGGAGGCCAGTCCATCGAGCCACTCGTATCGACGACGAGCTGCAAAATGGACGGCAATGGACGCGCCGTGTCCGTGCTCGTGGCGCACGCATCATCGCGGCTGACCGTAGCGCCCTCGTCGTCGCCGCCCGCAGCGGTGTCGCCGACGGTCGAGCCGCCCAGGTTGACCGTACCGCCAACGGCGATCGGGCCGAGACCGCCGCTCCCGACCGGTCCCGAGCCGCCACGTGTAGCGATTGTTCCCGACGGGTCGGACTTCGAGCAATGGGATGCGACGGCGCTCAGGCCGACCATACCGAAAAGCCACAACGCAGAGGTGCGATGCCGAGTTGGTCGTGGGTGCATGGTGAGGTCCTCACCCGTTCGAGCTGCAACATCCACGCCGCAATCACGTGTGACCGTTACGGCACGGCGGACCACGGCTTCATGCTCGGGCGCGGGCGCGCGCCTTGGCTGCGCTTGCTTTCGCAACAAGGTCAAGGTCGCCGGCAACACCAGGAGCGCAGTGCCCAGGCACGACAGCTCGCAGGGCCTGAAACGGTACTGGGAGATGCGCGGCGTGCGGGTGCCGATTCACGTCATTCCGCGCGATCGACGCCAGCGTGCTCGACGCGGCGCGCGGGCGACCAGGCGCTCGGCGCCATTCCCGCGTTCTTGCGCTGGGCGTGGCGCGCTACTACGAGGCCTTCAGCGCCGCGCAACGCCACCTCGAGCTGTCTTCGAAGCTGGAGCCGGCCATCGCGCTGCGTGAAATGCGCTCACTCGCGCGCTGGACGGGCTTGCACCTCACTCTCGCTGAGGTCGAGCTGTTGCGCTCCCCCACCACCGTCAACCGCAACCGCACCCGTCGACCCAGCTGGGACGGCGCCAAGCTGACTTCCAGGTTTGATGAATGATACGGGGGATCGGCACGCCCGGAGTTAGCAGGACCCGTGCCACCGACCGGGACACGCTCTGTAGGGAAGTGCGCGGCGCGCGTCGAACGGGTGCAAGTCAAGGGTGTCTGGGAGTAAGGTTCGGCATGGTTCGGGACGCGACGCGAGAGAACGGGAACGCCTTGCCACCGCCGCGGGAGATCCGAATACTGCTGCTCGACCTCGATGGAGGCGTCGCGCGCGCCGCGCTCGAGGCCGCCGCCGATTTGGTGTTGACCACCGCTGACTCGTTCGCGCACGTCACCGAGCAGCTGCGCATCCATCGCGCCGACGCGATCGTGGTGGCCCTGGGCAGGCTCGGTCCGAACGACACGGTCGCGCTCAAAGCGTTGGTGACGTCGGCGCGCGGCACCCCGGTCATGCTGCTCTCGCAACCCGTCGCCGAAGAGCCGGCCACCCAGCTGTTGAAAGCCGGCATCAGCGGTTACTTGTTCTCGCAAGACGCGCGCTTCTTGTCCACCAGCGTGCGCGAGCTGATGCGGGGCGGAGTGCCCATGTCTCCTCCCGTTTCGAAGCTGGTCTTGCAGCGCGCCCGGCGCAGCTCGTCCAGCATGGCCGCGGTGCGGCCCGAGAGCGCGGCCGCGCAGAACCTGCTGAGCGCGCGCCAGCGTGAGATTTTGGCGCTGCTACAGCGCGGTCACAGCTACGACGACATCGGCGTCGCGCTCGGGCTGAGCGTCAACACCGTGCGCAGCCACCTGCGCATCATCTACGAGCGCCTGGGCGCCGCCAGCAAAGTCGAAGCGGTCATGATCGGCATGGAGCTCGGGTTGTTGGAGCGGGCCCGGCTCGCCTAAAAATCTCACGGAATCCGTCGGCGGCGAGCTACGCTTTGAGCTCGTCCAACGCGCCGGCGTAGCCTTCGCCGAAGGAAGTCGTAGGGACGTCCATGGCGTTGCTGAGCGAGGCCAACAGCTTGTTGTGGGGGACGTTGCTGTCGCCGTTCCAGTACTCACCGGTCTTGTTGGCCCAGTTGCCGAGCTTCACGGTGCGGCCGGTCTTGAAATAACCGCCGCAGCTGCCGATCAGCACGAACGGTATGCCGCCGACGTAGTGCGCAGAGCCTTCGCACATGTCGTTGCCTACGGCGATGACGCTGTTGTCGAGGGCGGTGCCGGTGCCTTCGACGGCGCTGTCCAGGCTTTTGGCCAGGCGCGCCACTTGCTCGTACATCCAGATGTCGGCTTTGATTTTGTCCGGGTAGCCGTCTTTGCCCAGGTGCGCGACGTCGTGGAAGCTGGAATTGATGTCGAGCCACGGCAGCGTGATCGGCCGATAACCGCCATCGTCCGCCCAACAGATGCTGACGGAGCGCGTGATGTCGCAGCGCAAAGCCATCGCCGTCATGTCGAGCATCGCCGCGACCCGGTCTTGAAAAACCTTGCTGCCGGTCATCACCGTCGGCGGCACGCACGCCATGGCGCTGGCCGTGAGCTGCTTTTCCAGCTGGCGAATCGACTCGAGGTGGGAGTCGATTTTGGCTTTGTCTTCCGTCCCCATGCGCGCCGAAAAGCCGGTCAGCTCGCCGCTGACGAAGTCGAGCACACTCTTTTTCTTGGCGCGGATCTTCTCGAGATCGGCCGAGGGCGTGGTGGCGCTGGCGAATAGCTTGTCGAACAAGCGTTTGGTGTCGCCTTCGCCGGTGTTCTTTTGCCCGGCGCCGCGCCAGCTGGGCGACTCACCATCGACGGTGATGACCAAGAGCGGCTGCTGCAGCGCGACCTCCTTGGCGATGGCGTCGGAGACGACTTGATCGATGGACGGGCCGTTCGAGGTGCAGTTCTGACCGCCGGTATTTTTGTACGTGCCGGTCCAGATCACTGGGTACGTGAAGTGGCCGTCGTACTTCTTGTCCTGCTCGATCATCATCTTGTAGTCGACACCCGCGACTACCAGCGTCTTCGCCGCCAAGGATTCGAGCGGCTTCAGCACCTGACTGTTGGTCGTGCCGTCCGACGGAAAGAACGCGTTCGAGCACACGCCATGGCCCCAGGTGATGGTGACCAGGCGCTTGGGAAAGCCGTCCGCCCCTGCCGCTTGCGCGCGTTCGGCGTCGATCAACGGTAGGAACGCGGCGCTGGCGCCGATGCTTGCCAACAGGGCACGCCGCGAAAAGCGCAGCTGATTCTTGGCGGTCTTGATCAGAGTCACTTCGTCACCTCCCCGGCGGCCAGGCTGCGATAACGGAAGGAACGCGATGCGGCGATGGCGGGCGCGAGATCTCGCATGTCGAATTGGTTGGTGGCGAAGGCGGTCGCGATGGCGGCTAGCGACGGCGCGTCACCGTCGGTTTCCTCGCGGCCCACCGCAAAGCGGAACCATTGCTTGGCAAAACAGCTGCGCACGGTGTCGCTGGTCGACAAAATCTTGGTCAGCTGGATAGCGTCGGCAAAGGTGTGGTCGATACCGTCCAGAGCGATCGTGCCGGTCGAATCGACGGGCTGATCGTTGTCCATGGTGCGATAGCGACCGATGCCATCGTAGTGCTCGAAGGCAAAACCGAGCGGGTCCATCAGCGTGTGGCAGCCGCGCGCACACTCGTTCTGCGAGTGCTCGGCGAAGCGCTGGCGCGTGGTACCACCGGCGGTAGCAGGCTTTGCCGGCGGTACGTTGGGCGGCGGCGGCGGCAGGACGCCGCACAACAACTTGGTATATATGGCCTTGCCGCGCTTCACCGGGTTCGAGCCGTCGGGCGAGCCGGTCAGGGTCAAGAAGCTGGGCTCCATCAACAAGCCCAACCGTTGCGACGTATCGAGCATGGTCTTGCTCACGGTGTTGCCGGTCGCGCTGGTGCCATACACCTTGGCCAGAGCTTGGTTGCTGAAGGTGTAGTCGGCGCTGAGCAGCGTCTCGAGCTTGCCGCCGCCTTCGAACAGCACGCTGCGAGCAAACGCTTCCGTCCCGCTGACCAGCGCGCCCTTCAGCGCGTCGTCGTAGTCCGGGTAGCTCTTGGCGTCCTTGGGCAGCGGCGCAATCTGGTCGATTTCGAGCCATTCGCGGAAGAACGCGGTAGCGGCGTCTTTGGCTTTATCGTCCGCCAACATGCGACGCGCCTGCGCCGCCACGTCGGCGTCTGCCGTGAGCTTGCCGGCGGCGGCGGCGTCGAACAGCGCCTGATCGGGCATGGTGCCCCAGATGAAATACGAAAGCCGGGAGGCGACGTCGTACGCGCCCAACTGCACCACCGCCCCGTCGAGCTTGGGTACTTCGTACGGAGACTCCCAGTGGTACAAGAAAGCCGGCGACTGCAGGATACCTTCCAGCAACGTCTCGATGGCGTCGTTGAAAGACATTTGCTGCGTGGTGCGAGCGTTCTGATAGAACGCGGTCAGACGCATGGTCTCGACGTCGCTGAGCGGACGGCGGTAAGCCCGCTTGCCGAATTCGGCAATGAACCTGGCGGCACAAGCGTCTTCGCCGCTCGCCCCGTCGCACGGCAGCACGCGAGAAGGGGTTTGGATGGCGGTTTTGGCCAATGCTTCGGCGGTCGTGCGCAGCAGATCGGCATCTTGGGTCGCGACCAAGCCCGAGCGCCGGAACAAGAACGCGCGATCGCGATCCTCCGGAAACTCGTCGGCCGGGTGCGTGGTGTCGCCGAGCAAATCTCGTACGGTGTTGTTGTACTCGCGCCGGGTGAGACGAAGCAGCGGACGTGGACCGGCTGCGTTCGCAGCCGGACCGACTCCCACCGTGCCGCCGCTCGAGCTGCCGCCACCGTCGAGGGGACCTGGGCCCGGCGCCCCGTCCCCGCCGATCGAAGCGTCACACGCCAGCAGGCCGGCCAACGCGGCCCCCACGCCGACGACCAGACTGACTAGGGAAGGCACTCCCGCGATGGCTTGCTTGGAATCTCTCATCGGGGACACTCCCAATCAGTACCCACCCCTCAGGGTAATGGGCCAGGTCACGCGCGCCAAAATCAACATCTCCCCGAACGGCCCCCAGCACGTACGAAAAAAGGCTCGCGGAACCGCCAAATTGCAACAACGACCCCTGACTACCTTTGATGACAAAAGCTCGCGCGCGAGCGCGACCTCACTCTGCGGCGCCCAACCGCTGTTCCGTGCGCAGCTGAATGTTGCTGCGCCATCGAACCCTACGGTACGCAGCGGTTGGGGAGGGGGCGCGGCGCGGCGAAGACTTCGACCCGACAACCGATGGCGCCGACGATTGGCACGTCGAAGTGCACGGCGACGCGACAATCCTTCTCGTTCTTAGGATCGAACCACCATGCTTTTTCGCATTGGCCGCGACCGTCGCCGATCTTGGTCACGGCAAAGCGACCGCGCGTGCGCAGCGCGCCGCAGCTCGAGCCGCCGAAGCTGCGATCTTCACTGGTGCCGAGCAGCCCGCCGCTGACCACGACGTCTTCGCGCGCTAGCCGCGCCTCGACGTCGCTTTGCGGATCCGGCGCGCAGCGCAGGGCGCCCGAGCACACGTTGTTGCCGCAGCAAGGCTGATCGGCGCGGCCGCACGCGGTGCGACAGCGCCCCCCGACACAAGCGCCGCTGGCACAGCTTTCGCCGTCACATGGTTGATCGGGACCGCCGACCTCGACGCACTTCTGATCGACGCAGCCGAGGCCGCCGTCGCAAGCTGGGGCGCTGTTGCAGCAAGCTTGCTCGCGTCGACCGCAGAACTGGCACAGCCGCTCCGTGTTGGCGGTGCGGAAGGGGCTGCGCGCGATGGCCAAGGTCACCGGTTGGTTGCTGGTGATCTCGCGCGAGCCGTGGCTCAGCTCGCGCGCGTTGTAGCTAGCCGAAAGCAGCGGCACGCCAAGACCGATCTCGCTACCGTGAGCGTCCTCGGCGCTGACGGTCAAGGTTGGAATACCGACCAGTGCTTTGTGAACGTATTGGTAATCGGGCTTGCACAGGGCGGCCAAGCACTGTTGCTCGCGGCGTTGACCCTGCATCTTGCTTGCAACACCCAAAAGGGTGATGAAGCGCGCTTGCTTGACCGCGACGTGCGCATTGACGCGTCGGGTGCGGGTGAGATCCAACGACAGGCTCGGTAGCCACGGCACGAGCGTGGTCAGACTGGCGTGGCCTCCCTTGCCGACCTCGGTCGAGAAGCCCTGGTCGATGCTCAGGTCGAAATCCGAGCCGGAGATTTCCAAGAGCTTTTGATACTCGAGCGGCTCGTCGAAGCAGTCAGACAGGGTGCCCTCTTCGCCTGCCCCCGGGGCGCCAAAGCGGCCGAGCTCGGTGACGCCCGGTATGTCCAGGCAGGACATGGGCGTGCCGATGCGGGCCGACGTCACCGCTTGCGAGAGCAAGGGCTGCAGCCGCTCGCAATAGCTGGCGGGGGTGGAAGGCGCCGCCGCTCCGACCTCGGGAACCGAGGGCACGGGTTCGGGAGGGCGTTTACCACCCCCGCAGGCGCTCGAAAAAACGAGCGTGAGCCCGATTAGCCACCGTCGAACCAAGCGCGGCTACCGTAGCGGAGAAGCTCCGCGACGGCTACCGACAGGCTCGCGACGAGCGCGGCCGCGCTCAGCAGCAGCACGATGACAAAACAGGCAAAACCGACGATGAGCTCGACCATGCAGGAATCCTTGGGAGGGGGAAGGCTAGGCTTCGAGAGCACGTCGTTCGCCGCGGGCCCAAATCGACATCGGCTGCCGTCTTTTTTTCGCGACCGCCTCAAACCGCGCCCAGCCCGGCAAGTCCGCCGGCCCGGCTCCGCGTCCTGCGCCAAAAAGCAGCGAAGCCCACGGCGGTTCGAGCCTCCCCCGCTGACTGTGCTGCTAGGCTGCGCGCCACATGCCCCCCCAAGACGAGGCTGAGCAAACCGTGCGAGTCACGGTGCGCGCCAAGCCTCGCGCCAGTCACAGTCGGATCGCCAGCGTCGACGGTCTCAAGGTAGAAGTTGCGTTGGCGGCCCCGCCCGTCGACGGCGCCGCCAACGAAGCGTTGCTCGAGCTGTTCGCCAGCGCCCTGGCGTTGCCCAAGCGCTCGCTCAGCTTGGTGCTCGGTCAAACCGGTAAGCAGAAGGTCGTCGAGATCATCGGACTGAGCGCCGAAGAAGTGACGGCGCGCCTGCTGCGCGAATCAGCGACCAAGTAGCGGCGTACGCCGCGCGAGTTTCTTTCGCCCATCAAGCCTGGGTGACGCACGATAGCCGGGCCCGCCTCCAAGTCGCGCTCAGCCCGTGCTACAAGCGGGTTGGATGGCGAGCACGCGGGGTCGCTACATGAAGGACTACCTGGCGGCGGTCCGGCGCTTGCCGCCTGGCAAGCAAGAGGCGGTGCTGAAAGGGTTGGAGACCCTGGTCGAGCGCATCGAAGCCGCCAGCAACCTCGAGTGGTTGCCGGTATCGGTGAACCTGGAGCTGACCGACGCCATTTTTCGCGGCTTGGGCGACGAGCAAGCCGACGCGTTCTACCAACACTGGCTCAAGCGACAGATGAGCGCACCCGCGTTCGCGGGCTTGGTTCGAACCGCGCTGTCGCTCTTTCGCTTCGACACCGCCTCGATCGCCAAGTGGATCCCCAAGGCTTTCGATCTCATGTACCGCGACTACGGGACCTTCGCGATCGAGCCGGTCGGCCCGCTCCACGTCAATGTCACTCTCACCGCCATTCCGCTAGAGCTTGCCTCGCACCAAAACTGGCAGCGCTCGGTGTCGAGCGGCCTACATGCGCTCTACTTCCTCACCGGCGCTAAAGGCAGCACGGAATTGACGGGTGCAAACGCGGCCAAACGCACGATGCGCGTCGATTTGCGCTGGGCTACCTAGACCCGCGAAAACTCGGTATCGTGGGGGGATGCTCAAGTTCAGCTCGAATGGGCCCGAGGCGGAGAAGCAGATGCGGGCGGTCATCTTCTACCTGACCACGTTCGGGTATATCGACGGTGACTTCGACGCGGCGGAAAAGGACTTCGTGCGCGGCTACATCAAGAAGCTGGTCGCCCACCGCGTAGCCGGCGCCAATTTGGAGCCCAAGGTCGCGGCGGAGCTGACCGCCAAGTTCAATACGCATTTCTTGGAGGTATTCGAGAGCATCGACCGCCAGGTGATGGACTTGTTCACGGAGGCGGTGGCCGAGGGCGAGGCGCAAGACACCTTCGTGCACGCCAAGCTGAAGCTGCGCTGCTTCGAAATCTTCAAGAGCTTCGACGAGAACAGCCAAGAGCAGCTGATGTCCACCGTCGACGAGCTGATCAACGCCGACGGCAGCGTGCACCCGGCAGAAGCCAAATTCCGCGCCGAGCTGGCAGATTTGCTCAACGAGCAGCTAGGCGTCGAGCTGTTGGACGACGAGCTGGAGAAGCCGTTCGCGGTCGCGACCGCGCAAAAGATCGCCACCAAGGCCGAAGATCATCCGTTTTTCGCCCAGTTCGAGCAGCACTACTCGGCCGACAAAGACGCCTTGGTCCGCCAAGTCGAAAGCGACCGCAAGCTGATGGATCGCGTGATCGCGGTCTGGGATCAGCAGCGAGGCCTGGGTCGCAACAAGCTGAAGGGCAAGACCAACGTCAATCAGTTCGCCCCGGGCAGCGAATTTTTGGATGGCCACGTGCACGTGCTGACGCCCGAAGCCGGCAAAGAATACGAGCTGACGATCATCGGCGATTTGCACGGCTGTTACAGTTGCTTGAAGGCCGTGCTCACGCAGACGGACGTGCTGCGCAAGATCGCTGAGTACGAACGCAAGCCGGACAGCGCCGTGTGCCCCAAGCTGGTGCTCCTGGGCGACTACATCGATCGCGGCATGTTCAGCTACCAGGGCGTGCTGCGCTCGGTGCTGCAGCTGTTCTCCAAGCACCCCGAGCACGTGGTCGTGTTGCGCGGCAACCACGAGTATTACGTGGAGCACCAAGGCAAGGTGTACGGAGCCGTCCGCCCGTCAGAGGCGATGAGCACGCTCAAGCCGCACTTTTCGGACGAGGTATTTCAGCACTACATCAAGCTGTTCGAGTCGATGCCGACCAGCTTCTTGTTCGAAAAGTTCATGTTCGTGCACGGCGGGATCCCGAAAGACAGCACCATCAAGAGCCTGTACAAGGATCTCTCGAGCCTGAACGAATGGGACATTCGCTTCCAAATGATGTGGAGCGACCCCAGCGCCGCCGACGTCATTCCGGCCAGCTTGCAAGACCAGTCGGCGCGCTTCCCGTTCGGCAAGCTGCAATGCCAGGCGTTTTTGCAGAAGCTGGGCTGCCACACCATCTTCCGCGGCCACGAAAAGGTCGACGAAGGCTTCCGCCAGAGCTACGCCGAAGACGCCATCTCACTTTTTACGGTGTTCTCGTCGGGCGGCGCCACCAACGACGACCTGCCCGTCGACAGTAGCTATCGCTCGGTGACGCCCATGGCCGCGACGTTACGCTTCAAGGACGGCAAGGGCGAGGTCACGCCATTCGCGATCGACTACGAAAGCTTCAATGATCCCGCGAGGAACAAGTTTTACCAGTCCGCGCCAGAAATCGCTCACAGCGCCTGACAAAAGCGCCACGGTGGCGTGGACATTTCTTTACTCTCTGGTCGAGGGCGCAAAGCCGATCTTATGTTTAAGCTTGGACCCGCATGGCGACCAATCCGCTGCGCCCCGACGATGCCAAGGCGAATATCTGGGTAGCACTGTTGGCCTTTGCGGTGGCGGCGGTGGCCTTGAGTCACGGCCAAGCGGGCTTGACGGCGCTGGTGGCGGCGCTGTGCGGCGCATCACTGATCTTCGTACGCCTGCGCCAAGAGCGCGACGCGGTCGACGCGCGGCTGGGCTTGGCCGATGAGCTGAAGCGGGCTTGGGAGCTTTTGGCGCGCGACGCGCATCAGCAAGCTTTGCGGGTCGCGCACGACGTCGCCGAACGAGCGCAGAGCGAGCCGATGCAGCGCGCCGCGGTCGAGCTCGTGGCCTGGTGCCAGCTCGGCCTGGGTCGGCCCGCGGCGGCGCGCAACGCTTTGTCGTGGTTGGCCGGCTCGGGGGCCATCGACCCGTACTGCTTGGCGGCCGTCGAAGATGGCTGCGGGCGGAGCTCGTGGGCGCTGCACATCGTCGAGCGTGCAGCCAAGAAGGGGCAGCTATCGCGCGAAGCGACGTTGTTTCGCATCGATTTGTGGGCCCGACTGCGTGGCGTCGAAGCCGCTTGCTCGCTGACGCTACAGCAATTGACACGCCTGCACCGCGAGGACGCGGAGCGGGTGCTCGGCTTCGCGCGCGCCGCGCACATCGACGGCCAGGCGACACTGGCGCTCGCGCGTGCGGTGGCGACGTTCGCCCCCGCGCGCCGGTAAGCAGTGCCGACGGGCCGTTCGTCGGGCAAAAGGGCCGGCAATTCGCGATTCGGTTGCATTGTCGGGCGCTTGTGTGGACTCTGCGCGCCGCGCGGCTTTGGGCCGCGCCGCGCGCCGCCTTCCACCGAAGAAACCGACCATGATCGAGAGTGATACAGTCGCCGTGGCCCAGGTGCCGGGGGGCATGGAATTCGTGCTGGCGAAGCAAGACCGGGACTGGGTCGTGCGCGTGGGCGGACGCACGCTGATGTCGAGTCGCATGCACGACTCCGAAGAGGCGCTGGCCGAAGAAGCGCTCGACCGCGCCGACAATCCGCTGTCGATTTTGGTGGGCGGCCTCGGCTTGGGCTTCACGCTACGGGCCGTGCTCGATCGCGTTCCCGCCAACGCCAAAGTGACGGTCGGCGAGCTGGTGCCGGAGCTCGTCGAATGGAACCGCACTCACTTGGCCGAGTTGAATGATCACGCCGTCAATGACCCGCGCTGTTCGGTCGTGTTGGGCGACGTATTCGAGACGATCAAGCGCCCCCCGTCCAAGTTCGACGTGATCTTGCTCGACGTCGATAACGGGCCGGTCGCGCTGTCGCACGCGCAGAACCAGCGCTTGTACGGCGAGGTCGGGGTGCGCTTGTGTTACGACGCGTTGAACCCGGGCGGGGTCCTGGCGGTTTGGTCGGCGGGGCCGAGCGCCCGCTTCGAGCGCCGCTTGGCGGGCGCTGGTTTCGACCACGAAGTCATGCGGGTCGCAGCCCGCCAGGGCTCGCGCGCTCGCCATGTGCTATTTTTGGCCGCCGCCAATGGCCGGCCGCGCGCGGCCATCAATCACAAGCGCCGCGGCTGAGCGAGCCCCGTTCCGCGCCTGGCGCGCCTCACGGCAACGATTTGCTGCCGCAGCGGACACCGTAGGCTCGATGAAGCGTTTCTCCGCCCTGGCTTTGTTGCTGACCGCGATTTTTCCGGCTTGTTCTTCGAACGACGAGCCTGCCGCCACTGGCCAAGCCGGCTCGGTACCCATGGCCGGAAATTCCGGCAGCGGCGGCGGCACGAGCTCGGGCAGTGGCGGCCAGACTTCCGCGGCTGGTTCCAGCGCCGGCACGGCCGCGCAGGCCGGGGCCGCCGGAAGCGCCTCGGGTGGTGCCAGCGCGGGTACGAGCACGGGCGGGACCGGGAGCGGTGGAGCCGCCGGTGCTGGTGGCGGCGCGGGCGGCGCGGGCGGCGCGTCGTTTTGGGGACCGAACGGACCCAAGAAGCAGTGGTCGTGCCCGGCCGGCCCGTTCCCGGCCCAGAGCATGGGCGCCTCGACCAACATCTGCGTCGGCTTCACTTACAACTACGGCTACAACGAAGGCCCGACCTGGATCGCCAGTCAGAACGCGTTCTTCTTTTCGAACTTCATTCAGGGCAGCGACGAAGGCGGCGACATCATCAAGTACACGCTCGGCGGAGCGTGCGAAGTGTGGTTGCACGAAGTGGGTTGCAACGGCCTTGGCGTGAGCCCCTCGGGCAACCTGCTCGGTGCCTGCCATGGACCGCGCGCCGTCATGGAGTACGACGTCACGACCAAACAAGGTCGCGTCGTGGCATCGATGGCGAACAACAAGATGCTCGACTCGCCCAATGATCTCATCGCGCACAGCAACGGCACCATCTATTTTTCGAACACCACCTACGAGCTCGGCAATCGACCGAAGGGCCTCGACACCGGCCTCGTGCGCATCGATCCGATGGGCGTCACGTCGCTGATCGAAGCCGGCGGCTTGAACGGCGTCGCGCTGTCACCGGACGAAACCAAGCTGTACGTGGTCGGCAAGGGGGTCTGGTCGCTCGACGCGATGGGCGCGCCGCTGCAAAAAATGGGCGGCGCCCCCGGCGGGGACGGCATCGCCGTGGACTGCGCGGGCAACGTCACCAACAACGGCACCAACTCCGCCTACGGCGGCCCCGACGGCAAGACGCTCATCGTCGTCGGCGGCGGCACCAGCGCCAAGACCATCGCCATGACGGTGCCGGGCCTGCCCTAAGCCCGCCCCAAGCGCTCGAGATTTTTTCACCGCGAGGTGCTCGACATGAGCTCTCACGACGACAGCAGCCCGAGCGCGGCGCCGCTCAGCCACCGCGGCCGCGTCGCCTTCTGAAAACAAAAAGTCACTTCGGAACCGAAGTCACTGTTCGAACGCCAAAGGTGGGCAGAGTCGCGGTCTCCTCCCAACGATGCTCGCTGCCCGCCACCTCAGCTGGTGCTTTTCAAGTCGCGGCTCGAACAATCAAAGGTTTCTGCCGTCCCGCCTTCCTGTTCGCTGGATCGCACGAGGTGGCCTAAATCCGACACGGA
>Ga0164241_10003103_pt1 | contig 17167 bp, 18 predicted proteins | sample OricomyardsoilBY_FD_108780 | JGI IMG/M metagenome (GOLD analysis project Ga0164241, IMG submission 108780) | Backyard soil microbial communities from Emeryville, California, USA - Original compost - Back yard soil (BY) | ecosystem: Environmental > Terrestrial > Soil > Unclassified | place: USA...
CGTTTCTCCGTGCGGCGCTACACCAGCGCGAGTTCCTGACGGAAATGGAAGCCGGCCGGTTGCGCGGGCCAGGCTCCGCTCAGGTTTTCCGAAGATGATCAGCCAGGCGGACAGCGCTCATTTCACCGAATTGACCAGCGGCGCCAGCCCTTGAATCCGCACTTCCAACTTGTCGCCGCTTTGGATGGGGCCGATGCCGCTGGGCGTGCCGGTAAGAATCACGTCGCCGGGCAGCAAGGTCATGTTCGTGGAGGCAAAGCTGACGATTTGGGCCGGCTTAAAAATCAGTTGCTTGGTGTTGGAGTTCTGCCGCAACTGGCCGTTTTGAAACTGTTGAATGCTTAACTCATTCGGATCAATCTTCGTCTCCACATACGGACCGAGCGGCGTGAAGGTATCAAAGGACTTGGCTCGCGCCCATTGGCCATCGGATTTCTGAATATTCCGGTCGCTGATGTCTTGGGCGGCGGTGTAGCCAAAAATATAACGCGCCGTCGTCGTCGGTGAGACATTGCGGATTTTTCGGCCAATGACAATCGCCAGTTCCGCCTCAAAATCGGTGCGGTGATTGGGAAATGGAATTTCGATCTTTCCACCATCCGGCAACAATGATGTGGTGGCTTTGAACCAGATCAAAGGTTCCTTCGGCAGTTCGCGGCCCATTTCACGGGCGTGATCAAGGTAATTGATGCCGACTGCAATAATTTTGCTGGGGACAACGGGCACCAATGTTTTGACGCCTTTGCGCGGCGTGGGTTTGCGGTCGAAAGACGGCGAACCGAAGACATCGCCGTGCAGCCGGAAAATTTCGCCATCCACAACCTTGGCGTAAAAAATCTCGTCACCTTTTGAAAATCTGCCGATGGCAGCCATAAAGTGTGGCCACACTAGCAAACCCAGCGGACGGGCGGCAAGGACTTAAAGGAGTTGCCCGGCTTGCCGAAACTGGACTTTACCATTATCTTCCGCGCATGAACTGGTTGACGAAGCAGGAACAAATGGTTCTCTGCATTGTCATTGGCCTGCTGATGACGGGATTGCTGGTAAAATTTTACCGCGCTGCGCATCCGCCTGCGACCATCAGCCAGTCCGCCAAACCCTGATATGCAAGAAGTCAATTTTGACGAAGCGTTGGAGCAAATCCTCGTGAAGGATGCGCGTTTTCATCGCGATGCCTACACCTTCATGCGGGAGGCGCTGGACTTCACCCAGAAGCTCATCGGCAAGGAAAATCAGGGCAAGGTGCGGCATGTGACCGGCAAGGAATTGCTCGACGGCATCCGGCAATTTTCCTTGCACCAGTTCGGCCCAATGACCGCGACCGTGTTTGAAGAATGGGGCATCCGGCAATGCAGCGATTTCGGCAACATCGTTTTCAACATGGTGGAGATCGGCCTGCTGGCCAAGACAGAGAAGGACACCCACGACGATTTTCAAAACGGCTACGATTTCACCGACGCCTTCTGCAAGCCGTTCTGGCCGGAAGCCCGCCGCCAGGCCATTCCGAAACCGGTGGTTCAGTGAACTGCCGGGAAAAAATTTTCCATTCTTGCCCCGCGCCAGTTTGGCCGTAAAATTCCGCCGTTTTAATTATGAACTATAAAATCTCTCAACGCGCCGCGTCACTCGCACCGTCACTCACTTTGGCCATTGATTCCAAGGCCAAGGCGATGAAGGCGGCGGGCGAAGACGTCGTCGGCTTTGGCGCGGGCGAACCGGATTTCGACACGCCGCAGCACATCAAGGACGCCGCCGCCCAGGCGCTCGCCGCCGGCTTCACCAAATACACGCCGAGCAGCGGCACGCCGGAATTGCGCGAAGCCATCGCGGAAAAATTCAAACGCGAAAACGGCCTGGCTTACAAGCCGTCGCAGATCATCGTCTCGAACGGCGGCAAACATTCCTGCTTCAACGTCATTTTTGCCACGTGCGAAGCGGGCGATGAAGTCATCATTCCCGCACCGTATTGGTTGAGCTATCCCGAAATGGTCAAGCTCGCGGGCGCGAAGCCGGTGATTTTGCCGACGACCGACAAAACTGAATTCAAAGTCACGCCGGAACAACTGCGCGCCGCCATCACGCCGAACACCCGGCTGTTCATTCTCAATTCACCAAGCAATCCGACCGGCTCGGTTTATTCGCCGGCAGAAGTGAAGGCGCTCGGCGACATTTGCGTGGAAAAAAACGTCCTCATCATGAGTGACGAAATCTACGAACATTTGCTTTATGACGGCGCGAAAGTAAAAAGCGTCGCGAGTTTTTCGCCGGCGCATTACGACCACACCATCATCGTCCACGGTTTGGCGAAGGCTTATTCGATGACCGGCTGGCGGCTTGGTTTTCTCGCCGCGCCGGAACCGGTTGCCAAGGCGATTGACGCCGTGCAAAGCCACAGCACCAGCAACCCGACTTCATTCGCGCAAAAAGGCGGGGTTGCGGCGCTCAACGGCCCGCAAGATCATCTGCCGATCTGGCTGGCGGAATACGACAAACGCCGCCGTTACGCGCATCAGAAATTGAACAGCATCCCCGGTCTGACCTGCGTGAATGCGAAGGGCGCGTTTTATTTGTTCCCGAACATTTCCGGCACCGGCCTGAAATCATCCGAGTTCTGCGCGAAATTATTGGAGCAGGAAAAAGTCGCCGCCGTGCCCGGCATCGCCTTCGGCGCGGATGATTACATCCGCTTGAGCTACGCGACGAGCCTGGCGAACATTGAAAAGGGACTGGATCGCATCGAGAAATTCTGCCAGACGCTGGTGAAATAATTTTCACCGCGCAAGATTCAAGGCCGCGAGCAATCGCGGCCTTTTTTGGTGATGGTATCGTTTGATGGGACGAGCCGGACTTGGTCAGGCCTTAAAATGTTCGCGGCTCGCGGGGACGCCCGCCCCATCAAGTAAAATTCAATTTATACCGCTACGTCTTTTTATTTTTAGGGCGTGTTTCCAAAATCAAAAATTGCTTTTGAGGACATGCCCTAGACTCACCGGCAAAAAATGGATGCAAAGAGTTTTCCCGGCAGTTACATTGGTTTCCATGTCAGCAACCTCGAACAGCAATGTCGCGCCCGTCTCCCTTGAGGAGATTCAAAAGTCATGGAGCGAACTGACGTTGCGCGTGGAGCAACTGGAAACGGCCGGCGGGGCGTTGGAACTGGAAAACAAGGCGCTGCGCTCGCTGGTGGAACGCGTCATTGAACATCGCCAGAAATCCCACGGCGAACTGGTGAACCTGCTCGCGACGCTCGTCAGCCGGCTGCCCGTCAATGACATCGGCGTCATCGTCGCGCGGCTCGTGGAACACAACCAGCATGTCACCGAAGTTTGCGCGAGCCTCGTGAAAGGCAAGCTCGATGACAACCTGATGCAGCCGGCCATTCTCAAACAGCTCGACAAAACCAAACGTGACCTGACGACGGCCTACAAGGCGGCGGTGGAAGAATTGATCAAGCTGGACACGCCGTTCGAGAAAGACATGCTGCAATCGCTGCTCACCAAGCCGGATGATTTTTTCTCGCCCGCCTTCGGCCGCGCCAACCGCGGTTATGTCAAGGGCCAGGTTCCGCGCGAACGCATCGTCCGCGAATTCGGCGAGGAGGCGCTGATTTTTTTCAAGGACGTGACCACCGACGTGAAGTTCAATCCGCGCCCCAAGCCGGAGGAAATCATGCTGACGTTCAAGCCCGATTTCGCCGAACTGTTGCCGCAGAATCCCGGCGTGGCGGCGGCCAAACGAACCGAGCTTCAGGCGCTGTATCAAAGCATCAGCCAAAGCCGGGAAAACACCGAGCCGGCCCGCGCCCAGAAAAACGCCTTTCTGCGCCTTTCTTTTTTTCTCGAACTGCTCCATTACTACGAAAACCAAAGCACGGAATCACCCGACGTGGTTTTTGCCCAGCGCCTGCCGCCCTTGATCGAGCAGTTGGTCATCACTGGTGAAGGCAATGCGCTGGATGAAAAACTCGTTGACGCGGCGGAAAAACTGCTCGCCTTTATCATTCTGCCGGATCATCGCATGGCCGTCATCAACAACATCGGCAAGCCCGGCGGCCTGCCGCGCACGCTGCGTTACACGCTTGCCTTCCGCACGGAACAACTTTCCGACATTGACCCGCTGACCGTTGAATGCGTCAAACATTTAATTCCCCAGGACCGCGTGCCGGCCGCCGAATCGCTCGCCGCCGTTCTGCGTCTTTTCAACAAGCACATGCAGCAGGCCTGCGTGCGCGTCATCTCGGCCACGGACCGGTTGCGCAAGGAAGACGCGGACAAGCTGGCCCAAGCCGTCGCCAAGGAACTTGGCCTGGAGAAAACTCTCGAACGCTTGAGCGAACAGTCCACGATCTCGCCGGAAAAAGAACGGGAACTGGCCTGGACCCACATCAAGGATCTTATCGGCAGCCGCGCCGCGCCAAACGACATTGTTGCCGCCATCCGCAAACGGCTGCATGGCAATTACGACGCCGACGAAGTCAAACAAAGCTGGATCGCGCTTACCGACACCGACCCGATGGTGTTCGTCCGCGTTTTCTGTCTGCTGCCTTATTTGCCGGATGGCCAGACCGATCCGCTCGCCCGGACCATTCTTGAATCCTATGCCAACCGGCTGACGCACGAGAAATATGCCGCCATCTATGCGAAGGTGCTGAACGCCTTGAAAAACATGTTCAAGGTCAAGGCCGACAGTCCCGCGCTCGTCAATTTCATCACGTTGCTGAAATGGGTGGATGCGGATTCCGCCAACAAGCTGGCCCACGACATCGGCATGAGCGCCGCGTAAGCCTCGTTCACGGCCGGCCTGAAAACGGGCGCGGGAAAGATTTGCCGGACGGAAGGGGAACGCCGTGCCGGCAAAAAGTGATTCCAGACGAAACCCGCCTTTTCAAGGTTTCTGCCGCTTGCAAAAAAACTTCATTTTTCAGCGGCCTTGCTGTTACCCTGTCTGCCACATGAAGTGGACACAGACCTTGATTCCGACCCTCCGCGAAGCGCCATCTGACGCGGAAATCGTCTCGCACAAATTGCTGCTGCGCGCCGGCCTCATCCGCAAACTCGCCGGCGGCGTTTATACTCTTTTGCCGCTCGGCTTGCGCGCGCTCCGCAAGGTCGAGCAAATCGTTCGCGAAGAAATGGATCGCGCCGGCGCCGTCGAAGTGCTGATGCCCGCGCTTCAGCCGCCGGAAATCTGGGAAGCCAGCGGTCGCGCCGAAACGGCCAGCAATGTTCTTTTCAAAGTGAAGGACAGTTCTGGTCGCCAATGGTTTTTAAGCCCGACCGCCGAGGAAGTCATCACCACGCTCGCGGCGAATGAAATCAATTCCTACCGCCAGTTGCCGAAGAATTTCTACCAGATCAGCCCGAAATTTCGCGATGAAATCCGCCCGCGCTTCGGCCTGATGCGCGCGAAGGAATTCATCATGAAGGACGCGTATTCGTTCGACACCACGGACGAAAGTGCAATGCTGGCCTACCAAAAAATGTATGACGCCTACACGCGCATTTTTGCGCGCTGCGGGCTGAAGGCGTTTCCCGTCGAGGCGGACACCGGCGTCATCGGCGGCAGCCATTCGTACGAGTTCATGGTTCCCGCCGAGACGGGCGAAAACGAAGTCGTCTTCTGCGAAGCCTGCGGTTACGCGGCGAATATCGAAAAGGCGACGAGCGGGCTGACGAAAAATAAATCTCAACAGAAGCCTATATCTGAAAAAATTAAAGAGCTTTCTCTTCTGGCGAGCAAAAAAGGTCACGTTACTTATGGCGATGTTAATGACATCCTAACTGACAATGAAAAGCCTGAAGATTTGGACAAGCTTCTCAATGAACTGCGCGCGCAAAATATTGAGATAGTGAATACAAGTAGTTTTGCGCCCGTTGAAAAATTTGCCACACCCGGCGTCGTGACGATTGAAGCATTGAGCAAAGCGCCTTACAGCGTTCCCGCCAATCGCCAAATCAAAACGCTCGTTTATATCGCCGATTCAAAACCAATCATCATTTTGATTCGCGGCGACGATCAGTTGAACGAAACCAAACTCGCGGCCAAAACCGGCGCGACTCAAATTCGTCCGGCTACAGTTGAAGAAATTATTCCGTTGCTCGGCGCGCATCCGGGAAGTTTGGGCGCAGTGGTAGGGACGACCTGCCGGTCGTCCGAGGCCGCGCGGCAGCGCGGCCCTACCGATGTAAAAATTTTCGCCGACGAACGTTTGCATGGCGCGAACGACATGACGACCGGCGCGAACGAAGATGGTTTTCATTTTAAAAATGTTTCCATCGAACGCGACATCAAAGTCACGGCCTGGTTTGATCTTCGCACCGTCAGCGCGGGCGAGCCGTGCGTCAAATGCACCAAGCCGCTGAAAATCCGGCGCGCGATTGAAGTCGGCCACGTTTTCAAATTGGGGACGAAATACAGCGAAAAACTGAACGCCACGTTTCTGGACGCGGATGGTTCGCGCAAGCCGCCGGTGATGGGTTGTTACGGCATCGGCATCACGCGCACGTTGCAGGCGATCATCGAGCAGGGCAACGACAAGGACGGCGTCATCTGGCCGTTGAGCACCGCGCCGTATCAAGTGTGCATCACGCCGCTGGCCGTTGCGCCGGAGAGCGAGGCGATGAAGCTGGCGGAAAAATTCTACGCGGAACTCACCGCGCAAGGCGTGGACGTGATTCTCGACGACCGTGACGAGCGCCCCGGTGTGAAATTCAAGGATTCCGAACTGGCGGGCTTTCCCATCCGCATCGGCATCGGCGAAAAGTCGCTGGCCAAGGGCGAAGTGGAATTGAAGCCGCGCACCGGCACGTTGCAAGCCGTCAAAACCGACTCCGCCGTGGCGACGGTGCTGGAATTGATCCGGGCAGGCAACGCGGCCTGACGCTGATGGTTTAAATGGAAAGATGATTTTAACGCCCGTCCTCGACCTGGCCTTCTCCCCCAGGAGAAGGAACAGCGATTGCGTGTTTTCAGTTTTGCAAACGACGTCCGGCCAATCCAGATGCGGGCATTTCCAAAGACGTGGGGAACGTGAAAGCCCTCTCCTTGGGGAGAGGGTTTGGGTGAGGGAGGATGTTAAACTAACTTTTCTTCGCTGGCTTCATCGGTCGTGTGTATTCCGGCAACGGACGTGGTGCTCTTTTTTGTAATTCTTCAAAGATCAGGTTGCGGATGCCTTGGGCATTGCGGCGCAGATGGGAATTCCAGAATCGCAGTGTCTTGATGCCGCGCGATTGCAGAAACTTTTCTCGTTCCAAATCATGCTGTCGCTGGTCGGGAAAACCATGCTGGCTGCCGTCCAGTTCAATGTTTAATTCTGCTTCCTTGCAAAAGAAATCCAGGTAGTAGTCGCCCAGCGGATGCTGGCGGCGGGACTTGTAGCCGCTGAACCGCCGACCCCGCAGCCAGCTCCACATCAGCTTCTCTGCCCAGATTTCATGCTGGCGGATGCGAGGAATTTAAGAAACGAGTGAAACAGAGGGAAGTTTGTTTTAATGCCCGCCCTCATCCTGGCCTTCTCCCCAGGAGAAGGAACAGGGGTTGCGCGTTTTCGGTTTTGCGAACGACCGTCCGGCCGATCCAGTCGCGGGCATTTCCAAGGGCGCGGGAAACGATTCTCCTTCGGGCGAAGGCCGGGATGAGGGAGGACAAAACAACTAATTTGAAAGCCCGTAGGGCTGGCATATTTGTAGAACCACCAATCCAAAATGTTTCAAGCTCCGTTCAGGAGCGACATGGTGGCCGTCCGCAGGGACTAGGCCGCCCCGACGGGCTGAAATTCATTTTGGAATGGGGTTCTACAAAGATTTCACGCCTGCGGCGTTTGTGACGGGGACGCGGACGGACGTTAAAACTAAAATGCCTGCCGGACAGCGGCTGTGTCGCCGGCCAGGCGCAGCGGGTCACCCAAGAGCGCGAGGAGGAAAACCTCTGCACTATGTCCCTGTGTTCGATGAAACGCTGTAATCCGGCCGTGTGCAAGCCGCCGGCATCAGCGGGGCAGGGGATGGAAGGTGAATTGCGCGGGCTGTTTCGCCGCCGGATCAAGTTCCACGATGTAATAGCCGCCGTCGTTCAATAGCTGGCAGCCGGAAAGGGCGGGACACAATCGCACGCGAAATGGTTTCCATAGATGAGCTTCATGCAGCGCGGATGAAAAACGTTCCCCAGCCTTGCCGAGAAAATGGATGCGCGGAAGGCCGGACAACAAACGGCTTTTCCATAAGATCAGCCGTGTGTGCAGGTGGCCGATGATGGTCTGTTCAATCTGCGGCAAGCGGCGGCGCACGGATTCTTCGCGTCCGAGAAACGGCAGCGCGGTCGGGTCGTGGCAAAACAAAATCACGCGCTGCTCCGGCCGGAGCGATTCAAAGGCGGCGCATATTTCTTTCAGATGGATTTCTCGCAGCCGCAGCCATTCCGGCCATTCGGCGGCCAGCGCATCGCCTTGATGCGCGGGCAGGGCGATCAATGAAGAGGTGACGCCGAGGAGAAGATAATTTCCCACGACCATTTGCCAGAACGGCGGCAATCCCAGTTGTTCCGTGGCGCAACGCCAGCTCGCCAGCCGCATTCCACCGCTGCCGCAAAAAGTGCTTACTTTCCCAAGTTCATGGTCGCCCATGGTAAACCGGGCGCGGCCGCCAAATTGGGCGCGTAGTTTACCGAGACATTCCGCCACGCTTTGCCGGGCAGGTTCGTGGCTGACGCCGACAAAACCGGTGTCGCAGGTGTAATCGCCGTTGGCCACGAGATAATCTGCCGGGACGTTCAGGCTCAAAAAACGATCCAATTGACGACCTTGATCCAGCGGATGGCGCATCCAATAATAATGCCGGTAAAATGTGACGGCGGCGCGGAGCAAGGGATTGCGGATGGCGTGCAATTCAAAATCATTTCCGCATAACCGTTCGGCCTCGCCGGCATAATGAATGTCGCTGACGATGGCGATTCGCTTCGTTGAAGTTGCGGGAGCGGGCCGGCTCATATCCACGATCAGGCCGCTTGATTCGGCGCGGCATCGTCCGGTTGGACGGAGTGATCCAGACAATCGCGGACGACTTTGGCAAGTTCAGTATGGCCGTAGGGTTTTTGGATGAAGCTGGCGTGGTTGCGCCGGAGCAGTTCGGGGCTGACATCGTCGGAGGTGTAGCCGCTCATGAAGACGACCTTGAGCGTGGACTTTTGGGCGATGAGTTGTTCGGCAAGCTGGATGCCGGAGACGCCTTCGGGCATGACCATGTCGGTGAGAAGCAGGTCAATCTGCCCCTCGTGTTGCCGCCAGATTTCCAGCGCCTGCCGCCCGGACGCGGCTTCCAATGTGCGATAGCCGCAATCCTTCAGAATGTCGCGCGCGAGGTTTCGCAGCATTTCCTCATCTTCAACAATGAGCACGAATTCATGGCCGCCCGTGATGGCGGGCGCCGTTGCCGTTTCGGCAAAATCAGCTTCCATCTGCGGGGCGGTGTTGGCCGGCAGGTAAATGGTGAAGGTCGAGCCGGCGCCGGGCCGGCTGCGGACTTCGACCCAGCCGTTATGCTGGCGGGCGATGTTGAACACGGTCGCGAGACCGAGGCCGGTGCCTTTGCCAATGTCTTTCGTGGTGAAAAATGGTTCAAAAATCCGGGCGCGGGTGGCGTCGTCCATGCCGCAGCCGTTGTCGGAGACATCCAGTTTCACATACTGGCCGGGAACGGATTCGGGATGAATTTCAACATGGTCGGGCTGCACAAACGCCTCGGAAATTTCAATCGTCAGCACGCCGCCGCCGGGCATGGCGTCGCGGGCGTTGCTGGCGAGGTTCATCACGACCTGCTCGATCATGCTCTGATCCGCGTGAACCAGCGGCAGCACCTGCGCGCTTTGAAAACGCAGTTCCACGGTTTCGCCGACGAGACGTTCGAGCATTTTGCTGATGCTGCCGACAACTTCGCGCAGGTCAAGCTGCCGGGGCTGCATGACATTTTTGCGGCTGGTCAAAAGCAACTGGCGCGTGAGCCGGGCCGCGCGGTCGCCGGCGGAATAAACCTGCGTGAGCGCATCGCGGGCTTCCTCCGGCAGCGCGGCATCGGTGAGCAGCTTGCCGGTGTGGCCTTGGATGATCGTCAGCATGTTGTTGAAATCATGCGCGATCCCGGCGGCGAACTGGCCGAATGTCTTCATCTTTTCCGACTGGAGCAACTGCGCTTCCAAGTTCAGCCGTGCGGTGATGTCCTCGCCGTAGCAATGCACCACGCCTCTCGCCGGCAACGGGCGGAAGGACCACGAAATGGTGTGGTCGCCCGTTTTGGAAATCAGCCCGGTCTGGTTTTGGCCGGTCATCAGGCAGTCCTGCACAATCTCCGGCAAGGCTTCCGGGAGAATCTGCCCCGGATGGGACCGGCCCAGCGCCGTCGCCAGTTTTTCAGCGGCGTCGTTGAAATAATTCACCGCGCCGTCGGCGGCCAGTTCCAGCGCCGCGTTGGGATTTTCCTTCACGAAGGCGGCCAGCTTTTCCGTCGCATCCTCGGCTTTGATGCGTTCGGTGGCCATGCCCACGATGTTCGCCACGGCCAGCAAAAACTGGATGTCGTCCGGCGTGAAAATCCGCCGGTTCGTGGAATGCGCGGCCAGCACGCCAAACGGCTTGCCGCGCGAGGGAATGGCCACGACCACGCCGCTCATCACGCCCAGTTCGGCCAGGAGCGGCGCTTGCCCGAACCGTTTTTCCTGGCTCCAGTCGTTGACGATGGATACTTCGCCCGTGTCCGCCGTCCAAGCCAGTTGCGACGGTTTTTGGGAAAGCGAAATGGTGCCGCCGGCGATTTTCGGCGCCAGCCCATAGACCGCGAGCGGATGCAACTGGCCGTCCGCCATCCGCTGGAACAGCATGGCGTATTCAACGGCGAACATTTCCGCCACGCGATAGACCGCCTGTTCGTAAATGACCTCCAGGTCGCGGTTCGTCAAGGCGCACTGCCCCACGGCGGCCACGGAGGTCTGCTGCATCGCCTGGTTGAGCAGTTTCCGTCCGGCTTCGTCGCGTTCGTTCTGGCGCTGCTGCAGGGCCGCGGCCATGCCGTCGAACTTCTCCGCCAACTGGCCGATTTCGCCCGTGACATTTTGCAGCCCCGAGCGCGCCTGCAAATCACCTCCCGCCAGCCGCCGCACCGCCCGCGTCAGCGCCCGCACCTGCCGCAAAATAAAATGTTCCCCGCCATGCCACGCGGCGATCAACGCCAGCAGCCCCACCAGAAAACTTTCCCAGGGCACAATGGCGGCATACGGCCGCAGCCAGGCCGGGGCGAATTCCCAGAACCAGCCTTGATTGAAGAGAAACGTCAGGATCAGAACCGGAAGAATCCACAAAAAAACACTCGCCACCAGTTGCATCCGCACGGTGGAAAAACGTTTCTTTACGGATTTTGGAATCATTCTGAACAGTCTTGAGTATAGTTGAAAGCCGCCGCCGCCAAAGGTTTTTTCAAATTTGCCCGGCGAGCGCCGCCGCCCGCCCGCGCGGCAGGCGGCCGAGATGGAAAATCAAAAAGCCATGCAGCCACTGTTGCAGTTCGCGGGTTTGCGCCGGGCTGGGCTGCAGCCGCGCCGAACCCGCCCAGTCGCTTGCCAGCAGCGTCTGCGCGATTTTTTTGGCGCCCGGCGTCAGGCGCGTTTCACCCAGGTCCGGCATCAGGCCCAGTTCGCGCAGCAGCTTCAGTTCAAGGGCAAAAATATTCTGCGTCCTAGGTTCATGGCCGCAGAGCCATTTCAAAAAACCGCGCGCCAGTTCAAAAATTTCCGGCAGCGGCGATTCCATTTCCGTCGTTTGTTCGATGAACGCGGCGAGATAACCGGCCTGCTGCAACTTCAAGATGTTTTCGCGGATGGCCCCGTGCGTCTCGCGCAGGCTGGCCTCCCGGAGCGTGTGCAGTTCCGAACGGCGGCTGCGGATGAAGGAAAAATCAGCGGCGTAAAACAAATCCAGTTTGCCGGCAAACGGCGATTTCGGGCGGCGCGCGCCCTTGGCCACCGTGGCGATGCGTCCCAGTTCCGGCGTCAACCAGTGAACGATCAGGCTGGTTTCCGTGAGCGGACGCGTCCGCAGGATGATGCCATTGGCCGATTCAGTCATATCGGCGAGGCGGGCGGATGGAGGACGGCCGCCGGCGCGATGGAACCGAGGCTGACAATGAATTTAATGCCGTCGGCCACGCTCATGTCCAGCTTGGTCACTTGGTCCTCCGGCACCAGCACCAGAAAACCGGAGGTCGGATTCGGCGTCGTCGGCACAAAAATACTGACGATGTGTTCCTTGGTTTTTTGCTGCACCTCGGCGTGCTGTTCGCTCGTGATGAAGCCGACCGAATACATGCCTGCGCGCGGAAATTCCACCATGACCACCGTCTTGAACGAATGCTTGTTGCCCGTGAACGCCTCGTTCACCTGTTTGATCGCGCCATAAAATTTGTTCAGCAACGGCACGTTCATCATGGCCGTGTCAATCCAGGCGATGATGCGCTTGCCGATGTAATACCGCGCCAGCACGCCCACCAGCGCGATCAAAAAAACGGCGAGCGCCAAAGCCAGCAGGCTCCAATACCAGAACATCGGCCCCGACTGGCCGTCCTGATAAATCGCGCCCGGCGGCAGGCAGAACGGCAGGAAAAACAGGAGCGTGTCGGTGAAGCTGGAAATGGTGCCGAACAGCCATTTGACCACCGCCAGCGTCAGCAGCGCCGGCAGCATGACGGCAAGGCCGGTAAAAAAACTGGCGCGCGAGCGGGCGAAAAATGATTTGTTCACGTGCGGATTTTACCCGTGCGCGAAAGTTGCGCGAGTGAAAACCGCTGTTCCAGCCGGCGCACCAGCCGGTTCTCCGCGCGTTTCATCGCCCGGCGCAAAGGTGGCTGTAAATCATCGTGTCCCAGCAAATGCAAAACGCCGTGGACGACGTAGCGCACCACTTCGGACTGCCAGCTTGTGCCGAATTCTTTCGCCTGCTGAACCGCGTCATTCACGCAGATGAACAGTTCACCATGCAGGTTTTTCTGTTTTCCATTTTCTACTTTCCGTTTTTCCAAATGGTCAAACGTGATCACATCCGTCGAGCCTTCGTGCCGGAGAAATTGCCGGTTCACCCGCGCCATTTCCTTCGCGCCGACCAGCGTGATGCCCAGTTCCACCGTGGTGATTTCCAAATCTTGAAACAGTTCAACGATGATTTGCTGGAGCAAACGCGCGTTGATTTTCTTCATCCGTTGCCGGTTCGCAATGTATAACTGCGATGCCCCGCCGCCGGCGCCGGTTCCAGGTTCGGCGGCGCGGCTCATTCCGTCTCCGTCTTCGCCGTGCCGCGATGATGTTCGTAGGCCGCAATGATCCGCTGCACGAGCGGATGCCGCACCACGTCCCGCTTGGAAAATTCCAGAATGGCGATGCCGTCCGTGTTTTTCAGCGCGCGATGCGCCTCGGCCAGGCCGGATTTTTTATGCCCCGGCAAATCAATCTGTGTTTCATCGCCGGTGATGACCGTTTTCGAACCGTGGCCCAGCCGCGTGAGAAACATCAGCATCTGCTCGGTCGTGGAATTTTGCGCCTCGTCCAAAATGATGAACGCGTTGTTCAGCGTGCGTCCACGCATGTAGGCCAGCGGCGCAATTTCAATCGTCGCCCGCTCCATGTGCTTGGCGATTTCCTCGGCGGGCAGCATGTCGTGCAGCGCGTCATGGAGCGGCCGCAGATACGGCGTGATTTTTTCGTAAAGGTCGCCCGGCAAAAACCCAAGCGCCTCGCCTGCCTCAACCGCCGGACGCGTCAGAATGATCCGTGAAATCCCGCCCTCGCGCAGGGCCGAAAGCGCCATCGCCACCGCCAAATAAGTTTTACCCGTGCCGGCCGGCCCGATGCCGAATGTGATGTCGTGCTTGCGAATCGCCTCGATGTATTTTTTTTGCCCGACCGTTTTCGCCGTGACGCCCGGCTTGCGTTCATGCGTTTGCACGCGGTCGCCGACCATGTCTTTGAGCGCGGCCGCGCCCTCATTTTTCACCACGCTGACCGCGTGCGTGAAGTCGCGGTTCTTCACCGCCGAGCCGGCTTTCAACAGGTTTTCCAGCGAGGCGAAAAGCTGCTTCGCGCGTTCGATGCCCGCCGCCGCGCCGTCCAGCTTGATCCAGCCCTCGCGCGAAGTCGCCTTGACGCCGAGTTCAGTTTCCAGCGCCGCCAGATTGCGCGGTTCGTGATTGAAAAGCTGCTGTGCGAACCGCGCATTTTCGTAATGAAGGGTTTCAGTGGGCATTACAACTTCAACCAATTTCGTAGCTTTGAATCCAAAATTTTGCTGTCGGCCCCGATGAGTTTGCCGACGATTTTCACCACCAGTTTTTCTTCCACGGTGGCCAGTTGTGCTTTGATGCCGGAAGGAACATTCAAACCGGCCGCTTTCCAGTCCTGAATCAGAAAATTCGTATTCGCCAGCACGGAAGAAATTGGAACCAGGAACAAGCCATTCTCATTTCGGCCAATGACAACCGCCGGGCGCACTTTGCGGCTGGTCAAATCCGTGAACGGAATCGGCAGAAGAACAACGTCATTTCTTGAGCAGTTCATTGAAGACGTCATCGGCGTCGTTGCCCCAAGTTTTGGTCAGAACATCTTCGGAAAATTTTAACCACGCGTCGCGATCCATGTCAGATTCAATGGTCACGCGCACATGGGATTGTTCCGGCAACGACAGCGGCTTCGGCAAAAGTAATTTGCCGTGTTCATAAATCGCGTCAACCGTCGTTGTCATGGCAAATGGATTATCCCGTAAAATTATTATTTTGCAAGTTCCGCCCGTAACTTCGCAGCCACGTCCTTCAACGCCTCCGGCAGCACCGTCGTGTTGGCGATGACCGGCATGAAATTCGTGTCGCCGTTCCAGCGCGGCACGACGTGGATGTGCAGATGCTCCGCGATGCCCGCGCCCGCGACTTTGCCCAGATTGATGCCCACGTTAAAACCGTCCGGCTTCATCACCGCCGCCAGCGCCGCGAGACAACGCCGCGCCAGCTTCCACAAATCCGCCAGTTCCTCATCCGTCAGCCCGTGCAAATCCGCGACTTCCTTGTAAGGCACGACCATCAAATGCCCGCCGACATAGGGATAACGGTTCAGCAGCGCGAAACAAGTGCGGTCGCGTGCGATGACCAGATTCGCCACGTCATCCGCCGATTGCGCGATGCGCGCGAACAAACCTTCCTTCAACTCCGGTTTCGGCGCGAGAATGTAATCAATCCGCCACGGCGCGTGCAAAGTTTCCATGCGGAAAAATTAAGATGCGAAGCGGATAAAGGAAATGAAATTGTCGGAAATTTATCGGACGAATTTTTTAGCCACAGATGAACACAAATTTATGGGATGGACGGCAATCAGCGTCCCAAACAAAAAGAGATGAAATCACTTATCTCCATTGCAGAAAAGACCTTTATCTTTTTGCAAACGAAGTTCGTGTTCCATAGATGTTTTTTCCGCAAGGAGCAAATCACAAGTTGCTTTGAAAACAGGAATGTTTGAATCCACCAACTCCTTAAATCCTCTGATATTAGCAATGTGGAGTTGAGTCTGGGATTGTTGTAATGACGTTGACATTTCAACTTTTAAGAAATCCAATCTGGCCAAAATGTGACACAATTCAAAATGACAATGACCAATTTCTTTGACCAAATGTGGGTTTTTATGAAATGTATTTAATGCGATTTTGCATTTTTCAAGAAAATCAGGATAGAGGCTATAGGATGGAATAATAAAAACATTACGTTGTTGCAAAGTATTCGCTAATTTTTCCAACTCACCAGAGAGTTGATTTAATTTGGCATTGTAGAATTCCAGTTCATTTGCCGACGATTGTAGCGATGAGATATATTCTTTTAGTTCTTTAATTTTTTCTTTGTTGTTTTGATGGTATTGATTTAAGAAAAAACCAATAAATGTAGCCACAATCCCGCCAGCAAAACTTGCAAGTTTGAAATACCAAGGGTCTGAAATGTCTGCAAGACATGAAATCAAATTTGGAATTGGCATATGGTTGACATTGCTCCTGCCGAAAAATTTTGTCCATAAAAATGCTTTGCCGCCTTCGTGCGTTATTCATCGTCGCAACAAATACTTCGCAAACGAAATCAACCCGGAAAATTTGTAATTCGAGTCAACGTATTTCTCAATGACGTAAAATGCAAAATAGTAAAACCGGCAAAAACTCCAAATTGCCAGCGCGAGCAGAACGGCCGTTTGCCATTTTGGACTATTGAGAAAAATCAAAACGGCGGAAACAATTCCGATAAGCAGAAACAAAACGCCTTTCAGCTTAATCCAAAACGGATTTGACAAGTCTTTCATAAAAATCCTTCGTTACCCTCGCGCCCTTCGCGCGACATCCGAATTTTGACACGGATTCCACCGATTAACGCGGATTAAATCTGTGAGAATCCGTGCAATCCGTGTCAAAGCCTTTTTCATTTGAACAAACTCAAAATCGCCGACGCCGCGCGATTCGCCGCGCCCGGTTCGCCGAGCGAGGAAATGATTTTTTCCAACTGCGATTTGATTTTCCGCCGCCGCGATTCATCCTGCAAAAGTTCCAAGGCGGCGCGCGAAATGTTTTCCGCCGTGGCGTCTTTTTGGATGAATTCAGGATAAACCGTTTCGTTGGCGAGCAGGTTGGGCATCGTCAGCGATTTCACCGTCACAATGCGCCGGGCGATCTGGTAGGTGAGCCACGAGGTTTTGTAAAGCGTCACCGTCGGCACGCCGAAAAACGCGCACTCCATCGTCACCGTGCCGGTCGAGGCGATGGCGACATCCGCCTCGCTCAAGGCCCACGGCAGTTCGCCGATTTGGATTTCCACATCCGCGCCGAGCGATTTCGCCAATGATGCCAACGCCGGATTCGGCAAAACCATTTTGGCCTGCGCCGCCGGCAATTTTTCCTGGATCAATTTCAGCGCGGCCAGCATCGGCGGCAGATGTTTTTTTAGCTCCGATTTCCGGCTGCCGGGCAGCAGCAGGATTTTATTTGCGGCGGCGGCGTTTCTTTCCTCGCGCCGGGACGAAAGCAAATCATCACGCCCAAATCTCCCGATCATCGGATGGCCGACAAATTCCACGCGCAATTTCGGCGCGCGCCGCGCATACCACGCTTTCTCAAACG
>Ga0164241_10003104_pt1 | contig 17163 bp, 13 predicted proteins | sample OricomyardsoilBY_FD_108780 | JGI IMG/M metagenome (GOLD analysis project Ga0164241, IMG submission 108780) | Backyard soil microbial communities from Emeryville, California, USA - Original compost - Back yard soil (BY) | ecosystem: Environmental > Terrestrial > Soil > Unclassified | place: USA...
TCGACGTCGAAGTAGGCGGCGCCCTCGAGACCGTCCTGGACCTCTTCGCCGGAGTTGACCCGCACGTCGAGCCGGTAGCGACCGGGCATCAGCGGCAGCGGATCGATCTCGCACTCGATCGTCGTCCCGGAGGCCCCCTCACGGGCGTCGGTGGGGGCGGAAACGGAGCTGTCGAGCCGCGTGATCGGCAGACCGAGGCTGTTGATGATCAAGACGCGGCACTCCATGCCGGCGACCGGCTCGGTCACCTCCACCGTCATCTTCACCGGGCGGCCGCCTACGACGACGTCGCGCTGGCCGCTGACCTGGTCGGTCAGCGCCACGGCGCGGATCCTCGTCGCGCCCTTGCTGCGCGAGTCGCGGTCGGTGCGCTCGAGCAGGTCGTCGGAGGCGGCCCGCTCGAGCATCTGCAGGTACTCGTCGATTGCCTCCTCGACGGGCCCGTCGGCTTTGACCTGTCCCTTGTCGAGCAGGATGCCGCGTTTGCAGAGGGTGCGGATCGTGCCGAGGTTGTGGGAAACGAAGATCACCGTCCTGCCTTCCCTGGCGACCTCGGCCATCTTCGCCATCGAGCGGCGCTGGAAGGAGGCGTCGCCGACCGAGAGCACCTCGTCGACCAGCAGCACCTCCGGTTCGAGATGGGCGGCCACGGCGAAGGCGAGCCGCACCGACATGCCGCTCGAGTAGCGCTTGACCGGCGTGTCGAGGAAGCGGTCGACCTCGGCGAATTCGACGATCTCGTCGAAGCGCCGCCTGATCTCCTCCCGGCGCATCCCGAGGATGGCGCCGTTGAGGAAGACGTTCTCGCGGCCGGTCAGCTCCGGGTGGAAGCCGGTCCCGACCTCGAGCAGCGAGCCGACCCGGCCGGTCACCTCGGCCCAGCCGGTGCTCGGCTCGGTGATCCGCGAGAGGATCTTGAGGATCGTGCTCTTGCCGGCGCCGTTGTGACCGATCAGGCCGACGACGTCGCCGTCGGCGATCGTCACCGAGACGTCTTTCAGGGCCCACAGCGTGTCCGGGTTGCGCGCCGCCTTGCGCCGTCGGCGCATCACCTCCAGCGGCTGCCGCGCCGCGTTGGAGATCGTCTCGCGCAGGTTGCCCTGCTGGTGCAGGCCGAGCGTGTAGCTCTTGCCCAGCCCCTCGGTCTTGATCGCGACGTCGCCCATGCTCAGATCAGATCGGCGAAGGCGCGCTCGACGCGGTCGAAGTAGGCGAGCCCGGCGACCAGCAGAGCCGCGGCGGCGACGGCCGAGATGGCCATCATGTCCAGCGGCGCGTTGCCCGTATCGAGCACCGCCCAGCGGAAGCCTTCGACGACGCCGGCCATCGGGTTGATCGCCGAGAGCAGCCGCCACGGTTCTGAGAGGTCGTTGCTCGAGTAGACGACGGGAGTGAGGAAGAGCCACATCTGGATCGCGAAGGGGACGACGTAGCGAACGTCGCGGTAGCGAACGTTGATCGCCGAGAGCGCCGCGCCGGCGCCGAGCGCCGTGGCGGCGACCATGACGATCAGCAGCGGCAGGGCGAGGATCGCCAGCGAGGGCACGAAGCCCCAGGCGAAGACGATGATCAAGAGGATGACGATCGAGATCGCGATGTCGACGAAGCCGGCGGCGATCACGCCGGCCGGCACGAAGATGCGCGGAAAGTAGATCTTCGAGACGAGCTGCTGGTTGACGACGAGGCTTTCGGCGGAGAGCAGCAGGGTGTTGGCGAAGAAGGTCCAGGGGACCAGCGCGGCGAGGCTGAAGAGCGGGTAGGGCAGCCCGTCGGAGGAGACGCCCGCAACCCGGCCGAAGAAGAGCGAGAAGATGACCATGAAGGCGAGCGGCTGCATGATCGCCCAGAGGGCGCCGAAGGCGGTCTGGCGGTAGCGCACGGTGATGTCGCGCAGAGCGATCTGCAGGGCAAGGTCGCGGTAGCGCCAGAGCTCACGCGGCGCCAGCACGCGGCTGAAGCCACGCGTCTTCTGCAACCGGATCGTCTCCGGCCGCGGCGCGTGGTCGGCCTGTGCGACAGGCTGTGTGGCGGTCATCTGCTCCATTGCTGAGGATAGGTTCTGCGCACCGGGCACAGCCCCTGTTCGCACCTACATCGGCGGCCGCCCCGCCTGGGTTTAATCGATCCCTTGCCGCCAGGCGCGCCTAGCGACGCTTCTCGCCGTGCAGTTCGCGCAGGTGTTCGCGCAGGCCCTTGCCGAAGCGGGTCGGGTTGCCTTCGTAGTCGCGGATCAGGGTCGGGCCGTTGTAGCAATCGGTGTCGTCGGCGGTGTACCAGGCCCAACCGAGGTAGGAGATGCCGTGGCGGTCGGCCCAGAACATGTAGGGGTCGATGTAGCGGTGGGTGCAGTCGCCCTCACCGAGCTCGCTGGTGACGACCGGGAAGCGGCGCGCGATGCGGACCAGGGCAGCGCGGCAGCCGCCGTAACAGGCGTTGAAGTCGTAGGTGTGATTGGCGGCGACCAGAGCGCGCTCAGGATCGGTGGGCAGGTTGTCGAGCCAGCCGCTCAGGTCGCGTGCCCACTCGAGGCCGCCGAGCAGCAGCGGCTGGCGGGCACCGGTCGAGCGCACCGCGTCGACCAGCGTCTGCATGCCGCTGGCGTCGTAGCCGCCGAACCAGTTGTCGCTGGCTTCACAGCCCCACCTCCAGCATTCCCAGCTGATGTCGTGCGGCTCGTTGTAGAGGTCGAACAGCACGGCGCGGTCGTCGCGGAATTCGCTGGCGACGCTGCGCCAGAAGTCCGGTGCGTGGTCGGCGTCGGCCATCGGCGGCAGCCCGGTTGCCGTGTGGTCGCCCGGGGCGACCCAATGCAGGTCGAGAATCACGTATAGGCCGGCCCGCTCGAACCGCTGCACGAGTTCGCGGATCGCCGCCCTGTAGGCCGCACCGCTGAGGCTCGGGTCGATGCGGCCGAGCCCAAGCCAGCAGCTCTCGTTGAGCGGCACCCGGACCGCGTTGATGTGCCACTTCTTCATCGCCCGGATCGAGGCGTCGTCGGTCGGGCCCTCGAAGAAGGCGTCGCCCTCGACGCAGCGGTACTCGGCGCCGGGGCGGTTGACGCCGAGCAGGCGGACCGGGTTGCCACTGCCATCGACCAGCTTGTTTCCGCGCACGCCGATCCAAAGCGGGCGCTTCGTGGCGCTCTGCCCAGCCTCGCCCCCGCCAGACGAGGCCAGTGCGACGACCACGGGGATGATGAGAAGCAGGGCGACCGCTGCAACCAAAGTGGCTTTGAGGAGAGATCTGCGCAAGTCGGTCAGTCCTTGATGGTACTCAGCGACTCTTACGAGCCCGGAGGGCTTCCTCGTAGGCCGCCTCGAACTGTGGAACAACCTCGGCGGGACTAAAGAGCGCTGCTCGCCTTGTCGCCGCCTCGCCCATCCGCGTCCGCAGGGCCTCGTCGTCGCAGAGCCGCTGCAGGGCAGTGCGCAGGGCGCTGGCGTCGCCGGCCGGGACCAGGAACCCGGTCTCGCCGTCGGCGACGATGTCGCTGAGGCCGCCGATATCGGAGGCGATCGCCGGCTTGCCGGCTGCCGCGGCCTCGAGCGCAACGATGCCGAACGACTCGGGGAGCAGCGAGGGGGCGATCGCGAAGAGTGAGCGGCGCAGGGCCTCGATCGCCAACGGGTGCGGTAGCGGCCCGAGCGCGTGCACTCCGGGAACCTCTGGCATCGCGTCGATCTGGCGGCCGATCAGAACCAGCGGCGGTGGGCTCTCCAGCTCACCGTAGGTCTCGACCAGCAGACGCACGCCCTTGTCCTCGGCGACGTCGCCGAAATACATCAGGAAGGGCTCATCCGGCAGCGCCGCGAGGCGGGGATCGCCGGGCGCCGGTGGCGCCGGCAGCTCGCCGATGAAGTTGGGGACGACGCGGTGGCGCTCGGCGTTGATCCCACTCAGCTCGCGCACCGCCTCGCTGACCGGCAGGAAGACGTCGACGCGGCGGCGCAGCCAGGGCTCGTCGAGGCGCAGGCCAGCGCTGACCATCGTGCCCTTGCCGGCGCCGTAGTTCTCGACCGCATGGGCGAAGCACTTGCGCGCCGCCGGCCCGCTGCAAACGGCACCGCGATAGAAGAAGCGCTTGGTCGCGCAGACGAGGCTGTAGTCGTGCAGGGAGAGGACGAAGGCCGCCCCGGAGCTGCGGTCGAGCGGCAGGTAGGAGTGAGCCAGCCAGTTGTGGGCGTGGACCACCTCGGGGCGCCGCTCCCGGATCACCCGACGCAGATCGCGGACGGTCAGCGGGTCGGGCCCCGGCGGCGCATAGCGGCGCTCCTCGTCGACCGGCACGCCGGGGATGCGGTGGATCGAGCTCTCCAGCAGGTGCAGCTCGACCCCGTCGCCACGCGTCGGCGGCTCTCCGGCGGGCTGACGCAGCGTCGCCACGCCGACCTCGTGGCCGCGGCGGGACAGCTCGGCGCTGAGGTCCTCGACGATCCGCTCCTCGCCGCCGACGACCGGCGAGAAGGACTGCGCAAGCATCAGGATCCGCATCTAACTCCCCGAGTCATCTCTATGCCAACGTTACGAGAGACAGCAGACCCGGCCGTGGTTTGCGCCTTAGCGATCTGCGCCTTCATGGTGGAAAGGATCGACCGCGACCGACGAAACGCTGATTTGTGCATAGCTATCCCCAAAATGGGGTAGAACTTCCGTCCATGGTCTTCTCAGTCCACGGCCGCTCTCTATCCGGCTACCTGCTCGCCATCCTCGGCCTGCTGGCCGTGACGGCGACCGTCGTCTCCGCCGGCAAGAGCATGCAGAAGAGCCGGATCATCGGAGCAGTGCAGATCGACAGCAAGACCTGCAAGGGGAGCCCGCGCCAGGCGCGTCAGCTAAGCCGGATCTGCAATCACGCCAGGATCGCGCTACCGAGGCACCGGCACGATCAGGGCCACGGTCAGCCCCCCGCAGCGGCTCCCGCGCCAACTCCGAGCCCCACGGTGCCGCAGAGCCAGGACCCGGCAAGCGTGCCAACGTCGAGCCCGGTGGCGCCCCCCAGCGAGACTGCGCCGCCCAGCCCCGCTCCTTCCCCAGCTCCCGATCCAGCGCCCGACCCAACCCCCTCGCCTCCCGAACCGACCCCGACACCTCCGACCCCCGACCCGGGGCCATCTCCCGACCCCGGACCATTCCCGGACCCGAACCCGGATCCGGCGCCCGCTCCCGCGCCGACACCCCCACCGCCGCCACCGAAATCCACACCTTCGCCAGCGCCGATCCCCGCCGGAACCAAACCGGCCCCGCCAAACTCGATCTACTGGGGCGCCTGGATCGGCAACCACCTGACCGGCACCGAGGCCCCCTGGGACATGAACGCGGTGGCCAAGCTTGAGCAGACTGCCGGCAAGAAGCTCTCGATCGTCAACTTCTCGGCTCCCTTCGCCAACTGCTCCTCCTCGAACTGCAGCTTCTACAACTTCCCCACCAACGAGTTCAACAGCATCCGCGCCCACGGCTCGATCCCCTTCTACAGCTGGGGCTCGCAGTCGATCCCGATGCCGGCCAACCTCAGCGAGCCGGACTTCCAGCTCGCCGACGTGATCGCCGGCAGCCACGACGCCTTCATCCGCAGGTTCGCCGAAGCCGCGCGCGACTGGGGTCACCCCTTCTTCCTGCGCTTCAACTGGGAGATGAACGGCAGCTGGTTCGCCTGGATGGAGGGCGTCAACGGCAACAAAGCCGGCGAATCGGTCACCGCCTGGCGCCACGTCCACGACATCTTCAACGAAGTCGGCGCCACCAACGCGACCTGGGTCTGGTGCCCGAACGTCGATCCGGACAAACAGCTGCGCGGCCTCGCTTCGCTCTACCCGGGCGACGCCTACGTCGACTGGACCGGCCTCGACGGCTACAACTGGGGCACCAATCCCGCCCGCTCGGACCGCTGGCGCAGCTTCGACTCGCTCTACAGATCGACCTACGATCAAATCACCCAGACGATCGCCCCCTCGAAGCCGATGATCGTTGGCGAGGTCGGCTCCAGCGAGTTCGGCGGCTCGAAGGCGAGCTGGCTCAAAGACATGCTCAGCAGGGTGCCGGTCAGCTACCCGAAGATCCGCGGCCTCCTCTACTTCGAGAAGTACGACGACGGCATGGACTGGCCGCTGTCAACCTCGACCAGCGCGGCCGCCGCCTTCGCGTCCGGCATCCAGAACCCGGTCTACGCCGGCAACCTGTTCGGCTCACTCGGCTTCGGGCCGGTTAAACCGACCGGCTAGCGCGTCACCAAAGGCAGCGACCGCCGCTCGCTCGCGCCATGATGAGCTGACTACCAACGATGAACGGTCTAACTCCAGACATCACTGCAGCAGAGGTTGTCCGCCACGGCGTCCTCCGGCTTGCCTTCGCCGACGGACTCAGCGGCGAGGTCGACGTACTCGATCGTATGCGCGGCCCCGTCTTCGAGGACGCCCAAACTCCCGAGGGCTTCACCAAGGTCGAGGTCGACAGGGAGACCGGAACCGTCGTCTGGCCAGGGGGTGCGGACCTTGCCCCGGACACGCTCTATGAGCGTGTCCGCTCGGGCTCCTGGCCAGAGTCTCGCGCAGCCGCCTGATAGGCCAAGGAGCTGGAGGGTTCGAGTTGGCCGCCCGGTAGCCCCTTCCCCCGCGGCCAGCACGAGACGGACGCGCGTGTGCGGCAGGAGTCCTGCAGAGGCAGTCGTCAGTGCCTGCCAGAATCGCCGCGTGCTGCCGGACCCTGACCAAGACGGAGGCTTCGCTGTCCCGCCGATCTCGGTGGTGATCTGCGCCTACACGCTGGAGAGGATCGAGCGGATCGCTGACGCGATCGAGTCGCTGCAGGAACAGACGGTCGCGCCGCACGAGATCGTCCTGGTGATCGACCACTCGCCGGAGCTGGAAGCCGAGTGCCGGCAGCGCTGGCCGCAAGCACACATCCTCGCCAACCGTGAGAAGCAGGGGCTCTCCGGCGCCCGCAACACCGGCCTTGCCGAGAGCAGCGGCGTCGTCGTCGCCTTCCTCGATGACGACGCGGTGGCCGCCCCCGACTGGATTGAGCGCCTCGGCCAGGCCTACGCCGACGAGAAGGTGCTGGGCGCCGGCGGGGCCGTGCGACCGATGTGGAGCGAGACGCCGCCGCGCTGGTTCCCGGCCGAGTTCGACTGGGTGATCGGCTGCACCCACTCGGGAATGCCGCGCCAGCGTGAAGCGGTGCGCAACCTGGTCGGCGCCAACATGTCCTTCCGCCGCGAGGCCCTGGTCGAGGTCGGCGGCTTCCGCCACGAGCTGGGCCGAATCGGCAAGATCCCCGCCGGCTGCGAGGAGACCGACCTCTGCATCCGCATCGGCAAGCGGCACCCAGAGGGCACGATCCTCTACGACCCCGCCGCCAGGGTCGAGCACTTCGTGCCGGCCGAGCGCGCCCAGCGCTCCTACTTCTCATCGCGCTGTCGTGGCGAGGGACGCTCGAAGGCGATCCTCGCCGCCCTCGTCGGCAGCGACTCCGGCCTCTCCGAAGAGCGCTCCTACGTGCGCCGCACGCTGCCGCTCGGCTTCCTGCGCGGCCTCGGCAACGGTGCCCGCGGCGATTTCGGCGGCATCGAGCGGGCGACGATGATCGTCTTCGGCCTCTTCGCGACGACGAGCGGCTACCTAGGCGCCCGTCGCGAGGCGAAGCGGATCGCGCGCCGCCGCGACCGCCTCGCCGAGACAGAGGGAGAGCAAGAGCAGCTGCGGGTGCTGACGGTGACGCCGCTCAGCCCCCTCTCACAGGGCGGGGTCGAGCGGCACGTGATGGAAGTGACCCGGCGCTTCGCCGCCGCCGGCGCCAAGGTCGAGGTGCTCTGCACCGAGCCCGGCGGCCCGGCCGTCGCCGAGGAGGAGCGCGACGGAGTGACTATCCGCACCGTGCGCGCCTGGCCTGCAAATCGCGACTGGTGCTTGGCGCCGCGACTCTGGCGCGAGATGAGCCGCCAGCCCTGGGACGTCATCCACGTCCAGTCCTACCACACGCTTGTCGCACCGCTGGCGATGCTGCGGGCGCTGACCCTGGGCATCCCCTATGTGGTCACCTTCCACGGCGGCGGCCACACCTCCGAGCTGCGCAACCGCTCGCGCCCAATGCAGCGCCTGCTGCTGAGGCCGCTGCTGAAGCGAGCCCAGCGCCTGATCGCGGTCGCTCGCTTCGAGATCGACGAGTACGGCGGTGAGATGGGGATCCAAGCCGAGAAGTTCGCGCTGATCCCCAACGGCACCGACCTCGCCTTCTCGGCCGACAACGGAGACGCGCCAGTCGAGAACAACGGCCGGCCGCCGACGATCGCCTCGATCGGGCGACTCGAGCACTACAAGGGCCACCACCGCGTGATTGCCGCCTTCCCCCACGTGCTCGAGCGCGAGCCGGAGGCGCGGCTGATGATCGTCGGCAGCGGCCCCTACGAGGCCGAACTGCGCCGCCAGATCGATCAGCTCGGCCTCGCCGAGAGAGTCGAGTTCACCAGCGTCCCCGCCGACGACCCGGCGGGGATGGCGACCCTGATGCGCGGCCTCTCCCTGGTTGTCCTGCTCAGCGACTTCGAGACCCACCCGCTGGTCGCGCTCGAGGCCGCCGCCGCCGGCCGCCGCCTGCTCGTCGCCGACTCGAGCGGCCTCGCCGAGCTTGCCGCCGACGGCTTCGCCCGCGCGATCCCCGCCGACGAGAGTCCTGACAAGGTCGGCGAGGCCGTTGTCGAGGAGCTCCACCAGCCACCGCCCAGCCGGCGGCCGAAACTGACCTCATGGGACGAGTGCGCCGACGAGCTGCTCGAGCTGTACCGCACTGTGACTGGCCCCTAGACGACAACCAGCCTGTAGAACCGCTCTTTCGCGCCCCTCACCCGTCTTTCCGATCTGAGCCTGACGATCTTCAGTTCGCCGAGCCTGCGCAGGTGGTAGGACACCGCCGAGAGGTCCTTGGGATCGCGGTCGAAGACGTGAACCAGCTGGCTCGCCGATACCGGCCGGCCGATCCAGTGCATCGCTTCGATGATCTGAAACTGAGTCGAGTGGAGAAGGCCGGTCAGGAGTCCGTCCCAATCGACGGCAGCTGGCCCTGGCTCGGCTGCGCTGTCGCCACCGAGCGCCCGAGCGAGTTCCGCGAACGCTCGATGTTCAAGCACCGTCTGCTCGTATTGATTGGTCTCGTCGATGGCCCTGGCAAGACCGACGACATACTCGCGAACCGTCTCATCATCGGATGGCTCGCCGCCCTCGACCAGGCCATTCAGCAAGGCGTCATAGATCGCCCGTTTGCGAGCGATCACCTCAGCACCGGGATGCCCCGGCCCTTTCGCGGCATCCTGATTCGCGAGATCAACGCGCAGGTCGGTGAACAGGGAGATGAGGAACTCCCTCGACTCGGGGGCCATCCGTTCCAAAAGGTTCCTTGTTTGTTTGGGGCGTGCCAGCGCCCTTCGTGTTTGCGCGTCCATTACTGAGCGCTAGACAGTTCCAGATCGGTACGCAAACGGCAACTTGAATTCAGTTAACGCTCACAGCTTGCTGATCGGCACCCGCGACGACCCCTTGGTTATCCGTGGGCGGGCACGCTCAAAGGCCATCAGCGAAGCCACTACGGTCACGCCAGTCTCCCCCGACTTGGCCATGCGATTAGCCGCCCTACCCGCGATGTCCTGCACGCTTTTCAATTTTTCGATGACCTCAGAATCGCCATTCCAACAGGCGGTGAAAAAGTTATCGAGTTCGATCCTTCCCTCTGCATCGAGGCAAGGTTCATCTGACATCACGACACAGGCCTCATCGCTGGCCATCTTCTTGTTTCGGTAAGCCGCGACGGCCTCGGTCAAAGTCCATTGAAGATGCACGCCAGCCGCTTCTTGGCGTTCCTCTGGCGACATTTTCTTGGCCTCGTCGCGGTTCGTAAAAGGTCGGGCAACTGCTCGGTAAACCGCTTTCTTGAAGTTACCTTTTCCCTGGTAGCCGACAAATTCGATGCAACCAGCGTCATAGAGATCGCGCAGGTGATTGGTCACGTGTGGCGTGCCCTCGCCGATCATCTCGGCAATGTCAGCCGCGCTGAACTCTCCCTCGTGGAGGATGATGAGCGATTCCTGCCGGATGCGGTGATTCAACGGATACGTAGCTGCCTCCGCCGGCAGCCGCGACCGCTCCCTAGCTGGCCTCCGTCCAGGCTTTAGCTCCGCGTGCTTCATGTCCACCCCTTCCGATCAGATCTGTTGCAGCTTGTCAGGATCGCCCGAGCATAAGTCCTGGCCGTCGCTCGGACATGGTTAGCGCTAACTAAGACGCCAGCGTTAAGAAAATCCTTACCCTTTCCTGTCGTCCCGGGCATAAGGCCGGGGCCGACGAACGGGAGGGGGTGAGCAAGGATGAAGATCGCGTCCGTCGATTCGGTCGTGCCGCTTTTGCAGACGTTTAAGACGAAGTAGGCACGCGGTGATACGGGCCGGCCTTCGGCCGCTCGCACAGGAAAGGAGGCCGGCCTGATCCCCCGGCAGATCCGCCCGCGATGACAAGCAAAAGGAGGTGAGCAAGGGATGAAGATCAAGTCCGCCAATTCGGTCGTGCCGCTGCTGCACATCGTCAAGCAGAACTAGGCACGGTTTCTGGGGCCAGCCTTCGATTGCTGGAACAGGAAATCCTAATCTCCCCCTCGCGCCGCCGGCGCGAGGGGTGGGAGCTGACGAGCGGAGGGGGTAAGACGGATGAATGCCATGCCCGTGGATTCAGTCGTGCCGCTGCTGCGCGTTTTGAAGCAGAAGTAGGCACGGAATAACAGAAGGAGGTGAGCAAGGGATGAAGATCACGTCCAGAAGCCCGACCGTGCCGCTCCTGCAGGTCTTGAAGCTGAAGTAGGCGCGGCATGAGGGGCCGGCCTTCGGCCGCTCGCACAGGAATGGAGGCCGGCTTCTTACTCTCCCTCCCGCCCCGGTGCGGGGCCGGGAGCTGACATGCGGGAGGGAGGTGATTGCGATGACAGTCAAGTCCGTCGGGCAGGTCGTGCCTCTGTTTCGAATCCTGAAGCAGCACTAGGAAGCACCGATAGAGGGTCGGCCTTCGGCCGCTCGTAGGGAGGGGTCGACCTGAGATCCCCCGGCAATCCGCCGGGAGCCGATGAGCGAAAGGAGGTGAGCAAGGGATGAAGATCACGTCCGTCGATTCGGCCGTGCCGCTTATGCAGACGTTCAAGGGGAAGTAGGCACGCGGTAATACGGGTCGGTCTTCGGCCACTCGATTAGGACCGGGGGCCGGCCCGGGTCTGGCGACTAACTTCTCCATAGTAGATTTCACAAGTCAACAGACTATCGATCTTGATCATTAGGTGAAGTCTTGGCAAACAGGGACGGTGAGTTCCGTAAGAGATTTCTCACTCAACCCTTAAATAGAGGCAAAGAACCGCACCTAAGGTCGTGGGGTGCCGCGCAAGCTGGGCAAAGACGTTGCTTGGCTGTGGGCCGGTTACCTCGCCCGCGCGGTCGCCTACTTCGGGCTGATCGTCGTCCTCACCCGCGAGCTCGGTCCGGCCGGGTTCGGATCGCTCTCGCTGTTCCTCGCCGTCACCCTCGGCGTCTCCCAGGTTGCCGGCTCCTGGCCCTTCCTCGCCGTGCCGGTGCTGAGCGCCCAGGGGCGGACGATCGGGGCGGCGTTCCGGCCGGCGGTCTACGTGGCCGCGCTGGCGACCGCCGCCTCGTTGCTCGTCGCCGTACCGATTTCCTTCCTGCTCCAGTCGCGGGCGGCGATCTCCCTCCTGGCGGTGGTCGGCTACTCGCTTGCCCTGGTCGGCTTGCAGGGCATCTACGCGATCCAGCAGACCGAGGGAAAGATGGCCGGCATAGCCTTGCTGCAGACCGGCGACCGCCTGCTCGCCCTCGGTCTGGCCCTCGCCGCCGCCGCCGTCTTCACCCTCGACGTGCTCGAGGCCGAGGTACTGCTCACCGTGGCATCGGTGGTCAGCTGCGCGATCGCCCTGATCGTGATCGGCCGGCGGCAGAAGCTCTTCCGGCGTCACGCCGACGACGTTCCCGACCACCCGATCTCGACCGTAATGTCATCGGTTGGAGCGATGGGCATCGTCAGCCTCTGCTCTTATGGCGTCGCCTGGGCTGACATCTTCATCCTCGCCGCCTTCCGCCCCAACAGCGACGTCGGCATCTACTCGCTCGCCTACCAGCTCTTCACCTTCGTGGCTCAGCTCGGTTCGCTATGGGCGGTTGCGGCTCTACCGGTCCACGCTCGCTCGACAGCCTCGGGTCATGGCCTCGCCGAGCAGCTTCCGATCCCCCGCCTGGCCGCCTACACCTGCCTCTGGGCCGCGCTGATCGCCGCCGCCGCGGTCGGCTCGGTGGTCGTCCTGCCCTACGCCTTCGGCTCCGACTTCAGCGCCGCGGCGACTCCGCTGTTGGTGCTTCTCGCCGGCAGCGGCATCTTCGCCGCCGCCTATTTCGCTGTGCTGCCAGGCCTGATCGCGGCCGGGCAGAGCGGGCTGATCGCGAAGGTGGCGGGCGGCTCGGTGGCGATCAACATCGTCCTCGACCTGATCCTGGTGCCGCCATTGGGCGTACTGGGACCGGCGCTGGCAACCGTCGGCCAGTCTGTTTTCGGCACGATCGCCCTCGCCGGCATCGTGCTGGGCTTCAGACCGACGCTGCGCCTGCTCGCCGTCGGAGCCCCGGCAATCCTCGCCACGACGCTGCTGGCGATCGACCCGAACGACGCAGGTCTGGCGATCTTCTGCGCCCTGGTCGCGATCGCCACCGGCCTCTCGGGGCTGGCGATGACCTACCGCGCCGGGGGCCTGCCGACGGCGGCCCGTGTATGAGCCCGGCCCAGACCTGGCTAGCATCGGCGGAGTGGAGATCCTGGTTGTCGAGGACGAGGCGGCGATCGCCGACTTTCTCGAGCGGGGCCTCAAGGCCGAGGGGTACGGCATCAGCGTCGCCAGCGACGGCGAGGAGGGAGAGCGGCTGGCGCTCGGCGGCGGCTTCGACCTCGTCATCCTCGACCGGATGCTGCCGAAGCGCGACGGGATGGCGGTCCTGGCGACGCTCAGGCGCGCGAGACCGGCTCTGCCCGTGATCCTGCTCACCGCAAAGGGCGAGATCGGCGATCGGGTCGAGGGACTCGACCACGGGGCCACCGACTACATAAGCAAGCCCTTCGCCTTCGAAGAGCTGGCGGCCCGTGTCCGGGTTTGCTTGCGCCAGCCGAGCGGCCTGGAGATGGCCACGCTGGAGGCTGGGGGGATCAAGCTCGATCTGATCGAGCGCCGCGCCGAGCGCGACGGGATCTCGGTTCGACTCGCGGACCGGGAGGCGGAGTTGCTCGCTTACCTGATGCGCCGCCCAGGCCAGATCTGCTCGCGTGAGCAGATCCTCGCCGCGGTCTGGGGCTATGACCACGACCCCGGTACAAACGTCGTACAGGTCTACATCGGCTACCTGCGGCGACGGCTCTCCAAGGCGGGCTCGCCGCTGCCGGTCGAGACGGTCCGCGCCGCCGGCTACCGGTTGAACGAGCCGGCATGAAAAGCGCCTGGCGTCGCCTCGGCCTGCGCGGGCGGCTCGCCTTCTCGATCGGGGCAATCGTGCTGGCGATCTGTGCCGTCCTCTTCGTCGCCGTTCGCCATGAGATGAACGACCTCTCCACGGTGATCACGCGCGAAGAGGCCGAAGAGGGAAATCCATCCGCAAGCCAGCCAGGGCAGGGCGGCGCGGAGCACATAGCGCCGATCGAAGACGCCCAAGACGACATGGAGAGGACCTTCCTGATCGCGACCGTGCTGACGCTCGGCGCCGCCACCCTGCTCGGCTACGTCGTCGCCGCCAGAACGGCGGCGCCGCTGCGACGCCTCGCCCGCACGGCCGCCGCCGTCGACGCCGGCGACCTCACCCCCCGTACGGACGCTGACCCCTCTGCCGTCGCCGAGGTACGCGTTCTCGCCGAGGCCTTCGATCACATGCTCGACCGCCTCGACGAGGCCTTCTCGCGTCAGCGCCGCTTCGTCTCCGACGCCTCCCATGAGCTGCGCACGCCGCTGACCGCAATCCGCGGCCAGCTCGAAGTGCTCGGCCGTGGCGAGCAGATCGACCCTGACGAGGTGCGGCACGTCGAACGGACGGTGCTGACCGAGATGGCGAGAATCGAACGTCTCGTCGACGATCTGCTCGCCCTGGCCCGGCTCGACGAGGGCGTGCCGCTCGAACGCGAGGAGATCCCGATCGACTCCTTCCTCAGGCACCTCGCGGAGGCCGACCCGGGAGTCACGGTGGGCGAGTTGCCGGTGGGCCGCTTTGAGGGCGACCCCGACCGCCTTGCCCAGGCGATTCGCAACCTGCTTGGCAACGCTCGCCGTCACAGCGGCCCGGGCGGCTCGATTGCAATCGGCGCCAGCGCGGAGCGAGGAGCGCTGACGATCTGGGTCGACGACGACGGCCCCGGCATACCGGCGGCCGAGCGCGAGGAGGTCTTTGGCCGCTTCTACCGCAGCGAGGATGCCCGCGATAGGCACTCGGGCGGCAGCGGCCTGGGCCTAGCGATCACCCGGGCGATCGTCGACTCGCACGGCGGCAGGATCTGGGCCACGGAGTCGCCGCTCGGCGGCGCCCGAGTCGCCTTCGAGCTGCCTGGCTTCCAGGCGGAAGATCGCCAGCCGGCGACCAGCCACCACTAGAGCCTCGCGGCAAATGGACAAACGTCCAGGGCCGCCCATAGCGGCTGAAGCCCTGTGCGCATGGGTCGATCCCCCTGTGCATGGCCGCCAGGATCCCCACCCGCCTCCTCCTCATCTGCCTCCTCGCTGTACTCGCGGCCCTCGCCGTTCCGGCCGTAAGCGGTGCCGAGCAAACGGCCAAACAGGAGACCTGCAAGAGGACCTTCTCGGACGATCGCGGCCGCACCTGCCTGCGCGCCTCCACCTCCCGGGCAAAGCAGGTCCGCAATCAGCGCCGCCGCGGCCATCGGTCCCCCCAGGCACCCGCTCCGCAGCCGGCCCCCGCTCCCACCCCGGTCACCCCAACGCCTAGCCCCACACCGGCGTCACAGCCCTCTCCCCCCCCCACTCCTGCTCCCGCACCCGCCCCAACCCCCGCCCCACAGCCGCAACCCACCCCGGCACCAGCTCCGCAGCCAGCACCCTCGCCAACTCCGGCTCCAGCGCCTGCCCCCGCCTCGAGCTCGATCTACTGGGGCGCCTGGATCGGCAACCACCTGACCGGCACCGAGGCGCCCTGGGACATGAACGCGGTGGCGAAACTCGAGCAGACCGCCGGCAAGAAACTCTCGATCGTCAACTTCTCGGCCCCATTCGCCAACTGCTCCTCCTCGAAATGCAGCTACTACAACTTCCCAGCCGGCGAGTTCAACAACATCCGCTCACACGGCTCGATTCCCTTCTACAGCTGGGGCTCGCAGTCGATCCCGATGCCGGCCAACCTCAGCGAGCCGAACTTTCAGCTCGCCGACGTGATCTCCGGCGCCCACGACGCCTACATCCGCCAGTTCGCGATCGCCGCCAAGAACTGGGGCCACCCTTTCTTCTTGCGCTTCAACTGGGAGATGAACGGCAACTGGTTCGCCTGGATGGAGGGCGTCAACGGCAACAAAGCCGGTGAATCGGTCCTCGCCTGGCGCCACGTCCACGACATCTTCACCGAAGTCGGCGCCACCAACGCGACCTGGGTCTGGTGTCCCAACATCGACCCCGAAAACCAGATGCGCGATCTCTCCTCGCTTTACCCCGGTGACGCCTACGTCGACTGGACCGGGCTCGACGGCTACAACTGGGGCACCAACCCCGCCCGCTCGGACCGCTGGCGCAGCTTCGACTCGCTCTACAAATCCACTTACACGAAGATCACCGAGACGATCGCGCCCTCCAAGCCAATGATCATCTCCGAGGTCGGCTCGAGCGAGTACGGCGGCTCGAAGGCCAGCTGGATCAAAGACATGCTCGGCACGGTGCCGGTCAACTACCCCAAGATCCGCGGCCTCCTCTACTTCGAGAAGTACGACGACGGCATGGACTGGCCGCTGGAGACCTCGAGCAGCGCTGCCAGCGCTTTCGCCGCCGGCATCCAGAGCCCGGCCTACGCGAGCAACCAGTTCGGCTCGCTCGGCTTCGGGCCGGTCAAACCCACCAGCTGAGCCTCTTGTCAAGGGCAACTGGACAAACGTCCAATTGTGCCTTGCAGAACTGAATCTCCGCCGTTCAGCGCCGATGGCGGGGTGTGGCCAACTACCGCCCCCAGCTCTTCGCTCTGCTGCTCGCCGCGCTCGCCTCGCTGCTCGTCCTCGCGCCCGTCTCGGCAAGCGGCAAGGCCCACGCGGCGCAGAGCAAGCAGCGCCCGGCGACGGTGCGGACCGACCTCAGCAGCGCTCGCAGCCTCGGCAAGGCCGACCGCTGCGCGAAGCGCATCCCGGCGATGCGGGCGAAGCGGATGAACAGGTGGCAGCGCAAGCGGACGATGCGCAGGCTGCGCAGCAACTGCCAGGCGAGCAAGTCGACGGCCCCAGCGACGCCGAAGTACTGGGGCGCCTGGGTGGGCGACCAGCTGACCGGCGAAGAGGCGCCCTGGGACATGGGCGCAGTCGACAAGTTCGAGCAGCTCGCCGGCAAGCCGATGTCATTGATCCACTTCTCCCAGCCCTTCGCCGACTGCTCCTCCTCACCCTGCTCCTTCTACGACTTCCCCTCCGCCTCGATGGAGCGGATCCGCGAGCACGGCTCGATTCCCTTTTTCAGCTGGGGCTCACAGGCGACGCCGGCCAGCCTCAACCAGCCCAACTTCCAGCTCGCCGACGTGATCGCCGGCAACCATGACGCTTACATCCGCCGCTTCGCAGAAGAAGCACGCGACTGGGGGCACCCCTTCTTCCTGCGCTTCAACTGGGAGATGAACGGCAACTGGTTCGCCTGGATGGAGGGCGTCAACGGCAACCAGCCCGGCGAATCGGTCGCCGCCTGGCGCCACGTCCACGACATCTTCACCGCGGTCGGCGCCACCAACGCGACCTGGGTCTGGTGTCCCAACGTCGATCCCGAAGACGACCTGCGAGACCTGTCCTCGCTCTACCCCGGTGACGAGTACGTCGACTGGACCGGCCTCGACGGCTACAACTGGGGCACCAACCCGGCCCGCTCGGACCGCTGGCGCAGCTTCGACTCGCTCTACAGGTCGACCTACGA
>Ga0164241_10003105_pt1 | contig 17156 bp, 13 predicted proteins | sample OricomyardsoilBY_FD_108780 | JGI IMG/M metagenome (GOLD analysis project Ga0164241, IMG submission 108780) | Backyard soil microbial communities from Emeryville, California, USA - Original compost - Back yard soil (BY) | ecosystem: Environmental > Terrestrial > Soil > Unclassified | place: USA...
CGAATCTCCTCGTCCCGACCAATCACTGGGTCGAGCTTGCCGCTCCGCGCGAGCGACGTGAGGTTCTTCGTGTACTTCTCGAGCGCCTGAAACTTCGCTTCCGGATCGCGATCTGTCACGCGCTGGGAGCCTCGAACCTGCGTCAGCGCCGAGAGGATCTTCTCGTACGTGAGCCCGGCCTTCTCGAAGAGGCTCATCAGCTCGCGATCGTGCTTCGCCGCGGCGAGCAAGAGATGCTCTGTCGAGACGAAGTCGTCCTTCAGCGCTTTGCTCTCGTCTTCCGCCTTCTGCATGAGGGCCAGACTGCGGCGAGACAGCCCCGGCTCGGCGCCCCCAGAGACCCGCGGAAGCTCCGTGAGCCGCGCATCGATTGCGCGGAGAAGGTCTTCGGTGCGCGCACCCGCCTTCTGCAGGATCGGCGCGACCACGCCACCCTCTTGAACGAGCAGCTCCTTCAAGAGGTGCTCGGGCGTCAGCTCCGGGTTTCCGCTTCGACTGGCTAGGTCGACCGCTCCGCGCAGCGCTTCCTGCGCCTTCGTCGTCATCCGCTCGATCCGCATGGCAATCGTCTCCCTCCGCCTCTCGAATGGAGGCCCGCATTTTCGCGCGAAGGTGGGTGCGGCTAAGGATTGAGGGTCCCGCCGTCGGGACGTTTCACGCCTGCACCACGATCGTTCGCGACGGACAAGCTAAGACCGTGCCACGAGACGGCAACCCCCGAAGACGCTCGGGTGCGGACGCTACGACGGGTGCGTTTCCGAATCGCCGTCGGCCGCCGCCAAAGTGGCCAGCGCCGTCCCGCAGACCTCCCTCAGATGTCGAGGTTCTTCACGTGCAGCGCGTTCTGCTCGATGAACGCGCGTCGCGGCTCTACCTGGTCGCCCATGAGCACGGTGAAAAGCTCGTCGGTCGCGACCACGTCGTCGACGCGCACCTGAAGCAGCGTTCGTCCGTCGGGGTTCATCGTGGTTTCCCAGAGCTCGTCGGCGTTCATTTCGCCGAGGCCCTTGTAGCGACTGATCGAGATCCCCTTCTTGCCGCGCTCTTCGAGATACAGCGTGAGCGCCTCGCCATCCGGAAGCGTCTCGTCGTCGGAGCGTTCCGTCTTCGTCGTGTACGGCGGCGCGCCGATGGACCGCAAATCCTGATCGATCTCCCACGCCTCTTGAAACTCGTTGGTGCCGACGAGCGACGCGTCGATGCGAGTCGGCTTCAGGCTCGCCGCCGTGCGGGGCTTCACGTCGATGACGCCAGTTCCGAGGTCCTCGTCCCACTCGACGTCGATGACCAGCGGGAAGAGATCCGGATAGCGCTCGAGCATGTATTCGCGGAGCTTCGTCGCTGCAGCCTCGACCGCTTCGCGACTTCGCAGCGCCTCGCTCCCGAAGCCGGCCGCGCGGATCACCGCCGCGATGACGCGGGCGTCCCCCTTCTTCTCGAGGTGCGAGAGCACCGACTTGAACCGACGAAGCCGGTGCGCCAGGCGAAAGAGCGGTTGGCCTGCGAGGATGGGGCCCTTCTCGGTCGTGATCTCGAGCCCTTCGGCCGCGTTCTGCACGAGGTACTCCTCGAGCGCGGCGACGTCCTTCAGGTAGAGGTCCTTCTTTCCTTTGCGAACGCGGAAGAGCGGCGGTTGGGCAATGTAGAGGTAGCCCTTTTCGATCACCGCGGGCATCTGCCGATAGAAGAACGTGAGCAGCAGCGTCCGGATATGCGAGCCGTCGACGTCGGCGTCCGTCATCAGGATGATCTTGTGGTAGCGCAGGCGATCGATCTCGAACGTTCCGTTGTCCGAGATGCCGCAACCAAGCGCCGTGATGAGCGTCCCGACCTCTGCCGAGCTCAGCATCTTGTCGAGCCGCGCGCGCTCGACGTTCAGGATCTTCCCCTTGAGCGGCAAGATGGCCTGGAAGTGGCGGTCGCGGCCCTGCTTTGCGCTGCCGCCGGCGCTCTCACCCTCGACGATGTATAGCTCGCTGATCGCCGGATCCTTCGATTGGCAGTCGGCGAGCTTCCCGGAGAGGCTCGTGATGTCCATCGTGCCCTTGCGGATCACCTCGCGCGCTTTGCGTGCGGCCTCTCGCGCCTTCGCGGCGATGACGGCCTTCTCGATGATCTTGCGCGCCGTCGCCGGGTTCTCCTCGAAGAACTCGGCGAGCTTCTGGCTGACGATGTTCTCGACGATGCCCTTGACCTCGCTCGAGACCAGCTTCGATTTCGTCTGCGAGTCGAAGCTCGGATCGGGGTGCTTGACGCTGATGATGCAGGTCAGTCCCTCGCGAACGTCCTCTCCTTGAAGAGTCTGCTTCAGGTCTTTGAAGAAGTTCTGCGCCGTCCCGTACTGGTTCACACACTTGGTCAGAGCCGCTCGCAAACCCGTGAGGTGCGTGCCCCCGTCCTTGTTGTGAACGTTGTTCGTGTAGCAGTAGATGCTCTCTGCATAGGAGCCGTTCCACTGCAGCGCGACCTCGACCTGAACGGGCGCCGCAAGGACCTTGCCCGAGTCGGCGCTCGCGTCGCCAAACGCGACGAAGGAGATGACCTCTTCGTGGAGAGGCTCCTTCGACTTGTTGAGGAGCGCGACGAACTCCTTGATGCCGCCCTTGAAGACGTATCGCTCGTGCTTTCCCTCGCCACGCTCGTCGTTGAGATCGATGACGAGGCCGGCATTCAGGAACGCGAGCTCGCGCAGACGGCTCGCCAGGATGTCGAAGCTGAACTCGGTGATGCTGAAGATCGTCGTGTCGGGCTTGAAGCGGACCTTCGTTCCAGTGGTGCTCGCCTCGCCCTTCGGGAGGATCGGCCCCTTGGGTTCGCCGCGTCCGTACTCCTGAGCCCAGAGCTTGCCCTCTCGCTTGACCTCGAGCTTGAGCCATTCGCTGACGGCGTTGACCGCGCTCACACCGACGCCGTGAAGTCCTGCAGAGACCTTGTAGCTGTCGTTGTTGAACTTCCCGCCTGCGTGCAAGACCGTCATGACGACCTCGGCGGCGCTCACACCGCGAGCGTGCATGCCGACCGGAATGCCTCGCCCGTCGTCGTCGACGGAGACCGAGCCGTCGTAGTGGATCGTCACGGCGATCTTCGTCGCGACGCCTGCGAGATGCTCGTCGACCGAGTTGTCGATGACCTCCCAAACCAGGTGATGAAGCCCCGAGCCGTCGTGCACGTCGCCGATGTACATGCCCGGCCGCTTGCGGACCGCCTCGAGCCCCTCGAGCGCGGTGATGCTCGCGCTGTCGTAGTCCTTCTGCGGAGGCGTCGTCGCGGCGGGCTCGGTCGTGCTGGTCGTCTCGGACATCGCTCTCGAATCGCTTTCCGATTCACGTGGGCCAAGCCAGGTGAATGCACTCTTCCGGGCTTGCGACTTCCCCGGTGTCGAGACCGGTCGAATCGGGCGCCTTCGAGCTTGAATTCGCGCGGATGTACCGCGCGAACGTTTGCCGCCGCCGATGGCGAAACAGCCGTTTTTTCATAGGACGGGGCTGTCGCTGAAGCAAGCAACTACGCCACCGTGACGATGCCTCCAACGACTTGAAAATGCTTGGTATTTTCTTCGCCGAGCGCGGCCGCGACCACGTCGGGCCGCGTGGTCGTGACGAAGACCTGCGCGCGCCTCTTCGAGAGGTGAAAAAAGAGCGCCGCGGTCCGCTTCGGATCGAGCTCACTCGACACGTCGTCCAAGAGCTGCACCGGCTCGAGACCCGTGCAGCGCGCGATGGTCGAGCTCTCCGCTGCCTTGATGGCCAGCGTCAGGGCGCGGTGTTGTCCCTGCGATGCGACCGTCCTCGCGACGTGACCTTCGAGGGTGATGACGAGGTCGTCGCGGTGTGGACCGAACGTCGCCGAGGGTGCGCGCGTATCGCGGCTTCGTCGATCCCAGAGCTCGTGCTTCGCCTCGTCGGCGTCTTCCGAGCCGCCGCGCTCGTACCTCACACCCAGCGTCGCATTCGAAACACCGATGTCCTCGAAGGCTCGCGACACGTCGAGCTCCAGCTCCGCGGCAGCTCGCGCGCGCCCTCGGGTGAGCTCTGCGCCTGCCCGGGCCGCCACGTCTTCATACGCCTCGAGCTCCACGTCCGAGCTGCCGCGCCGGAGCAGTTCCTGCCGCGTCTTCAGCGCCCTCGCGTACGCACCCGCCGCACGTGCCGACGCGGGCGCGACGTAGAGCGCTACGCGGTCGAGGAGGCGTCGTCGAATCGACGCCGCTCCCGTCGTCAGCGCCAGCTCCTCGGCGTGGAACACGACGACCGGCGACTTCGTCGCGTACGAGGCGAGCGTCGACGCCGGGTTGCCGTCGATGCGCACCTGCGACGCCCTGCCCTCGTAAGCGACGACCTGTTCTCGGTCGAGCGACGGAAGCTCACCGCGTCGCTCGCTCCACGTGGCCGCGACACGGAACCCTCTCTCGCCGTGCTGAACGACGTCGCGCAGCTTCGCCGTACGAAAGCTTCGACTCGTCGCGACCAGGTAGATCGCCTCGAGGAGGCTCGTCTTGCCTTGGCCGTTGTCGCCGAAGACGATGTTCGTTCTCGGCGAAGGCTCGATGTTCACCGGACCGAGGTTGCGCACTGCGCGCGCGACGAGTCGGTCGAGCGTGAGCGCCGGTAGGTTCACCAGCCGCTCAAATGCGCATCGGCATCACGACGGCGACGTACGACTCCGTGTCGCTGTCCTTTGCCGGACGGATCACCGCAGGATCGAGCTCGCCCGAAACACCGAGCACGACCTCGTCGTCGTCGATGGCCGCGAGGATGTCCAAGAAGTACTTCGCGTTGAAGCCGATGGTGAGCTCGCCGCCCGTACAATCGACCGGGATCTCGTCGAAGCCGGCGCCGCTCTCGGGGCTCTCGCTGGTGATGCGGAGGATCCCCGTCATCGTCGTCATCTTCACGCCACCGGTTCGGTCGCTCGCGGCGATGCGGACGGCGTCGAGAGCCTCTGACAACGCCCGACGTGATGCTCGAACCGTGCGCTCGGTCGTCTTCGGAATGACCTGCTGGTACGGCGGAAACTGTGCGTCGACGAGCTTCACGCCGAAGCGCATGCCGGCCAAATCGAAGAAGGCGTTCGGCCCCGTCTGAGAGATCGAGACCTCTGCGGGGTCTTTGCTTTCCTTGGACTCTGCTCGCTCGACCTTCGCGTCCTCGGTCAGTCTACGAAGCTCTCCAATCGCCTTGAGCGGGATGAGCATCGTTGCCGTCGCGTTGGTCCCTTCGACGGTCGCTTCCATTTTCGAGAGCCGATGGCCGTCCGTCGTGACCATACGTACGCGGTTGCCCGTCCACTCGAACATCGCGCTGTTCACGTGCGCCCGCGTCTCGTCCGTCGAGATCGAGAAGTGGGTGCGGTTGATGAGCTTCGAGAGCAGCTCGACCGGAAGCGACAACGTCGGAGCGGCGGCGTCCGGCGCGGGGAGGGTCGGGAACTCGCTGCCAGGGATTCCGTGCACCGTAAACCGACGCGGCGAGCCTGCAGCCTTGATGATCGTTTGTGCGCCGGCGGTCGTAGAGATCTGGATCGGACCATCAGGCATCGCCTTGATGCGATCGTGAAGCTCTCGCGCGGGGACAGCGACAGAGCCTGCCGTCGCGACCTCTGCGTTCGTCTTGCCGGCGAGCGAGAGGTACATGTCCGTGGCGCTCACGTGGAGGACGTTGCCCTCGGCGGCGAGCAGGACGTTGCTGAGCGCGGGCATCGCGCTTTTCTTGTCGGCTACGCCCTGGCACCGAGCGACCAATCGGAGGAGATCTTTCTTCGCGACGACGAGGTCCATGGCGGCTGACGCTAGCTCTTAGCAGGGTTCGTCCGAGAGCAGGAGGGGCGTCCGACCATCAAGTGTCGGGCTCAGGGCTCTTCGAAGAGAAGAGTAAATTTAAGATCTAGGTCTTCGTAGTAGGTCCTGTGAGTTCTGGGGACAAAGCCGTTTACGCATGTAATATCAATTACATGCAACGTTTTCGCCTGGGGGGCGCATGTGGTGTCGATCGATGCGGTAGATGTGGGTAAGCGTGGTGACCTGAAGTTGCGGAGCTGCTCGCACACGGTGATCCAGGAGGTCGACCACGGGTTGTCCCCAGTCGTTTTTCCGTGCGGTCCGCCTCGAGATCGGAAAACGTGAGGTCGGGACATGGTCCGCTGTCCGCACTGCGGTTTGCTTCATATGTCGTCGCGGACGGTTTGCCCGACGACCGGGCTCGCCATCGACGGCGCGCGAAGCGTCGAGCGCAAGCCTGCTACCGAACGCCATCCTGATCGACGCGATCGACGCCCCGGAAGGACCCCTGCGCGGACGACGAGCTCGCCCGCGGAGATCGTCGGGACGGTCATCGACCGAAAGTACTTCGTTCGGCGGATCCTAGGCGAGGGCGGGATGGGGACCGTCTACGAGGCCGAGCACCGAACCACGGGCCGGCTGGTGGCGGTCAAGGTCATGAAACCCGAGCACGCCCAGAAGCCCGAGTCGGTGGCGAGGCTGCAGCAAGAAGCGCGGATCGTCGGGCAGCTCCGACACCCCAACATATGCGAAATTATTGATATTAGTCAACTGAGTGACGGGACACCGTACCTCGTGATGGAGCTGCTCGTCGGGGAAACTCTGGCCCGGCGCCTCGAGCGGCGGGGGCCACTCCACGCACCCGCGATGGTCCAGGTTGCCATCCAGGTGCTCGCTGCGTTGGAGGCGGCCCACAGCCGGGGCGTCATCCATCGCGACATGAAGCCCGACAACATCTTCCTGATCGAGCGAGATGGCGGGTTGCACGCAAAGATCCTCGACTTCGGGATTTCCAAGGCTACCGGGCCCGACGAGCTTCCTCATCACCTGACCCGGACCGGAATGGTCATGGGCACGCCGTATTACATGGCGCCGGAGCAAGCGATGGGGGAGCGCCAGCTTGATGGGCGAGTCGACGTTTGGGGAGTTGGCGTCCTCATGTACGAGTGCTTGACCGGGACGCGGCCGTTCGTCGCGAAGAACTACAATGCGCTCTTGGTCCAGATCCTGACGGTGAATCCGCAGCCAGTCGATCGGCTGAGCCCCACAGTTCCCGCTAGCCTGAGCCTGGTCGTTCGGCACGCGCTCGAGAAGAAGCGAGCGGTTCGATATCAGTCTGCCGAGCAGCTCCGACGAGCCCTCGAGGGGCTTCGCATCCAGCCGTCGACACCCGGCCGAGAAGTGCGGAGCTTCGGGGCGACGGGGTTGCCGCGCGTCCCGGTGTTTGGCTCGGAAGACAGCTCGGCGGTGACCAGCGATGAAGAGCCGACCCAGCAAATCACCCGCCTCGAGGAGTACGAGGACGAGACCCCGGTCTTCGCCGACGGCGAAAAGACCGAGGTCGACGATCCCCCTTCCTTCCAGGACACGGACTCGACCACGGTCTCGAAACGAGGTCGTTGATGGCCTTCCAGGTCCATGTTCGCGGGGTGACCAAGCGCTATGGCGGCACGATGGCGCTCCGCGGTGTCACGGCGACCTTCCGGGAAGGGGAGCTCGTACTGGTCGAAGGCCCGAACGGCTCAGGCAAATCGACGTTGCTCGGCGTGTTGGGGTTCGCGATCCGACCCACGAGCGGCACGGTCACCATTGATCCCGAGAAGAACGCCAAGCGGGCGGATGTCGGCTGGCTCAGCCACGAGACGCTCGCCTATGCGGATCTCTCGGGTCGCAAAAACCTGGAGCTTGCGGCGGAGTGGTACGGGCTCGACGCGGCAGAGGTTTGGGGCGCCGCCCAAGAGCGATTCCAGCTCGGTGCGTTCGCGGAGCGGCCGCTCCGGACGAACTCGAGAGGTCAGCGTCAGCGCGTCGCTCTTGCTAAGGCGCTCCTCCATCAGCCGAAGATCCTGCTCCTCGATGAACCGACGACGGGACTCGACACGGTGGGCGTCGAGCGCTTGCTCGTGGTGGTGCAGGAAGAGGTGGAGCAGGGCGCCGTCGTGGTGGTGGTGGCCCACGACGTGAGCATCTTCGAGGGTCTGAGGCCCCGGAGGCTCCACCTCGATCGGGGACGAGCTGTGAGTTTCACGTGAAACATCGCTAGTCCCGCGACCGATAGGGTCTGATGGGTCGCGGTACTCAGCAAAATCAACGTCTGAGCCCAGCCGATCGCCATCAGGAGGTTGTGCTCTCATCCCCTCGCTCCGTCGGGGGATGAGAGGAACCGATCGAAATCACTGGGGCGAGGTACTAGCTCGCCCACGACGAAATCCTGTGGCAGGCCACACGTAGGGGCGCCGTCTCTGGCTTGGTGGGGAACTGCAAACGCGGCCGAAGGCTGGGGCACCTTCGGCAGCCGGACCGACCCCCCGAGTGCTTGACCGAAACCCTCTGGGATAGGGTTCTTCCCCCGGCTCGACGCCGACTTGCCGGCTGCCGGCTGCTCCGCGAGTCGCGACCGAGAGGGCTCTGAGGACCGTCGCACCGATCCCACGCCAACAAGACACCGCCTGGCGTCAGCTGCTGGGTCTGAGCGCGGCTCAACTCCTAGATCCGCGGCTCGCCGACGCCGGGCGACGCGAAAGTGGAGACTCCGGCGAACGACGGCGAAAACCCTGCGAGCTGGCGAACGCTTCAGCCCAGTCATTCCGCGTTGGCTCTGTCCGCCGCTCACCTCCTAGATCCGCGGCTCGCCGACGCCGGGCGACGCGAAAGTGGAGACTCCGGCGAACGACGGCGAAACCCTGCGCGCTGGGGAACGCTTCAGCCCGGTCATTCCGCGGCCGCTACGACGTTAGCGGCCTGGCGATCAAGTGGCCGCCACCGACGTCGAGCAGAAGCCGGGGTCAGGAGTGTTTCACGTGAAACCGAGGCAGCTCAAAGCCGAGTGCGTAGGATCGAAGACGGAGACTGGAATCGAGCGACCCGACTGCGGGACTACGACGCTGGCCAGCTCGGCGGCCTGGATAGAGCACTCGTGAAGACCAGCGACTGCGCTGACCACGATGCGGGCCCACGGCGCGTCGGGGGTGGCTCGGAGGGTCGCTCCAACCTCATGTAAGACCCCGAGGCGACCGGCGCACACCAAAACAAGGACGGACGGCCGGACGGAGAGGACCAGGTCGAGGTTCACGGCGTCGGCTGAGAATGGTGAAAAGACGCCACCAGCGCCCTCGATCACGGTGGCCTCCCGCGCCAGCTCGTCCACCCACCGCCCGATCCGGCCAAGCTCGATGGTGACGCCGACCCGCCGCGCCGCGAGGTGGGGGCTGATCGGTGGCGCGAACCGGTAGAGAGAGGAGGGAGGCGCGGTCGAAGCGGCAGCCAGAGCCGACCCATCCGAGCCTTCGTCCGGCCCAGTCTCGACCGGTTTGAGGCCCACGGCGTCCACCCCGAGTGTCCGCAGCTCGCGAACCAAGCTCGTGGCGAACACGGTCTTACCGACCCCCGTTCCAGTCCCCAGCACCAGAACGCGGAGAGGTGTTGGGATCGTCGCCGTGAGTCCTTTGACCGAAGGTGAGCTCACCGTCCACTCGCTGAGATGGCGGCGCACGCGAGCGTGACCTCGGACGAAGAGAGTGAAGCTCGAGCCACCAAACGGAGGCGGGCCGTCCCGAGGGGGACCGTAGGTGGGCGGATCGCGACCGCTAGAACCCCAGCCGCGCGAAGGCGCGAAGCCACCGCCATCGCGTGGGCTTCCTCTCCCAAGATCCAAGGGACGATCGGCCCAAAGCCCTTGCGTGCGCCACCTGCACTCGCCACAGCCTCGCGAAGGTCCTCCGCGATCTCGATCATCCGGCTGCGGCGATCGTCGGCTTCGGTGATCTGCTCGAGTCGACGCGGAAACGCGGCCGCGAGCGCGGGCGACGGCGCCGTCGAAAACACGAAGCTCCGCGCCGAGTTCCAGAGCCAGGTTCTGAGCAGGGCAGGCCCTGCCACGAAGGCCCCGCTGAGGCCGAAGGACTTGCCGAGCGGGCCGACGAGGACGTCCGGAGTGACGCCGACCGCACAGCACCGACCGCGACCCGACGGACCGAACACGCCCAGCGCATGCGCCTCGTCGACCATCAGGATTGCGTCGTGGTCATCGCAAAGCTTGCGGAGCGCCGCGAGGTCGGGGCCGTCGGCGTCCATCGAGTAGTAAGACTCGACGACGACCAGCCGACGCCGATAGAGCGGGCCATGAAGCCGCAGCAGCTCGCCGAGCGTGGCCAAGTCGAGGTGAGGCCAGACGTGGGTCGTCGCGCGCGAGAGGCGGCACCCATCGACAATGCTGGCGTGATTGAGCGCGTCCGAGAAGACGCCGTCCCCCGCGCCCACGAGGCAGCTCACCACCCCGACGTTCGCGGCGTAGCCAGAGCTGAACATCAGAGCAGCCTCGGACCCGACCCATTCGGCGAACGCAGTCTCGGCTTCGAGGTGGGCGGGATGATGCCCCAAGACGAGAGCCGACGCTCCAGCGCCCCCGCAGGTCGTCGTGGGCAGCAGCTCGGAGGCGAAGCCGAGGTAGTCGTTCGAGGCGAGGTCGATCCCGAGGGTGCGCGGTGTGTCTCGCTGCGTTGGCGCGCGGAGACGACCCGCGCGGTCGAGATCTTCGAGGGCGCCCTCGAGAAAACGCAGCGGTCGCGTCATGACGCCGACGACGTGCGTGCGAGCACCTCGTCGGCGAGCGCCAAGGAGTCGTCTACACGCACCAGGATTTGCGACAGCGCGTCGCGCGAGCGTTCGGCGATGCGATCGGCACGCTGGCGTTGCTCTTCAGCCTCGTGCGCGAGCGCGATCGCAGCGAGGAGCAACGCTTGAGGGGTGACCGGTCGGCCCGGAGGAGAGAGGGCGAAGACCTTGTCGTCGACGACAGAAGCTAGCCGCTCGAGCTCTTCAGGCGAGGCCGACGAGACGACGCGGTAGCTCTGCCCCCCGACTCGCAGCTCGACCGGATGCTTCGCCATCGGACCGAAAGATAGCACGCCGTCGTGTACCCTGGCGCCGTGCGACGCAGGCTCTGGCTCGCGCTCCCGATCCTGGTGAGCAGCGCGACAAATTCTCTCGAGGCCAAGGCGGAGCCGCAAGGGACGGCGGGACTCACCATCGGTGTAGCGGGGCGCGGCTATCACGAGCGCATCTGGGACGAGACGGCGTTCCACCTCGGGCTGCGCGGAGACGTCCTCTTCGCCCGAGAGAGCGTGCGCGACTTTGGCGTCGGGCCCTACGCGGAGCTGTTCACGCACGCGTTCGACGAGCTCCAGGTGGGAGGCGGCGTCTCGCTGCTCATGCCGATCATCGACACGTTTCCGCTCATCGCTTCGTTCGGCGCGTACGGTCGGATTGGCGACGACGCGTACGGGTTCGAGCCCGGGCTGACTGGGCAGCTCTTCTTCGGCGCCCGCGGCTACAACTACACGAGCGACTACTCGGCGAGCGCAGGGCTCTTGCTCGAGGCGCGCTTCGGTCTCGGCGAGTCGGGCGAGACCGCGGTCCTCATCGGCGCGCAACTCGATGCAGCGTTCCTCGCGATGCCGTTCGAGTTCTTGATCGAAGCGATGAGAGGCGGCTCGCGCGAGACGGATCCCGTCCCGCGCTGAGGAGACTCAGATCCTGCTCAGGTGCATTGATCGGGGGGACACGGGTATTGGGCGCCGTCGTCGCAAGTGCAGGTTACCACCGAATTCGTGATGAGGATTGGCAAGTAGAAGTCGGGCGTCTCCAAGTCGATGCCGCCCGTGGTGCGTCCATAGAGCTTGATCGCCGCGACCGACTCGACGCTGTCACCATCATCCAGGCCGGTGGAGAGGTCCACCAAGCTGTCGCCGCTCATCAGCACGACGGGGAGAGTGACGTTGCTCACCGAAAAGCCGGCGTTTTGGTCGTCACCCGCGGCCTCGACGCCGCCGGATGTGGGTCGCGTAGCACTGCCGCCTCCGTCGAGTGCGACGTCGTACTGATAGAAGAGGATGTTTGCGGACTCGATGCCATTATCAGTCCGGCTCTTCAGCTGGTTCACCACGCAAACGCCAGCCATCACCGCGAACACATTCTGCTGGCCGATGACAGTTCCCTCGAGGTCGACCACCGGCCCCACCGGGACCTCAATCTCGCTAGATTGCTCACCGCACGCATCGGCTACAGGGCCGGCCTGCCGGATGAAGAAGTTGCCCTCGGCTTCGACGCACGCTTGCGAGCTCAGGACGATGACGCCGAGCACCGACAGACCAGCCAAACCACGAGCCAACTTTGCGATGCTCATAAGCGCCTCCGGGAGCGATCTCCACGCTCCAGGAAGAGTGTAGACGAGCCGTAGGACGAGGCCCAACTTCATGCAGTCGCTCGTCGCGACAGCTCCACGAGCTCCGCGTGCGAGAGGTCGACCGTGCACGCGCGACCAGCTGACTCGATGAGCACGAATCGATAGCGGCCGCCGGTTCGCTTCTTGTCGCGTTGCAACGCGGCGTGGCAGTCCCGGAGCAGCTCCGGAGGGATCCTCGTCGGAAGGTTCAACGACGTGAGAAGAGCGCGGATTCGCTCGGTCAAGCCGTGGGGGGTGCGCCCGAGGTGCTCTCCGATTTGGAGCGCGGTCACCATTCCGGCAGCGACGGCCTCGCCGTGGGTCCACGTCCCGAAGCCAGCGACGACCTCGAGCGCGTGTCCGAACGTGTGCCCGAAGTTCAGGTGGGCACGCACGCCACGTTCGGTCGGATCCGCCTCCACGATGCGCGCCTTCACGACCAAGGAGCGCCGAACGATCTCCGCGAGGTGAGCGCCGAGGGCGTCGGGGCGTTCGAGGAGGTCGAGCAACGTCGCGTCGCCGACCAGGGCGCTCTTCAGGGCTTCGCTGAGGCCGCTCGCGACGCTGCGCGAAGATTCGGTGAGGCAGCGCTCGGGATCTACGACGACCTCGCTCGGATGATGGAACGCTCCGACGAGGTTCTTTCCGGTGGAGAGGTTCGCGCCCGTCTTTCCACCGAGCGATGCGTCGACCATGCTGAGGAGCGTCGTCGGCACCGCGACCCACGCGATGCCGCGGCTGAAGAGCGCGGCCGCGAGCCCGCCGAGGTCGCTCACGACGCCCCCGCCGATGGCGACGACGAGCGACGATCGATCCGCGCCGCCGAGGACGAGCTCGTCGACGATGCGCTCCACGGCGGAGAGGCGTTTGTGCTCTTCGCCTGGGATCAGCGTGATGACGCGCGCGCCCGGGATGGCGCCGACGAGGTCTGGATGGAGGCGCGCGACATTCTCATCGGTGACGACGAAGGTCGACGTCGGCGCATGGGTGCGGAGGAGCTCTCGAAGGCGCGCCGCCGCGGTGCCAGACGAGAGCTCGGCGGCATAGGCGTGGCCTCCGACTCGAAGCGGCACGATGCCCGCTTCGAGCATGGCGGCGATCCGGCGCGCGACGGACGCGGCGTCGGCGCTCGCGTCGACGGCGAGGTGCGCCGCCGCGTATGCCTCGCGGCGCTGCGACTCGAGCGCGGCGAGCTTGTCTTCGATCGACGGCGCTACGAGGGGTCGCACCGCGGCGTCGTTGCGCAGACGCTCTGCACGCGTCGCTAGGTCGCACGTGAGGCGCACGACGCAGGCGGCGTCGAGCGCACGGAAGCGAAGAGCTTCCGAGACGAGCGCGCCGCCGCCGGGCGCGATGACAGCCGGCGCCTCCGAAGCGAGAGCGTCCTCGAGCACGGCCTGCTCGGCGGCGCGGAAGTCCGCCTCTCTTCCTGACGCGAAGAGCTCGGGGATCGCCACGCCGAGTCGCGTTTCCGCCGCGGCGTCGGTGTCGACGAACGCCCGCCCGAGCTCGTCGGCGAGAAGCCGTCCGACCGTCGATTTGCCGGCACCCGACGGCCCCCAGAGCAGGACGTGGCGACGCTCGCTCAAGCTCGCGCCTCGATTTGTGCGACGTAGCCGGCGAGGTTTCGCTGCGCCTCTACCACGGAATCGCCGCCGATCTTCTCGAGCAACGCGTCCGCCAGCGTGAGACAGACCATCGCTTCGCCGACGACGCTCGCCGCTGGCACCGCGCAGATGTCGCTGCGCTCGAACGCAGCCTCGATAGGCGTGAGCGACGCGAGATCGACGGACGGTAGCGCGCGTCGCAGCGTGGAGATCGGCTTCATCGCGGCCCGGCAGACGATGGGCATCCCGTTCGTGATGCCGCCCTCGAGGCCGCCCGCTCCGTTCGTCGGTCGCGTGAAGCGGTGACGCGCCGGATCGTGCCCGATCGGATCATGGACCGCAGAGCCGCGTCGGCGTGCCGCCTCGAATCCGAGGCCGATCTCCACGCCCTTGATCGCGGGGATGCACATGAGGGCCTGCGCGAGCCGACCGTCGAGCTTGCGATCCCATTGGATGTGACTTCCGAGACCGGGCGGCGCGCCGAGCGCGATGACCTCGAAGACGCCTCCCAGGGTGTCGCCATCGTGAGATGCAGCGAGGATCGCGGCGCGCATCGACGCCTCGATTTCAGCGTCGGCGCACGCCATCTCGCTTCCCCTCGCGCGATCGAGAAATGCGTCCGCGTCGCCGGTCGGTTCTGCGGCGGTGACGTCGCCAATGGACACGACGTGAGCACCGACGCGGATCGCAAACGACTCGAGCAGAACGCGCGCAACGGCGCCTGCTGCGGTTCGCGATGCCGTCTCGCGTGCGCTCGCCCGTTCGAGGATGTCGCGTAGATCGCGGCGGTCGTACTTCAGGCCGCCGGCGAGATCCGCGTGGCCTGGGCGTGGTCGTGTGAGCGCCTCGGGCGGCGCATCGAAAGGGTCGGCGCCCATGCGACCCTGCCAGCTCGCGAAGTCCTTGTTCTCGATGCGCAGCGCGATGGGTCCGCCGAGCGTCTCGCCGCCGCGCACACCGCCGACGATCGCGACGCGATCGGTCTCGATCTTCATGCGGCCGCCGCGACCGTAGCCGCGTTGCCTCCGGGCGAGATCGGCGTCGATGCGCTCACGCGAGAGCGCGAGCCCGGCAGGGATGCCCTCGAGGATCACGACGAGCTCGGGGCCATGCGACTCGCCTGCGGTCAGCCAGCGAAGACCGGACATGGAGGCGAGCTTAGTCGCTTGACGGCGCCGTTGCCGCGCGGCTTGTGTGAGGCGTCCCATGGTCGAAGAAGCGCTCCGCGTCACCGAGTCGAATGGAGGCGTTCGCTTTGCCGTCCACGTGAAGCCGCGCGCCTCGAGGAACGCGATCGTCGGCCAGCGGGGCGACGCGCTCGCCGTCGCCGTGACGGCGCCCCCGGTCGACGGCGAAGCGAACGCGGCGATCTGCGCGCTCGTCGCGGACGCGCTCGGGCTCAAGGCGCGTGACGTCGTGGTCGTTTCCGGCGAAACCCATCGGGGGAAGGTCGTCGAAGCTCGAGGGATCTGTCTCGACGAAGCCCGGCGCAAGCTCCGCGCGCTTCTCGCCGACGACGGCACGAAGTAGCGGACGGGGGCGTGCCGCGCTACGCGAACGCCATGGCGCGCGAGATCCGCTTCGAGAAGTGGGAGGGGCTCGGCAACGACTTCATCGTCGTCGATCAGGGTCTCCTGCCCGCAGATCTGTCCGACGCGGCGGTGCAGCACATCACCGATCGGCGGCGCGGCGTCGGTGGCGACGGCATCCTCCTCGTGGGGCGCGGCGAAACGCCGAGCATGATCGTGCGTAACGCCGACGGCTCGCGCCCAGAGATGTGCGGCAACGGACTGCGATGCGTCGCCGCGTATCTGGTCGCTCAGGGCGCGCAGAGCACGCTCGCGGTTCAAACTGACGCCGGCCTGCGCGCGTGCGAGGTGCTCGAGAACGGCGACGTCTCGATCGACATGGGCGTCGCGACCTATGACGAAGAGCTCGTCGTCTCGCACGGGGGTCGCGAGCATCGGTTCATGCAAGCTTCGATGGGCAATCCTCACGCGATCACGTTCGAGCCTGCGAGCGCGGCGATCGTCGACGAGGTGAGTCGCGTCGCAGAGCACGCGCGCCCTGGGCGGACGAACGTCGAGTGGGTGACCGACCGCGGAGATCGGCTGGGGGTCGTCGTCTGGGAGCGGGGCGTCGGCTACACCGAGGCCTGCGGCACCGGAGCGTGCGCCGTCGCCGCGGTCGCGTGTCGTTTGGGGAAGCGCCGATTCGACGAAGACGTCGTCGTCCGGTTGCCCGGCGGAGACCTCGTGATCCGCGTCACGGAGCACTCGCGGGTGACCATGCGCGGTCCAGCGAAGAAGGCGTTTTCAGGCATGTTCACCGTCGACTGAGCCGCGCCGCGCAACGAAGCTGAGTCAATTCATCGGTGATTACGGCACCTTGTCGTGCTGGCTCTCGATTTGAACCGGCCGAGCGCCGCAGCTGAGTCAATTCATATGTAATTACGGGCCGATGCCGCGGCGGGCGTGATCGCGATTCCCGACCGGCGTAGCTTTCGAGGACGAGAGCGTTGACTAAAAAGTAAATAAACAACTACGCTTTGGGAATGCGCTCAGGCACCTCTCTACAGGCCGTCGATTTTGGCTCCAGCGAAGAGGCGGCGCCTCCTGCGCGAGAGAGCGGACCGCGGCTGAAGGGCATGTCGCGCGATCCCGGCGTCGTGTCGTTGGAGACGGCGTTCACTACGACGTCGGTCTCGGACTACGCGCCCGATCGCGCCGACCTCCGCGCGCTCTACGAGAAGGCCAAGGAGGGTCAGTGGAACGCGCGGACGTACCTCGATTGGAGCATCGACGTCGATCCGTCGGCAGAGAACAGCCCGGACGCGCTCATTCCAATCTTCGGCACCGCGATGTGGGAGAAGCTCGACAAGAAGCGCGACCTGCCGAAGCTGCGGCAGCACTCCACGAGCTACCTGCTCTCGAACTTCTTGCACGGCGAGCAGGGCGCGCTGCTGGCGACTGCGCAGCTGGTCTCTGCGGTGCCGAGCGCCGACGCGAAGCTCTACGCGGCGACGCAGGTGATGGACGAGGCGCGGCACGTCGAGGCCTACGATCGCTACCTTCGCGAGAAGGTGGAGCTGACGTATCCGATCTCGCCACACCTGAAGACGCTGCTCGACGAGATCCTCCGCGAGCGGCGCTGGGACATGAAGTATCTCGGCATGCAGATCATGGTCGAGGGCCTGGCGCTCGCGGCGTTCGGGCTCATCGCGCAGAGCGCGAACGAGCCGCTGATTCAATCCATCGTGCGGATGATCATGCAGGACGAGGCTCGACACGTGGCGTTCGGCGTTCTTTCGCTGAAGGGGCTCTACGACGAG